>ENA-ORBV01000955-ORBV01000955.1-microbial-mat-metagenome-genome-assembly--contig:-NODE-955-length-65853-cov-14.445618_pt1 | contig 65853 bp, 56 predicted proteins | sample MGYA00237777_ERZ505514 | MGnify/ENA primary metagenome ERZ505514 (study PRJEB26160, sample SAMN06269048) | microbial mat metagenome | isolation source: Oligotrophic lake microbial mat | place...
GAACCTGCGGAGCTCAAAAAGCTCCAAGTGCCCAGCTATCGAAACTGATGGGAAAAACTGACGGGCAGTGCACGGTACGAATCAACAGGAAGGAAACGCCATGGCCACACGCAATGAACGACGATCCGGCAAGCCATTGAAGTATGACTCGACTTCGACTGGCCCCAAGACGGTGAAGCCGACACCCGCGAGCATGAAAGGCTCGAAGAAGGCGCCATCAAACAATCGCGGCAAGCGGTGATGTGAAGAAATGGATACCCAAGCCCGATCAGACGCAGTCACGGACGACTGTGCGAGAAGCAAGAGGCCAACGCCTAGAAGCAAGGAATGCAAAATGAAAACGGAAACATTCGGGGCTGAGGCGCTGGGAGGCGCACGGGAATACTTGAAGACGGTCGCCATTGCGGTGGAAGCTGCGGGCACTGTGGAAAGGGCGATGGAACTGGGCCTCATCGGCGGGCAGAACACCGCGATCATGGCCAGTGGGATTCGCGATGTGATTCCCGTCAGCCGAGGCGGCGACAGTCCTGATCCCGAATCGGAAGACAAATGGGCCACGCTCCTGGCGACGGCCTTACTCGAACGCGGATTTGATGTACTTGAAGAAATGCGAGCAATGGCTCAGATGCTGGAAAAGAAACAAAGACAGAAAGTGCTTCTCTCGCAGATGCTGCGAAAGCCTTCGAGGATGGGAGCGGATGCAGTGCAGGTGTAGAGCGGAAATGCGAATGCTTATTACTTAATACTTATTACTTAACAGCTATTGAAAAGACATCAGAATGCGACATGCGACTCCCCCAATAAGTATTAAATAATAAGCATTAAGTAATGAGTAATAGTCTCGTATATGCCTTTCGGGCTTCGCTGCCCGGGTCATGGGTCATGGATGGCCTTTGCGATAATAAGCCTTGGCCCGGACAGCGGTGCCTGAGAATAAAGTCTGCGACGTCGATGTGAATGGAGGTTGCCTGTGTCGAATAAGCAAAAGAATCGTAAGAACAAGATACGAGCTAAGTCGGAGCTAGACGAGAGCTTGCAGAGTGCTGCTTTTAAGGAGTTTATCCTTGATCTTGCTTTACATCTGACGGTACTGGTCGAGGCGTGCGGCTCCTTGCTCCAAGCTGAACGATATGGACTTCTCAAAGATTTATCAGATGACCAGTATGACTTAGCATTCGCGTTGGTTCCTGTTGAACTGGGCGGAGATGCGACGGGCGCCGATGGGCAAGCCATGTGGAATTTGATTCGCCCTGCCGCGATGCAGGATCCGGCGTTGTTGTCCGACATTCAGCAGTTTCGCTATTGGATTGCGACGGGGCAGATCAGTGAAAATGTATATATCGCCCCCGTCACTACTCCAAACCATGTTTTGAATATGCCAGCCTTGCCGTGGTCTAAACCACCAGGCGAACTAATTGTCGACTATGGCGACAGACAAGCGAAAGATGACGAAGTATTGTTTCCACAGCAAAGGTCCAAAGAGTAAATGATCCCCCGGATTGTTTTGGATTTCGATTTATAACCAGCGCACGACACGGACGGCGTGCAGCATTCATTAACGTATTTATATAGACAGGGTTCAGTCATGAAAATTACTCGCCGATTCACACAAGCAGGCAAGGACGTCTTCGAAACCACGGCGTGGACCAAGCGATCAAGCCGTATTTCTAATCCCGATGGCACCACCGTCTTCGAGATGAAGGATGCCGAGATTCCCGCATCCTGGTCGCAGCTTGCGACGGATATCGTCGTCTCCAAATATTTCCGCAAGGCCGGTGTGCCTCTGCTCGATGAAGCGGGCAACGTACTCAAGGATGAAAACGGCAAAACTGTCACCGGCCCTGAAAAGTCGGTGAAGCAGGTCGTACACCGCTTAGCTGGCTGCTGGCGGCACTGGGGCGAGACGAATAATTACTTTGACACCACTGAAGATGCCCAGGCGTTTTACGATGAAATCGCCTACACGCTGGTGCATCAGGTTTGTGCTCCCAACAGTCCGCAGTGGTTTAACACCGGCCTCAACTGGGCGTATGGCATCACCGGTCCTGCACAGGGCCACTGGGTGACGGATGCGGCAACGGGCGAGACGAAACTCGCTAACGATGCGTATACCCACCCGCAGCCACACGCCTGTTTTATCCAATCGGTTGACGATGATCTGGTCAACCCCGGCGGGATCATGGACCTGTGGGTCCGCGAGGCGCGCCTCTTTAAGTATGGCTCAGGCACTGGAACGAATTTCTCCAAGCTCCGTGGAGAGAAAGAACCGCTTTCGGGCGGTGGCAAAAGTTCCGGCCTCATGAGCTGGCTGAAGATTGGAGATCGTGCCGCCGGAGCCATCAAATCCGGCGGCACGACCCGCCGGGCCGCCAAAATGGTGTGCCTGGACCTGGATCACCCCGACATCGAACAGTTTGTCACCTGGAAAGTGCGCGAGGAACTCAAAGTCGCAGCCCTGGTCGAAGGCCTCAAGAAACTGCCCAAAGAGCAGCGCGACACCGCCCAGAAGCTTGGCCTAAAGCTCGATTACGATTTCAACGGCGAAGCGTATCTCACCGTCGCCGGCCAAAACAGCAACAACTCCGTACGCATCCCCAATGAGTTTTTCCGTCGGCTCGATAGCGACGAAAATTGGGAACTGAACAATCGCATCAACGGCAAGGTCGCTGAGTCGATCAAAGCGAAGAAGCTGTGGGACGAGATTGGCTATGCCGCGTGGCGCTGTGCTGATCCGGGTGTGCAGTACGACACGACGATCAACGAGTGGCATACTTGTCCGGCGAGCGGCCGCATCAATGCGAGCAACCCGTGCAGCGAGTACATGTTCCTCGACAACACCGCCTGCAACCTCGCCTCCTTCAACTTGCTCAAGTTTTACGATCGCCACGAAAAGCGATTCGATCTCGACGGCTTTGAACACGCGACGCGCCTCTGGACCATCGTGCTGGAAATCAGCGTGCTGATGGCAGCATTCCCTTCGCGTGAAATCGCTCGCCTGAGCTACGAATATCGCACGCTGGGTCTGGGCTACGCCAACATCGGCGCGATGCTGATGCAGGCGGGCATTCCTTATGACAGCGAAACTGCCCGCGCCATTTGCGGCGGTATCACGGCAATCCTCACTGGGCGCAGTTATGCGACCAGTGCGGAAATGGCGGGCGAGCTTGGGCCGTTCCCGGGATTCTTCAAGAACCGTGAACACATGCTTCGTGTGATTCGCAATCATCGCCGCGCTGCTTATGGTGTGGCCCGCGATGCGGAACATGCAAACCAGCACGACCTTGGCAACTACGAAGGCTTGCAGATCGCGCCGGTGCCGATCACAGCCGACTATCTCGAAACGCAGGAAAGCGGCATCGGTCAGCTTGGCAACGCCAGCGATCTGCTCCGCCGCGCTCGTGTGTCGTGGGACGATGCCCTTCGCCTGGGTCAGATTCACGGCTACCGCAACGCACAGACCACCGTCATCGCGCCCACCGGCACCATCGGCTTGCTCATGGACTGCGACACCACAGGCGTCGAGCCTGACTTCGCACTCGTGAAGTTCAAGAAGCTTGCCGGCGGCGGATACTTCAAGATCGCCAATCAGTCCGTGCGCCCCGCGCTTGAATCGCTTGGCCTTGGCGAAGAGGAAGTGCGCGATGTGCTGCGGCATCTGCTGGGGGCTCTGAGTTTTGATGTGGTGCTGCCCGCCAAAGATGGCGCGAAGCAGACCGCGGGCAAGACCTTCGCGCAGGCACTGATCGAAAAAGGATTCACTGAAGAAGAACTGAAAAAGCTCAGCGATTCGCTGGGCAGTGCCATGGAATTGAGCTTCGTGTTCAACGCGTACACTCTCGGGCAGGACGCCATCGAGCGCCTGGGCCTCATGGGGCAGACGGATCTGCTCAAGGGCCTGGGCTTTTCATTTAAGCAGGTCGAGACGCTCAATGAACTGATCTGCGGCAACGGCACGGTCGAAGGTGCGCCATACCTCAAGGCGGAAAACTTGGCGGTGTTTGATTGTGCCAACAAGTGCGGCAAGAAGGGCAAGCGGTTCATCGCGGCACAGGGGCACATTCGCATGATGGCGGCGGCGCAGCCGTTCATCAGCGGTGCGATCAGCAAGACGATCAACCTGCCCAACGAGGCCACGATCGACGACATCAAGGATGCGTATCGCCTGAGCTGGGAACTGGCGCTCAAGGCCAACGCCTTGTACCGCGATGGCTGCAAGCTGAGTCAGGTGCTCAATTCTTCTGCCGATGAACAGATCGATGACTCGGAAGAAGATGAGGAGAACATCGAAGCGGGAAAGCAGGAAGTGGGCCAGGAAGTGGCGATGGTGGCCGGCCGCGTTGCGAGTGTGGTGACTGAAAAAACGACCGGCATCCAGGTGCAGACTGTTGAGCGCATCGTCGAGAAGGTAGTCGAGCGCATCGTGGAAAGGCCGCTGCGTCGCCGCCTGCCTGATACTCGCCGAAGCATCACGCACAAGTTCAATGTCGCCGGCCACGAGGGCTATCTCACTGTCGGTCTCTACGACGACGGCATGCCCGGCGAACTGTTCATCACCATGGCCAAGGAAGGCTCGACCATCGGCGGCGTCATGGATTCACTGGGCACCGCAATCAGCGTGGCCTTGCAATACGGCGTGCCCATCGAGTCGCTGGTCAACAAGTTCACCCATCAGCGATTCGAGCCTGCGGGCATGACCCACAACCCGGACATCCCGTTTGCGAAATCGCTCGTCGATTACATCTTCCGCTGGATGGGCATGGAGTTTATCTCCGGCTACCGCGCCGCCAACGCCCCGCAGCGTGCTCCAAAAAAGACCGAAGCTAAAGATGACGCGGGCAACTCAGCGGTGCGCGAGAAAATCTCTTCGATCATCGAGCCTGCCAAGAAGCAGAGCGATGATGACACGGCCCCGGCGAAATCCAATGGCAATGGACAAAGTGGACATGGCAACGGCAATCGCCTCTCCAATGTCGATACCCCTCGCCGCAGCACGACCATCGCACAGGTCACTGTCGAATCGAGTGAGTCACGCAGCGAAACCAGCAGCGATGGCACCGTGGTGAAGACCACTGCTTCCGTGCTCTCCATGGCGATGAAAGAGATGCAGGCCGATGCCCCGGCCTGTGACATCTGCGGGACGATCACCATCCGCAGCGGCACGTGCTACAAGTGCAACAACTGCGGCAACTCGATGGGCTGCAGTTGAGAGGCCAGAAGTCAGAGGTCAGAAGTCAGAGGTCGGAAGTTGGATGACTTTCGATTTGAGGATTGTTTTGTGATTTGAGTTTTGTGATTTGTATATTTCCCGTCCTCGGGACCCAACCTTGCACAACCGGCCGATTGGAAGCGCGGCCGTCCAAAGACCGCTTCCTTCTCCCTCCTCCGCCTCCTCGAGACCCCACCACTCGAGGGGGTTTTTTATTGCATTGGAATGCGCTCGCCTTCGGCTTCGACTGATCGGCCAGTCAATTCGCTTCGCTACGCGCTGGGCCGCAGCGCGACATGCGGCTTACAATGGGTATGCAAATCACCAGCCCCTCTGTAAGTGAGCCCCACGTGACCCAAGCGACATCGCGACCGACCAACCTCAAAGCTTTGCGTGAATCCGGTTGGAAATCACGGCCTGTCAAAGATGAAATCCGTGCCAACTTCCTTAAGAAAATGAAGGCAGGCGCGGAACTTTTCCCCGGCATCATCGGCTACGAAAACACCGTGCTGCCCGAAATCAACATCGCGCTGCTGGCCGGTCATGACATTCTTTTCCTCGGCGAAAAAGGCCAGGCCAAGAGCCGTCTCATGCGAACGCTCGCGACTTTTCTCGATGAGGCACTTCCTTATCTGGATATCGCAGGTTCGCCGGTGCATGAGGATCCTTTTGCGCCCATCACCAAAGCAGGCAAGGAACTACTGGCGAACACAGCGGAGGATCAGGTGCCCATCGCATGGTGGAAGCGCGAGGAGCGTTATGCAGAGCGATTGGCGCCGGGCACCAAATTTGCCGACATCATTGGCGAGATCGATCCCGCCAAGCTCGCACTTGGCACGAGCATGTCCGCTGAAGATGCGCTGCACTTTGGGCTGATTCCGCGCATGCACCGCGGCATCTTTGCGATGAACGAAATTCCGGAGCTCGATGAACTGATCCAGGTGGGACTCTTCAACATCCTCGAAGAACGCGATGTGCAGATTCGCGGCTACCCCATTCAATTCGACCTCGATGTCCTCATCCTTTTCTCCGCCAACCCGGCCACCTACAACCGCTCGGGCAAAGTCATTCCGCAGCTCAAGGATCGCATCGGCTCGCTGATCCAGACGCACTATCCGCTCGACCGCGCCAGAGGCATCGAGATCATGGCGCAGGAGGCGAGCATCGATCTTGAGGGCGAATATCCAGTGGTCGTGCCTTACTTCATGAACGAGATCATCGAGCAGATCAGCGTCTGCGCTCGCCAGTCAAAATATGTCGATCATCAGTCGGGAGTGTCGGCGCGTTTCAGCATCGCCAACTATCGCACCATGGTCGCCAGCGCACGCCATCGTGGAATAAAGCTCGATGAAACGCCTAGCGTGCCTCGCATCAGCGATCTCGGACACTTGCCCACTTCATCGCTGGGCAAACTCGAACTCGACATGATGGGCTCAAGTCAAATGGGCGAGAAGCAGGTGCTCGAGGCGATTCTTGCCGAGGCCATCGGCATCGTGTTTGAAGAGTACGTGGACAAACACGGCCTCGATGAAATCTCCGACATCTTCAGCAAGGGCGTTCGCATCGAAGTGGGCGACCTGCTGCCCAGCTCGAATTATGCCGAGCGCTTGCAGCGCGTGCCCAAGGTGTGGGAGAAAGCGTTTGAAGTGAATGCGGGTGAAAGCGAAGCCATTCGGGCAAGCTGTCTGGAGTTTGTGCTGGCAGGGTTGCACGCCACGGATCGCATTTCGCGCAGCACGAAGCATGGCCGAATTGTTTATGAGGTGCGCTGATCATGAGCAATCCCAATCAGCTTGGCGGCATCATTCATACCTACCAGCAGTATGACCCGGTGAATTTTCCTTCACCTCGCACCGAAGCTCCCGATCTGGCGACGCCTGCGATGGAGCATCTGCTCCAATACGGCAGCACACGTGAGCTCACCGAAGAAGAACTGGCGAACGCGATCCATCTGGACCCATCGCAGATTGCGGGACTTGGGCCGACGCTTGAATCGCTGCGCGCGATGCTTGAGGAGCGCAAGCGAAAGATTCTCGAAACCTACGAGACTACAAAGGCCCAGGAACGGGCTTCGCGCGCCTTCAAGGATGCATCACGAAACGCGCAGCCGCCCAAGCATCTGGAAACGCGATTTCGCAAGGCGATCACAGAGCAGCAGCTTTACGATCTGGAAAAACTCTACTACGCAGCAGGCGATGATCGCAGCCCCTTCGCGGGCCAGATTGTGCAACTCATCGAACGCCTAGGCGATCAATATCAAATCGAACAGATGGCATCGAAATACGCCTTCACCGGCAGACAGAAGATGACCATCGATGAGGCGCTGGCGATCAAGCAGGAACTCGAAGAGATCGACAAGCTGCTCGAACAACTCAAGGAAGCCGCCAAGAACGCGCAGGTCGGCATCATCGATATGGAACTGCTCGAACAGTTTGCCAATGCGAACGATCTCCAGAACCTGCGGCAGATGATGGAGCAAGTTAACGAATACATGCGCCAGCAGATGGAGCAACAGGGAATCGCCAAGGATGCCAAAGGCCTTCAGCTCACGCCCAAAGCATTCCGCCTGTTTCAGTCGCGGCTGCTCTCGACCATCTTCGCACAGTTGCAGGAATCGAAAACCGGCAAGCATGAAGCTGTCACCGGCGAAGGCTCCATCGAAATCGAGCGCACCAAGGATTATGAGTTTGGCGATTCCATCACGCAGATGGATATTCCCGCAACGATGATCAATGCACTGCTGCGCGAAGGCCCGGGCACACCGGTGCGCATCCGCATGAATGACATCGTCATTCACAAGACGCGCAACAATCCCAAGTGCGCGACCGTGGTGCTTTGCGATATGTCCGGCTCCATGCGTCACGACGGCCTTTATGTCAGCGTCAAGCGCATGGCGCTTGGCCTTGATGGTCTGATTCGCAAAGAATATCCCGGCGACTTTCTACAGTTCATCGAGATGAGCACGTTTGCGAAACCGCGCAGGACGAGTGAGGTGCCGCAGATGATGTACAAGCCGGTGACGATTTACGATCCGATCGTCAGGCTGCGTGCGGACATGAGCGATCCTGAAATCACCGAGAGCCAGATTCCGCCTCACTTCACGAACATCCAGCACGCGATGCAACTTGGCCGTAAGTTTTTGATGACGCAGGACACGCCCAATCGGCAGATGATTCTGATCACCGACGGCTTACCCACGGCTCACTTCGAAGGCGAAATGCTCTACATGCTCTATCCGCCAGATGCGCGCACAGAAGAAGTAACCATGCGCGAAGCCAGACTCTGCGCGAAGGAGAACATCACACTCAATATTTTCCTGCTCCAGAACTGGAACCAGACGAGCGAGGATGTGAAATTCGCCTACCGCATGGCAGAGGCGACCAAGGGGCGCGTCATCTTCACTGCAGGAAAAGAACTGGATCGCTTTGTCGTGTGGGATTACATCAAGCGAAAAAAATCGATCGTGACCTGAGCAATCCCGCGACTCACTTCGCAGACTTGGGGAATAACTTGAGCATCGCTTCGCCCATGCCTTGGCCGATGAGGTAGTAGGTTTCCGCGTTGCGATTCCAGTGGAATTCCTGGGACACAGGCGATTCCTCTTTGGGGCGAAAGAAGGCCTTGGTGCCCACGAAGGCGACGTTGCCTTTGAATCCCTCATGCTCAGCTGCCGCCGCTTGTGCTTTCATCAGCGAGAGCGCACGCGGATGTTTTTCTTCGTTGCCGCTCATGCCGGTCTCTGCGATGACGAACGGCAGCTTGGGTGCTTTGAGTTCCTTTCGCACATCGTTAATGAAGTTGACCATGTTCACTTCATACTCGTCGTTGAAGGTCTGATTCACACGATCGTTCCACCCCTGATGCCAGCCGAAGCCAGCCAACTCGAGCGAACGGCCCTTGTACTGCGGAAAAAGTGTGTCCGCTTCGCTCATCACCTGATTCACGAGTTTGATCATTTCTTTGTAGTAGGGGCCCACTTCGCCGCCACTCGATGGCGGACGAAAATCCTTGCCCAGACTCTTGCCGCCCCAGGCGACTTTGATGAGCAGCACAGGTTCATCGATGGCGTTGCCGACGATGGTGCCAAAGCCCAGTTCCGGGCCGATGAGATTTTCCTTCACCCCAAAGCCTGCTTTGAGATCGCCCGTGCGGCCCAGGTACCAAATCTGCACATCCTCTCTGCTGGCCCATGTGCCATCCTTATTGATCAGATGTTTGTACTTGGGCGCGGTGGCTTCGTTCTTCACGAGATATTCAAGTGAACCTTTCCCTTCGTTCTTCTTGGGATTCAAGGTGATCTCGCCTTGGCCTTCCATGTTGGATTGCCCGGCCAAAATGAAAACACGCACCGACTTGCCCGCGTCAGCAGCGAAGCAGTCGGTCGTCATTACCAACATTGCAAGGACGAGAATCGACCAGCAATAATTCGCGGAATGCAATCGGGTCATCAAGAAGCTCCTTGAGTGGACGTCGGCTTCAACCATCACTTCCCCAACTATCACTTCTTCATCGTCGCTTCATAACGGCCTTCGATCTTCAGCACATCGCCTTTGATCTCATGTGCCAAGTCGCCTTCAAGTGTCACGCTGGTCGCTGTCTTGGAGACGCATTTCCTAGTCCACAAAATTTTCATGCCATCACGCAATATGCAGGTGCCATCAGGTAGAAACTCGCGGGTGTAGGTGTTCAGGTAAACCCAGGTACCGACGATGGGGTGACCTTCCAGCGACACCGCCGGCCGCTTGGCGGGGTTGATGATGACAGGCACATCGATCTTCATGTCCTTGGGCAGTTTGGTTTCTTTGGGATCGAGTACGCGCAGGCGCAGGTTCTTGAACTCAACAGGTGCGCCTTCAGATTCGAGACAGAGAAAACCAGAAGCAGGGGAGATGTTGTCGCCGCCGGAGACTTCTTCGCCGTTGACCCACAGGCGGACTTCGCCGTCGATCGCTCTGACGTAATAGTGATTCCAGTTGTTAATGCCCAGCGTGGTTTCTTTGGAAGGAAAACTGCGCTGACCATCGGGGGCGACGGGGGGGAAAGGTTTCATCTTGACCGGGCCAACGGGGAAGACATCGCCGTGGCTGGTGAACCAGTTGCCGGGCTTGTTGTACTGCTTTTCGTAAATCTCTTTGTAGCCCAGATCGAGCACCTGCACCTCGATGCCATGGGGCAGACTGCCGTTGCCTTTTGTGAGATTGATGATCGACTGCGGACTGGCCCAGACGAAGACGCCCGAGTTGCCGCCTTTCTGTTTGTGCATCCACTCGCAGGAGAATTCGAAATTGGTGAGCGGCTCGCTGTAGCGAATCACGCCGGTCGGATTGCCGGTGCAGTAGGCGTGGCCTTCCTTCCAGGTCCAGGTGTCTTCCCAGCAGTTGACGTTGAGAAAGTTTTTGCCGGTGAGTTCCACCCAGCCGGGGCCTACGCCTTTGCTGAAAGTGGGGACGATCTTCGTGGGTTCTTTCGCCGGCTCTTTCGTTGACTCCTTCGCCGGCTCATTCTTAGGTTCGTCAGCAGCCAGCAGCGGCGCTGCGAGCATCATGGCGATGGCAAAGACGAAGTGTGATTTCAGGTTGGTATTCAAGTTGATAACTCCAGGGTCAGGTGTCACGCAATCAGTATAGGGCAAGCGCTGGATATTACTGCAACACTGGATAAAGGGCGATTGCCGGTCGGGTGTGTCGAGGCTCGGCGCTGACACACCATGTTGGCCACTCGTTGTAAAGTGAATCTCGATCAATCGGAATCGTTGATCCAACAGGGTGCGTCAGCGCAAAGCCTCGACACACCCTACGTGCTAGATCAAAGTGAAATTCATTTTTACCACGAAGGCACGAAGACACGAAGAAGGACAAGAAGGAAAAATTCATCATTTCAATGGATCAGAACTTCGTGGCTTCGTGGTTAAACTGATTCAGCATCGTTCTTCGCACCTCGACGGCATAAACAGAAAGCATCGGGTGGCAATGCGCCAGCGCGCATGCGATTGTCCTGCTCCTATGGATTTCATTCTGAGATGACACGATGATTCCGTATGATCGTTCCATATAAACTTGCAGCGCTGCTGCCAACGGGTGATCCAACACAGAAAGTTAAGCCATGATCCATTTGTTCCCCCGATTGATTGTCATCCTCTGCCTCTTGAATCTTGTCTCTACTGGCATGCTGCGTGCAGCCGATGAGCGCCCCAACATTCTCTGGATCTCCAGCGAAGACCACGGCCCGCAAATGGGATGCTACGGCGACACCTACGCCACCACGCCCAATGTCGATCGCCTGGCAGAGCGAGGCCTGCTCTTCAAACACGTCTGGTCCTGTGCTCCTGTCTGCGCTCCCGCTCGCACCACCATCATCTCCGGTATGTACGGCCCATCCATGGGCGCTGAGCACATGCGCAGTCAGGTGCCCATGCCCGCAAACACCAAAATGTTTCCGCAGTTCCTGCGCGAGACCGGTTACTACTGCACCAACAATTCCAAAGAAGATTACAACCTCAATAAGCCCGCCGGTGTGTGGGATGAATCATCTGGCAAGGCTCACTATAAAAATCGCAAAACGGATCAGCCGTTCTTCGCGGTGTTCAACGCCACCGTCAGTCACGAGAGCCAGCTTCGCAAACGTCCGCACAAAGCGATTCACGATCCCGCCAAAGTGACCGTGCCTTCGTACCATCCCGATACGCCGCAGGTCAGGCAGGACTGGGCCCAGTATTACGACACCGTCACCGAAGCGGATGCGATCGCGGGCAAACATTTGAAAGAATTGGAAGAGGCAGGCCTGGCTGAGAACACGATTGTTTTTTACTGGGGCGATCACGGCAGCGGTATGCCACGCAGCAAACGATGGCCTTCGAATTCTGGCTTGCATGTGCCGCTGGTGGTTCACTTCCCCAAGAAATGGCAGCACCTGGCGCCCAAGGAATATGCACCGGGAACTGCGACGGATCGCCCGGTGAGCTTCGTGGATTTCGCGCCGACGATGCTCAGCCTGGTGGGGATCGAGCCGCCCAAGTGGATGCAGGGGTTTGCGTTTGCCGGTAAGTTTCAGACTGAGCCGCAGCCTTATATCTATGGCTTTCGCGGTCGCATGGATGAGCGCATTGATGTGGTGCGCAGCGTGACTGATGGGCGTTACGTTTATCTTCGCAACTACATGCCTCAGCGCTCGCAGGGGCAGCACGTGAGTTTTCAGTTTCAAACGCCGACCACGCGCATCTGGTGGGAGCTGTTCGCGCAAGGCAAGACGAACGAAGCGCAATCCATCTTCTGGAAAACGCCCAAAGCCCCTGAAGAACTTTATGACCTTATGAATGATCCTGATGAAGTACACAATCTGGCCGGCGATCCCGCGCATCAGGAAGTGCTCAAGAAGATGCGACAGGCGCAGCAGAACCTTGCGAAGCGAATTCGCGATACTGGTTTTCTGACCGAAGGCGAGATGCATCAGCGTGCGGGCAAGGATGCGCCTTATGACATGGCTCACGATGAAAAGCGATATGACCTGGATCGCATTATGGCGGCAGCCGACGTGGCGACGATGCTGGAGCCGGGGGCGCTGCCGCAACTGAAAAAGTTTCTGGCGGATCAGGATAGTGGCGTGCGCTACTGGGGTGCTGCCGGCATTTTGATGCGCGGCCAAGAGGCGGTCAGCGCATCGAAAGATGAGCTGCGGGCGGCGCTCAAAGATACTTCACTGAGCGTGCGCGTTCCCGCAGCGGAAGCACTGGGAAAATACGGCGATTCTCAAGACCTCCAGTTAGCGCTGGCGGCGCTGAAAGAACTGGCTGATCCGACGCAAAGCAGCGCGTACATCGGCATCGCGGCGATGAATACCATCGATGCGCTGGGCACCAAGGCTGCACCACTGGTCGATTACATTCGCACCATGCCCACCAAGGATGCCAATGCCGCCGGCCGAGCCAATGAATATGTCGGTCGCCTTCGCACTGATTTTCTGAGCGATCACGAAGGGCCGTCCAAAGATGATAAAGAGAAGAAGCCCAAGGCAGAGAAGAAAAACAAGTAGATCGCATCGTGTTCGCCTTCGCTAAACTCTCGCCATGAATTCCAATCTCACCGCTGATCGGCCGACGTTTGTCACGCACCTTCAATGTTCGATGACGGGTGAACATTACGAAGCGGACAAAGTACACAATCTCTCCCGCGCCGGTCGTCCGTTGCTGGTGCGCTATGACCTACCCGCCCTTGGTAAAGCGCTGAGCAAAGAGGCGCTGAGCAATCGGCCTTGGGATCTGTGGCGATACCGCGAGTTTCTGCCGGTGCGAAAAGCAGAGCACATCGTCAGCCTCGGCGAAGGCGTGACGCCGATTATTTCTTGCACCAAGACGCGCAGTGCACTTGGAGCAACCGGTGAACTCTTCATCAAAGACGAAGGCCGACTGCCCACCGGCTCATTCAAAGCGCGTGGCCTATGCATGGCGGTGTCGATGGCGCATGAGCTGGGGCTCAAACGCTTGGCGATGCCGACCAACGGCAACGCGGGCGCTGCGATGTCTGCCTACGCTTCCCGCGCCGGCATGAGCACCTACATCTTCTGTCCGCACGACACGCCGCAAACCAACCTGCGCGAGATCGCCATGCAAGGCGCACAGGTTTATTCCGTCAACGGCCTGATCAACGACTGCGGCAAGATCGTCGCGCAGGGCAAAGATGCGATGGGCTGGTTCGATGTCAGCACGCTCAAGGAGCCTTACCGCATCGAAGGAAAAAAGACGATGGGCCTGGAACTGGCTGAGCAGTTTCAGTGGGACCTGCCTGATGTCATCTTCTATCCCACCGGCGGCGGCACCGGCCTCATCGGCATGGTCAAAGCCTTCGATGAACTGGAAGCCATCGGCTGGATCGGCAGCAAGCGGCCACGCATGGTCGCGGTGCAGGCTGCGGGCTGCGCGCCGATCGTGAAGGCTTTCGATGAAGGAAAAGAACACGCGGACCTCTGGGAAAATGCGAGCACGATCGCGTGGGGTATTCGTGTGCCTGCTGCTGTCGGCGATTTTCTGATTATCCGCGGCATGCGCTCAACGAACGGCTTCGGCTCCATCGTCACCGATCAGCAGATTCTGGCCGCCCGCGCTGAGATGGCTGCGACCGAAGGATTTCTGCTCTGCCCCGAAGGCGCTGCGACCTATGCGGCATACAAAAATGAATTGGCTTCCGGCCGCATTAAGAAGACGGATCGCGTGCTGCTCTTCAACTGTGCCAGCGGGCTTAAGTATGACCTGCCTCCCACGACGCGCTCAATTGATCGGCATCAGCCCATTGATTTTGCGAGCATGAAGGCGGGGACGGTGAATGTCTGACAATGAATGCCCGTTGATCGAGAAATGATTGACGAGGCCCTTGGCATGCGGGCTGTTCTGTTGCCGCGTAGCGCAGATTATGTTGGCATTGATTGCAGCGCTGATGACGCTACGCCGCAAGCGCCGACCGGAACGGAAGCGACTGAAAATCTTAAGATTCTTCTTTGACTCGTTCTCGTGGATCCTGATCTTGTCCTACAATTAAGCTGCTATTACTGAGTTCATCGCGCACCAGAGAGGTCCCTCATGACTTATCGTCCGCTGTCTATCGGTTGTCTTTTTATCCTCGCCATTTTCGCATGGTCTGCGACGGCTAGCGCCCAGCATGTGCTTCTCGAAGCTGAGCAGTTCACACAACAAGGCGGCTGGGATGTCGATCAGCAGTCGATGGATCAGATGGGCTCGCCTTATCTGCTCGCGCACGGATTGGGCGTGCCTGTGAAGGATGCGACGACCCAGGCCAAGTTTCCCGCCAAGGGTACGTACCGCGTCTGGGTTCGCACCAGGGATTGGGTTGCTCCCTGGAAGGTGCCCGGTGCGCCCGGTAAGTTTCAAGTCATGGTCAACGGCAAGCCTCTCGCAGTGACCTTTGGCACCGAAGGCGCGGACTGGCACTGGCAAGATGGCGGCACCGTGGAAGTTGATACTCAAGCGACGGTCGCGCTGCACGATCTCACCGGCTTTGAAGGTCGCTGTGATGCGATTGTTTTTACCAGTGACATGAAGTTCACGCCGCCCAATGCAGATCCGGAGATGACCACGTTTCGTCGCACGGAACTTGGCCTGCTCGGTGAGCCCAGTGATGGCGGCTCGTTTGATCTGGTCGTCGTAGGCGGCGGCATCGCAGGCACTGCGACAGCAATCTCCGCAGCGCGCAACGGCCTCACCGTCGCGCTGATTCAGGATCGACCTGTACTTGGCGGCAACGGCAGCAGCGAAGTGCGCGTTTGGCCCGAAGGTCACACACGGCAGAAACCTTACCCTCGCATCGGCGAAATCGTCGAAGAAATCTGCCCGCCCAAACGACCGGGCACCGGCAACGCCAAGGGCGGCGATATCTATGACGATGATCGCAAGATGCGAGCAGCCCTCGCTGAGCCGCTCATCACACTCATGCTCGAGCATCGCGTCAACGCTGTCGAAACGAAAGACAAACGCATCATCACCGTCACAGCGCAGAGCACACGCACCGCTCGCCGTGTGAAAGTCAGCGGCAAGTTCTTCGCTGATTGCACCGGTGATGGCACGGTCGGTTTCCTGGCTGGCGCGGATTATGAAATCTCTAACGAAGGCAACATGGGCGCGAGCAATCTCTGGAACGTGCTCGATCAGGCGGACGCAAAGCAGGTTCTCCACTGCGAATGCAAAGATAAAGATGCGCTGACGGTGCTCACGGAATCAGGCAAGGTGGCTGCGCCGTTTCCGCGTCTGCCTTGGGCGCTGGATCTGAGTGATAAGCCCTTCCCCGGTCGTAAGAGTTTCAAGGCTCAGTGGGCCAACACGCCGCTGAATAATCTGGGCGGCTGGTTCTGGGAGAGCGGCTTCGACAAAGACCCGATCAACGACATCGAACGCATTCGCGACTTGAACATGCGAGCCATGTACGGTGCGTGGGATGCGCTGAAAAATGTGGACAAGCAATATCCCAATCACCGTCTGGGCTGGAGCGCGTTCATTGCTGGCAAGCGTGAATCTCGCCGGCTCATTGGCGATGTGATGCTCAAAGCTGATGACTTCCGCAAGGGCAAGGAATATCCCGATCCCGCATTCCCCAATACCTGGCACATTGACATTCATGTGCCTCACCCCGATTACGACAAAGGCCTCAAGGGCGACGAGTTTATTTCACAGGCCACGACAGGCAAGGAGTACAGCTACAAAGGGCCGTACTGGGCACCTTATCGCTGTCTATACAGCCGCAATATCTCGAACCTGTTCATGGCCGGCCGCGACATCAGCGTGGAGCGCGAAGCGATCGGCCCGATTCGTGTCATGCGAACCTGCGGCATGATGGGTGAGATCGTCGGCAAAGCCGCGTGGATCTGCGTCCGCCATGAAACCTCACCGCGCGGCGTCTATGAAAGCTATCTCGATCTGCTCAAAGAATTGATGAACGAACCCGGTGCCAAACGCCGCGCAACGCTCGATGGCCCGCTCGCCATGCCCGCGGGTTACAAGGCTCCCGCTCATGTGTTCAAAGGCATCGATCCCGCATCGCTCGAAGGCATCGTCATCGATGATGCTGGGGCACAGCTCAAAGGCAGTTGGCTTGACACTGGCAGCCTGCCCGGTTTCGTCGGCGAAGGGTATCTCTATTCCAGTGACGCCAAAGCCACCGCGCGGTTCCCGTTCTCGGTCACCCGTGCAGGTGAATACGAAGTTCGCATCACCTGGCAGCCTCACGACAATCGCGCGAGGTCGCTGACGGTCATCGTGCAAAGCGCTGATGGCGACAAGACGATCACCATCGATCAGACCAAAGCACCCAGTGGCGACAAAGGTTTTCAATCCATCGGCAAGTACAAATTCGATATGACGAAGAATTTCTCGGTCACCTTCCGCGTCGAAGGCGCCAAGGGCAACGCACACATTGATGCAGTGCAGATCGTACCGGTCAAGTGAGAGTTTTCAGTCTTGGCTGTAGCCATGCCAGCAATCTTACGTGTGGCGCTGGCAGGCTGTCGCTCTGGACGGTTTGCCAGTGGCGAAACTGAACGGGCTTCAAGGCCACCTTTACACCCGCCTCACTTGCCTTTCTTCTTCGCGGGTTTGTCGGGGCTCTTTTCGTCCACCTGTTTCTGATACTGCGCCTGAATGTTCGCAGGTTCCGGGCCTTGGTCGCCGACATCTTTGATCCACTTTTCAAGCGTGCTTTTCAGCTCCGCCAGTTTTGCCTTGTGGGCAGGATCAGCAGCGAGATTGTGAATTTCATAGGGATCGTTCTTGAGGTCGTAGAGTTCCTCAGCAGGCCGATGATCCGCCATGAGCACTTCCTGCACCGCGTCGAGTTTGCCTTGGGCGTGCAAGTCGCGCATCAGCTTCACCACGGGGTAGCTGGTCTCTTTGTAATTGTTCCACTGAAGGAACGGCTTCTCCGGCATGAAGTTGCGAATGTATCGGTACTGCTCATCGCGCACTGTGCGGATGTGAAACGTCGTCATATCACAGCGATCGCGCGTGGCGAAAACGTACTTGTTGTCTTCTTCCTGTTTGTCGCCCATGAACACGCGGCCTTGCATCTTCGCCGGTTTCGCAGCACCTGCCATGGTGACGAGCGTTGTCGCGGTCAGGTCGATGGCGCAGATCAGCCGATCGTCCACGGTGCCTGCTTTGAAGCCTTTGGGTGCAGGGAAATTCTTGGGCCAGCGAATGATCAGCGGAATATGCAGGCCGCTGTCGTAGCACCACTGCTTGCCGCGCACCATCGCCTGGCCGTGATCGCCAAGGAACACGACGATGGTGTTCTCCGCCAGGCCATCTTCTTCGAGCTTTTCCAGAATGCGAGCGATGTCACCATCCATGCGCGTGATCTCATCGAGATACTCGCCCCAGTCCTTGCGGGTCAGCGGATGGTCGGGGTAGTAAGGCGCAATGACGACCTTCGCGGGGTCCGCCTTCTTGGGTGCGCTAAAGCCGCGATGTGCATCAGAGAAATTGACCTGAGCATAGAACGGCTGACGCGATTTGAGTTCGTTCCAATCCTTGCCTTTGAATCCATCACCATCAGCAAACTTGAAATTCCAATCGGTCTTGCCGGTGCCTTTGATGCTCTGTTCGATGTTCACAATGTTCGCCGTGTAGTAGCCCGCATCTGCAAGCCAACCGGTGAGCAGCCGAACGCCGTCGGGCAACTGCTGCTTGCGTTCGCTGGGTGTGCGATGGTGATGAGCGCCGATGGCGCAGGCATTCATGCCGGTCATAAAGGAAGAGCGACTGGTCGAACAGACCGGCGTCACGGTGAACGCTTTGCTGTACCGCACACCATCGCGCGCCAGCTTGTCGAGCGTCGGCGTAAAGACCTGAGGCGTGCCATAACACGCAAGCTGGGGCCCCATGTCTTCACCAATAAGCCAAAGGATGTTCGGCTGAGCCGCCTTGTCCGCACCATGCAGCGGCGAACTGACCGTGCCCAGTAGCAGAGCGACACAAGCGATGAAAACAAGAATGCGCATGAGGATTCCTTCGAGCAGATTGAATGCGAGGCAATAACCCCTCTCCAGGTACATCAGCACTGGCCAGGATCATTCGTATGTTACTTCTTGGCGGCAGAGAGATCGCCGCTGACAGTCGAATTCGGCGGGCGGGCCGCTCGGTTGTCGCACGGCACACTCAGGCTGCCTCCTGTCCATGGCAGCACTGACGACGCTACGCCGCAAGCGGCGAACAATAAAAAAACGCCTGAAAGCATTCGCTTTCGGGCGTTTATGAATAATGCCCCCTGAAGGACTCGAACCTTCAACCTAGTGATTAAGAGTCACTTGCTCTACCAATTGAGCTAAGGAGGCTTACTATGAAGCGGCTGCGTTTGCTGCCGCGTTTTGCAGAAAGAATATCGTAGATAAATCAGTGGCACTGTCAAGCGCGTGAACGTGAAGTGAGAAAGTGAAGTGAGAAAGTGTAATGTGAGAAAGTGTAATGTGAAAATGAAGATGTCTTCTCTTAGCCGCAGCGTCCTCGCTGCGCGTTCGGGGACTGGGGTTGAAGGCGATCGCGCAGCGAGGACGCTGCGGCTATTCATAGATCACGCAAACAGTTCGCGGATCGGCTGACCCATGCGTGATGGGGTTTGCAAAGCAAAGGCGAGGGTGGCGTGGAGGTTGGCGAGGGTGACGGGATTTTGAGCGACACTCATCGGGTGCTTGGGCGCGGTCTTGCCGAAGGTGGTGCCACGCTTGAAGGGGCCGCCGAAGAGGATGAGGGAGTTGGCCTGGGCGAAGTGGGCGTGGAAGCCGTAGTCGCTTGGGGAATCGATGGTGAGATTTTCGCCGGTGTTGCGATCGCTGCCTGAGGCGGGGCAGCCGGCGATGGTGCGACTAAATTCGGAGGAGATGCAGAAGATGGTGCGGTCGAGTTGGCCGGTGTGTTCGAGTGTATGCACGATGGCGGCAGTGACCATGTCGAGCGTCTTGATGATGTCGCGTGATTTGTCCGGGCCTGATTCGTGCGCATCGAAACCTTGATATGCCTCGAAGGGCATGGTGACACGAATATGCCGCTGGCCTTGCGCAGCTGAGCGAGTTGCTTGGAGCAGGGCCTGCGACATGCCGTAGGTGACCGAGCGATCAGGCTCGATCTCTTCAACGGGCAGATCAAACGAAAGCGCATCGAGCATTTCGCGCTGAGCCGTGGCGTGATCGGTGGATTGCGATTCGCTGGTGAGAGAGCGGATGATCATGCCGCGATCCATCACATGAGCGGTGTGGTAAAGCAGGGCACTTAGGCGCACCCAAGGGGATGCGGTGGAGATGGTGTGAGCGGTGCTGGTGAGTTCACTGGCGCGCATGCCTGGGCGGTAGGGGGCCAGTGGCTTGGGGTCCCACAGATCATTGCAGGGCCAGCCGCCGGGCAGAAAAAGATGAATCAGCGAAGGGCCGACCTGAGGAGCAGCGGCTGGGGCAGCAGCAGCGGCAGCAGCAGCAGCGGGCAGCGATGCCGCCGCAGAAAGAGCAGCGGTGGAAGCGATGAAATCACGGCGGGAAAGTGCATCGTTCATGCGGAACCTCAGTGCAGATTGTTCAAGGGGCGCAGGCCACTCGCCTTCGCGTCCCCATTGTAGTGATTCTGACATACGATTTCGCAAGAACCTGTGAAATCACATCGCTATCAACCGTCACCACCCACACCAATTCATGCAAATCGTAGATTGCCCTGGCAGCAAGCGAATTCGCGATCGCGGTTTATCATTCATTCTCTATTGACATATTGTTCAAATTATGCTAAACTATGCTCGGCTCGATTCTCCCTCTCTTGTTGGAGCCTTTGCCATGACCACTGCCGTTACATGCCAGCCGCCAGGCGTAAGCCTGCGGAGTCCGGGAATACAAGTCGCTTCGTGGCGCCGCAGGCTTACGCCTAGCGGCTCGGATGGACGTACTTGTGCTCGTTGGTGCAGCATGAAGAGGGATGGGTAGACGTCTACCCGTTTACCCCTAGACACGACTTAATCTTAGTAATGACAATGGATTAACAGAGATGGCGAAAATGAAAAATGCTCAGGGTAGACAAATCCGGGGGTGGAACATGCGGTCACCCTGTCACATTGGCACAGACCTTCGCGCATCGACCAAGCCCGTTGCTATCATGTTTCCCCTTGCATGGGTGCAAGATTGGATCCTCGAAAGAACGACAAGAAAGACAAGAACGACAAGAAAGACAAGCGACTCCATGGCCAACACCTTCAAACAACGTCTGCTCACGCCCGGCCCAACCGCAGTGCCCGAAGCCGTGCTTCTCGAAATGGCGCAGCCGATCATCCATCATCGCACCAAGCAGTTCATCGCGATCTACAAAGAGCTGAGCGAACAACTCCAGCGCCTCTTCAAAACCACCGGCCCGGTCATCCCCGTCGCAGGTTCAGGCACCACCTGTTTTGAATCGACCCAGGTTTCGCTGAGCCTGCCCGGCAGCAAAGTCGTCGTCATCTCCAGCGGTAAATTCGGCGAACGCTGGCAGGACATTTACGATGCTTACGAGAAATTCCTGAATGTCGAAGTCGTGAAAGTCAACGTCCCCTGGGGCGAAGCGCTGACCGCTGCCAAGCTCGAAGAAGTGCTCAAGGCCAACAGCAACGTCAGCGCCATCGCGCTGGTTCACTCGGAAACATCGACGACCAGTGCCTGCGATATCAAAGCCATCGCGGCCACTGCTCATGCACATGCACCTGATGCACTGTTGCTCGTAGATGCGATCACTTCGGTGGGCGCGATGCCTGTGGAGATGGATGCGTGGGGCATTGATGTGCTGGTGACGGGATCGCAGAAAGCGCTGATGCTTCCGCCGGGCATTGGATATGTGGGGCTGGGCGCACGCGCCGTCAAGCGATTGGAAGAGACCAAGGCTGGCCCGTGCTACAACCTTGATCTTCGCCGTTGGCTTAAGGGACATGCCAAGGGCGATGTGCCGTTCACGCCGCCGGTGAGTCTGATTCGCGGTCAACGGGTTGCTTTGCAGATGATCGAAAAAGAAGGTTTGGAAAAAGTCTGGGATCGCTGCGCAAAATTGGCGAACGCGACGCGCAAAGCTTTTGAAGCGATCGGCCTGAAGCTCATCAGCAGCGCGCCAACCGATTCGGTGACCGGTGCGTTCTACCCCGAAGGCATCGATGATTCCAAGTTCCGCGGCGCTGTGCGTGACAACCATGGTGTGCACATTGCTGGTGGTCAAGATGGTCGCGGTGCGAAGTGGGCGGGCAAGATTCTGCGCATCAGCCACATGGGTTATGTCGATGCAGGCGACACAATCACGGGCCTGGGCGCGATTGAGGCGGAACTGATCGCTGCGGGTCAGAAAATCACCAAGGGCACAGCGGTGGCGACGGCGTCGGCGCTGCTTTGAGCTTGTGAAAATTGTTCATCGAAAATCAACCCTCCCTCCGCCCCTCTCTGGGAAGGAGGGGAGTACGAGGCATGTGCGTTAGCCCTGCCGCCCAAGGTTAACACCTTGACAGTATGATGGCCCACATGTAACTTTTGCTTTCCGCTTTAACTATGGAGACGCTCAATGGCCAGCCGTGATGCCAGGATGACCGTGGAACAGGATGGGGAGATCGTCAAGATCAACCTCTTGGATCGCAACATCCTCGAAGAGGCGGCGATTCAGCAGATCGGTGAGGAAATCTCCGGTCTTGTTGAGCAATCGACCAACCCCAAGATCCTGATCAGCTTCAGCAACGTTGAGCACCTCTCGTCTGCTGCGCTGGGGACGCTTATTACGATCAATAACAAAGTGCGCCAGAAAGCCGGGCAACTTCGGCTTTCAAATATCGATCCGCAGATTTACGAGGTGTTCGTGATTACACGCCTCAACAAACTGTTCCAGATTTTCGATGATGTTGAGCAGGCGGTGGATAGTTTTAAGTGACCCACTGCGGTATCCGATGCCTATGATCAGACGCGGCGGGACTGATCAGGTGCAGGCGGATACCCGGTGATTGCCTTGTTCCAAGCGTTTGTTTACTGACTTGCGTGTTCACAGGGATAGAATCAAGCGTCGCCACGGCCAGTCCCCCAACCCAACAACGGCCGACGCCCCGAGGACTCGATGGTTGACTCGCCCGCCAAGATATTGGTGATTCCCAGCGATTTAAACGCTGCTTGGAATGCCCAGCAGACGGTCATGGAGGAAGTGAAGGCACGTGGCTTCTCCGACAACGCCGTCTTCGCTATTCGTCTCGCGCTGGACGAAGCCCTCAATAACGCCATTTCTCACGGCAACAAAAAAGACAAAACCAAGAAAGTCACCATCGAATATCAGATCAGCGAAGTCAGCGTCACTATCACCGTGACCGACGAAGGCCCGGGCTTTGATCCTGTCGATGTGCCAGATCCCACGCTCGATGAATTTTTGGAACGGCCCCACGGCCGGGGCATCATGCTCATGCGTGCTTACATGTCTGATGTGCGCTTTGGCCGTAACGGCAAGAGTGTGACGCTGATCAAGAATCGCAACTGCGCACTGCCGCGCTCCGCCAAGTGATGCGTAGCAGTGAACACAGATGGCAGAACGCAAAAGAGCAGGGGGATTGCCAAACCAACGATGATCTATTTAGCCGTTCGCCTTGGCGAACGATGTATCCCTTCATCCCGACATGCCAAAACCAAAAACGAAAATAGCGAAGAAGCCTGCACCCACTGCACCCACTGCAACCACCAACGCGCGCTCGCAGCTCCAGGTGCAGATCGTTCTTGAGACACCCGACCTTAGGCCGCCGCTCAAGCGCTGGCTCACTGGCGAGGTCAAACGCATCGCGGCGCTGGCCGATGTCACGCAAGGCAGCGTCACGCTGGTCATCGTAGACGATCAGCGCATGACGGAGATGCACGGGCAGTACAAAGACGATCTCACGACGACCGATGTGCTGACGTTCGATCTGCGCGAGTCGCCTGATGAGCTCATCGAAGGCGACCTGATTCTCTGCATTGATGAAGCAGCCAGGCAATCCAAACGGCGGCAGCACGACACGCGCACGGAGCTGCTCTTGTATGCAGTGCATGGCCTGCTGCACCTGATGGGTTACGATGATCTTCGCGCCGCCGACTATCGCAAGATGCACGCGAAGGAAGATGAACTGTTTCAACTTGCAGGCTATGGCAACGTGTTCAAGAACAAGAAATAAATCGATCGTTCTGACTTGCGATAGGTGCGGGGGTTTGGCGATTGACGGGTACGATGAACTCAAACGGAGGCTTCTATGAATCGCTTACTTTCCGCTGTCGTTTGTGTGCTTCTTCTGATGGTCAGCCTGGCGGGTGCGAAGGACGCAGGCGATCAAGTGCTGGTGCGCTGGCCCTCTTGGCGCGGGCCGCAGACGATGGGAAGCGCTGCTGTCGGCAAGTATCCCTCCAAATGGAGCGCGCAAGAGAACGTACTTTGGAAAGTCGAACTCCCCGGCAAAGGCTGCTCCACACCCGCTGTCTGGGACAATCAAATCTTTATCACCGCGCCTGTCGATGAGAAGGACGCCGTCATCGCCTTCGATCACAAAGGTGCGCAGAAGTGGAGCACCGTCATCGCCCCGGGCAAAGGCGGCAAACATCGCAACGGCTCAAGCAGTAATCCTTCCCCCGTCACCGATGGCAAGCACATCTTCGCTTACTTCAAGAGCGGCAACCTCGCGGGCCTCGATGTCAGCGGCAAACTGCTCTGGTCAACCAACCTTCAAGAACGCTTTGGCAAAGACACGCTCTACTGGGACATCGGCACTTCACCTGTGCTGACGCACAAGCATGTGGTGATGGCTGTCATGCATCAGGGTGAGTCGTATCTGGCCGCGTTTGATCAGGTGACCGGCGAACTTGCATGGAAGGTTTCGCGGAACTTTGAGTGCCCCGTTGAAGGTGATCACGCTTACACGACGCCGATCGTGGTGAAGCAAGGCGACAGTGAACAGATCATCGTGTGGGGTGCCGAGCACGTGACCGCTCATGATGCGACCGATGGCAAAGTGATCTGGACCTGCGGCGGATTCAACCCGCAGAAAAAGCGGAACTGGGTCGCAGTGGCGTCGCATGTCATCGTCGATGATCTCGTGGTCGTGCCTTATGGCCGCGGCAGTCACATGGCAGCCGTCAAAATGGGCGGCACCGGCGATGTCACGGAAACACACCGCGCCTGGACGCGCAGCGATACCGGCGCATTCGTGCCTACCCCCGCAGCGAAAGATGGCAAAGTTTACATCGTGACCGATCGCGGCCACGTGGTCTGCCTCGATGCGAAGACCGGCAACACACTGTGGGAAGGCGACCTGCCTCGCGGCGCCGCCAGCTATTACGCCTCACCTCTGGTGGCGGATGGAAAACTTTACGCCACCCGTGAAGATGGCATGATTTTCGTTGCCTCGATCACTGATGGCTTGAAACTGATCTCGGAAAACGACATGCAGGAAAGAGTGATTGCGTCGCCGGTGCCGGTGATGAATCGACTGCTGATTCGCGGCGAGAAACATCTGTTCTGCATTCAGGAAAAGTGAACGATGACGCAGCGCGAAACAATGAATTTGGGAAGACGTGTGTTTCTCAAGCAAGGCACACTCCTTTTGACCGCTGGTGCTGCTCACTTGTGCATGGAATCAGCACAGTTCGCGCAAGCGAAGGATGCAGCGCCGCTGCTGCGCGTGGGCATGATCACCGACCTTCACTATGCCGACAAACCACCGGCTGGCACACGGCACTACCGCGAAACCTTGGCGAAGCTCGCCGAGGCAGCGCAGACTTTCGAGCGCGAGAAGCCACGTTTCATCGTTGAACTGGGCGATCTTATTGATGCTGCTGATTCCGTGAAGACGGAGATGAGCTACCTCACGCGGATCAATAAAGAGTTCGCAGCCATCCATAAGGACAGGCATTACGTCCTAGGCAATCACTGCGTCGATACGCTCACCAAGCAGGAGTTTCTCGAAGCGGTTGAGCAGAAGGCGAGCCATTATTCCTTCGATCGCGAGGGTGTGCACTTTGTGATTCTCGATGCCTGCTTCAACAGCGAAGGCAAAGACTACGGTCGTCGTAATTTCAAATGGACTGACACGAATATTCCGGTCTCGCAAGTCGAATGGCTTGAAGCCGACCTGCGCAAGACCGAGCACAAGGTCATCATCTTCGCCCATCAACGGCTGGATGTGGCCAACAACCACGGTGTAAAGAATGGTGCTGCCGTTCGCAAAGTCCTCGAAGCCTCCGGCAAAGTCCTCGCCGTCTTCCAAGGCCACAGCCACAAGAACGATTACAACGACCTCGGCGGGATTCACTACTGCACTCTGGCCGCCATGATCGAAGGCTCCGGTGAAGAAAACAACAGCTACACCCTGATGGCGATTCACCCCACTGGCACCATCGAACTCACCGGCCATCGGCAGCAGAAAAACTACGAGTGGGAGCGGTGAGTGTTGTCCCATGCCAGCGGGAGCGAAAAACCTTCGTGGCCTGTCGCACCAGACAGACGCGAACTGGAGAATGATTTTGCATCACCATCGAAACGTTTGGACGCTGATCGTATTGATGATGTCGCCGCTCTTGATTTGTTGTCGAGCAGTTGTGTCACAGGTGACCACACCACAAGTTTCAAATGCAGAAAACCTTCAGTCAAAGGCGGATCACTCAGATCTAGTCGATGTTTTTGTGCCAGAGCGCGATAAGTATTCCCACATTCGCATTCCCGCCATTGTCACAACCAACGCGGGTACAATCATCGCCTTCGCCGAAGGTCGCAAGGGAGGCGATCACTCGGAAAACGACATCAAAGAAAAAGCCCTTCGACGTTCTCGTCGAAGGGCTTACGCTTAGACAAATCGGGGTGACAGGATTCGAACCTGCGGCCTCGTCGACCCGAACGACGCGCTCTAGCCAAGCTGAGCTACACCCCGTCGTAAGCGGAGGATTGTAGGGCGGCACGGGCACACTTGCAAAGGCAATGACGAGGTCAATCCGGCAGAGGGATCGCTGCGGAGGAATCCGCGTTCACTTCTTCGGCGGCGGGAAGATACGGCGATGCAGATCGTAAATACGAGCCAGTTCTTCGATCGGCTTTTCGTGGTCATCGACACGCAGGTCGCGGTAGCGGTCGTTGAATCCCGCATAGCCCCAGCCTTTACGCACAACCAAAAGCGCTGCGGACTGCATACCTCGCGTGTCGCCACCAGCTGCCTGACCCGCGGCGAGTGCTGCAATCAGTCGATCGCCCAGGTCGCCTTTGGCTTCTTCAAAGGCACGGGCCATTTCGTTCACGACCTTTTCACTGGCGAGAATGTTGCCTTGAACTGCGAAGTGTTTGCCGGTCTTGCCGCCTGCCCATGCATTGCACTCGGCACCGGTGTATGTTGCCGGTTCACCTTTCGCATTGATGATTCCAAGCTGGCGAATATCGCGGCGGTCATCTGCCTCTGTCAGCGCCTTGATGATGTCGGCTGGCGCAACATTTTTTTCCATCATCGCCAGTGCCTGCGGGCCATACGTGGTGTTCGCATAAGCCTGCGTGGCCACCGCACCAATGCCAGCTTTGGCGAAGGGCACCACCGCACCGACCGCGATAAATTTTGATTGCACCGCGATGCCCAGTTCCTGCGTGTCAGGATCGAAGGCAACAATCGAAAAGGTGGCGACGGGTGGCAGGGCGTGTGGGGTAGGTGACGCGTGACAGGCGATGAGCGCCAGGCAAAAAATGAAAACGATTAACAACCGGCAAGCGTGAACTGATGGCAGTTGTTTGATTGCGTGATTCAACATGATGACTCCTTTGCCGTTGTTCGCCGTTAGCCCCGGCTTTAAGCCGGGGCTAACGGCGAATGAGCGCAGGTCACGTTAGGTCCTGCGCAGCCACTCTTCTTCATACGGTGCCAGTTCGCGTGCCAGGGCATTGCGCTTCTGCTCAATCTCGCGCACCTTGACGCCATCACGATAGACATCGGGATCGTTCATTGACTCATCGAGCTTTTTCATTTTCTTCTCGAACTCGCCGATCTTCTGTTCGAGCTTGTCGAGCTTCATGTTCGCATGCGGCCCCGCGCCTGTGCCCTTGGCTTGCTTGGCAACGGGCTGCGATTTGATCGGATCAGCTTTGGGTTTCTCGATTTTCTTCGGCTGCGACTTCGCGGCCTCGGCAGCCTTGACGGCGGCTTGTTCCGCGTTGAACGTCTTGATGTATTCCGAATAATTCCCCTGGAAAAAGCGGGCATTTCCCAGGCCATCCAAGATGAGCAGATTGTCCACGAGGGCATCGAGCAGAGCGCGATCGTGGGTGATGAGAATGAGCGTGCCGCCGCCGCTGATTTTGCTTTGCTCCTTGCCGGGATAAACGCCATCGACAGGCGCGGTGAAGCGGGCGATGGCTTCTTCCAATCGTTCTGCGGAATCCATATCCAGATGGTTGGTCGGTTCGTCGAGGACCAGCAGGTTGGGCCCGTGACACATCAGAGTTGCCAGCACAGCGCGAGCACGCTCGCCGCCGGAGAGAACATTGAGTGGCTTCTCCTGCTCGATGCCGGTGAAGAGAAACGCGCCAGCGAGATCGCGGGCTGCCTGTTCGGTGCCGCTCTCGACATGCTGCTGCATGTACTCGATGACGGTCAGGCGAAGGTCCAGATGTTCATGCGTTTGTTTGAAGTGACCCACTTCGACGCTGTTGCCGACTTTGACTTTGCCGCTGTCGATTTGCTGTTCGCCGAGCATGCAGCGAACGAGTGTGGATTTGCCTGCACCATTGGGGCCGATGATTCCGAGGCAGTCGCCGCGCTTGACGGTGAGCGTCAGGTCGTGGAAGAGCGTTTTATTGTCGTAAGCTTTGCTGACCTCTTCAGCGACGACGACCATGTCGCCGCAGCGCGTGCGCGGACTCATGCGCAGGGCCATCGAATCGAAATTCTGCACACGGTCGATGACATCCTGATCCTTAAATCGTTCGAGGCGCGATTGTCTTCCCTGCGCCTGCTTGGCGCGCTGGCCGGCGCGGTAGCGATCGATGAACGCCTGTTCGCGTTTGATGTGATCCTGCTGCTTGGCGTATTCACGTTCCTGCGAGAGTCTGCGCAGATTGCGAATCTCGACGAACTGGTGGTAGTTGCCGGGGTAATCGTACATCTTGCCCAGCTCGATTTCGTAGATCTTGTCCACCACGCGATCGAGCAGCCAGCGGTCGTGACTGACGAGCATGACCGCGCCTTTGTAGTCATGCAGATACTGCTCCAGCCACTCGCGGCCGGAGATGTCGAGATGGTTCGTCGGTTCATCGAGGAGCAGCACATCAGGCTGCGAAATAAGCAGTTTCGCCAGTGCTAGGCGACCCTTTTGGCCGCCGGATAAATCTTTTACTTTCACGTCAAAGAATTTGTCTTCGAGGCCAACGCCGTGCAGCGTCGCATCGATTTCGTGATCGACTGCATAGCCGCCGGCTGCGTGCATCTGGTGTTCGAGTTCCTCGTACTCCTTCATGATCGTATTGAGCGCATCGCCTTGCGCTTCAGCCATTTCGTGCATGACGCGTTCGAGTTCTTCGTGGAGTTTATTGAGGCGTTCAAACCCCTTGGCAGCTTCTTCGCGGAGGGTCAGTTCGAGATCGAGCTGCGGGTCTTGCGTGAGATAACCGAGGACTGCGTTGCGTGCCAATTGCAGATGGCCGGTGTCTGCTTTGAGACCCTCGAGGCCGGCTGCGAGTTTCATGAGCGTCGATTTGCCGCAACCGTTGCGACCGACCAGGCCGACGTGCTCGCCTTCGGACAGAGTGAAATTGATGCCATCGAGTACACGACGGTCGCCAAAGGAAAGGCCAAGATTCGCAGCAGTGAGTAAAGCCATGGGAGAGCAGGGGACAGGGGACAGGGGACAGGGAAAACAGGGGAAAAACAGGGCAAAATCGATTTCAACTATTTAGCCGTTCGCCTTGGCGAACGAAACGCCAATCGCCGCCATAGCGCAAAGGCGACGATTTTTAGCCACGTAGATTAGCAGAACGCCAAAACGCGGTGTAGGTTCAATGTTGGCATCGCATCACACGCAACGAGCCATCCGCCAACCTTCTCTTATGGAGTAATTCTGCCTTCAATGACTGACCTCTGACTTCTGACCTCTGACCTCTTTTCCTCCCATTCTCCCATGGCATACCATCGTAATCTCATCATCGTGCTCGCCCACGGTTTGCGTTCCGATGCGATCGGCGACACGCAGACCTGGCCGCTTCAAACGCCTCACATGGAGAAGCTCGCCGCCCGTTCGCTTCGCCTTGTTGCCACCAGCGCCTGTCCCGCCGACAGCGGCGGCCTCGTCTCGCTCTTCACCGGCCTTCACGCCCGTCAGCACGGCTACCTCACGCAGACCGCCAGCAATGTCACCTGCGAAGGCTGGCCCACGCAGCTCGTCGATGCGGGCTACCACGTCGCAGGTGTCGGCTGCATCAGCGCCATCGAGCCTTGGCTGCACACCGCTGTGCATGTCGATGATGTTGAACGCGCCGATTCGCCCGGCTGCTCCTACCTCGCCTCCAGCAGAGAGCGCGGCACCTACGCCGCCATCGCACAGCAGCGAAAGCAACGTCAACGCTATGGCCCATTCGAACCTGATCGCCTTCTCCTCGATGCTGAAGATGACATCGATGGCTACATCGCCAAGGTCGCGCGGGACACGCTTGCGATGATGCCTTATGACAAACCCTGGGCACTGATCGTCGTCTTCAATGGCCCGGGCAATCATCTGCCGCCGCCTACGCTCTATGACCAGATGGTCAACATGCGCGATCTTGAAGAAGGCTTCGTGCCCGCTGATCTGGCGCACATTGATGATGTGGCAGAACTCGATTTTCCGCGTGTGATGCTGCAAAGGCTTGAGCCTCACAAACTGGCGCGGATTCGCTGCGATTATCTTGGCAGGGTGAGTCTGATTGATCATGGCATCGGGCGCATCATGCACACGATGGAGAATCGAAAAGATCGCGAGAAGACGTGGACGGTTCTCAGCAGTGATCGCGGGCACTTACTGGGCGATCGCGGCCTCATCGGGCATCGTTCGTTTCTCGGCGCTGCGGTGGAGGTGCCTTTGATCATCGCGCCGCCCACGCCTGCCAAGCTGCACGCTTCGCCGGGCCTCGTGAGCACGGTGGATGTGGCGGGCACCATTGCAGCGCTGGCGGGCTGCGACTTACCGATGGCAGCGATGGGGCGGTCGCTGCTGCATGTGCTGGCCGGTGAGCCGCTGGGCATGCCGCGCGGCGGGGCGTGTATCAGCGAGTTTAATCAGCGCATCATGCTCGAAACCGAGCAGTACAAAGCGATCTTCAAAATCGACACCGGCGAAGCCATCGGCCTCTACGACCTGCTTCGCGATTCTGATGAAAAGAAAAACATCGTGCGCACGGTGGCGGGTCTGAACGTGCTCGACTCCATGCGATGCCGCCTCGCCAACGCGCTGATGTCAATGCGATCGCTGCCTGGCGGAGGGATGTGAGGAAAAGCGGGAAAGCGAGAAATCAGAAAAGCAGAGAAGCTTCGTCTCACCGCCGCTTGCGGCTTCGCTCTGTCGCCGCTTGCGGCGTAGCGACGTCAGCGCGGTGAATCATCACCATCGCTGCCCAACCGTACCCCGACGATTCGCCGGGCCTCACCATCGGGCTTGGCGATGCTGATCAAATTCTCACAGCACAGTCCGTTCCGAATTTCTCGCTTTTCCGCTTTTCCGCTTTCTTGTTTTTCCTACCGCCTTCTCGTCATCCACACGCCTACGCCCACGATGAACGTGCCCAGCGGCATGCCGATGAGCATGGTCCACTGAAGCGAGCTGAGCTTCGCGGGTGAAATTGCTTCAATTCGCCGAACGTCCTGCGTTCTCGCGCTGGCGGCAATCAGTTCTTCGATGCCCGCCAGCCAATAGACGCTGTTGACGAAAAGTTCGTGATTGCCCGGATAAGGCGTGATCTGCCTGACGGTGCGCGTCGCCGGATCGGGAATGTTCACCGAGCCAAATCGATCGGTTGCAAAAAACTGATCGCTCACCACCACCAGCCTGCGCGGCGGACTGGCCTCCTTCATCGGCGGCTGCTCAGCAGCGAGCGCAATCGTGAAGCTGTCCCGCTTCACATCGCCCGCGCCATCAAGCGTGATCTTCTTGCCTGCCCGCACTTCATCTGCGGTATTGAGATTGCCCCAGAGATTTTTGCCATCGAGAACGCCCAGCGGATAATACTTCGCCTGCGCGGGCTTCTTTGCATCATCGAGAACAATGGGCGAAGCCCATACAAAATGGGCGCTCATGCCCGCTTCGCCGATGGCTTTACTCACCGGCAGGTCCTGCGACCATCTGCGAATGTCGTGCTCGTTGTACGCCACGTTCTGGCCGTAGCGATCCACCATTTCGCGCAGGATGATGTGATGCGTGTCGATCTTGATGCCCCATTCTTCGAGAATGGTTCGCTCCAGCGCCGCCGGCGCTACTTCAGGTGGCACGATGGCGAGTAGTCCATCGCCTTGATCCATGCGATTGCGCAGTACGCGGATGGTGGTTTCGAGATTTTTTTCAGCATTGGGATTCTGCGGATCGGGCGGATCGCCTGGGAGCAGAATCCAGACAACACGCTGACCTGGCTTGGGCTGAGGCGCAGGTTGCGGTTTGGAATTGGGATCAACGAAGGGTGAGGCGCGCACTGGGTCCCAGATTTCCACCTGTAGATTCATGCCGGCGAGGCGATCCAGTAGCTGCGCGTAGTCACGCTTAGGGCTGGCAGCCATGCCGTTGCCTGTGGAAACAAACACGACCATGGGCGGGGGATTCAGCTGTGTGATGGTCATGCGTGCGAGGACGCCGGTGAGGCGTTCTTCGCCCAGAAATTGTTTTTCTTCCAACTCTTCTTCTCGCGGTTTGTTCTCGCTGTCGGGTGCCTGGCTCGGAGCGCGGAAAAGCTCGGCGAGGTTGATGGCGATGACTTCATCAGGGCCGATGATGACAATCGGATTGGGCTGCGTCAGCCGGTTGAGCAGGGCGTCGTACTGCGGCACGTTTTTGGCGGTCGTCAGTTCCACCATCAGGGCCTTGCGACTGTTCATCGCGGCAACGATGTTTTCACTCAGTGCGAGCAGGCCATCTTTGACCAGGTCTGGCGTGCGCGAATCTTCGATGAGCGGATTGATGCGCGTTTTGAGAACCTGCGGATAGAACTGCACATCGAGCGACTCGAGTGTTTCTTTCGAGGCCATGAAGGCAGTGGAGTAATTGGGCAGCGAGACGTTTTTGTAAGCACCGATGGTTGTCTTCGCTTTGGCGAGTGCATCGGTTTGAGCCTGGAAGAAACCGCTGGTTTGAAACAGACTCGCACGGCGAGGATCGTTTTCCTTGAGCGATTTATCCTTGAGAACATCTTCAAGGATTGCGCGCTGTCGCAGCAGGTCGCTGTGCGCTGCTTCGATGGCGGCGAGCGCTTTGGCGTTGAGTTTTTCGAGTGATTCAAACTGCGGGGCAAAGCGCGCGTGGATGTCGTTTTCAAAAGCCTGTCGCTTGCTCAGTTCCGTGGCAGGGTTGATGTGTTCGACTTTCACCTTGCTTGAAGCGCGGGCATATTCTTCGACGAGATCGCGCGCTCGCTGTGTGTCTTCGCGCAGGCCTTCGTTGGCATCGAGCAGCGTGACGATGCGGAACTCACCATCGAATCGATCGAGCACTTTTCGCGTCAGCGGCGAAAGGCTGTACTGCCGCGTGGAGGTCAGATCCCAGCGCGTGGAGCCTGCGCGGAAGTTGCGGTAGCTGATCCAATTAATAAGGATCGCCAGAGCAATGGCGGTCACGATCGCGATGGCGACGTTGATGCCATATTTGACGCGGCGTTGACTTTGGGTGTCTGTATGCGGCATAAAGAAGTTCCGAGTTCAAAGCATTGAGTTCAAAGTTCAAGGTTCAAAGTTCAAAGTTAAGGCGATCATGTTGTGTGAACGCACATGTTGAAAACCTTGAACCTTAAACCTTGAACTTTGAACCCTGCCTTTGTTTTATCTCCACCTTCGGCTTTCGAGGACTTTGACCGCCATGAAGAGGAAGAGGGCGATGCCTGAGAAGAAGAAGACGAAGTTGCTGAGGGTGAGGACGCCTTTGGCGAAGTCTTCGTACTGGCCGAAGATGTTGACGAAGTAAAGAGCGCGGGCCATGTCGTTGGAGACGAAACTGGCCTGGGCGATGAAGTGGAGAGCGATGGTGAAGATGGAGATGATAAAGACGGTGAAGAGGAAGGAGATGATCTGATCTTTGGTGGCGGCAGAGGCGAAGATGCCGATGGCCAGATAGAGACCGCCCACGAGGATCAGGCCCAGGAGGCCGGTGAAGATCGGGCCGTAGTCCGGGTCGCTGGTGAATTCGAGAAGGCCGATGAGGATGAGCATCGGCGCGAGCAGGATGATGCAGAAGTAAACGAAGGCTCCGATCCACTTGCCGAGGATGACCTGCGTTTCGTTGACGGGTGCGGTCATCAGCGGCTCAATGGTGCCCGAGCGAAACTCTTCGCTGACCAGTCGCATGGAGATGGCGGGCGCGAGAAAGATGAGCAGCCAGACGACCCATTGAAAGGTGGGTCGCAGCGTGGCCTGCTCGCCTGGCGCGAAGTAGATGAAGAAGATTGAAGTGGTGCCCAGCGCAAACAGGCCCAGCGTCACGTAAGCGATGGGCGAGAAGAACAGGCTGGTGAGTTCCCGCTGTGCGATGGTCAGGGTGCGGTTCATGAATTCTCGGATCGAGTAGATGTTCAAGTTGCGCGGCGCGAACGTCAACCGAAATTATTTCTTACGTGCCTCGCGTCTGCTGTGCGGTGATCTGGATGAAGAACTGTTCAAGTGTTGCCGCTTCGTGCCGCATTTCGCGGAGGGTCCATTGATTGCTCGCTACCGCTTTGCCCAGAGGTTCACGCAAATCTTCTCCAGCATTCGCGGTGACGACGGCATGCGTCCAGCCTTCGCTTTGCGTCTGCACTTGCACATTCTTGACGCCGTTGACCTGCGACAGCGCTGTGCTGACCGCTTCTGCTGCGGCTTTGATCTCCAGCACGACTGCGCCTTGTGTGCCCACGCTTTTGCGCAGTGCTGCCGGGGCACCGCGTGCTACGATTTTTCCACCGGCGATGATGATCACGTCATCAGCAATCTGTTCCACTTCTGGAAGGATATGCGTCGAGAGCAAGATGGTGTGTTTGCCCTTGAGTTCGTGAATGAGTTGCCTCACCTGACTGACCTGCGTGGGATCGAAGCCAGCCGTCGGCTCATCGAGGATCAGCACCTTGGGCTCATGGATGAGCGCTTGAGCAAGACCGACGCGCTGACGATTGCCGCGCGACAGGTGGCCGATGACACGGGTCTTGATTTTCTCCAGGCCGCAGCGTTCGGTGACATCTTCGATGCGCTGTTTGCGCAGCGTTCGCTTCATGCCTTGGAGCTTGCCGCGGTAGTGAAGATATTCATCGACGCGCATCTCCAGATAGAGCGGCGTGGTCTCGGGCAGATACCCGATCATCCGCCGGGCGTCGTCAGCTTGTTTGAGCACATCGAATCCAGCAATGACCGCCCGGCCGGAGGTCGGCGGGAGGTAACCTGTGAGCATGCGAATGGTCGTGGTCTTGCCTGCGCCGTTGGGGCCCAGGAAGCCGACGATCTTGCCCTGCGGGATGTCGAAGCTCAGATGATCGACCGCGAGAGTTGGGCCGTACCATTTGACCAGATCCTGAACTTCAATCATGTGTAGCGATCCTCGTGTCCCGTGGAAAGGGATTAGGGAATTGAATGGAATAACGCAAGAGAAGTCCAGCGTCAAGAAAGCCCGGCGGAAGTAAACGTCGTCTTTCAATACAAAATGTGGTGAGATGTCTTTGCGCCATGGGTCGAAAACCCTGATTGATCATCGAAATGAAACAATATGCCCGGCTGTGTCAACAATTGGACGAGCATGGTGTTTCAACTGGCTATCATGTCGCGGATTCGGGCAGCCTGTTGTCATCATAGGATGCAAAAGCGTGTTTGCCGATGTGGTTCAAGATACGGTTCATAGCGAGTGGTGAAGGACATCAGTGGCATTTGTGACGCTGCTGATTGAGCGATGAATCTGTTGTTCCGGTCGCTTGATAGAGTTTGAGCTGAGTTTGGGGAGATGCTTGAAGAGGTACCATGAACGAGCAATCGCGATCTCTCGGTTCTACATCTGAAACTAGCGGCGCGCGTGGCGAAAAGGCCAACGGCATGATTCGCGTTTTGCTGGTCGATGATCACATGCTGGTGCGGGATGTGCTTGGCGAACGACTCGACCGCGAGCCGGGGATATCGGTCGTGGCCAAGGCGGTCAACGCCGAGGAGGCGATCGCCTTGTGTGTGGCGCACACGCCTGACATCGTGCTGATGGACATCGACATGCCTGGGCTGATCTGTTTCGATGCTGCGGAGCGGATCATGGCGACGCAGCCGAAGACACGCATCATTTTTCTCAGTGCGTTTTTTAACGATCGCTACATCGAGCAGGCCCTTCGCATCCAGGCGCGGGGATACGTGACCAAGCGCGAGCCGCCGGAGGTGGTGATCGGTGCGGTACGGGAAGTGGCAGCAGGGGGGATTTTCTTCTCGCAGGATGTGCGGGCGCGGATGGTGGTGGGTGACGATGGCGTCCGCCTGCTGGAGGAAGCAGCCACGCGCAGTTCCACGCTGACGCCTCGCGAGCTTGAGGTGCTTCGCTACGTGGCGCGTGGCCTGTCCAAGAAAGAAATCGCCAGCACGATGTCAATCAGTGTCAAGACCATCGAAAACCACTGCGGCAGCCTGATGGGTAAATTGGGTATTCACGATCGCGTTGTTCTGGCCCGCTACGCCATTCGCGAAGGACTTGCGGAAGCTTGAGGCGAACAGCTTTCAGCGATCAGCTATCAGCTTTCAGCTATCAGCCGTCAGCTTGATAGCCGCAGTGTCCACACTGCGGGTAATACTGACGCTGTGGCCCCTGGCTTTCTTCCCCTAACTCCCCATAACTTCCTCTACCTCCTGCACTCGCTCCCTTCGCCTTGTGGCCTTGCGACTGCTCCATTATCATCACGAGTCGATCACCTTTGGGAGTTTCCTCGTGGAACAAGTTCTCTCAGTCGCCATCTTTCTTGCCGTCGGGTTCGGCTTTGTGCTGGTCAATCTGATCATCAGTGGTCTGGTTCGCCCTAGCCTTCCCAACGATGAAAAGTCGGCGATCTACGAATGCGGCGAGCCGACCATCGGCGAGAGCTGGGTGCAGTTCGATCTCCGCTTCTACATCGTCGCGCTCTTCTATCTCGTCTTCGATGTCGAAGTCGCTCTCATTTATCCCTGGGCGGTCGTCTTCCGCGAGTTCCCCGCTGAGGCCCTGATCGTCGGTCTTCCCTTTCTGGGAATCGTCATCGTCGGCTATGCCTACGAGTGGTACTCGGGCAGCCTCGACTGGGTGCGCAGCAGTATCAACACATCGTTTCAAAGCTCATCGGGCAAAGGCACGCCCACTGCCAATCTCAAATCACTGGCCCGCCGCGAGCCTGAAGCGCTCGCCAGCGAAGTATCCCGTTGATTTTGCCTCCCACGATTTCTCTTCATGTTCTGCGGGGCCCCCTCAGTTTTCAGTTTGCCCGGAGAAGGAACGGCGAGCTGCGAATTCAACCTGAAACCGTGACTTTCGGAACCTACACATGAGCCACGAACGCTACAAGACCATTCTTCTTATTGGTGCGCCAGGTGCAGGCAAAGGCACACAGGGAAAAATCCTGGGCACCATCCCCGGCTTCTACCACTGCGCCTGTGGCGATGTCTTTCGCCAGATCGATATCACCAGCAAGCTAGGCAAAATTTTCTACGACTACAGCTCTCGCGGCGACCTGGTTCCCGATGACATCACCGTGCAGATGTGGGCCGATTCCATCCACGCTCACACGGTGCTCAGTCAGTACAAGCCCAAGAAGGATCTGCTGATTCTCGATGGCATCCCGCGCACGGTGGAACAGGCGAAGATCATCGAGAAGCACATCAAGGTGCTCAAGGTCGTGCACCTGGTCTGCAAGGATGAAGCGAGCATGTTTGAAAGGCTTCGCCGAAGGGCGCTCAAGGAAAATCGGTTTGATGATGCCAATGAAGCGACCATCCGCCGTCGCTGGGCGGTGTATGAGAAAGAGACCAGCCCCGTGCTCCAGTACTACAGCAAGGACTTGATCATGGAAGTGGACTCGATGGGTTCACCCGCTCGCGTGCTGCGGGATATTCTCGCTGTGGTCGTGCCGATTCAAAATGCACTGTTCGAGAACGAGGACATTTGAATCGCGATGGCTCACGCTCATGCCCAATCCCGCCTATGTTATTCCCCACCTCCGATGATGACCTGCTGATCAGTGTGTACCGCAAGCAAAGTCGGACACTCGATGATTTGCCCTACACGCAGGAATTTGAAGCGATCCACGAAGCGGCGATCGGCGACGGCGCGACATCCACCTCCCGCGCCCAGTTGTTTCGCAGGCTGCACAACCTTCGCAAAGCGGGGAAACTTCCTCGCCTGGGCAGGGCAACAACCCCGCCGCTGAAAATTGCAACCGAGCAGGAAGCGATGCTCGCTTCGCTGGTCGAAGGAAAAATCGGCCGCCTATCTCTTCGCGATCAGTTGCTGTACACGCCTGCATTCGATGAGATCGTCAGCGCTTTCAATGCCAAAGCGGCGCTCAATCTCTCCGCTCACGATGCCTGGCGAATTGTCGTGAAATTGGCCAAGTGAATACCTAGGCGAATCTGCACCGTGATGCGACTTCTCATCATGTGATTATCGGCCTCTGCTCAAGTTCGTTTCCGATCTGACCGATCCTTTTCTATTGGAGGAAGTGCGGTTTTCGGGAGCCTTCCATGAGCAACATCGGCATATCCATCGCAGGGAGCGTGGCTCAAGGCAGCTTGCAGGTGCAGCAGGTCAGCCGTGCTCTGCACAGGCAGACCACCGATGCCGCCGCCGAAGCCAGACAGATTCGCGATCGTGTGGATGCCCACCTTGCCGCCCTCGATGAAGGCGATGAAGCCAATCCGCTGTCGCAGCTTCGCATTGATGAACAAATGCCCGAGCACGGTCATCACGAAGCACAAGGCGGCGAAGAAGAAAAATCTCAGAAGCAGGCAAAGGGTGAGGCCGGCGAAGATGGAGCCAGTGCTCAGCCAACGGTGCCAGAGAAGTCGCATGAGCCTCGCGCGGATGGCGATGGGTATCACCCGCTGGATGTCACTGCTTGACTCAACGCGGTCCTGTCAAAGCAGCTTGGGCAGCTCGCGATCCACTTCACTGAAATATCTGCGAATGATGCTGCAATCGAACTTGGGCAAAATGCTTGAGACCGGTTCGCGCTCCAGTAGGAACTCGAACGCCGCCTTGACCACACGCTCCGGCGCTACCCGGCCGCGACTCCACAGGTCGTAGTCAGACCAGCCGAGCGTGACGCGAAAGTCATGGCGCACTTGACCCTCAACCACCTGAACTTCATAGCTCCAGTGGTTGCTGCATTCGGTTTCGATGCCGATCTCAACAGTGGCCATAAGCGGGTCACCTTTCGCGTATGATTCTAGCGGAGCAGAGGTCAGAGGTCAGAAGTCATAGGTCAGAAGTCATAGGTCAGAAGTCAGTAGGAAGGAGCATCGTGAACGCGGTGCCTATGCTGATGACCTGATCCCGACAGTAGCCCTCGGACTTTCGCACTCCGTCCTCCGTCCTCCGACCTTTGACCCCTGACCCCTGACCTCTGGCTCCCATGCTTTTTCTGACTGAGACATTACGACTTGGCTTGGCCAATCTGATGCTGCACAAGCTGCGCTCGCTGCTGACGGCACTAGGCATCATCATCGGCGTAGCCGCAGTGATTGCCGTCGTCGCCATCGGCGAAGGCAACAAGCGCAAGGCCCTGGCTGATATCGAAAAGCTCGGGGCCAAGAACATCATCATTCGATCGCGCAAGCCTGATGAGTCGCAGAATCAAAGCGATTCTTCATCGAGGCGGCGCAGCTTCACCTACGGTCTGACATGGTCAGATTCACGAAAGATCGATGAACTGGCGCAGTCGATCGATGAGATATCACGCGTCGTGCAACTCAAGAAAGTAGGCACGAAAGTTAGCGCTGGTAACAAGCAGGCACAGGCATCCGTGTTCGGCACCGAGCCGCAGCTTCTGGATGTCACATCGCTGCGCCTTGAACGTGGCAGGTACCTCACCGACACCGATGAACTGCGCAGCGAGCGCGTCGCCGTCATCGGTGCGGAGGTTGCTCGATTGCTCTTTGCCCTGGAAGATCCGCTCAACGGCTACATCAACATCCACAACGGCCCTGCCGGTATTCCTTTTAAGGTTGTCGGTGTGTTGCGCTCGGTGGGCTTGGCCGGTGGCGCAGGGTCGGCACTGGTGGGCCGCGATCTGAACTTCGATGTACATATTCCAAAGTCAGCTGCCATCGATCAGTTTTCTGATCGCATTGTGACCATCAAGCCTGGCTCTTTCGAGAGTACGGTGGTCGCACTCGAAGAGATTTACATCGAGGCGCGAGATCAGGAATCTGTACGCGCGGTTGCTGACCAGATCAGCCGACTGCTTGAAATCGATCATGAAGGCAAGGGTGATGTCACGGTCGTCGTGCCTCTGGAACTGATCGAACAAGCGGAGCGCACGCTGCGCATGTTCAACATCATGCTTATCGCCATCGCCTCGATCAGCCTGCTCGTCGGCGGCATCGGCATCATGAACATCATGCTCGCATCGGTGACTGAGCGCACAAGAGAGATCGGCATCCGCCGTGCTCTGGGCGCCACGCGCAAGCACATTGCCTCGCAGTTTCTCGTGGAGACCGCCACGCTCTCGGGTGTAGGCGGCGCACTGGGCGTCACGCTGGGTGTACTTGGCGCAGCGATATTAGGCCTGTTTCACGAGCAATTTGAATGGGGCAAGCCGGTGGTGCCGCTCTGGTCTATTGGTGTGGCGCTGGGCGTCGCCATGTTCGTGGGCATCGTCTTTGGCCTCTATCCAGCGGTGCAAGCGTCCAAGCAGGACCCGATTGTTGCGCTGCGTCACGATTAACTTTCGCGACTGCTCAAGATCACCTTTCGCCGCATGCGGCTTCGCTCTGAATCGCCTTGTCACGGCCCGGGTTCGTGGTGAGTCACAGCGCTGATATCGCTACGCCGCAAGCGGCGGAAAAGAGCGAAGCCGTACGCGATTGTGGCCGATAATGGCTGCGGAGCTTTGAATGACTGCACCGATCAATGATGCCAATGAGCCGATCACTTCGCCACTACGATGCGTGAGCATTGATGTGGAGGAGTATTTTCACATTGAAGCGGCGCATGGTCGCATCACCAGAGATCAGTGGGATCAGTGGCCCAGTCGCGTGGAGCAGAATGTTGATTTGCTGCTGGAGCTTTTCGATCGGTGTCAGCAGCGGGGGACTTTTTTCATTCTCGGGCATGTCGTGCAGAGGCACGGAGCGATGGTTCGCAGAATCGCTGATGCAGGGCACGAGATTGCCAGTCATGGCACGATGCACGATCGATTGCATCGCCTCGATGCTGACTCCTTTCGCGAAGATTTGCTCACCAGCAAGAAGCTTCTCGAAGATGCCACAGGCAAGGGCGTCATCGGCTACCGCGCGCCGACATTCAGCATCGTGCCTGAGACTGCATGGGCGATCGATGTGCTTTCCGAGTGTGGCTTCGAGTATGACGCTTCGATTTTTCCGGTGAAGCATCAGTGGTATGGCGTGCCTGATGCGCCGGATCGGCCGTTCATCGTGCGCGGGCCACAAGGCGCAGAGCTACTCGAGGTGCCGCCGCTGACGTGGTCGCCTGGCGGATTGCTCAAGCCGCTGGCGCGCAGTCGTGGCGGCAAGCTGCCGGTGGCGGGCGGCGGGTATTTTCGGTTGCTGCCGCTCTGGTTCATGAAGCGCGGCTTAGCGCAAGCTGATGCACTAGGTAGGCCGAGCATTCTCTACTTTCATCCGTGGGAATTTGATCCGCAGATGCCGCGTATGCCGTTGAGTTTCACGGGAAAGCTTCGCACTTATACGGGACTCAAATCAGCGCTGAAAAATCTGGAAACAATCATGCGAACGCCTGGGCGGTGGGGTGCGATTGCTGATTCACTGAGCGAGCTCAAAGCGATGTCGCAGGAGCTGCCGGTTTATTCGCTTCGATCTTCTTCTGGTACATCGTGACACGCCAAGGCGTGATTGAATCACGTCAGCCGTGACAAAATCTTCACATCTCGCGTCAAGCCTTGCATGATCCGTTGCGTATGATGGAACAGCGATGTTTCTTTCATTCCGTTTAATGCGAGGTTTTCATGTCCAGCGATTCGATCAAAATTGCCAAAGCTGACCATCCCATCCTTCCCGCCATTGCAGCGCGGTTTAGTCCTTACGTGTTCGAGGCTCGTTCGGTGGAGAAGGCGAAGCTGCTCACCTGTCTTGAAGCTGCACGCTGGGCTGCTTCGAGTTTCAATGAGCAGCCTTGGTCGTTCATTCTGGCACTGCGCGAAGATAAAGCGGAGTTCGCCAAAGCGCTGGCCTGTCTTGGCGAGCCGAATCAGGTCTGGGCCAAGGATGCAGGGGCGCTGATTCTTACCGTTATCTCCAAGACCTTTTCTCGCATCGGCACACCCAACCGCGTTGCCGAACATGATCTGGGACAGGCGGCAGCAAACATGGCGATCCAGGCTGCACAAGAAGGCTTGCAGATCCACCAGATGGCGGGTGTCAATCTCACTTCCGTCCGCCAAGGGTACGCCATCCCCGCCACTCACGAACCGATGACCGCCATCGCCGTCGGCTACGCTGCCGACCCCGCCAAAGCTGCCAGCACTGACCTGGGTTCGCGCGATGCCGCAGCGCGCGGTCGCAAGCCGTTGAGCGAGTGGGTCTTCACCGGCGGCTGGAAGCAGCCAGCGAAGGAAGTCCGATAAAGGGTTAGCCTCGTGTCACTTCAGTTTGCATTTTTCAATTTCCATTGGCCATTGGTTATTCGCCTCTACCTGACCAGAGAATGCAAGAAGCCGGGGGTGCGGTAAGTTTTCCGGGCACGTGTGGCACCTGGCAGGCCGTCGCTCTGGAAAGTTTGCCAGTGGCGAAATACGGATTGTCGGGCATTGCACATTCCGCCACTGGCAAACCGCTCAAAGCAGCGGCCTGCCGGTGCCACACGACATAGTGCCCGGGTTGCTTGGCGCACCCGAAGCCGGAGGGGAAATAGCCATTGAAAAATGGCCAATGTAAAATAGCCAATACCAAGGCATCGCTAGCGATGGGCCTCTTACCTGCTCCCGACATTACGCCGATATTGCTTGTGGAAAGAGCACGATCTACCACGAGGATTCGGCATGCCCCCCAAAGTTCCCAAGGAAAGTTTCATCGATGCATTGCGCCTGAGCGAGCGCGAACGCAGCGAACTCATCGCCCGCCTCGATGCGAAGAATGCACTCTTCAGCGGTGACAATCGTCGCACCAGTTCCCGCTTTCGCTATCACCTGACTGATGGCCTGATCGTCGAGATCACTCATCCCGGCGGCACCATCACCAAGTATCTCGTTCGGCCACGCGACCTGAGCACACGCGGCCTCAGTTTCCTTCACGGTGCTTTTCTCTATCCCAATTCGCCTTGCCGACTCATTCTGCAAACCGTCAATGGTGAACCTGCCACGCTCGTCGGTCGCGTCATGCGCTGTCAGCATGTCAGCGGAAGAGCGCACGACATCGGTATTCAATTCGTCAAGCCCATTCGCCTGGAAGATTACATGGCGATGGACACTTCCACCGCTGCGGCCACTTCTACCGAGCTTCCCACGTTGCAAGGTCAGGCACTTTACATCGAGGATTCAGCAGTCGATCGCGAACTGCTTCGCTTTCATGTTCGCAATCAAGGGCTGACACTCACGACATGCAACTCGCTTGCGGAAGGCGTGGAACTGCTCAAGAAAAAGCAGTTCGATGTGATCCTCAGCGATGGCGAACTGCCGGAGCTGACGCCAAAGAAGATCGTCGAAGATTTACGAACTGCCGGGCATGCCAAACCGATCATCGTCGTCACGGGTGAGGAGGCGAGCGAAGGCATCAAGGCACTGCAAGGCTTATCGCGGGTGGCCACGCTGGCTAAGCCTTACCCGATCGATGAGCTTATGGATGCGCTGGCGCTGGCGCTCACGGGTGTGCCGGTGCTGCCGCCCATTGTCAGTGCTCATTGGCCCAATGAAGAGATGCGTCCACTTATCACTTCGTTTGTCAGCGACATGCTCGTGAAGCTTGGCGAGATGGAAGCACAGGCCAAGGCCAAGGCATTCGCAGTGGTGCAGCGGATGAGCTTGGAGCTTAAAGGTGCTGCCGGTGGCTATGGCTATGCATCCATTCAAGCCGCCGCCAGCGAACTGCACCTGCTCAGTAAGTCGCAGGACAAAGCTCAGGCGATCAACGACCAGGTGATCGAACTGATTCGCATGGCCGAGGCAGCAAGAACCGCTGTGGAAATCGATGCGACTGCGGTGTAAAAGGCGAAGCTCAAAATTTCGAATGACAAATCACAAACAAATTCCAATGAAGCAAATGAGAAAGCAAACAGATGGCTGGAAGCGGTGATTCTGATTTTGACTTCTTTGCATATTGGAGCTTGTTTGTGATTTGGAAATTACAATTTGAGATTTCTGAGTTGAGATTTCTTTCCCTGTGGGATTTGATTCTATAATCCCCGCATGATCGAACGTGAAACGCAACAGCGACGTGCCATCCGCGAGGCCATCGTTCGCGCCGCCCGGCCGCTGGCTCCGCAGGAAGTTCTCGAAGAAGCGCACACTACTTTGCCCAGGCTCGGCATCGCCACGGTCTATCGCAATCTCAAATCGCTCGTCGAAGAAGGTTGGCTCAAAACTGTCGAACTGCCCGGCGATCCGCCGCGCTACGAACTGGCGGACATCGGCCATCATCACCACTTCCACTGCAAAGCCTGCGGCAAAGTCTTCGACATCGAAGGCTGCGTCGGCCACCTGTCATCGATCATTCCCAAAGGCTTCAAACTCGAAAATCACGAAATCACTTTCTACGGCCGCTGCCCGCAGTGTGCATAATCTCGATTTAATAGCCGCAGCTTTTATAGCCGCAGCGTCCTCGCTGCGCGTCTTGCTTCAACGAACAATCAGAATCGCGCAGCGAGGACGCTGCGGCTATTAGCAAACACACAAGCCTCAACCCGCGCTCATTCGCCCTTGCGCATCAGGATCGTTGCGTCGTGGCCGCCTTCGAAATAATCCTGACGGAAGGTGACGTTGTGTGTGCGTGTGAGGGCCCAGTCGATCAGTCGCAGGGTGTCCATTCTGCGGGCAGGTGGAAGCTGCGGCGGGGCACTGGTGCCGCAGCGATCGGAGAGAAAATTAAAGAGCAGCGATTTACCCGCGGCGCGCCAGGAGGCTTCGAGGAGTTTCATCATCTGCGCATCGGTCATGGTGTTGAGCGTGCCTGAGATGCAGATGACATCGGGCGAACCGGTGGAAAGAATCGCTTCGTGGGTGATAAAGTCGCCGTGATGAAATTCGCAGTGCGAGATGGCCTGCGCCTTGGCGTAGTCGATCATTTCTTCGAGGCCGTCAATGCCGATGTAGTGTTTGAAATCGATCTTGTGATCACTCAGATATTCCGCGAAGTCGCCACGGCTGCAACCGGCATCGAGCACATTTTGACGGCTGAAATCGAACATTTCCGTGAAAGTCTTGAAGCGAATGCGCTGGCTCTGCCGACTGGCCCATAGCGTGGCTTCGAAGGAGATGCCGTGGCGGTCGATGTGTTCGCGGTAGGGCTGAAGATAAGGATCGTGCATGCGCACATCGTAGTGATGCAAGGCGTGTATTGCCCGGCAGGTGCAGCGAATCTTGACACACCCGCTATGTCCATGCACCATGAAAAACTGTTGCGCTCTTTCGTTCACTCAGGAGTCCGTTCCATGCACGATCTTCGCCTGTCGATTCGTTTTCCTCATCGTTTGCTTTTCGCCATCATGCTGCTGCTCGCTTCGACGTGCAGCATTGCAAGTGTGTGCGGCGAGAATGCCGCAGAATTGTGGGATATGAAAGCACTGGAGGCAGTGCCGAAAGTCACCTGGGATCAGACGCGGCCTGATGGCGTGAAATCGCTTTACTACGAAGGCGAACCCTACATGGGCAAGCCCACGCGCATCTTCGCCTACTACGCACAGCCAGAAAATCCCAAAGGCAAATTGCCCGCAATGGTGCTCGTGCACGGCGGCGGCGGCACAGCATTCCCGCAGTGGTGCAAGCTCTGGGCTGATCGCGGATACGCTGCCATCGCAATTGACCTGGGCGGCGTAGGACCCGACAAGAAGCGACTCGAAGATGGCGGCCCCGGTCAAGGGGACAAAGAAAAATTCGAAGACATCAAGACCGGCCTGAAGAACGCGTGGACCTATCACGCTGTCGCAAATATCGTTCGCGCTCACTCGCTGCTGCGCTCGATGCCAGATGTCGATCCCGATCGCACCGGCCTCACCGGCATCTCCTGGGGCGGCTACCTCACCTGTATGGTCAGCGGCGTCGATCATCGATACAAGGTCGCGGTGCCTGTGTATGGCTGCGGTTTCCTGCATGAAAACAGCACGTGGCTCAATAATTTCAAACGGCTGGGCACCGACCATGAAGCGCTTTGGGTGAAGCACTACGATCCATCGAGCCTGCTTGTGAATGCGAAGCTGCCGATGCTTTTTGTCAACGGCACGAATGATTTCGCTTATCCGCTCGACAGCTACAAGAAAAGCTATCACGCAGTGCAAGGCCCGCGCACGTTGTGCGTGACAGTGCGCATGCCACACGGCCATGAGGCGGGATGGAATCCGAAGGAGATCGGTTTGTTCGTTGATGGATTTCTTGCCGATGAAAAGGCGAAGCCGTTCGCGCAGGTATCGACGATCACACGCAAAGGTGTCGAGGTGAGTGCCACAGTGCAGGCGCAAGTGCCCATCAAGTCTGCGTCGCTTCACTACACCACCGATCAGGGCGAGTGGAAGCTCCGCAAGTGGGAGACGATCGACGCGAAGGTCGATGGTGATTCGATCCGAGCGACGCTGCCTGCGGAGAAGAGCATCGTCTATTTCATGACCGTGGTTGACGAGCGAGGTGTGACGGTTTCGACGGAGCATGAAGTGATTGAGTGAAGAGAACGACGTGAGCCCCAAGCCCGATGGCGAGTCCGCGAGCCGTCGGGGTAGGTATTGAAAAATTACAAAGCATTACCCCGACTATTCGCAAAGCCTCACCATCGGGCTTGGGGGACGAATGAAAAATGGTGACAATAAAAAAACGCCGCGCTGTCGCGCGGCGTTTTCAATTTCGGATTCAACTGCGAAACATTATTTCGGGCTGAACGGATGCTTCTGTGCCTTGCCGGCGATCATTTGATCGGCGGAGGGTTCGTTCTTCATCGCACGGGCGATGGCGAGCTTGGTCGCTTCGTAGTTGTAGTCGTAAATCTTGGTGTCATCGGCGGCATCCCAATGAATGAACACACCGCAGACGATGACGAGCTTCTCGCAGTCAGCCTTGGGAATGACGCCAGCAGCGACGCTGTCAGCGACAGCGCGGGCGACGGCGGCCTGCGCGGGGCCGAACATCTGCACAGCTTGCTTGGCGCCCTTGATGGTCACCTTGGTGATCATCACGGTCGCGGGCTTGACAGCCAGGTTCGGCGTGATGACCGCCAGCAGGTTGCTGTGGCCGGCATGCTGGGTGGACAGGGCGTTGGCGAACGCGGTGCCGACGGGGCCGTCCTTGTCGCCGATGAGAAGGTCGATGTGGGAAATTTCGTTGCCGTCGCCTACGAGGGCTTCGCCGATCATCATTGACATGGGAGTGCTCCTGATACTGGTAAGAGTGTTCGTTGAAAGTTCAATCCCGACGCGGGAGAGGAAACTTTGTAGCGGAAGCGATGCGAACCTGCAAGCGGGGCGGAAGGGGGAAAATGACCAATGGCCATTGCAAATTGAAAATTGAAAAATGAAGAAGCGGCAGCGATCGTTGGCGGCTTCTGCAATTTGCATTTTTCAATGGCCATTTTGCAATGGCTATTTTCCGAGTTCTTCGCTTCTCGCGCTCTTACGAATTCAACAGCCGTCTGATCGATTCCTCGAAATGCGGACGCGGACACGAAGGCATGGCGGCATACCACTTGCTCGCATCAAGCGAGGTATCCCGTGGCCGAGGTTCAGGGGCATCGATGGACAGGCGCGAGGCGGCGACGATGGTGGCCGGATCAGCACCGATGATCTGTGCGAGTTTCGCGCCGATCTCGTATCGACTCATGCGATCAGGGCCCGCCAGGTGATAGAGGCCGGTGACGTGGTGTTCGATGATCAGCGCGATCGCGTGTGCAACGGTGTCCGGAGCGATGGGTGTTCGCCATTCGTCATCGAAGAGCGTGATCTTTCGATTCCCCTTGAGCGCGGCAACAAGGTGATCAAAAAATTTCATTCGACCATTGAGCGATGGCCCAATCATCAGCGGCAGACGCAGAACGAGATTCACATCGCTCTTGAGCATCACCGGGCCTTCGCCCATCAGTTTCGTCTGTGCATAACAGGAGAGCGCGCGAGTGCCATCGGTTTCGCTGTAGCCCGAGGTGGTGCAATCCCGCTCACCATCGAAGACCAGATCGGTAGAGAGATAAATCATGCGAGCGCGGTAATGCGTCGCTAGCTCGGCAATGTTGGCGGTGGCGTAGGTGTTGATGCGCTCAGCCCGCGAAGGATCGCTCAGGGCCTGCTGCATATTCGCAATCGCTGCCGCATGAATCACAACCTCCGGCTTCGCCTCTGCAAAAGCAGCACCAGCCGCCGTGAAATCGCTCAGTTCCACCTGTCTGACACTCACACCAGACACCGGCTGATTCCACGACTGACTCCAGAGAATCAATTCATGATCGCCCGTCAGAAGCTGACGCACGAGATAAGGCCCAAGCTGGCCGGTGGCACCGGTAATGAGGATACGCATAGCCGAATGATACTTTAGTTTGCCGCTCGCCTTGGCGAACGAAGGATGGCGATGGCCGCGAAGAGTCGCAAAAGGCGCAAAAAAGAGATTGTTAAAAGTGCGAGAGTTCAGTTCGCGACAGACGTTATCGCTAGGTCAATCGCATTCACTCTTTACTGCTCTTCTTCATTTTCTCATAGTGAATCCGCGCCACATCGCCCATGTAGTGATCGGAGGGATATTTTTCGTGCGCGATGGTGATGTGCTTTTTTGCCTCGTCAGTTTTGCCGAGCGATTCGTACCACAGGCCGATGTAGAGGTGGGCATAGAAGAGGTTGTTCTTGAGCAGGTCTTCGTCCTTGATGTCAGCGGTGGAGAGCTTGAGGACTTCGTCGGGCGTCAGTTTGCCGCGGTACATTTCGTAAGTGTGCATGGCCCAGCCGCGGCGGTCTGATTTGATTTCGATGAGTGCTTCGCGGGCTTTTTCAACGCCATCGATGCGGGCTTTGCACAGGTAATGCCAGACGGCATTTTCGACATCTTCGGGGTTTACTTTTTTGTGCAGCTCGAATTGCTTGACGCCTTTGTCGAACTCGCCGCTGTAGTAGTAGCTGATACCGCGCTGCCAGTGGTCGGGTTCGCGCTGGGGTACGAAGGTGAGGTATTTGTCGAAGTCAGCGATGGATTCCTTGATCTTTCCCGATTTGAAATGGCACTCGCCTCTTCGCTGATAGGCACCGGCTGCATCGGGTTCCAGTTCGATGACCTTGCTGTAGTCGAGCGCTGCTTTGTCGTACTGCTTCATCGCATCGAGCATGGAGGCGCGGAGCACGTAGCCATCGATATTTTCCTTGTCGATCTCGAGCGCTTTGCCGGTGAGTTTGATGGCTTCATCTTGCTTGCCATCGCGGAACAGTTCGCGGGCCTGGATGAGCAGATCAGAAGCGGTGGGAGGATCAGGTTCATCGGCAGCAAAAAGCGGCAGAGCGAAGATGGATAAAAGAGCAAAGGCAAATAGGGTGCGGTGCATGTTGGAACTCCTCGAAGGTGCCATCATCATAACGGGCCAGTGGGCAGGGCGATTGGCGTGGAATGAAAAACACCACGGGCTGCGTGGTGTTGGCAGGGCAGGGCGATGATGTCGCTACGCCGCGAGCGGCGGCGGAGGAAGCGCGAATGATCAATAGAACGATTCGCGGTACTCGGTGGGGCTGACGCCGATGAGGCGGTGGAAGGTGGAGGTGAAGTGCCCGTGGCTGGAGAAGCCGGTGGAGGAGGCGACGTTGCTGATGGGGACGCGGTGAGCGCGCAGGAGCCACTTGGCCATCTGAAGCTGTTTGCGCATGAGGTAATGCTTGGGGCTGATGCCGACCTGTTTGGAGAAGAGGCGGTGGAAGTGGAACGGACTCATGTGCACATGCTTGGAAACCTCAGCGAGGCTGGGGGCTTCGTCAAATTTCTCGTGAAAGAATGCGATGGCAGTGGCAATGCGATCATCCTTGACGGTGCCCACAGGCATCAGCTCATCGTCTTCCATCGGGCGGATTTCGATGTACCAATGAATGGCCTGTGCACCGGTGACCACCCGGCGACGACGGAAGACGACCCAGTACGGCGTCTTGCCCAGCTTGACGGCAATGTCGCGGGTGTCGTTGTCTTCCAGTTTCGGAAAGCGCTGCTCGGCGACGCGCTGCACGGTCGTCACCAGATCCTCGAGTAGTGTTGGTGTCGCCAGCAGCAAATCGCGCGTGTCCAGATCGGAAGCGATCAGGCGGTTGTCGTGGCCGACGATGATGCGCCCCAGGCTCTGCTCACCAGGTATGAGAAATCGCGATTGCCAACGGCGAAGCAGCAACTGCACTTTCTGCTGATCGATGGTGGAGAAGGCTTTGTTGCCGTTGCGACCGGCGGCGAACCACCACCAGCGATTTTCGCTGATGGATTCAGGCAGCACGACGACAACGCAGTTGCCACCTTTTTGCAAACCCGCTTCGCCGTTGCGCTGCCCCGGGTAAGCGACGGCAATGCCATCTTTGATGGCGGTGGCGATCATTTTGTCCTTGGCGGCTGTCGTGAGCCATTTCGTGACCGCTCCGGACGTCCAGCCATGTAGGGCAAGAAGCTCGTCGGCCTTTGGATCGGCGACATTGAGAATACCGGCCGCGAACGAATCGCAGTCGGTGTAGTCCGTCACAGTCTTAGCCAGTTGACGCTGGTCTGTGCCCCAAGGTACATGGATACCCTTAACCATCTCGACAATTGATTGCTGCATGGCAGCGTGCTCCCTGTTGAAGTAAAAGAACTGGCATTACATTGTCTGTGCCGCGTTCCCGGAAAGCGTATCTGCCCGGACAAATCTGCGAGTCATCACACTTAATGATGACTTTGTGATTAAAAGTCAAGTTTATAATCGCTTCCTTTGCAACGCAAATCAAACGCTTTGTAGCAAGGCAATTAACGCAGCGTCGGCCCGATGGGCCAAACTATCAAATTGACGATTTTGTCCATCGTGAATCGAACCACTCATTGTTATTTTCGAGGGTACGCAAAGTTGTTCCTTTCTAATATAGGGCAGTGGATCATTTCCTTGTAATCAAATCCAGAAAAACAGCCAGCGGCCTCAATTCATACGAGTGATCCGCTTCGGTTGGATGTGGCGTTTGAGACAAAGGCACCGAAATTGTCAGGTTGGCGCAAATACCTGCTCCACCGTCCAATCCATGGCCCCATTGGCGCAGCGGATGTGCACCATGAAGAATTGGCCGCGGTGCTTCCAGAAGAGCGGCCAGATCACTTCGCGGTCCGTGCGCGGAATCTCCAGCGAAGCCAACTGATCGACCGCATGAAACTCCAGCCTGCCTTCGTCAAACTCCGTGCGCTCCACGACCACCGGCCCTTTGACCTCATACAGAAACATCAGCCAGTGCATGCGATCATCGAAGCCTTCTTCGGAAACAATGCCCGTCAGGTGCAGGCGATCGGCGGTGATCGTCAGCCCGGTCTCCTCATAAATTTCGCGCACCGCACAAGCAGTCGGACTCTCGCCGATGGCCTGCTCAAGCTTGCCGCCGATGGGCGAGTAGAGATGCTGATTCGGAGGCTTGCGGCGATGCAGCAGCAGCACACGGCCTTGCTCATCGAACATGTAACAGAGCACTGCAATTTTGTAGGGGAGCGGTGTCATCGGGGGAGATGATAACGTCTGAGGTGGTAGGGTTTCTTGGAAATGAATTGAGACGCGCGGCGGCATGTGACAGCCAGAGCGAAGCCGCAAGCGAGCAGGCGCAAGAAAAACCCTCATCCATGGGATGAGGGCTGATGTTTGATCAGTTGACGCCTTCAACCATACCTGTGCTCAATCGGCCCCGTATCGTTCATCGGCAGTCTCACCAGGCATCGGCAGACGGGCGACGGTTTTGAACGCGGTGGCGTCAGCGGCCTCGGTCCAATCCTCCGCATTCGACAGGTTCAGCGTCGATTCGCAGGTCTTGCGATACCCCAGTTTGCGGATGACTTCGAGCACTTCCGTCCAGGTCGGGAAGGGGCGGTTGTTCACCCGTTTGAAAGCGTCGATGGCGGTGACGAACAGAAACTGTTCGCTGGACATCTCACCTTCCTCAGCAGACTTGGCGAAATCGGTGCGACGACGGCCAGGGCCGCGGCGTCGCTCCAGGCCGGTGTCATCGATGTAGGTCGTGCGTGTGTCGCCGCTCTGCTCGCGCCTGCCGACGCAGGTGCGACGGTCCATTTGAGGCATGCCAGGTTGAGGCATGCCATGTTGAGCCATGCCAAGTGGAGGCACGGAATTCGAGGGCATGTCCGGCGAACCTTCGCTCTTGCTCATGACGGTCTCCTTCAGGGTGGCAATGGCCGACCCGCCTGAGCCGTCATGAACAAGGCCGCACGATTGCGGTGCCCAGGTCGACGGCTTAGCGGTCTTCTTCTTCTTCGAGGCCTTCTATCTCGTCGTCGTCGTCGCCGAACAGATCTTCATCGTCATCATCATCGTCGTCGTCGTCGAAGAGGTCCTCTTCCTCTTCATCATCGTCAGAATAATCATCGTCCTCAAGGTCATCGTCATCATCATCGTCCAGTTCGTCATCATCCTCCCCGCCGCGGCGCTTGGCCAGTTCCATGGGGTGGATTGCTTCATCATCCATCCATGCCGGGGTTGTTGTGGCGAGTTCCTGCTGAGCCTGATCGTGCAAGTTTTCCATGGGATTGATCTCCAACGCTAGACCTATAACTGTGGCGTTAATAGGACACCGGTTAAGGTGGCCTGTCCTGTTACGAGCGGTTAAACTATCGTCGCGCCGACGTTTGTCAATCAATTTATTTTTATTTTTTTTGAAGATCGATTGCGGATAGACTTGCGGCGAGCGTTGTTCGGGCTGTTTTGATGAGTGTTCATGCGTGTTCCAGGAGTTTGCCGTTGTCTGAAAAACCCAGTGAAATCAAGCCCCAGTGGCACCCGCACGCAGCCGCCGCCGGTTGGATAGTGCCGGGGCTTGGGCATCTGATCCTCGGCCAGAAAAAACGAGGCATCATTCTTTGCGTTTCCATTTTGTCACTCTGGCTGGCTGGTATTTTCATAGGAGGCATCAGCGTCATCGACAAGTACGACCGCGTTGATTCCGATGTTTCCTCCGCCAAGCCGACGCGCTCTTGGTGGTTCTTCGGTCAGGCGATGATCGCTCCTTCATTTGTCGTGGATGTGATGCGCGAGCGCATGGCCGTGGCCCACGCCAAGGCACTGGGCTACCCCAATCATGCCAATCCGCGTGGCCTGCTCGATCCCGTCAGCGCCACCTCAGCCTCCACCCTCGCCCCGCCTTATGAACCCAGCTTCGGCAGAGTCGCCGAGCAAGGCATCCTCTACACCGCACTGGCGGGCATGCTCAATCTGCTGGCCATGATTGATGTGCTCTACTGCGATCCCAACGCCAGGCGAAGAGCAGTCGCTTCGCAAGCATCCGATCCTGTCCCCGCTGCGGAGCCGATCGCATCATGATCTCACTGCCCCTCGTTTTTACTACTGCTGCATCCTCGGCAATCTCCACCGGGTTCACGCTCGGGTACCGGCCACTGCTGGATCCTATTGCCGTCGATGACTACTGGCTGGTGCTCCTGCTGCCACTGGTCTTTGCGATCTCACTGGTTTACAAGACCATCAAACTCGACGACCTCACCCACCTGCCCCGGCAGGCGATCTACCTCGCAGGCCAGATCGTCGCCTTCATGGTGCTGACCGCCTCAGCGCTCTGGCTGATGGGCATGCTGGTGTGATGCGTGCCGCGCCAGCGTTCGTTCGCCAAGGCGAACGGCTAATTACGCTGGCCCGGTGCCACGGGTCGGCTCTGTGACCCGTGCGAACATCAACAGTGCACCATCCCCACTCAACTCAGGCTAAACCGATATGACAACCCATCGCCTTCCCACAAATCCCTTTTGCACCTTCTGCGCCTTTTTGCGGCCATTGCATTCTTCGTCCGCCAAGTCACTGATCATCTTCACTCTGCTCACAATCATCGCATCTCTTGCCGCATGCAAAACCACCGACCCGGCCCGAACGCTCTACCTCACCCGCACCGATGAAATTCGAAACGTCATCTTCCAGCAGCATGGCAGCGATCTGACGCGATTACATATGGAGATCATCGAAGCAGAGCCGGACTGGTTCCAGGCCTTGCCGCTAGGCACTGCCCCCGCAAGCGAAACAGGTTTGCAATGGGTTTGGCTCCTAGGCGGCGAGCGCGAGATTCATGCATCGTTTGCCGGGCGTATCAATGAACCTGTCGATCCCGGACGAGTCACCATCAAACTCATGACCGTTCCGATCCCTGCATTTAAGAAATGAAACGGTAAGCTGCATCGCCATGAAGTCATTCCTTTCGCAACTCGTCCAGGGCCACACCCTATCCACTGAAGAGACCATTCAAGCGTTCGAGCTGATCATGACCGGCAGCGCCAGCGCGCCGCAGATCGCAGCGCTCCTGGCCATGATGCAGCATCGTGGCCCATCGATTGATGAGATCACCGGCGCTGCCACGGTTATGCGCGACAAAGCCGTGAAGGTGATGGTGCCCAAAGGCCTGACGGTCATCGATACCTGCGGCACCGGCGGCGACCACGCGGAAACCTTCAACATCTCCACCGCTGCCGCGCTCGTCGCTGCTGCCGCTGGCCGTCCGCACAATGTCGCCGTCGCCAAACATGGCAATCGTTCGGTCACCAGTAAGTCAGGCTCGAGCACCGTCCTCGAAACGCTGGGCGTCAAACTCACCGTCAGCGGCGACACGCTGTCGCGCTGCCTCGATGAAGCAGGTATCTGCTTCTGCTTTGCCCCCGCGCATCATCCTGCCATGAAGTATGCAGCGCCGGTGCGCCAGGAACTTGGATTCCGCACGCTCTTCAACATGCTCGGGCCACTCACCAATCCCGCGCAGGCTCGCAGACAAGTGATGGGCGTGTTTGATGCGAAACTCACGGAGCCGATTGCGCAGGTGCTGCTCCGACTTGGCGCTGAGCACGCGATGGTGGTGCATGGCGATTTTGTTCCGGGTGTCAGCGGCCTTGATGAACTCTCCACCACCGGCATCAGTCAGATCAGCGAAGTGCGAAACGGAGCAGTGCATACCCGCCACGTCAACGCTACCACCTTGGGCCTGCCCCGCGCCGAGCCCGCGGCACTTAGCGCCCAGTCGCCGCAGGAGAGCGCGAAGATTCTTGGAGATGTGCTCGCTGGTGAAAAGGGTGCGCCTCGTGATATTGTCGCACTCAACGCCGCCGCAGCTTTGGTCGTCGCCGGTATCGCCAGTGATCTGCCGCAAGGCATCGCCCAAGCGCAAGAAGCGCTCGACTCGGGTGAAGCCGCTCGCGTGCTTCAGAAACTGATCGCGCTGACGCAAGCAGATGCGACGTGATATTTGTTGTCTTTGATCGCAGCGTTGACGACGCTACGCCGCAAGCGGCGAAAGAACGCGAAACTTTTTCACTTGAAAAGCTGCATCTGTTTGAGGATCAGTCCTGCCAGGTCCATCGCCCGGTACTAATCCGCTTCGCTGCATGTCACGCGGGTCTGCATGATGCAGTTCGCGATGGCTGATGGGGTGAACATGAAAACTTGATTGAGCGCTTCGCCGCCGATGACCAGGCCTTTGAAGGCGAGCGTCGGTGTGCCTTCCATATCCAGCTTGTGATGCTCGACCTGTGGTTGTTCTTTGAGCATGCCTTGCGTGATGTTGTCCATGCCCTGATCGATGGTCAATCCCACTGTGGGGAGGTTGCTGATGCTGATCTGAATCGCGTTGTCGCCGGTGAAGACGAGCGTGCGTTTGCCATCGTCCATGATGTACCAGCCAAAGGGCACGGGGATGGCTGCCATCACGGAGCCGCAGGCCATCATGGCGAAGCGCTCCTGCTCATTGACGGAAGCAGCGCGCGGCAGCAGGCCGATGCCGTTGTCGCGCATGTAGGCTTTGAGTTTCAGATCAGGATCGGTGAGCGTGGCAGATGATTCGCTCAAGGCCAGGGCTTTGAAATTCGCATCGTTGAGCGGCGGCTTTTGCCCGGGAATCAGCCCGACTGTTGCACCTTGAGGTCGCAGCAGCGCGAACGAATTGATCATCGATTCAAACAGCTTCTCAAGCTCAGGCCACGCCGCCGCGGGCGCCATCGCAGTGATCTGCAAGAACGACTCGCCATCTTCGACAAATGCCATCGCCAGTTGCATCGGCCCATCTTCGCTGGGTTGCGAACCCATGGCGCGAATGGCGGGGTAGCCGTTGACGTTTCCGGGCATCAGCTGCGTGAAGGTGATGTTGTGATGATTCATAGCGAACTGAGCCCAGTCATAGACCGAGCCATCGCCGTAGGCAGGCCTGGCGCCGATGGAGACGAGCGTAGGCGCGGTGGCGCTGACGGGCATCAGCACAGCCAGCGAAAAGAAATTCGTCGGCTCATCAAAGTTGGGTGTCTGCTGCGGCAAATCAATCGGCTGCCAGTCGGCTGGACAATCCATGCAAAACGCCAAACGCGAAATAGCGGGTGTGATGATCAGACGTTTGAGTGAAGAGGCCTCGGTAGGTGCGGACATGGTTGGATTCCATATAGCCCCGGCTTTAGCCGGGGTGACTTAACGACTCGTAGCGTTCCCCCGGCCAAGGCCGGGGCTATGTCAAAGACAATTTCTCTACGCCGGATCATGTTCGCCATAGAGCAGGCTCATGTAGGAAGAGCTGCCCTTGGAGTCATAGCAACTGCAAACCTGCCCCCAGGAAAACTGGGCATAGCGAGGCGAGTCGTCCTTCACTTCAAAGGGCATCACGCGATTGGGTGTGAAAAAGGGTTTGACTGTCAGCTCGCGCTCGAACACTTTGGCCGCCCAGATTTCGTGCAGCTTTTTCGTCGCCATTTCATTTTCCATCGACCAGTCCGCCCAGTTGCCGCCTTCCTTGCCGGTGATGGCGCAAAGGTCAACGCGGCGAAGAGCGTTGCCTTCGAAGACGACCTTCACATCAAAAAGTTGATCGCTGATGACATGCGAACCAAGCGCCACGCGCACGCCTGAGCCGAAATGATGAAACCGCCCTTTGCGAACGAGTGCGAACTCGCTGAAGTCGGTCGCCAAGGTGGACGCATTAATGCGTTCCCCGGTTTCTTCGAAGTACAGTTCGCCATGGTTTGCTGCATTATTCATGAGCGGTTTCATGAGGCAATGGAGGCGCGAACATCACGCGAGTTTCTTCCTGGCGATGGTGCCTTCCTTGGAGGTGGAGACATCATAACCCGCCTCGATGAGCTGCTTGCGCAGCGTGTCAGCGGTGGAAAAATCTTTGTTCCTTCGCGCTTCGTCGATGGCGGCGCAAAGAACCGATGCAGGATCGTTCTCGTCGTCGCTCGTGCCAGTGAGGGCGGCAAAGTCGATGCCGAAGTTTTCATCTTCCTTGCCGCGTGGCAGCACACCCAGCACGCGATCGAGCGTGATGAGCACGAGCAGGCAGTGCACAGGATTCTCGTGTGGCCCGCTAAGCCAGGAGAAGAGCGCGCCCAGCGCGCCGCCGACGTTGAGGTCATCCGCCAGCGATTCGACAAACAATTCGATCACCGGGTCAGCGAGGTTGATGCCATCTTCATCGATCTCATCAAAGTTGGCGATCTGAAATAGTTCGAGCGCCTTCTCTCGAATGCGCCTCACAGCACTGGCGGAATCTTCCAGACCCTTCTTCGTAAAGTTGGCGTTGCTGCGGTAGTGGCTCTTGAGGAGTTCATAGCGCAGCACGGCAGGATCGACAGGCCGGCCGGTGACTTTGCCTTCAAGCACATCGCGCACGGTGAAGAAATTGCCCTTGCGTTTGGACATTTTTTCGCCTTCGACGAGCAGGAAGCGCGTGTGCATCCAGAAGCGGGCGAAGTGAGATTCACCGGTGGCGCCGCAGGTCTGTGCGATTTCGCATTCGTGATGGGGGAAGATGTTGTCTTCGCCGCCGGTGTGAATATCGATGACATCTTTGCCCAGCATCGCGCGGGCCATGGCGGAGCATTCGATGTGCCAGCCGGGGTAACCATCGCCCCAAGGGCTGGGCCATTTCATCAGGTGTTTCGCGTCCGGCTTCCAGAGCAGAAAATCGGAAGGGTGTTTTTTTGCTGCCATCGATTGCACAGTGACGCGGCCGCCTTCGCCGGTCTTGAGCTGCACGAGGGTGTTGCCCGAGAGCTGGCCGTAGGCGGGAAAGGATTCGACATCGTAATAAACCGCACCATCGGTGCCGACGTAAGCGTGGCCGGCGGCGATGAGTTTTTCGATCATCGGGATCATGCCGGTGACGACGTGATCGGTGGCGTGAGGCATATGCGTCTGGGCGGGATTGCGGTCGTACTCGAATGCAATTTTCACATTGAGCAGCTTTGCATCACTGATGAAGGCATCGGTGTAGAAGCGGGCGATTTGATAGGGATCATCAGGGTTGCTGATGGTCGCCAGGTGGGCGGCTCCGCTTTTCTTGGCGTCCTTGAGTCGCTGGGCGGCGGCTTCCATTTTGTCCATGCCGCCGCCGTCAGCCAGATCATCTTCGGTCATGTGGCCCACGTCGGTGATGTTCATCACCTGATGGACGTTGTGGCCGGTGAGTTCGAGAAATCTGCGAAGGACATCCGCGAAGATGAAGGCGCGGAAGTTGCCGATGTGAGCGAAGTCGTAAACCGTCGGCCCGCAGTTGTACATGTAAACATCAGGCGCGCTGATGGGGGCGAAGGATTCAAGGCGATGGGTGAGCGTGTTGTGAAAGCGGATTTCCATGGGCAGAAAGTTTAGCGGGAAGAGCGGGAGGAAGTGCAAGGCGGTGAATCGGAGACTAACGCGCTGATGGCGCTACGCCGCGAGCGGCGATTCATCTGCTGTTGATCATCTTCAAAAACGGCGTGGGCAACGGCGATTCAAAGCGCATATTGCGATGCGTGATGGGGTGCTCGAAGGCGAGCAGTTCTGCGTGCAGGGCGATTCTGCGGGCCTGCCAGCGCGGGTGGGTGGAGAGCGTGCCGCCGTAGCGCGGATCGCCCAGAACGGGGTGGCCTTCCTCGGCGAAGTGGACGCGAATCTGATTTCGCCGACCTGTTTCCAGGCGAACGCGCACCAGCGTCGCATCTTTGAGACGCTGATCGACGCGGTAATGCGTGATGGCGAGTTCGCCTTTTTTCGCGTCCTTGGTGGAGAAGCGGTCGAGGTTGTCGCCGGTGACGAGGCGACTGCGAAAAGTGCCTTGCTCCTGCTCGAGTTCACCAGCGATGATGGCGACGTATTGCCGTTCGGGTTCGTGCCTTTCAAACTGATCGCGCATGAGGCTGGCGATGCGCGGCGACTTGCCGATGACCAGCAGGCCCGACACCCCGCGATCCAGACGATGGCAGGCGTAGGCTTCATCATCAGCCCGGCCACGTGTCAGGTAGCGAGAGACGCGATTGACCAGCGTGTTGTGTTCCTGCGAAGGCGTGGGCGTGGTGAGGATATGGGCAGCCTTTTCCACGACGATGAGAAACTCATCTTCGAAAACGATCTTGAAGGTGGAATCGGCTTTGGGCTTGGCTTCTTCGTGGTAGCGCTGCGACTGGTCGTAGATGAGTTCGACGACATCGCCTTCATCAACGCGCAGGTAAGTTTGCATGACGGGCGTGCCGTTGACGATGACGCACTGCCTATCGAACAGGCCGCGAATCTGACGGCGGGGCAGGCTGGTCATCGCTTGTACGATCAGATCGACGCGACCGGCTTCGTCAGCGGTCACCGTATGTTTTTCGTGAGTGCGCGGCATGAATGAAAAGCCTTCGTTCGCCAAGGCGAACGGCTAAATAGAGTGAAGCCCCAGGACATCAGACAAAGTCGAGCAATTATTTTTTCTTGGCGATGCGAGCGGGCTTGGCCTTGCCTGCGGATTTTTTCGCAGCGGGTTTCTTCGCGGGTGCGGCGGATTTCTTAGAGCCTTCGTCGGACCAGGTCTGGAGCTTCATGTGGGCTTCGATGCCGTCGCCTGCTTTGATCTGGCGTTCGAGGAAATGCTCGATCTGCTGAGGCGAGGCATCGCTGTCAATGGCGCTTTCGGCTTTGAGGCGCGATGCAAGTTTCTCATCGCAGGGAATGTTGTGAGCGCCGTAGCAGAGGAGCATGACCTGCGAAGCGACGTACTGCGTCATGCCGGGCAGAGAGTCGTAGTAGGTGCGGACATCTTTCTTGTTTTTGTCAGCGATGGAGACCGGGTTGATGCCGTGCTCGCGCACGTAGAGTTCCTGAAGGGCATCCTTCATGCGGGCGACACGTTCCTCGACGCGCGGGTAGTTCACGCCGATGAGTTCGATGATCTGATGCGCGTGGCTGACGCGTAGGTCGTTGTTGTCCACCATGACCTGCATCAGTCGTTTGTGGGCAGCCTCGGCCTGTTTGTGGGTCGCTTCCCATTGCAGGAAGCCGAGCACCATCTGCGTGACCGGGTCGCGCGGGGGCAACGGCTCCGCAGGGGCGGCCAGCTTCTTGAACAGCGAAGTGAATTTGCGGACGTACGAGCTTTCGTTCTTCACGGGGATCAAGCCTCAGTCAATGCCGAAGGCAATCAGCCATCGGGTCCATCTGCGAGAATGTCACACAACGGTTATCCCGACGGCTCGCAGACTCGCCATCGGGCTTGAACTTGCCCATCAGGGCCTAACATCAATCTTTATTTTCAATTTCAGTTTCTTCTTCATCATTTGTTGTCGCAGTTGTATTAACAGCATCCTCAACCACAAAATTCGGATCCAACCACGCCTTGAGTTTGATATTCATGTTGCCTCTATGTTTTAAAGAGCTTTATAGGAATTCTGAGCAATATCCTTCGTTGCCCGTAAAAATTCGCCAAAACTAGCAAGAGATAAACCATACATTAATGTAGATCCAATAATAATCACCAACTGCAATATTGGTATATCAAACCTATGACCCGCTGCCAATAATATCAATATTAGACCAACCAAGAATATTATTGATCCTGTAATTGTTAAAACATCAGCCATTAAACCTAAAAACATATATTTTGGAACCGTCGCTTTAGCTGACATTATCTGCACTTTAGGCAGAGATTGAATATGTGTCTGACTAGAATCAATAAGAATACGTTTTAAATCCCCAACCATCCATCCAGCTTTAATTAATCCCTCCTCCGCTTCATGCAAATCATCAGCCTGAATCTGACAAATAATCAATTTGCCACTAGCGTCAGATACTTCATATTCAAAAACTTGTTGTTCTGTCATATCGAAACTCCTTGCGGTGAATCATGATTCTACTAGCTAGTGTAGTGATTCAGGTTGATGCGCTATTATGATCGAGCGTCAAAGTCGGGTTCAATTGAGGATTTATGAGGTTTCGATGGTCGATTCGAGCAGTTTTCAAGCCATTCCGTTGTCGTCAGAATGGCCTCAATTAATGAATCACTACACTAGTACGATCAATCCTAATGCTTTTCAATTATTCTCAGTAGAGAGCATAACAACTACTTATTCATATGTCTTCATACGTCAGTCTCATCGGCATCGCTGTCATCATCGTTGTCGGAGAAGCCATCTTCCACTTCCACTTCCACATCCTCGTCCTCCGCATCCTCGGTATCTTCCCACTTCTTCGCCGATTTATTGGCTCTGTCGTTTTTCTTTTTTAGTTGCTCAGCTTCAAACTCAGCCTGTTGCTCTTCATCGGTCTTGGGTTTGAGCACGTGTTCGACCTGCGAAGGATCAATGCCTTCGCGGTCCATGGCCAGTGCGATGGAATCGAAGATGGCCGATTCTTTTTTGAGGGCATCATCAATTTGAAATACAAAGCGAGGCACCGCCCGCATCGCCACCGACTTGAACACCTTCGTGTGAATGTGATTGGCCGCAGCGCGTAGGCCAGCGAGCGATCGCTTTTCAAACTTGTCCGGCAGCACCGAGACGTACACATCCGCTACCTTGAAGTCGTCAGCCACGCGCACCCGCTGAATGCTCACCATGCCTTCGATACGAGGATCGGACATGCTCTTGAGCAGCACCTCGGTGATGGCGCGTTTGAGTGTGGATTCGACTTGTTCTTTGCGGTGGGACATGGTGTAGGAAAAGCGGGACAGCGGGAAATTAGGAAGGGGAAAAGAGTTGGTGCAGTTGTTTAGAGGTTTGAATTTCTTGGTTTCATGTTTTCTTGTTGTCCTGCTTTGTCTTGAAGCGTTCACCGGCCATTTAGGATTTCCAACTGATGGTCGGTCATGACGCAGTCGCGGGCATCTCGCAGTTTGGCGAGTACGTGATCGAGAATGCTCTGGCACGAAGGCACACTGGAGGCGGCCAGGGCAATGCCCAGCGTTGCCCGTTTGTGATCGTCCTGCGTGCCCACTTCCGCCACGGAGACCTGATGCTCGCGGTGGAGTCGATCCTTAAGACTCGACACAATCCGCCGTTTGTCCTTGAGGGACTGGGAACCGTCGATCATGAGTTCAACCTGAAGTATTCCGAGGATCATGGGGGTAGAGAAGGGCCTAGGGAGAAGGGCCTAGGGCCTAGAAAAACAACTGCATTAACCTAGGCCCTAGGCCCTTCTCCCTAGGCCCTTTTTTCTCATTCAAGCTTCCGCTTCACTTCGATCACCTTGTAACAGACGAGGCGGTCGCCGGGTTTGATGTCATCGAAGCCGACGAGGCGGATGCCGCATTCGGTGCCCATGCGAACTTCCTTGGCATCGTCCTTCACACGGCGAAGGCTGTCGATGTCGCGCTTCTCGGTGATGACGACGTCGTCGCGGATGAGCCGCATCTTGCTGGCGGAACGCATGATCGTGCCCGAGGTGACGAGGCAGCCGGCGATGGTGCCGACCTTCTTGATCTTGAAGACTTCGCGGACCTCAGCTTCGCCGAGAATCTCTTCCTTGACCTCGGGGGTGAGCATGCCTTCGAGTGATTTCTTCACATCGTCGGTGCACTCGTAAATGATGCGGTAGAGCCTGCATTCCACATGGCGTTCATCGGCGATGTCACGCACCACGCTGGGCAGGGTGACGTGGAAGCCGATGACCACGGCATCTGATGCGTCGGCTAGGAGAATATCGCTCTCGGTGATGCCGCCCACGCCTGCGTGAAGCACCTTGACGCCGACCTCGGCATTGCCCAGTTCTTCCAAGCTCTTTCGGAGCACATCGATGGAACCTTGCACGTCGGCCTTGAGGACAACGCGAAGCTCACGCAGCGCGCCAGCCTTGAGCTGATCGGCAAAGTTATCGAGAGTGATTTTGGTCTGGCTGGCCAGTTGCTTCTGGCGTTCGCGATCGCGGTACTGCTCGGCAATCGTCTGTGCTTTCTGGAGCGAATCGACGACGTAGAACTTGTCGCCGGCATCGGGAATCGTGTCCAGACCGGAGATTTCCAAAGGCGTCGCCGGGCCAGCTTGATCCATGCGCTTGCGGCGATCGTTGGTCATGTCGCGGACACGGCCAAAGGCGCGGCCGATGACGATGAAATCGCCGACCTTGAGCTGACCATCCTGCACGAGGATGCGGGCGACCGAGCCTCGGCCTTCTTGCATCTGGGATTCGATGACGGTGCCGCGAGCCGGCCCGCCGTAGTCCGCCTTGAGATCGAGAAGTTCGGCTTGATAATCGAGCAACTCGAGAAGTTCGGCGATGCCTTCGCCCTTGGTAGCGCTGACCTTGGCGACTTCAGTGGTGCCACCCCACTCGGTGGGGGAGAGGCCATGCTCAGCGAGTTGGCCGTAGATTTTGCGGATGTTGTCGGTGGTCGCTTCCTGTTTATCGATCTTGTTGAGAGCGACGATGATGGGCACGCCGGCGGCCTTGGCGTGGTTGATCGATTCGATGGTCTGCGGCATGACGCCGTCGTCTGCGGCAACAACGAGCACGACCAGATCGGTCATCTTCGCACCACGAGCACGCATGGAAGTGAATGCTTCGTGACCAGGCGTATCGAGGAAAACAACGGTGCGATCACGGCCATCATGACCCGCAACGGTGACGCGGTAGGCACCCACGTGCTGCGTGATGCCGCCCGCTTCGTGCGAAGCGACATCGGCTTTGCGGATGCGATCGAGCAGGCTGGTTTTGCCGTGATCGACGTGGCCCAGCACGGTGACCACCGGGGGACGCTTCTGTTCATCGACAGAGGTGCGATTGGCGAAGTCCTTGAGCACAGCAGCCTCGGCGGTCTCCTGCTCTCTCACTTCGAGTTCGATGTCGTATTCCATCGCGACTTCCATGGCGGCTTCGTTGCCGATGGCGGAGTTGATCGTGGCCATGATGCTTTTGCCAAAGAGCCACTTGATGATATCCGTGGCTTTGATGCCGGTGGCGGCAGAGAGGCCTTTGATGGTGATCGGCTCGTTGATGGCGACCTTGCCGCCCACTTCAGCGGCGGAAGGAATGACCTGCCCCAAGCTGTCGCGCACGCGCTGCTGCTGGCGGTGGCGACGGATGGTGCCGGTGGCGCGGTTGAGGCGAGCCTGCTGCTCGATGTAATCCGCTTCGGTGAGGCGCTTGCTGCTGGTGGGCAGAGCCTCGGCAGAGCGACCACCGCCACGGCGCGTGTTAAGCGAACGGCCTTTGCCGCCGCCGACGCGACCTTTGCCGCCACCTGACTGGGAATTATCAGAAGTATCGGGGCCTGGGCCGCCGACACCGCGGCCACGGGCCGGGCCACGTGAACGGGAGATGCCGGGCACTGAACCATCGGACACCTGGGTGCCTTCGTTGTCGCCGCCGCGACCGCCGCCTTCGAAGCGACGACGGGGCGCCTGAATCACATCAGGCTGCTCGACGCGAATGACCTTGGGGCCTTTCATTTTTACTTCGGTAGGCGTGCCCATTTTCGTACCCAGTGCCTTGACGACGGCTGGACGCGAAGGCACGTTGGGACGACCCACTGGCCCGGTGGGGCGAGCCACCTCGGCTTTGGCTGCGGGGGCAGTGGGGGTCTCTACGGAATCGGATTTATCTGAAGTCGTTTTGGCGACTGCTGCGGGTGCGAGAACCGTTTCTTCAGCAGGTGCAGCGACGGCGGGCGTTTGTGCAATGACGGGTTCTACGGCGGCGGGCACTTCTTCTTCGTGTTCGCGCTTGGGCTTGGCACGGGCAGGGGACGCAACCTGCTTGGCGACTTCCTCGACGGAAGGCCCGGTGTGATCGCTCACCTCCGGCTTGCGCATGGTGTGCGTCGGCGGATCCTCGACGGCGACGGCGGTGTCGCTGGTGTCGTCGTCGCTGCTTTTGGAGGTTTCACCAGCTCGCTTGCGGCGGGCTCGCTTGGCTTTGGCGACGTCCACCTTTTCGGCGGTTTCGATCGCGGCTGAGTGGCCCTCAGCTTCGGCGCTGCCGAACCATTCTTTGATGGTCAGCTCGAGGCCGATCTTGACCGGGGACATATGGGTATCGATGCCAGGCACGCCTTCGGCATGGCACTTTTCAATGACCGCCTTGCTGGCGACACCCAGTTCTTTAGCGATCTCGTAAATCCGTCTAGCCTTAGCCACAGGAGCTCCTTGGTTCGTCGCAGGCTGCGCACTGCATGAGGTTCATGACAGAGCAGCCATCTAGTACCAAAACGTGAAACGTAAAACACAAATCACAAATCACAAACGCGAAACACAAATCTCA
>ENA-ORBV01000956-ORBV01000956.1-microbial-mat-metagenome-genome-assembly--contig:-NODE-956-length-65818-cov-11.500814_pt1 | contig 65818 bp, 66 predicted proteins | sample MGYA00237777_ERZ505514 | MGnify/ENA primary metagenome ERZ505514 (study PRJEB26160, sample SAMN06269048) | microbial mat metagenome | isolation source: Oligotrophic lake microbial mat | place...
GGGTAGCGCGTGGCAAGGCGGGGAGGCCGAAGATACGCGCCGGCGAGCGCGGTCAGCCCAGACCGGCGAGTCTTTGACATCGTGGTCTGTCCCCTATTATTGCGCTGGCACTGCCCAGCGCTGGCGCTACGCGCAGTCCGGACCATGGTAATCTTTTCGAAATGCCCTGATCCGGGCACCCCGATCGAACTAAACTGACAGCCCGTGACGCAGAATCACGGCGCGTTGAAGACCCGCCGTTCACGGCGGACGATGACTGCAGGAGGAGCCGGCATGCAGACAGTCGCGCGCACTGTGTTGCGCACCCCTATCACCGATCGCAGCGCGTGGCTGGGTCGCGATCTCGCGCAGCGGCAGGACTGGATCTATACGCTCCCGCCTACGGCTATGGCGGACATCGATACCACGCTTGCGCGCCTGCGCGGGCACCCTGTCCCGCTGACCGACATCCGAAGCGAACACTTTCCGCTCTCGTCCATCGCGCGTGACCTGGCGAACTTGCTGGATGAGATGGAAAACGGCCGCGGCTTCGTCGTCATCCGGGGCCTGCCCTTCGGCCAGTACGACGACGAGGACATCGCGCGCATCTTCTGGGGCATCGGCACCCACTTCGGTCATCCGATATCGCAAAACGCGCAGGGCGACCTGCTGGGGCACGTGCGCGCTGTCGAAGGCTTTAAGTATATGGACAAGAACGTGCGCGGCTACCAGACCAGCGCTGAGCTGCTGTTCCACAACGACAATTGCGACCTCGTCGGTCTGTTGTGTTTTCGCCAGGCGAAGTGTGGCGGCGTGTCGCGTCTCGCTAGCGCCATGACGCTGTACAACGAAGTACTGCGGGTGCGTCCGGAATACCTAGACGTGCTGTGTGAGGGTTTTCACTACGATCTGCGCGGCGAGGAGCTGCCTGGCGTGGCGCCGCTAACGCCGCATCGCGTTCCGGTGTACAGCTACTTCGAAGACCGGCTCTCGTGCCGCTATGTCTATTCCGCGATCGTCACGGCCGCGCGCCGGGCCGGGCTGACGTTCACGGACACCGAAACTGCGGCGATGGAATTTCTGAACGCTACCGCCCAGCGCGAGGATGTCCGGCTTGAGATGATGCTCGAACCCGGCGACATGCAGTTCTGCAACAACCACATGGTGCTGCACTCGCGCACCGCCTACGAAGAATGGCCCGAGCCGGAGTGCAAGCGCCACATGCTGCGCTTGTGGCTCGACAATCCGCAAGGTCGCACGCTGGCGCCCGGGTTTGCGGACCGTTACGGGCAGGGCGTGGGCATGGGTGTGCCGCCAGTCGCCGGCAAGGCGCACGCCGGGATGATCTGATGCAGGAAGCCTGCCGCGGCGCCGGCCTGCTCGCGACGCTGCTCTGCATGCTGGCCGCGGCGACGCCCGGGCCCGCGTTCGCGCAGGTACGCGACTACCCGACGCGGCCGGTGCGCATGATCGCCCCCTTCCCGCCAGCCGGCCCCACCGACGTGCTGGCACGCGCGATCAGCGTCAAGCTCACGGAGTACTGGGGGCAGCAGGTCATTGTCGACAACCGGCCTGGCGCTGGCGGCAACATCGGCGTCGAGCTCGCCGCGCGCGCGGCGCCGGACGGCTACACGCTGGTGATGGGGACGATCGCCACGCACGCGATCAACGAGAGCATCTATACGAATCTGCCGTATAAACCATATACGGACTTCGTGCCGGTTGCGCTCGCGGCGCAGACGCCGAGCCTGGTCGTCATACATCCTGCCGTGCCGGCGAAGACGTTCGGGGATTTCGTCGCGCTCGCCAAGAGCAAGCCCGGTTCGCTCGTTTACGCACACGCCGGCATAGGCACGCTCGGTCACCTGGCGATGGAACTGATGACGCTGCAAACCGGCGTACGGGTGATTTCCGTTCCCTATAAAGGCACGGGACCCGCGCTGATCGACACCGTCTCTGGACAGGCGGCGTTCATGATCACCAGCGCGCTGACGGCGATGCCACAGGTACGCAGCGGCAAGCTGCGGGCGCTCGCGGTGACGAGCGCCAAACGCTCGCTCGCGGTGCCGGAGATTCCGACGGTGGCCGAATCGGGCTATCCAGACTACGTCGTTATCGGCTGGGCCGGCGTGTTCGCGCCCGCGCGCATCCCTAAAGCGCTGCCCGCCCGCATCAACGCCGACATCAACCGAGCCCTCGCCTCGCCCGACACCCGCGAACGCCTGCTCGCGTCGGGCTCCGAACCCGCGGCGATGACGAACGGAGAATTCGGCGCGTTCGCGCGCGCGGAAACCGCGAAATGGGGGAAAGTCATTCGTGAGGGCGGGATCAAGACCGAGTAAGGGAAAGGAAAAAGAGGTCTTGCTTTTTCCTCCCAGATTGTTCTGTGAAGGGCTACTTTATGACCTCGCGCGGCGACGCCGCGAGCCGAGGTTCGACGCTGACCCTGACGAGATCAAGGATTGGGGATTGGAAACCGATCGCGGGCATGGTGCTCGAGGCGGTTTTGATTTCTAATCCCCATTCCCGAATCTCCAATCCCGGAGTTACAGCATGCGTTTAGTGACCTTTTCCGACGCCACCAGTTCACGCGTGGGCGTGCACGACCTCGAAACCAACACCATCATTGATCTCGCCGCGGTGTCGCGGCTGCCGAAGGACATGACGGCTTTCGTCGCGCTGGACAAGAACGGCCTCAAGCGCGCGCGTGACGCGGTCAAGCTCGCCAAGGCCGAGAACCGCGGCCTGCTGCCGCTCGCCTCGGTGCAACTGCTCGCGCCGTTCCCGCGTCCGGCGAAGAACATCCTGTGCGTGGGCAAGAACTACTACGAGCACGCGAAGGAATTCCACAACTCCGGTTTCGATGCCAGCGCGGGCAAGGACGCGATTCCCGAACTGCCGATCATCTTCACGAAATGGCCCAATTCGGTCATCGCCAACGGCGAAACCATTCCCAGCCACCTCGACTATACGAACTCGACCGACTACGAAGGCGAACTCACCGTCGTGATCGGCACCGGCGGGCGCGGCATCAGCAAGAAAGACGCGTTCAAGCACGTCTACGGCTACACCATCATCAACGACGTAACGGCGCGCACGCTGCAGAACGCGCACCGCCAGTGGTTCCTCGGCAAGAGCCTCGACGGCTACTGCCCAATGGGCCCGTGTATCGTCACCGCGGACGAGGTGAAGGATGTGGGCCAGCTGCACCTGATTACCAGGGTCAACGGCGAAGTGCGGCAGGACACGCTGGTCAGCCAGCTCATCTTCGACATCCCGACGCTGATCGAGACGTTGTCGCGCGTGATGACGCTGGAGCCGGGTGACCTCATCGCCACCGGCACCTGCGCGGGCGTGGGCATCGGCTTCAACCCGCCGAAGTTCCTGAAGACCGGCGACAAGGTCGCGATCACGATCGAACCGATCGGGACGCTGGAGAATCCCGTCGCCTAGTGGCGACGGTAAAAGGCATAACTGCGAAAGGCGAGAGAGGAGAGACGATAGACGATAGGGGGTAAGGCGCAATATCGCCTCTTTCAGTCGCGGGACATGACTGCGGCAGGGCCTTCTTCTTTCGTCTTTCCTCTCTCGTCTCTCGTTGTTCAACCATGAAGCTCTGCCGTTTCGACCGTGGTGACCAGCGTCCCCGCCTTGGCGCCGTGGACGGTGACTGCGTCGTGGATTTTCTGGATGCGCTGGGCAAGGAGAGCGACGCGGATGCCCGCGCCGCGCTCGCCGACACGGCCGCGTTCATCGCCGCCGGCGAGAGCGCATGGAAGCCCGCGCAGCGCGCGGTCAAGAGTGGCCGCGGCCGGCACCCGCGGGGCAGCGTACAGCTGCTCGCGCCGATCGTGCCGTCGCTCATTTTCTGCAGCGGCGAGAACTACTGGGATCACCGCGACGAGAAGCCCGCGGTCGAGCGCAAGGACCCGGAGTTCTTCCTGAAAACCTCGCTCGGCGTCATCGGGCCGGGCGATGCCATCGTCCGCGACGAGCGTGTGACGAAGAAACTGGATTACGAAACCGAACTGCTGATCGTGATCGGCAAACCGGGGCGGCACATTCCGGCAGCGCAGGCGCTTGATCACGTGTTCGGCTACACCATCATGAACGACGTTACCGCGCGCGACCGCCAGGTGACGCTGCGGCCGGACGGTTCTTCCGTATACAACCTGGGGCCCGGCAAGAACTTCGACACCTGCGCGCCGATCGGGCCGTGGATCGTGACGGCCGATGCGCTGGCCGATCCGCAGACCCTGCAGCTCTCGACCCGCGTCAACGGCGAGCTGCGGCAGAACAATTCCACGGGCAAGATGATCTGGACCTGCGCGCAACTCATCGCTTTCTTCTCGACCTTCGTCACCCTGCGGCCGGGGGTCGTCATTTCCACCGGCACGCCCGGTGGCACGGGGTGGGGCACCGACCCGGAACTCGGCGGCAAAAAACCGATGCGTCGCGATGTCGTTGCCCCGGCGGGCTATCTCCAGCCGGGCGACAGCGTGACCTGCGCCATCGAAGGCATCGGCGAGCTGACCAACCCCGTGGCCGCGGCGGGCTGAGCGCGGGCGTTTGCCGGCGCTACAATCCGTTCGCTAACCGCACCACCCCTGCCCGTCGGGCTTCCCCTCCTCGTCGAGGAGGGGAGCGCGCGCAGCGGAAGGGGTGGTGGAGCCTGCAACGACACCAATAGAAGGAGGAGCCATGAACCGTCACCTGATTGCGGTACTTGCCTGCCTGCCGGCGTTTGCCGCGCACGCCCAGGAGTTCCCCACCCGTCCCGTCACGATGGTCGTGCCTTTCCCGCCGGGCGGGGTGGCCGACATTACCGGGCGTCCGCTCGCGATTGCGCTTGAAAAGATCCTCAAGCAGCCCGTTGTGCCCTCCAACCGGCCCGGCGCGGGCGGCGCGGTCGGCAACGCCGTGGTGGCGAACGCGAAACCCGACGGCTACACCGTGCTGATGGCGCTCTCCAGCATTTCCGTCATTCCGGAAGCGGACAAGTTGTTCGACCGCAAGCCCGCCTACGCGCTCGACCAGTTCGCCCCCATCGCGCTGATCACCGCCGACCCGACCATCCTTGTCGTGCACCCGTCGCTGCCGGTGAAGTCGTTGAAGGAGCTGGTGGCGCTGGCCCGGGCGCGTAACGGCGAAATGTCCTATTCCACGTCGGGCATCTACGGCGCGCTGCACATGCCGATGGAGATGTTCCTGCACGCCGCCAAACTGAAGATGCGCGCCGTGCACACCACCGGCGGTGGCCCGGCCATCACCACGCTGCTCGGCGGCCACGTCGAGATGACCGCGGGTGGCCCGGCCGCGATCAGCAGCCACGTCAAGGCCGGCAAGCTGCGCACCATCGTGAGCTGGGGCGCCAAGCGCATCCCCGCGCATCCGGACGTGCCGACCTTCAAGGAGCAGGGCTACGACATCGAATACTTCATCTGGGCCGGCGTGTTCGTGCCCGCGGCGACGCCCGAGCCGGTGCAGAAAACGCTGCGCGATGCCGTGAAGCGCGCGGTGGAAGACCCCGACTTCAAGGCGACGATGGCGAAACTCGATTCGCCGATCGCGTACCTCGACGCGCCGGACTTCGCCAAGTACTGGCGGGCGGATGCGGAGCGGCTCGCGCGCGTGGTGAAGGTGGTGGGGCGCGTGGAGGACAAGAAGTGAGCCTCGTCCATGCGGTTAAATCCTCGTGAATGTAGGACTAATCTCACAGTCACACCCTGAGCCGCAGCCTATGATCTGCCCGTAGACCTCTGCCCTTGAAGGAGGCGTCGGGTGCACCAAATTTCGTACCGCTTGAGAGGGATGTGGCACTGCTGCGCGGGAGTGTTCGCCCTTGCCGTGGGGCTCGCGAGCGTCGGTGCCCAGGCCGCGCAGAACTTCCCCGATACGCCGCTCGCCCTGCCCAATACCGTTTTGGTGGACGGTCGCACCTTGTCCGCGGCCGAGCTCAAGGGCAAGGTCGTGCTCGTCAACTTCTGGGCCACTTGGTGCGGCTACTGCCGGCAGGAAATGCCCGACCTCGCTGACTTCTACCGCCTGTATCGCGAGCGCGGCTTCGAGATCGTGGCGCTGTCGATCGAGCAGGACGCCGAGAAGGTCGCGAACTACGCGCACAATCGCAAGCTGCCGTTTCCTGTTGCCTTGCGTACCCCGGCGTGGGAAGTCCTTCTCGGCCGCGTGCGCGCCACGCCGACCGCTGTCGTCATCGACCGCAGCGGCCGCGTGCATAACGTCATGGTCGGCGGCAAGACCCGTGTCGATCTCGACAAGATCCTGCAACTGATCGAACGGGGCCGCCCGGCCGCCGATCCGCTCGCGGCGGCGGCGCCGCGCTAACGCAGCGCCGCCGCGCGGCGTTCGCCGCAACTGTCCAGCGCGATCGTCTTGCGTCCGGAAGTCAGCCCGGCCGAGATCTCGCGCGGCGCAACGAGCCTGAGTGCGCCAACGACGGGAGACGGCAGCGCGCAGCGGCCGGTTTCGATGAGCCGGCCCCGTTCCAGGGCGACCATCCTCAACTCGCGGCGCGTCGTGTCCGGCACCAGCAGCCGCATCCCGCCCGCGGTCTGGACGGACAGAGACAAGCCCAGTTCCGCCGAGCCGTAGGCGTGATTCGAGAAACCGCCGAGGGCGGCAATCTCGACCAGTTCCCGTCCGCGGCGCTGGTAAACCTTCAGCGTGCCGCCGATGTGCGGCGTGATGACCGCGGCGATTTCCGCGCGCCCGTCGCCATCGAGGTCCGCAACCCCCACCGGGTTCAGCCAGCGCATGGGCGTGCCGATGGGGGCAGACTCGGCGCTGATCTCCAGGCCCGCGCCGGTCAGGCGGATCAGCACCAGCCGCGCCCCGCTGGCGCGGTGGCTGACGATGGCCAGCAGTTCCTCCGCTTCGCCCGCGGACAGTCTTACGCGGCGCGGCACCAGATCCTCGAAGACTTCGTCTACGGGCAACTCTAGCGTGAGCGTGCGGCCGGTGCTGGTGGTCGCGGTCAGGCGCGCGTACTCGTGCGGCGGGCCGAGCGCGAAATGCCCGTAACGCTCGACCGGCACGGCGTAACGCGCGTCGGTGAGGGTTTCCGCGTGGATGCCCGGAGCGGCCAGCACGCAGGCAGCAACGATGCTCAATAGCGAGGGGCGTGCCTTCATCAGGAGGATGGGCTTTCGCAAGGCGTTTTTCCAACAAGGCGCGGGCGCAAAGCCCCGCGTGTCTGGCGCCGGCATTTGCCGGCACCCTTTGCTCTGGTTATTGACGCGCTGTCTCGTATTGCGCTGCCGGTTCTGCCGTATGTGCGATAGCGCACGGACGACAAGAATCATCCCGCACGTAAAGTTGGCTTTGAAACGGCGCAAGCGGACTTTGCCGACAAACATTGTGCCCAATCCTGGATGCATGAATTCATCCAACCCTGAATGGAGTTAAACGATGAAACACGTGAACCTTAGCAAGACCTTGGGCACCGCGCTATTGATCGGCGGGACGATCACGGCAGCAAGCGCAATTGCCGACCCGCCGCAAAGGGCGTACGGTACGAACGGCGTGGGCCCCGGCATGATGGGTGGCTACGGCGCAGGCTACGGCATGACCGGAGGCTACGCACCGGGACCCGGCCTGAATCTCAACGCTGAGCAACGCAGCAAGATCGCCAGGATCCAGGATGACGTACGGCGCAAACATTGGGACCTGATGGGAAAAATGCAGGATGAGCAGGCGCTGATGAACGAGCAGTACGGCTCGGACAAACGCGATGACGCGACGATCAGCAAGGGCTACCGCAAGATGTCCGAATTCCGTCATCAGATGTTTGACCTGTCGCTTAGCGCGCAACGGCAGATCGATGCAGTCCTCAGCAAGGAGCAGCGCGAGAAGTAGTCACGGTTGATTTCCGGTGTGGGCGTATTAGCGGGCATGGCTGGCGGCTGATCAGAGCGGTGCGTCGAATCTGCACTACCGTCATGCCGCTGGCGACCAAAAAAGGAGACGATTCATGTACGGATTCAGCACCCGGTTAAAAATGCCGTTAGATACCGCAGTCGGGAAAGTCACCGGGGCGCTGAAAAAGAAAGGCTTCGGCGTGCTCACCGATATCGATTTCAAGGCGACGCTGAAAGCCAAACTCAACATCGAACAACGGCCGTATCGCATTCTCGGCGCATGCAACCCGCCGCTCGCTTACCGTGCGATCGAGGCCGATCCCGACATCGGTTTACTGCTGCCAACAAGGCTTCTTATCGTCAGGAGAATTTCAAATGCGTGGATATGATGATGGTTTGTGGATGCATGGTTCGTGGATGTTCGGCGGCGGCTACGCAATGGTTTTAGTGTGGGCGGTTCTGATTGCACTGCTCATTGCGCTTGTGGTGTATTTAACGAAACCGCCCGGGCGGAGCGCGGCCGGAAAAACTGGTCTCGACATGCTCAAGGAACAATATGCGCGAGGCGAGATCGGGAAAAAAGAGGTCGACGAGAAAAAGCGCGATATTGCAAGCTAGTCATTGCGGCAGTTCGGGAGCGCCGGTCCCGGCGCCGTCCCCGTTCGCCCGCTGCATCAGCACGTTGTCCACCCAGCGCCCGAACTTCCAGCCTACCGCCGGCCGCACGCCGATGGCGTTGCCCTTGCTGTCGATGCGCACATCCTTCAGGCCCGGCGGGACGAGCCGCTTGTGGTATTCCTCGGCGCGCACCTGCTCCTTGAACGGAGGCGCGGGATTGGTGACGGGGACCTGCAGCGCCTGCGCGTGGGCGGCAGCGGCGAAGGCGGCGATCAGGCAGGCGCACAGCGCGCGGATGGCGGCAGGCACGGCGCCAGATTCCGGACCGCTGAAGGTATCAGGCGGCTGGCTCGACGGTAACGGCCGTCAGCACGGAGTTGGCGATGAAGCATTCCCGGTGCGCCTTGTCGTGCAGCTTCTCCAGTTCCTGCGCAGTGGGTTGCTTCGCACCGCCAAACACGATCCGCGGCCGCAGCACCACGCGCGTCACGGCGAGCTTGCCGCCGGCGTTCTTTTCGAGGTGCCCGACCGGGTCATCCTCGTAGCTGTCCACCACGAAGTCGCTGTTGGACGCGATGGCGAGGAAGGTCAGCAGGTGGCAGCTCGACAGTGCCGCAACCAGGGCCGACTCGGGATCGACGCGGGAGGCGTCGCCCAGGAACTGCGGGGCGGAGGAGGCGGGCACTTCCACGCCGCCTTCGAAGCGCCAGGTGTGGTTGCGCGGGTAGGTCTTGTAGCTGAAGTCGGTCCCGCCGCGGGACCACGTGAGCATTGCTTTGTGTTCAGACATGGCCGTTTCCCTCCTAAAACCCCACCGCCTGTCCGTCGGTGCGCCGCTCCGAGGCGGCGAAGTAGCCGTCGTCGAGTTTGTAGATGAGTTGGGCGCGGCCGAAGTCGGTGGACCAGCGGTCCGCCTGCGGCATGTCGTGGCCGCGTGCGCGCAGGTCGGCCACGATCTCCGCCGGCACACCGTATTCGATGCCGACCTTGACGCCGGTGTCCACGCGCCAGCGCGGAGCGTCGGATGCGGCCTGCGGGTTCTGCTGGTGGTCCACCAACCGCGAGGTGACCTGTGCGTGACCCTGCGCCTGCATGGAGCCGCCCATCACGCCGAAGCTCATCAACGGCTGGCCGCCGCGGGTGATGAAGCCGGGGATGATGGTCTGGAAGGGGCGCTTCTTCGGCGCGACGATGTTGGCGTGCCCGGGCTTCAGCGCGAAGCCGTAGCCGCGGTTCTGCATCGAGATGCCGGTGCCCGTCACGACGACACCGGAACCGAAGCCCATGTAGTTGGACTGGATGTAGGAGATCATCATCCCGCTCTCATCCGCCGCCGTCAGATACACCGTGCCGCCGGTGGAGGGCGTGCCGAAGGCCGGCGTGCCGGCCTTCTTCATGTCGATCAGCTTCGCGCGGCTCTTCAGGTAGGCCTTGTCGAGCATCTCGGAGGGCTTCACCCGCATCGTGCTCGAATCCGAAACGTATTCGTAGAGGTCGGCGAAGGCGACCTTCATCGCTTCGATCTGCAGGTGGTAGTAATCGGCGGAGTCCACTTTCATGCTGCCGACGTCGAAGTTTTCCAGCATGCCCAGCGCCATCAGCGCGGCGATGCCCTGGCCGTTCGGCGGAATTTCATGCAGCGTGGTGCCGCGGTAGTCCATGCCGATGGGATCGACCCAGTCACATTGCTGTGCGGCGAGGTCGGCGACGGTCATCGCGCCACCGTTGGCTTTCGAGTGCGCGGCCATCTTCTCGGCGAGCTCGCCCTGGTAGAAGGCTTCGCCTTTGGTCTTCGCGATCAGTTCCAGGGTTTTCGCCTGGTCGGGGAAGGTGAACTTCTCGCCAGCGGTGGGGGCGCGGCCGTTGGGCATGAAGGCCTGGGCGAACCCGGGCTGGTCTTTCAGGTCCGGCACCTGGTTGGCCCACAGGCGGGAGATGGTGGGCGAGACCATGTAGCCATTGCGCGCGTAACGGATCGCCGGTTCGAACAGGTCGGCAAAAGGCAGCTTGCCGTACTTGGCATGTAGCGTGGCCCAGGCGGAGACGCAGCCCGGCACGGTGACGGCGTTCCAGCCGCGCTGCGGCATTGTCTTCGCATCCTTGAAGTACTCCGGCGTCCAAGCGGCGGGCGAGCGGCCGGAGGCGTTGAGGCCGACGAGCTGCTTGCCGTCCCACAGGATCGCGAAGGCGTCGGAGCCGATGCCGTTGGAGGTCGGTTCCAGCACCGTCAGCGAAATCGCGGTGGCGAGGATCGCGTCCACGGCGCTGCCGCCCTTGTGCAGCATGGCCAGGCCGGCCTGTGCGGCGAGCGGCTGGGAGGTCGCCACGCAGTTGCGGGCGAGGACGGGCATGCGCTGGGAGGGATAGGGGAACTGCCACTCGAATGGTTTCATGGGCGTGAGGCGGTGAGGGGTAAGGAGTGAGGAGTAATGCGACAAGCGTGCGGGATTGTACTCCCCGGGCCTCGAATCATTCCACGCGAATGTTGAGCTGTTTGATGATCTTCGACCACCGCTCAATTTCGGAGCGCATGAAGGCGCCGAATTCTTCGGGCGTTCCGCCGAGGACTTCGCCGCCTTGATTCACCAAGCGCTGGCGAACGTCGGGGAGCTCGATAACCCGGTTCACCTCCCGGTTGAGCCTGACGATCACCTCGCGCGGCGTCGCGACCGGCGCCACGTAGCCAAACCAGGTATAGAACTCGTAGCCTTTGAAGCCGGACTCCGCCACGGTCGGGACGTCCGGCAGTTCGGCCGCGCGCTTCGCCCCGGTGGTCGCGATGCAGCGCACGGTGCCGGCGCGGACGTACGGCATCGAGGAAAACAGGCTGTTGATGGTGAACTGCACCTGGCCGGACCGCAGGTCGTTGATCGCCTCGTTGGCGCCGCGATAGGGGACATGCACCACGCTGATGCCGGCCATCATGCGGATCAGCTCGGTGGCGATGTGGCCGGGGGTGGCGTTGCCTGAAGTCGAATAGGCCAGTTGTCCCGGCCGCGACTTGGCGAGCGCGACCAGATCCTTCAGAGACCGCACCGGCAGGGACGGATGCACGAGGACCGCGCTCGGGGTGCGCACGACTTGCACGATCGGGGCGAAATCCCGCACCGGATCGTAGGGAAGCTTGGGGTAGAGCAGCAGGTTGTGCCCGAGCGTGCTGCCGCCGCCCATGAGCAGGGTATAGCCGTCGGGCGCCGAGCGCGCTACATACTCGGCGGCGATGGAGCCGCCGGCGCCGGTGCGGCTTTCGACGACCACGGTCTGGGACCAGTTCTCCGTGATCTTCTGGCCGATGATGCGGCTCACCACGTCGGCGGTGGAGCCCGGGGAAAATGGCACGATGATGCGGATGGACTTCGCCGGGAACGCGGGTGCCTCCAGTTGCGCGGCGTGCGCGGCGGTTGCGGGCAGCCCCGCGATTGCCGTGACGGTGATCAGACGCTTAAGCATTTGCATGGCTAGTTGACTCCCGTGTCGATTGACAACGCACAGTGCGCTGCATAGAGTTCCCGAACCCTTTTTTCGGAGCGTACACTAAAATGGTTTACTGCCAGCCCGGCCTGTTCCTGCGCCATGATCCTGATGCCGAGACGTTGCCCGTGATTGTCGACGTTTCGCGCAGCGGCCGCGAGTATCCCAACGACATGCGGTCGCCGGTGGCGTTCTCGGCGCTCCACGACAATGTCTCGATGTGGCTCGATGACCTGTACGATTCGGCGCCGCAGCATGGTGCAACGCTGCTGTTCTGTTCCATCGCGCACATGTACATCGACATGAACCGCGCGGAGACGGATTTCGATCCGGCGGTGCTGGACGGGGAGTGGCCGGTGCCGCTGAAGCCCTCGCCGCGGTCGCTGCGCGGCCTCGGGCTGATCAAGACCAAGTCCCGCTACGGGGAGGCGGTGCAGGAACGCAAATTCACCGTCGCGGAAATCGAGGAGCGGCTGGCGCGCTATCACCGGCCCTATCACCGCGAGTTCTCCCGCATCGTGGATTCGTTCCACAGCCGCTTCGGCCTGTCGCGCGACCTGAGCTGCCACTGTATGTCGCCGGTCGGCGCACCGACGCACGCCGACCCCGGCAGCCGCCGCCCGGACTTCTGCATCGGCGATCTCAACGGCCAATCGGCGACGCCCCAATTCGTCGAACTCGTGGTCGAGACGCTGCGCGGTTACGGCTACAAGGTGACGGTCAACGACCCCTACATCGGCAACGAAATTCATCGGCGTTACGGCGATCCGGCAAAGGGCAAGGAAAGCATCCTGCTGGAGATGAACAAGGACATCTACATGGACATCGATACATTCAAACAGACCGCCGGCTACGCCAAGGTCAAGGCGGATCTGAGCCGGTTGCTGGCGGTGGTGGCCGACGATACGCGTCAGCGGGTCAACCGGTAAGCATCGCGACGTGGTCAATCCGGCGTGATGCCCGCCTGCTTGGCGACCTTGATCCACTTCGGAATCTCGCTCTTGATGAAGGCGTCGAACTCCTCAGGCGTGCCACCCACGGGATCGGCGCCGCCCTTGCTGAGCGCGCTTCGCACGTCCGGCTGTGCGAGGGAGAACTTCAGGGAGTCGCTGACCCGGTCGATGACGGGCCGCGGCGTGCCGGCCGGCGCCACGAAGCCGTAGCTCGTCGAAACGAGGAAGCCGGGCAGCCCCGCCTCCTGCATCGTTGGCACGTCCGCCGCGGCGGGCGAACGCTTCTGGCCGGTCTGCGCGAGCATGCGCAGGCGGTTCGCGCGCACGTACGGCACGACGAAGGGCATCGCGGTGAACTCCATGTGCACGTGCCCGGCGAGGAGATCGATCAGCGCGGGCGCAGCGCCCTTGTAGGCGATGTGCTCGAGCTTGAGGCCGGTCATCGAATTCAGCAGCTCGCCCGCGAGGTGGCCGTTGGTGCCGCGGCCGGCGGTGGCGTAGTTGAGCTGGCCCGGGCGTGCTTTCGCGAAGGCGATCAGTTCCTTCACGTTTTTCACCGGCAGCGACGGATGCACGACCAGGGTCGTGGGCACGTCGACGGCGATGCCGATCGGCGTGAAATCGCGGATCGTGTCGTACGGCAGGCTCTTGATCATCGCCGGGTTGATGACGTGCGCGGAGCCCACGAACAGCAGCGTGTAGCCATCGGCGGGCGCGCGCGCCACGATCTCCGTGCCGATCGCGCCGCCGGCACCCGGCCGGTGGTCGATGATCAGTTGCTGACCGAGGCGTTCGGCCATCTTGGGCGCGATGGTGCGCACCACGAACTCCACGTTGCCGCCGGGCGCGAACGGCACCACGACGCGGATCAGCTTGGTCGGGAAGGTCTGCGCCTGAACGCCGGCGCCCGTGGCGACGAACAGCAACGCGGTCATCCAGCGCGAGGCGCGAGCGGACATGCGGGCTCCTGGAGAAATAGGAAAGGAATGGAAAACGCCGGGTCCGTAAAACCCGGTGCGACCGCAAAATTATACGGCCGTACCGTCAGGCGCGCGGTTCGAGGACTTCGCCGCCGAATTCGGAGGCGGCGTCGGTCAGCCATTCCCAGAAATGGCGCGCGTAGCTGCGCGGCACGTAGAAGTCCCAAGTCGTTGCGTCCACCTGGTGAAGCACGCAGCCGATGTGCGCGACCGGCGTCTGGGTGCAGCGGCCGGCGGCAAAGGCGGACGGATGCAGGTCGAGGCCGCAGCCCTTGGCCAGCACGTCCCGCGCGCGCGGGCCGGCGAGGCGCATCACCGTGCGCCCTTCGGACAGGTCGATGGTGCGCAGTGCCGGCAGTTCGGCCACGGGGGCGCCGCTGCTGACGAGCCACCATTCGCTGGGGCTCAGCGCGAACACCTGGCCGCCGGGCGCGGCGGCGACGGCGCCGATCTCCGTCGTGAGGGCTATGCCGAGCGCACGTTCCGCCGCCGCCAGGAATGGGGCGTCGCGTGCGTGGCCCCGTAGCGACAGGATGCCGACGGCCGGACGTACCGCGAGCGCAATGGCGGGCGCGTCCGGTTCGCGGCCAAAGTGCCGCGGCCGGTAAATGGCAGTCAGCGCGTGCCGGCGCAGGGATTCGGTTTCAGCCACGGACGCGTTCTCCGGCAGGATCGACAAAGACGGGGTCGGTGACCCGCACCTGTAACTGGACATCCGCTACCGGCGCGTACGCCCACAGGACCTCGCCGTGGCGTTCGCGGCCGCCCTTCAACAGGGCAAGTGCGATCGGCTGGCCCAGCGTCGGGCTGTAGCAGGTCGAGGTCACATGGCCGTCGATGGGCAGGGGCGCCACCCGGTCGAGGTCCACGATCAGTTGCGCGCCGCGCGGGATGGCGGTCTTGCCGTCGAGCGGCACGACGCCCACCAGTTGCTTGCGGTCCGGCGCCGCCAGCAGCGGGCGCGTGAGTGCGGTGCGGCCGATGAAGTCGCGGTCGGTCTTCACCATGCGACCGAGACCGAGGTCGTCGGCGGTGGTGCGGCCGTCCAGTTCGTTGCCGGCGACGTGGCCTTTCTCGATCCGCAGCACACCCATGGCCTCGGTGCCGTAGGGGGTGATGCCGTGCTCGTAACCGGCGTCGAGCGTCGCGCGCCACATCGCTTCACCGTGGTCGGCGGCGACGTTGATCTCGTAGGAGATTTCGCCGGAGAAGGACAGGCGGAACACGCGCGCCGGGATGCCGGCCAGGGTGGCGGCGCGATAGCTCATGTGCGGCAGCGCGGCGTTCGACCAGTCTTCGGTGGGCGCGAGCTTTTCCAGCACCGCGCGCGATTTCGGGCCGGCGAGGGCCAGTGCCGCCCAGTGGTCGGTGACCGAGGTGCAGTAGACGTCGAGTGTCGGCCACAGCACCTGCAGGCAGTATTCGAGGTGCGACATGACGCGCACCGCGTTGGCAGTGGTGGTGGTCATCAGGTAGCGCTGGTCGGCGATGCGGGTGGTGGTGCCGTCGTCGAAGACCATGCCGTCCTCGCGCAGCATGACGCCGTAACGCAGCTTGCCGACGGCCAGCGACTTCCAGCGGTTGGCGTAGACGCGCTCGAGGAATTCCGCCGCATCCGGCCCCTGGAGGTCGATCTTGCCGAGCGTGGAGACGTCCACGATGCCAACACCGCCGCGCACCGCGTTGGTTTCGCGGTTGATGCAGGCGAGATCGGCCTCATGGCGGTTGGGATACATCTGGGCCCGCAGCCACAGCCCGGCGGTGACGAAAGGTGCGCCGGCCTGCTGGTGCCACTCGTGCATGGCGGAGCGGCGCACGGGCGCCATGTGCTCGCCGGTTTCGGTGCCGGCCATCGCACCGAAGGTGATGGGCGTGTAGGGGGCGCGGAAGGTGGTGGTGCCGATCGCGGGGATGGTCGCGCCCAGCACGTCCGACAACACGCCCAGGCCGCTGATGTTGCTCAGCTTGCCCTGGTCGGTGCCCATGCCGAGCGTCGTGTAGCGCTTGACGTGCTCGACGGAGGTGTAGCCCTCGCGCGCGGCGAGGCGCAGGTCGGCGACGGTCACGTCGTTCTGAAAATCGAGAAAGCACTTCTCGCCGCGTGTCACGGCTGCATGCGGCAGCCAGTACGCCTTGAGCGGCGCCGAATGATCGGGAGAGGTGTCGGGCGTGGTGGGTACGGGCACCTCGCCGTAGCCAGCCATGCGCGCGGCTTCGGCGCCGGCGGCAAAGCCCTCGGCAAGCCCTTCCGCGAGCGTGAAGGTGCCGCGCCCCGCGCCCGCCGAGCGCACGCGTTGCGTGGCGGTGTCCGGCACGAAGGCGGCCAGCGCGTCATCGAAGCGCAGTTTGCCCTTGGCCTGGGTGTGCAGGTGCACGGCCGGGTTCCAGCCGCCGGACGTCAGCACGAGGTCGCAGGCGATGCGCTCGGCGCGGCTCGATGAGGCGATGCCCGCCACATCGACGCCGGTGACCCGCCGGCGGCCATGCGCGCGAACCACGGCATGGTTGAAGCGTACGGGGAGGCCGGCGCGGGCGGCCTGCTGCACCGCGTAGCCGAAACTGCCTTCACGCACGTCGATGATGGCGGCGATCTCGATGCCGGAGGCGTGCAGGTCGAGCGCCGCGGCGTAGGCGGAGTCGTTGTTGGCGAACACGACCGCACGTTTGCCGGCGCGGGCGCCGTAACGGTTGGCGTAGGCGCGCGCGGCGCCGGCCAGCATGATGCCCGGGATGTCGTTGTTCGCGAACGGCATCGGACGTTCGAGTGCGCCGGTGGCGAGCACGACTTCCTTCGCACGCACTTTCCACAGCCGCTGGCGGGGCGCCAGACGGTCCGTCGCATGCGTGTGTTCCAGCAGGCCGAGGAAATTCTGGTCGAAGTAGCCGAAAGCCGTGGTGCTGGCGAGCAGCGTCACCTCCGGCAGGGCGGCGAGTTCGGCCACCGCGGCGTCCACCCAGTTGAGCGCGGGCTCACCGGCGATGTCCGCGCGCTCATGCAACAGCGCGCCACCGAGCCGGAAATCCTGCTCCACGAGGATGACGCGCGCGCCGGCACGGCCGGCCGAAAGTGCCGCGGCCAGACCCGCGGGGCCGCCGCCGACGACCAGCACGTCGCAGTGCGCGTGATGGTGGGCGTAGCGGTCGGGATCGGGTTCGCGGGCGGACTTGCCCATGCCGGCGGCGTGGCGGATGACGTGCTCGTAGGTGAGCCACAGCGAGGCCGGCCACATAAAGGTCTTGTAGTAGAAGCCGGCGGGCAGGAAGCGCGAGAAGATGTTGTTGACGGCCTGCAGGTCGAAGCCGACCGAGGGCCAGCAGTTCTGGCTGGCCGCGACGAGCCCGTCGCGCAGCACGATCTGGGTGGCGCGCAGGTTGGGTTCGGTGCCGGCGCCGGTGCCAAGCTGCACCAGCCCGTTCGGTTCTTCCGCGCCGGCGGCGACCAAGCCCCGCGGGCGGTGGTACTTGAAGCTGCGGCCGATCAGTTGCACGCCGTTGGCGACGAGCGCCGAGGCCAGCGTGTCGCCCGCGCAGCCTTCCAGCTTCTGGCCATTGAAGGTGAAGGCGATGCGTTGCGCGCGGTCGATGAGCCCGCCGGTGGCGAGACGGAGTGGCTGGGTCATGACACCGGCTCCGCCGCGGCGCGCGCGCGGAAGTCGTCCATCGTCAGCGCTTCCAGCACGTCGTGGGTGTAAGTGTTGCGGTGCACAGCAATCCATTGCCGGCAGCCCGTGCCGTGCTGCCACAGTTCCCAGTGCGGGCCGCGCGGGTTGTTGCGGACGTAGACGGAATCCGACCACACCTGCTGGCTCACAGCGGCGGGGTCCGCCGGGCGCAGCGCGTTCGCGTCACCGCCGTAGGTGAACTCGGTGTAGTCGCGGGCGCCGCAGTGGGGGCAGGGGATTAAGAGCATAAGGCGGGATTGGGGATTGGGGATTTGAGATTGGAAAACAAAGCCGCAAGCGTTCGCCACGCCATTCGGTTTCGAATCCCAAATCCCAAATCCCAAATCCCGAATTCATTGGGTTTCAAATCCCTAATCCCGAATCTCGAATCCCGCATTTGCACTAATGCACCCACGCGTACGGCCCGCCGCCGCGTTCATCGAGGGTGGCGCCGCGTTCGAAACGGTCCAGCGTGAAGGCGGCGTTCAGGGCGTGCGGGGCGTCGTGGGCCACCGTATGCGCGAAGCACCAGCCGGAGGCCGGGGTGGCCTTGAAGCCGCCGTAGCACCAGCCGCAGTTGAGGTAGAGGTTGTCGATCGGCGATTTGCCGATGATGGGGCTGCCGTCCACGCTCATGTCCATCACGCCGCCCCAGGTCCGCAGCATGCGCAGCCGTGAGAAGGCGGGAAACAGCGCCAGCATCGCCTGCACCACGTGTTCCAGGATCGGCAGGTTGGAGCGCTGGCCGTAGGAGTTGTAGCCGTCGATGTCGCCGCCGGTGACGAGTTCGCCCTTGTCGGACTGGCTGATATAGAAATGCACCGCGCCGGAGGTGACGACGGTGTCCAGAATGGGCTTCACCGGTTCCGACACCAGCGCCTGCAGGACGTGCGTTTCGATCGGCAGCCGCAGCCCGGCCAGTGCCGCGACCTGTCCGGAATGGCCGGCGACAGCGAGGCCGAATTTCTTCGCGCGGATCGTGCCCCTGGTGGTTTCCACGGCGGTGATGCGATTGCCGCTGCGCTGGAAGCCGGTCACTTCGCACTGCTGGATGATGTCCACGCCGAGGCTGTCAGCCGCTCGCGCATAGCCCCAGGCCACGGCGTCGTGCCGCGCCGTGCCGCCGCGCGGCTGCAGCAGCCCGCCCATGATCGGAAAGCGTGCCGACGGCGAGGTGTCCAGCAGCGGCACCCGCCGCGTCACCTGTTCGCGGTCGAGCAGTTCGGCATCGATGCCGTTGGCGCGCATCGCATTCGCGCGGCGCGCGTAGCCGTCGAGGTCGGCGAAGGAGTGCGCGAGGTTCAGCACGCCGCGCTGGCTGAACATGACGTTGTAGTTCAGGTCCTGCGAGAGGCCTTCCCACAGCTTCAGCGAATGCTCGTAGAAATGCGCGTTCGGCTCCAGGTAGTAGTTGGAGCGCACGATGGTGGTGTTGCGGCCGGTATTGCCGCCGCCGAGCCAGCCCTTTTCGATGACGGCGATATTCTTGATGCCGTGATGCTTCGCCAGGTAATAGGCGGTGGCGAGGCCGTGGCCACCGCCGCCGACGATCACGACGTCGTATTCGGGCTTCGGTTGCGGGCTGCGCCACGCGCGGGTCCAGCCTTCGTGGTAGCCGAGGGCCTGGCGCGCGAGCGAGAAAATGGAATACTTCATGGGGCTAGCATCAAATCAAGTTTGCCGTGCAGCGTCAATGGCGCAGGGGGCTGCATCAGGAATACGCCGCAATACAATAAAGTTGCCTAATGATGACGATAGTCGCAGGATGCCGGAATGCACGGGCCTTGTGCAATTGGCGATACTCGGCTGCACCCCGGTGCGCGGATGATAAGCCTCATTACACAAGAGTATTAGTTCTGCTAATGTAACGGTCCAGTCGATGTGGGTGTGCTTTCCAGTGTCTACACTTTGTCCCGCTGTGAGCCCGGCGTCATCCGCCCCATGTTCCCGCTGATCGTCCCCGGCGGTGCATGATGGCCGGGCGCCGGGATGCACAGCACCTGCCGCTGGACCTGCCGGCGCTGCGCGCCTTTCTCGCGGTGGGCGCCACCGGCAGCATGACGCAGGCCGCGCGCCGCCTGGGATTGACCCAGTCCGCGGTGTCGCAGGCCGTGAGACAACTGGAAGACATGCTCGGTACCGTGCTGCTGGACCGCTCGCAACGACCGCTGGCGCTGACGCCGGCCGGGCGTCTGCTGCAGCGGCATGCGGCGCCGATCGTGGACGACGCGCTGATGCTGGCGACGGTGGTGCGCCAGGCCGGCAGCCGCAAGGTGCAGGAACTGCGGCTGGGGATCATCGACTCGCTCGCCTCCACCATCGGGCCCAGCCTGATCCGCCGCCTGCTCGACACCACCACCCGCCTGTCCTTCCGCTCCGGCCTCACGCACGACCAGGTGCAGGGGCTGCTGTCGCGCCAGCTCGACATGATCATCACCGGCGACGCCATGGACGATGTCGACGGTCTCGATCATTACCCGCTCCTCAACGAACCTTTTGTGCTGGTGACGCCGCCGGGCTGGAGCGCGGCGGACGCGGGCGGGGACCTCAAGCAGCTGGCGGCCCGTTATCCGCTGATCCGTTTTTCGGCGCGCTCGCAGATCGGGGCCCAGATCGAGCGCCACCTGCGCAGGCTCGGCGTGCGCGCGCCGCAGTCGCTCGAGGTCGATGCCTCCGATGCGCTGGTGGCGATGGTGGCCGCCGGCCTCGGCTGGGCGATCGCCACGCCGCTCTGCCTGCTGCAGGCGCATGCGCGCACCGCGGGTGTCCGCGTCCGGGCGTTTCCCGAGACCCGGTTCACGCGGCAGCTCTACCTGATCGTGCGCAGCGGCGAATTCGGCGATCTGCCCGGCGAAGTCGCCGCGCAGGCCTGCGATATCCTCAAAAAAGAATGCTTGGGCGAGCTCAGGCGCTTCGTGCCCAAGGAGTCCAATCCCATCGTCATCGGTGAAGCCGCTGGAACGTAAAGGAGTGCGAACATGATGAGAACCTTCCTGACTAACGCAGGCGCAGCCGCGGTGGCATCGCTGGCGCTGCTGTCGCCGGCCGCGGCGCAGGATGCCGCGAAGGCCTTTCCGACGAAACCGATCCGCATCGTAGTCGGCTTCACGCCGGGCACGACGACCGACATCACCGCGCGGACGCTCGGCATCAAGCTGACGGAACGCCTTGGCCAGCAGGTGGTGATCGAGAACCGCGAGGGTGCGAACAGCGGCATCGCCAACGCCATCGTGGCGCGCGCGAATCCGGACGGCCATACGCTGCTGATGGGGACGCTGAGCCTCGTCGTCAGCCCGCTGTTGTACAAGGAGTTGCCCTTCGATCCGAAGGATCTGGCGCCGGTGACGCTGCTGGTGCTGACGCAGAACGTCATCGCGGTGAATCCCAAGGTGCCGGCGACGTCGATCAAGGAACTCATCGCGCTGGCCAAAGCCAAACCGGGGGCGTTGCGTTACGGCTCGTCCGGCCGTGGCAGTTCCGCCTTCCTGACGCTGGAGTTGCTGAAGTCCATGGCGGGCATCGACCTCGAGGAGATTCCGTACAAGGCGACCTCGCAGGCCGTGACGGACCTGATGAGCGGCGAGATTCCGATCTATCCGCCGAGCCTCGCGTCGGCGATTCCGCTGATCAAGTCCGGCCGTATTCGCGCGCTGGCGGTAACGGGCCCGAAACGCACGCCCATCATGCCGGACCTGCCGACGGTGGGTGAAACCGTGCCGGGCTACGACGCGGCGACCGGCGTCTACGGCATCATGGTGCCGGTGGCCACCCCCAAAGCGCTGGTTGACCGCCTGTACCGGGAAATCACGGCGATCGCCCAGAGCGCGGACTTCCGCGAGCGCATGCAGGCACTGGGTGCCGATGCCATCGGCAGCACACCGGCGGAATATGCTGAATACCTGAAGGCGAGCGGACTCAAATGGAAGACCTTGTTCAACAAGATGGGCGTGGTACCGCAATGAGGCCGCTGTGACGATACTCTGGAGCCCCGGACGATGAACGCCATTGCCCAGCCTGAACCGAAAATATTCGCTGGTGACAAGGCCAGGGCCTTCCACCAGTCCACGCTGGTGTGGGACTGCCTGTCGCTCTATTACCTGATCGACGAGCCGTACGCGCAGCAGGCGCTGGAGGGCGGCGTCAACGTCGCCAACGTCACCTTCGGCACCGAGGACGAGTGGGAAACGGTGCTGCGCAATTTCGAGCTGGGGCTGCAGAAGATCGAGAAAAGCCCGCTGCTCACGCTGGCGCTGACCGCCGACGACATCCTCAAGGCCAAGACCGCGGGCAAACTCGCGATCGTGATCGGCACGCAGGGCTCCTCGTTCATCGAGAAGGAGCTGTACCGGGTCGAGCTGCTGTACCGGCTGGGACTGCGCATCTGCGGGCTCGCCTATACCGGCGGCACGCTGCACGCCGACGGCTGCGGCGAGCGGCGCGACGCCGGCGTGTCCTTCCTCGGCCGCGAACTGATCGATGTCGTGAACCGTCTGCCGATGTGGCTCGATCTCTCGCACTGCGGGCACCGCACGCGCGCGGAGGCCGTGCCGCTCGCCCGCGCGCCGGTGTGCACGCACTCGAATGCCTACGGACTGAACGCGAACGACCGCAACACGACCGACGAAACGGCGAAGGCCATCGTCGCCAAGGGCGGCATGCTGGGCGTGTGCGGTCTCGCCAAGACGGTGTGGCCGCAGGATGCCACGCTGAACCATATCGCCGACCACATCGATTACTATGCGAAGCTGATCGGCCCGCATAACGTCGGCTTCGGCTGTGATTTCGTCGCCGCCTACAAGGCGAGCGGGCAGATCCTGCCGGCCTCGAAGCGCTGGCGGACGCTGCGGCCGGACGTCTTCGGCACGGTGGACGAGTTCCTGACGCTCAGCTATCCGGAAGGCCTGACGCAGATCCGCGAGCTGCCGAACCTGACGCAGACACTGTTCGACCGCAAGTACTCCGAAGCCCAGGTCGCCGGCATCATGGGCGGCAACTGGTTCCGCACGTTCAAGACACTGGTGGGGTGACGATCATGATGATGCTCGCGAAGGGAAAGTGCATGCAGGGGGCGGTTCTGGCGGTCGCCGCGCTGCTCCCGGCGGTCGCGGGCGCGCAGGCCTGGCCCGCGAAGCCGGTGCGGCTCGTCGCGCCGTTCGGGACGGGCTCCGTGCTCGACACCATGATGCGGGCCATGCAAAACGAACTTTCGGCGGCGCTCGGCCAGCCGGTCATCATCGAATCGAGGCCCGGCGCTGGCGGCACCATCGGCACCCTGGCGGTCGCCCGGGGCCCCACTGATGGCTACACCTTCCTGATCGCGGCCAACAGCCACAACATCAACGGTTCCGTGTATTCGAACCTGCAGTACCACCCGCTGAAGGATTTCACGGCGGTCGCGTCGGTGGGCAGAACCGGCTACATCATGATGGTGCCGGCGTCCCTGGGCGTGAAAAACGTCGGCGAATTCATCCAGCTTGCGAAAGCGAAGCCCGGCCTGACCTACCCCTCCGCGGGCAAGGGCAGCGCCACGCACCTGTCGATGGCGCTGCTCGTCAACCTGGCCGGCATCGACATGCTGCACGTGCCCTTCAAGAGCACGGGAGACGCGGTGCTCGAAGTCATGTCGGGTCGCGGCGGCGCGATGATCGGGGCGAACATCGCCGTCATGCCGTTCGCGAACGACAGCCGCGTGCGCCTGCTGGGCATCACCACCGCCACGCGCAGCAAGTTCCTGCCCGACCTGCCGACGCTGTCCGAGAGCGGCCTGCGCGGTTACGAATTCGATTCCTGGCTGGGCCTGCTGGCGCCGGTCGCAACGCCGCGCGAGATCGTCGAGCGCATGAACATGGAAATCGGCAAGCAGCTCCGCAACCCGGAGGTGGCGGACCGCCTGGCGAAGCAGGGGATCGAAGTCCGCGCGCTGACGCCGGAGCAGATGAACAAGATGCTCGCTGTCGATTTCGAGCGTATGGCGAAGGTCGTCCAGATCGCCGGCGCCAAAGAGGACTAAGTCCGACCCTTTCGTTTGCCTTTCCTGGAGACCTTCATGACCCGCATCCTCACGACCGCCGTGCTCCTTGCCCTGACCGGTCAGGCTTTCGCGCAGGGCTACCCGCAGAAACCCGTGCGCCTGGTGGTGCCCTTCGCCGCCGGCAGCGCGACGGACAACTCGGCGCGGCTGCTGGTCGCGGGCCTGACCGAGCGATTCAAGGGCGCGACCTTCCTGATCGACAACCGGGTCGGCGCCAACGGCTCGATCGCCGCGGAGTTCACCGCGAAGGCAGCGCCCGACGGCTACACGCTGATGGTGGCGACGACGAGCACGCACTCGCAGGCACCATTTTTGATGAAGGGCATCACCTACGACCCGATCCGAGATTTCACCCCGGTGGCGGGCGTCGGGGGCGTGCCCTTTGTCATCGTCGTGCATCCCTCATTGCCGGTGAAGACCATCCGTGAGTTCGTGGCCGTCGCCAAAGCGCGGCCCGGGCAGCTCACCTATGGCACGCCGAGCGGAACCTCGACGATCTGCATGGAGTCGCTGCGCCACAAGACCGGCATCGACCTCACGCAGGTCGCCTACAAGAGCAGCCCGCAGGCCATTACCGAGCTGATCGCGGGACAGATCACGACGAGCTGTTCCGATTTCGCGACCGCGGCCACCCACATCGGCAGCGGCCGCGTGCGCGCGATCGCGATGACCACCGACCGGCGCGCTCCCGAGCTGCCGGACGTCCCGACGGTGAAGGAGACCATCCCCGATTTCGCCGAGATCCGGTCCTGGCAGGGCGTGGTCGGGCCGAAAGGCCTACCGGCCGACATCGTCGAGCTGCTCAGCCGCGAGGTGCTCGCGATCACGGCGCAGCCGGACTTCAAGAAGCGGCTCGCGCCGACCGGCTTCGAAACGCTGCCGCTCAACGCCCAGCAGTTGGCCGCCTACATGGTGGCCGAACTCGCCAAATGGGGACGCCTCGCCAAGCAGGCCGGGCTCGAGCCGCAATGAGCACCGCCACTGCGCAGTTTCACCGCGGCGCGCTGGTCGTGGACGGCCTCACGCCGCTCTACACGCTGGACGAGCCGTACACGCAGAGCCTGGTCGAGGGCGGCGTGGATGCTTGTCTGCTCAGCGTCGCGTCCGACGCGAGCTGGGAGGTCGTGCTCCAGCGCGTCGAGATGTGCCTGACCAAGATCGAGAAGAGCCCCTTGCTCGTGCACGCGAAGACGGCGGCGGACATCCGCGCCGCCAAGGCCTCGGGCAAGGTGGCGATGCTGTTCGTGACCCAGGCGTCCGACATGATCGAAAAGGATCTCAAGCGCGTGCGGATCATGTACGAGCTTGGCTTCCGCATCCTGGGCCTGTGCTACACCTTCGCCAACCTCATGGGCGATGGTTGCGGCGAGCGCCGCAACGCGGGGCTGTCGTACCTCGGCAAGGACCTCATCGCCGCCGTCAACGAACTGCCGATGATGCTGGACCTCTCGCATTCCGGACACCAGACCTCGCTGGAGGCGGCAGAACTTGCGAAGTCGCCTTGCATCACCCACGCCAACGCCTACGCGGTGAATGCGAACGACCGCAACAAGAAGGACGAAGTGCTGAAGCTCGTCGCGCAGAAGCATGGCGCGATCGGGTTGAACGCGCTGCCGCGCACCGTGAAGAACAACGAACCTGCGCTCGCGGACATGCTGGTGCACCTGGACCACCTCATCAAGGTCATGGGCGCCGAACACGTCGGCCTCGGGCTCGATTACGTCGAGGGCTTCAAGAAGGCGGGCGTGGTCCTGCCGCAGTCGGTGCGCAATCGCACGCTGCGCCCGGACATCTTCGGCAGCGTGGACGATTTCCTCCATCAGTCCTATCCGAAAGACATGGAGGACATCCGCAAGCTGCCGAACCTCACGCAGGCGATGGCCGCGCGCGGCTATGATGAAGCGAAGATGAAGTGGGTGCTGGGCGAGAGTTGGCTGCGGGCGATCGAAAAAAACATCAGATAACCGGAGGGCTCTTTCAGGAGGCTGCCATGAATCACCGCATCCGTTGCACTGTCCTGGTCACGACCGCGTTGCTGTCTGCTGCAGGCGTGCGTGCACAGTCCTACCCAGTGAAGCCCATCCGCATCGTCGCCCCATTTTCGCCTGGGGCCAGCACGGATATCGTCGGGCGGATGCTGGCGGTGAAGCTCACCGAAAGCTGGGGGCAACCCGTCATCGTCGAGAATCGGCCTGGCGCGGGTGGCGTTACGGGCGCGGCGTACGTGGCCAAGGCGCCGCCGGATGGCTATACGCTGTTGATGGGGTCGGTCGGTAGTCTCGGTACGATCGGGTTGCGCAAGAACCCGCCCTACGATCCGGTGAAGGATTTCGCACCGATCACGCTGGGCGTGCGCGCGGCGAGCGTGCTGGCCGTGCATCCGTCGATTCCGGCGACCAGCGTCAAACAGTTGATTGCGATCGCGCGTTCGCGCTCCGGGGAGCTCAACTACGCGACGGCGGGCTTCGGTTCGCCTAGCCATCTGGCCATGGAGCTTTTCAGCGCGACCGCCGGCATCAAGACCGTTCATATCCCGTTCAAGGGGCCGGCGGAGGCGACGACCGAACTGCTGACGGGGCGCTCGCACGTCGCCATCCAGAGCGTCGTGTCGACGCTGGCGTATCTTCAGTCGGGCCGCCTGCGAGTGCTCGCGACGACCGGCAGGACGCGCATGGCCGAACTGCCCAACGTACCGACCATGATCGAAGCGGGTGTGCCGGGTTATGAGGTCTACGTGTGGTACGGGGTGCTGGCGCCCGCAGGCACGCCGCAGGAACTCGTGACACGGCTCAACCAGGAGCTGGTGCGGATCTTCAATCTTCCGGACATCAAGTCGCGGCTGCTCGCGCAGGGGGGCGAGCTCGCAACGGGGAGCCCGGCGGAGTTCACCGAGTTCATCCGCAACGACGTCGCCAAGTGGAACGATGTGATCCGTAAGGCAAACATCCAGCTGGAGTGAACGGAGAAGCACTCTCGACGAATGTCTCGCCGTGCGAGGCAACTTCTGCGGCAGTGTGACTGCGGACCGTCATTACATCATGGAAATTATCGGCGCCATGCTCGCGTCACTCACCATTTCATCAGGTATCCGATTGTGAAAATAACCAGCGTTCGAACCACACCGCTCGCGGTACCGTTCAAAGAGACTCACGTTACCTGGACGGGCACCTACTCCGCGAAGTCGACCCTGCTGATCGAGATTTTCACAGACGAGGGCGTGGTGGGTATCGGGGAGGCGCCAGGAATCCCGCTGCCGGAGATCAACCAGCTCATCGTGAAGGAATTCGAGCCACTGCTCGTGGGCGCCGACCCGTTCGCGATCAATTTGTTTCACCAGCGCGCACTCGATTTGCAGTCGAAGACCGGTTTGACGGCAATGACATGGAAAGCCTACCGGAATATCGCGAACAACGCGCTCGGGGGCATCGACATCGCGCTGTGGGACATCGTCGGGAAGGCGACGGGGCAACCCCTCCATCGCATGCTCGGAGGCGCGTTGCGCGATCGTGTCGATATGTTCGCGTGGATCCATCGCAAGGACCAGCGCGAGATGGTGGAGGACGCGCTCGAGTTCAAGCGGCAGGGCTTTCGAGTGTACTATCTCAAGATCGGTCTCGGCAGGCAGCGCGACCGCTCGGATTTGAGCGCATTGCGCGAAGCCCTCGGAGCGGATGCGTTGATCCGCGGCGATGCGAACGGCGTATGGGGCGCGACGCAGGCACTGCAGGAAATCCGTGCGCTGGAGGATCTTGGGCTCGACTGGATCGAGCAGCCTGTCACCGAAGAGGACTTCGACGGATTCGAGCGCGTTGCGCGTCTTTCGACGGTCCCGCTTTGCATCGACCAGGGCGTTAATACGAACCGGCTCGCGTACGACGCGATTACCCGCAGGCTTGCTGATGCGATTTGCTCCGACATACATCGCGTCGGCGGAATCACGGCGCTGCGCGAAATGGCTGCGATGGCGCAGCTCGCGAATATCCAGGTGTGCCGTCATGCGGGCCCGGAGTTCGGGATCTCCGGACTCGCGCACTTGCATGTGATGGCGACAATACCCAATGCGGCGCTCGGCAATCAGACGTATGCGACGACCATCGCCGACGACATCGTCAACGAACCCACGGCGGATTTCGCACAGGGCACACTCGCGGTGCCTGACAGGCCGGGCATCGGCGTAACGCTCGATGCTGACAAGGTCGCGAAATACGCGCACATGTATGCCCAGATGCGTAGAGAAGGTTGATGTTTTTTTCTCCAGCAGAAGACCGATTACGTGCTGCCGCCGTCGGTGCGCAACCGCACGCTGCGGACGGACAGCTTCGGCAGCGCGGGCGACTTCCTAGCCAGTTCCATCCGCAAGACGCTCAACTCGACGCAGCAGCGGCCGCGCGCGGCTACGACTGAGTTAAGATAAAGCGGGTGCCGGGCGGGAGCTGACTGCGGTGATCGAACGACACATCGCTGCCCGTTGCGCCGATGCGGCCGGCATCGGACTTGCTTGATCCAGGACGCCGCGTTCCGTGCCACACAGGAGTTCCTCCGATGAAAACCGTTCTCGCCTTTGCCGTCCTTCTGGCCGTCGTCACCGGCGCGTCCGCCCAGCCCTATCCATCCAGGGTCGTCCGCATGGTCGTCGCCTATCCCGCCGGCGGCAGCATCGACACCGTCGCGCGCCTGACGGGCCAGCGCTTGGCCGATACCTTCGGCCAGCAGTTCATCGTCGACAACCGGGCGGGCGCCGCCGGGAACATCGGCACGGACTTCGTGGCGAAAGCGGCACCCGACGGCTACACCCTGTTGATGGGCAGCGCGGCCGCCATCGCCTCCTCACCCAACATGTATGCAAAGCTGCCATACGATCCCTTGCGCGACCTCGCCCCGATCATCCTGATCGCGAACCAGCCCAACGTGCTGCTCGTGCATCCGTCGGTTCCCGCGAAGTCAGTCAAGGAGTTCATCGCGCTGGTGAAGGCGAATCCCGGCAAGTTCAACTATGGATCGTCCGGCATCGGGGCCTCGCAGCACATGACGTCCGAGCTGTTCGCCATGATGACGGGCACCAAGATCGTCCACGTGCCTTACAAGGGCGGCGCGCCCGCGACGCTCGACCTGATATCAGGGCAGATCGAGTTCATGTTCGATCCGGCGCCGACTGCGGTGCCGCTCGTGAAGACGGGCCGGGTGCGCGCGCTGGCGGTGACGTCATCGCAGCGCTCGAAGGTGCTGCCCGACTTGCCGACGATGAGCGAGGCGGGCCTGAAGGGCTTCGAGCTGCGGGGGTGGATCGGTCTGCTGGCGCCCGCTGGCACCCCGCGCGATATCATCGACCGCCTGAACGCGGAAGTGCAGAAGCAACTGGCAGGCGATCTGAGCGGCCGGCTGCTGGAACTCGGCCTGGACGTGGCCGGCGGCACGCCAGAGCAGTTCGGCGCCTTCATTAAGGAAGACATCGCCAAGTACGGGAAAATCATGAAGGCTGCCGGGATTCCCCAGCAGTGATCCGTTTCGACAAGGAGCAGGAATGACATTTGCAATCGCCGGCCGCTGCCAGCGCACCGGGCGCCTGGGAGTGGCGATATCCACCAATCCGATCGGGGTGGGCGCGCGCTGCCCGTTCATCGCGCCCAACGTAGGCATCGTGGTGACGATGGCCCGTACCGATCCGCGCCTCGGCCCGCTCGGTCTCAATCTGCTACGGCAGGGCCACGCGGCGCCGGCCGTGCTCGCGCAAATCGCGGCGAGCGATCCGGGCATCGAGCACCGACAGGTCTGCGTGATCGACCGCGACGGCTACAGCGCCGCCCGCACCGGCGCCCACAACAAGGTGTGGTCCGGCGCCATCACGCAGAAGAACCTGGTTTCCATGGGCAATTACCTGACCAGCCCGAAGACGGCCGATGCCATGGCCGAATCCTGGGCGAAAACCGACAGCCTCGACCTCGACGAGCGCCTGCTGCTGGCGCTGGAGGCCGGTCGCGACGCCGGCGGCCAGGTCGGCGGCCAGCACTCCGCCGGCCTGCTGGTCTACGACTGGGATGTTCATGCGTACGTCGACCTGCGGGTCGATTACCACGACGAACCGATCGGCGAATTGCGGCGTATCTACGATGTGCATCGCCCCCTTATCCCGTACTACTACGGTCGTCCCGGCGATCCCGATGCGTTCGGCCGCGAGGAGGAGTACCTGGCGCGGCAGGGCAAGCCTTACGCGTTGAAGGGCAAGTAGTGACATGAATCCGGTCGCACGGGAGCGGATGCAGGCGGTCGACGCTATGCGCAGCCGCGTGCGTGCGATTGTGGGAGCAAGCGCTGTTACGGCGACCTCTCTCGACCGCATCAAGGCCGAACTCGGTGCACTCGCGGCGCAGCGCCATCTGTTTCCCGACGCGCACTTTCCGGGGCCGGGCGCGGACAAACAGGCGACGCTCTACCGCGTGGCGGAGGATGTCGATGGCAGCTACGCGCTGTACGTCTACCGCCCCAAGCCCGGCAAGGAAACGCCCGCGCACAATCACACCACCTGGGCGGTGATCGCGGGCATCGAGGGCGAAGAGCCGACGCGGCAGTACGTGCGCGTAGGCGAGGGCGCTTCCGCGACGCTGAAACTGACGCGCGAGTTTGCGGTGGGGCCCGGCGAGGTGGCGGGCTACCTGCCCGACGACTTCCACAGCATCCACATCCGGGGCGACAAACCGATCTTCCACCTGCACCTCTATGGGCGGCGGCTGGAAGACCTGACCGGACGGGAGGCGTGGGATCCGGTGGCCGGGAAGTTCGTGAATGCGTACCAGCGTTCGGAAATTCTGACGCCGCTCGCCGGCTGAAACTACTCGACCTTCGTGCCGGACTCCTTGACGGCCCTGGCATAGCGCACGATCTCCCCGCGAATGTGCTTGGCGAGTTCTTCGGGTGTGCTGCTGGCCGGCGTGCCGCCGCTGGCGCGCATGCGTTCCTGGAAGTCGGCGGAGGCCGCGATCTTCACGATTTCCGCGTTAAGCCGCTGCACGATGGCGGGCGGCGTGCCAGCCGGTGCGAAGAGGGCCGACCAAGAGATCGCTTGCAGGTCGGGACCGCCGGACTCCCTGATCGTCGGTATCTCCGGCATCAGCGGCGAGCGCTTGCCCGCGGTGACGGCGAGCGCGCGCAGCTTGCCCGCCTTCATGTGCGGGAAGCTGGTGATGAATTCGCTGAACATCATGTCGACGTGCCCGGCCAGCAGTTCGATCATCGCCGGCGCGGCGCCCTTGTAGGGCACATGCGAAAGGTTGACGCCGGCGTCGGACTTGAACATTTCGCCGACAAGGTGTGAGAGGCTGCCCGTGCCCGAGGAGGCAAAGTTGATGGTTCCCGGGCGCGCTTTCGCTAGTTGCACGAGGTCGCGGATGCTTTTCACCGGCAGCGATGGATGCGTGATGACGACGAGCGTACCGGCGTTCAACATGGAGATGGGCGCGAAATCCTTCACGGGGTCGTACGGCGGCGGCCGCAGCGCCGGACCGATGGTGAGCGTGGCTGCGGTGCCCTGATAAAGCGTGTAGCCGTCCGGTGCTGCCCTGGCGGCGGCTTCCGTGCCGATGATGCCGGCAGCACCCGCGCGGTTGTCGACGATGACGTTCTGGCCGAGCGCCTCGGCCAGTTTCGCCGCCGTCGTTCGGGCGATCACGTCCGCACCGCCGCCCGCGGGCCACGGCACGATCAGACGGACCGGTTTGGCCGGGTAGGCCGGCGCTTGCGCGAACGCGCCGGGGCACCAGCCGCCGGCGGCGATCGCAAGAATGACTGCAACAGGGCGCATCCTCAATGACTCCGGTATTGGGCTTGTATCGGTAATTCGGGCATGCCCAGTGGGCGCAAATACCAAGTGAAGCTATTGGCACCCCAACTTAGCATGGGTAAGTTCCCGGCAGCGTCGCCAACAGGCAGCGCTTGTTGAACAAATCAGGCCGCGCAGGATTTGTGATCGCGCCGCGCCGGAATTTACTCGACCTTCGTACCCGAATCCTTGACCGCCTTGGTATAGCGCACGATTTCGCTGCGGATGTACTTCGCGAACTCCTCCGGCGTGCTGGAAATCGGCGTACCCCCGTTGACGCGCATTTTCTCGTTGAAGTCAGCGGACGCGGCAATCTTCACCAGCTCGGCGTTCAGGCGCTGCACGATGGCGGGCGGCGTGCCCGCGGGCGCAAGGATGCCGGACCACGACACCGCCTGCAGGTCGGGCCCGCCGGACTCCTTCATGGTCGGAATCTCCGGCACCAGCGGCGAGCGTTTGCCGGCGGTGACGGCGATGGCGCGCAGCTTGCCCGCCTTGACGTGCGGGAAGCAGGTGATGAAATCGCTGAACATGAGGTCGATCTGCCCGGCGAGGAGGTCGATCATGGCCGGCGCCGCGCCTTTGTATGGGATGTGCTCCATACGGATGCCGGCATCGGTCTTGAACATTTCCGATACGAGGTGCGACGGGCTGCCGGCGCCCGCCGAGGCGTAATTGATCTGGCCGGGGCGGGCCTTGGCCAGCAGCACCAGGTCGCGCACGTTCTTCACGGGTAGCGAGGGGTGGATGACGACGATCAGCGCGCCGGTGTTGATCAGCGAGATCGGGGCGAAGTCCCGTGTGGCATCGTAGGGCAGGTCGCGGCGCAGCGCCGGGTTGATGCCCAGCGTCGCCGTGTTGCCCTGGTAAATGGTGTAACCGTCGGGGACGGCCTTGGCGGCCGTCTCGGTGCCGATGATGCCGGCAGCACCCGCGCGGTTATCGACGATGACGTTCTGGCCGAGCGCTTCGGACAGCTTGGCCGCGGTGGTGCGCCCGATGACGTCAGCGCCGCCGCCCGCCGGCCACGGCACGATCAACCGGACCGGTTTGGACGGGTAGAGCGCCTGGGCCAGCGCGCCGGGAACGACCCCGGCGGCCGCGAGCGCCGCTGCCGTGAGAACCGCGCGACGGCGCATCGGCGTTACTCGGGAATCGTGCCGAGGATGTAAATCGCCTGGATGATCGGGCTGGGCGGGCCGAAGGGGCCGAACCAGCGGCCGAAGATCTCGCCGATCTCGCCGGAGCCGTAGAGCTGCGACAGGCCGGTGTTGACGGCGAGCCGGAAGCCGGCGTCGCCGCGCGGGAGCGCGATGCCGTACGGCTCGAAGGACAGTTCATCGGGCAGCAGGGCCAGCGATTTCTGGTCTTTGGCCTTGCCGGCAGCGCCGACGAGCAGCAGCTTGTCGCTGGCGAAGGCGTCTACTTTGCCGGCTTCCAGTGCGGCGAGCGCTTCTTCGCTGCTCTTGAAGGACACGACGGTGGCGGTCAGTTTGCGGCCCTTGAGTTGCGCGTTCACCGCGCGCTCGTTGGTGGTGCCGCCGATCACGCCGATGCGCTTGCCCGCCAAGTCTGACAGCGAACGCGCGCCGGCGGCGGCCTTGACCAGCAGGCCGGTCGTTTCGACGAAGGTGAAGCTGGAGAAGTCCACCTGCTTCATGCGGCCCAGGGTGACGGTGCTGGAGCCGCACTCCATGTCGGCCTGGCCCTTGGCGATAGTGTCGAAGCGGTTCTGAACCGTGACCGGGACCCAGTTGATCTTGAGGCCCTGCACGTTGATCTGGCGCTCGATCGAGTTCACCACGCGCTTGCACAGGTCGATGGTGAAGCCGACCGGCTCTTTCTTGTCGTTGGTGAAGGAGAACGGCGTGGCGTCGGCGCGGTAGGCGATGGAAATGGCCTTGGCGTCGGCGATCTTCTTCAGGCGTCCATCAAGGGCCTGGGCCTGGACGGCGCTGGCGGCGAACAACGCGGCGAGCGCGCAGATGAGGGTGCGCAACATGGAAATCTCCGGAGGAGTGGGCAAGGAAAAGCGCGCCAAGATACCGGCTTTTCATGATAGTGGCAAACCTCCGCCGCGGGCGTGCGAAGGCAGGGATGAGGATCTGCCCGCCGGCGTCCGTCGGGCGTAAAATGGGCGCTCGTGCCGGCCTGCATCGCGCACGGTTTTTTGCGGTTTTATCGCGTTTTTATAGTTTGTCCCTCTCCCGGAGCACACCGCCATGGCCAATCGCCCCACCATCATGGGCACGCGGCACGTCATTGCCGCCAACCATTACCTCGCCGCGCACGCCGGCTTTGAAATCCTGGAGGCGGGCGGCAACGCGATCGACGCCGGGGTGGCCTCCGGCATCGCCATCGGCATCCTGCAGACGGACAAGGTCAACTTCGGCGGCGTCGCGCCGATCATGATCTTCGACGCGAAGAAAAAGCAGATGCATTCCATCGACGGCCTGGGCGTGTGGCCGCGCGCGGTGACGCCGGACTTCTTCAACAAGCATCACGGCGGCAAGATTCCGCACGGCGTGCTGCGCTCCATCGTGCCGGCGGCGCCGGACGCCTGGATCACCGCGCTCGCGCGCTTCGGCACCATGAGTTTCGGCGAGGTGGCGGCTTACGCACTACGTTTCGCGCGCGACGGCTTTCCGCTGCATCCGCTGATGGCGGAGTTCATTGCCGACAACGTGGATGCGTACAAACGATGGCCGTCCTCCGCCAAGGTCTTCCTGCCCAAAGGCAAACCGCCGGTGACGGGCGATGTGTTCGTGCAGGCCGAACTCGCGAAGACGCTGCAGTACATGATCGACTGCGAGAAGCGCGCGGCGAAGAAGGGCCGTCTCGCAGGACTGAAGGCGGCCCGGGACGCCTTCTACAAAGGGGATGTCGCCGCCGCCATCGTGAAGTACCACAAGCGGGAGGGCGGCCTGATGGCGATGGAAGACCTCGCCGCCTACTCGGTGCGCCTGGAGCCGACCGTAAAGGTGAACTTCCATGGCGTTGAAGTGCACGGCTGCGGGCCATGGAGCCAGGGGCCGGTGACGCCCATGGCGCTCAACATCCTCAAGGGCTACGACCTCAAGGCGATGGGGCACAACTCGCCCGAGTACATCCACGTGCTGACCGAGGCGCTGGAACTCGCGTTCGCCGACCGCCACATGCACTTCGGCGATCCGGCCTTCGTAAAGGTGCCGATGAAGGCCATGATGACGGAGAAGTATGCCGAGCAGCGCCGCGCGCTGATCCGCGCGGACCGCGCGTTCGACGGCATGCCGCCCGCAGGCGACCCCGCCACCGGCGGCACGCTCCAGAACCGCTGGATGCCGGAACCGGAATCTGCGGAAGCCCCGGGACCGGGCGATACGTCTTATACCTGCTGCATCGACCGCCATGGCAACGCCTTCTCCGCGACGCCTTCCGACGGCTCCAATACGTCGCCGATTATTCCTGGCGCCGGCATCGTGTGCTCGGGCCGCGGCCAGCAGTCGTGGGTCGATCCGACGCATCCGTCCTCGGTCGCGCCTGGCAAGCGGCCGCGCCTGACGCCGAATCCGGCGATGGCGATGAAGGGCGGCAAGGTGCTGATGCCTTTCGGTTCGCCCGGCGGCGACGTGCAGCCGCAGGCCATGCTGCAGACCTTCCTCAACGTCGAAGTGTTCGGCATGGACCCGCAGGACGCGATCGAGGCGCCGCGCTTCGCCACCTATAACTATCCGGGGTCCTTCGAACCGCATCCGTACTTCCCGAACCGGCTGTACCTGGAAGGGCGCATCCCCGCGGTGGCCGGCGACACGCTGAAGGCGCTGGGCCACAAGGTGTACTGGTGGCCGGAAACGACCTGGCTGGCCGGTGCGATGTGCGCGATCAGGGCGGACCACAAGCGCGGCGTGCTGGCGGGCGGCGCGGATCCGCGGCGGCCGGCGTACGTGCTCGGCTGGTAAATGGTAAATGGTGAATATCGGTCATTGCTTTTCTTCGGGGCACGCCGCACCCCCATCCGAGCCCCCCCCTCGGAGGCGGAAGGGGTTTTATCCCCTCCCCCTTGCAGGGGGAGGGCCAGGGTGGGGGTGGCGCGTGTCCGTGAGCGCGACCGTCACACCGTCACGTAATGTTCGATAGGGAAAGAGGAGGGAACATGAGGCGCATGCTTGCGGCAATGATGTTCGCGTGGCTGTCCATGCAGGGGATCACCGTGTTCGCGCAGACGCAGATCACGCGCCCGATCCGCTTCATCGTCCCGTACGTGCCGGGCGGCGGGACGGACACGCTCACGCGCCTGCTCGCCCCTTCCATCAGCGACGCATTCGGCCAGCAGGTGATCGTCGACAACCGTTCCGGCGGCAGTTCCACCATTGGCACGCAGATCGTGGCGCGGGCGAATCCGGACGGCCATACCATCGGCATGATCGACGCGGCTTTCCTGGTGAATCCGAGCCTGATCGGCAAGCTGCCGTACGATACGCCCAAGGACTTCACGCCTGTCGCGCTGGTGGCGACCGCGCCGTTGGTGCTGGTCGTACATCCGGCGGTGAAGGCGAATAGCGTGAAGGAACTGGTCGCGCTGGCGAAAGCGCAGCCGGGCAAGCTGTCCTTCGGCTCGGCGGGCAATGGCACGGCGGTGCACCTCGCGGGTGAGCAGTTGCGGTCCGCCGCCGGCATCGACATCGTCCATATCCCGTACAAGGGTGCGGGCCAGTCCGTGGTGGACGTACTGGGCGGCCAGTTGACGATGGTGTTCATGACGCAGAGCGTCGCCAGGGGGCACCACACCGCCGGCAAGCTGCGTGCGCTCGCCATCACCTCGCCGCGGCGCACCCAGGTGATGCCCGAGGTGGCGACCTTCACCGAAGCCGGCTACCCATCGGTGGACGCGGCGACGATCAACGGCATCGTAGCGCCCGCCGGCACGCCGAAGGATTACGTGCAGCGGTTGAACGGCGTGGTGGTGAAGGCGCTGAAAACGCCCGAGCTGCAGGCGAAGCTTGCGGACCTGGGCTTCGAGATTGCCGGCGGCACGCCCGAGCAGTTTGCCGCCTGGATCAAAACCGAACTCGTGAAGTGGGGCAAGGTGGTCAAGGACTCCGGCGCGAAGGCGGAGCTCTGAGCAGGTGAGCGCGAGTCGCCTCGCCGTCTGGCTCTGCGTGCTGCAATGCGCGGGTGCGCTGGCCGCCCCGGTCACCGTCGATGTCGGCCACAACCTGCAGGAACCCGGCGCCACGAGCGCGCGCGGTCGCGGCGAGTTCGAGTTCAACCGCGACCTCGCGCGGGAAATCGGCGGGGCGCTGACGAAGCGCGGCCACGCCCCGGTGGTGAGCGGAGACGACGGCAACGCCGCGCAGCCCCCCGCGCGGCGCGTCAAGGGCGTGAACACCGCGCTGCTGCTGTCCGTGCACCACGATTCGGTGCAGGAGTTCCTGCTGACGCCCTGGGAGTTCGAAGGCCGCAAGCAGCGTTACAGCGACCGCTTTTCCGGGTTTTCGCTGTTCGTTTCGCGCGACAACCCGCGCGTCGGGGAGAGTCTCAAGTGCGCCTCCGCGATCGGCGCCGCGTTGCGCGGGGCGGGGTTCACCCCCTCGCTGTATCACGCGGACCGGCAGTACGGCGAGAACCGCCCGTTTGCGGACAAGGACAACGGCGTTCATTACTTCGATAATCTGGCGATCGTGCGCCGGTCCCAGGTGCCGGCGGTTTTGTTCGAGGCGGGCGTGATCGTCAACCGCGACGAGGAACTCCGGATGCGCGATCCTGCGGTACGCGCGAAGATCGCCAACGCGGTCGCCGACGGTGTTACTGCTTGCCTCGGCGGCAAGCCGTGAGGCGTGAGGCGAAAGGCGAAAGACCGGGGAGGAGACCCTGTCCATTTTTTTTCCAAGAGGTCAGCATGAAGCTCAGCACATCAATGATTCTGGCCGCGCTGGCGGCCGTTGGCGCCGCCGGACCGGTAGTGGCGCAGTCGTATCCCGACAAGCCGATCCGCATGCTGGTGGGCTTCCCGCCCGGCGGCGCGGCGGACATCCTCGGGCGCTTCGCGGCGCAGACGCTCTCCTCGCGCCTAGGGCAGCAGGTGGTGGTGGACAACCGCGGGGGCGCAGGCGGCGTGATCGCGACCGAGATCGTCGCGCATGCGGCGCCCAACGGTTACACGCTGCTGTTTACGTCCATCCCCCACGTTATCAATCCGCACCTTTACAAGAAGGTGGATTACGACGCCTTCAAGGACTTCACGCCCGTCGTGCAGTTCGTGGCGGTGCCGCTCATGATGGCAACCACCGTGAGTTTCCCGGCGAAGTCGGTCAAGGAGCTGATCGCCGTGGCGAAAGCCAAGCCGGGACAAATCAACTACGCCTCGGGCGGCAACGGCGCTTCCAGCCACCTGGCGATGGAGCTGTTCAAGAGCATGAGCGGTACGCAGATGAACCACATCCCGTACAAGGGCACCGGCCCGCTGATCACGGACCTGATCTCCGGGCAGGTCAGCGTCACCATCGCCAGCGCCGTGCCATTGCTGCCGCAGGTGCAGGCCGGCAAACTGCGCGGGCTTGCCGTTACCGGTGCGAAGCGGGCCGGGGCCTTGCCCGACATGCCGACGATCGCCGAGTCCGGCGTGCCGGGCTACGAGGTGACCAACTGGTTCGGCGTGCTGGCGCCCGCGGGTATTCCCAGGGCCATCGTGATGCGGCTCAACGCCGAACTCAACAGCGGGCTCGCCACGCCGGAACTGCGAGAGCAGCTGCGCGCGCAGACGGCGGACGCCGCGGGCGGCACGCCCGAGGCCTTCGCGGCAATCATCAAGGCGGACTTCGCGAAGTGGGGCAAGGTCGTGCGTGACATCAACCTGAAGCTGGATTGAGGAGTGGCGATGCGGAACAGGACACAGCAGGGGAAGTGCTTTGCGCTGGTGCTCGCGGCCGGCGCGTTCGCCGGCGGGCCGGCCGCGGCCCAGGGGTTTCCGGCCAAGCCGGTGCGCATCATCGTGCCGTTCTCCGCCGGGAGCGGCAGCGATCTCTTCGCCCGCACGCTGGGGCCCAAGTTCACCGAGACCTGGGGCCAGCAGGTCGTGGTGGACAACCGCGAGGGCGCCGGCGGCGTCATCGGCGCGCAGGTCGTGGCAAAGGCACCGGCGGACGGCTACACGCTGCTGGTCGCCGCGACGTCATGGGCGGTCGCGCCCAGTCTTTACGGCAAGCCGCCGTACGACCCGCAGCGCGACTTCGCCCTCATCGGCCGCATCGGCTTCGTGCCGAGCGTCCTGGTGGTGCATCCCACGCTGCCGGTCAACGATGTGAAAGACCTCATCCGGCTCGCCAGGGCGAAACCCGGCAAGCTCGACTATTCGTCCTCCGGCAAAGGCGCGCCGAGCCACCTGTTCGTGGAGTATTTCAAGGCGGTGGCGAAAGTCGACATCGTCGAGATCCCGTACAAGATCACCGCGCAGGCGCTGACTGACGTGATCGGCGGGCAGGTGATGATGAACCTGCCGATCCTCTCGGCCGGCCTGCCGCATGTGCGCGGCGGGCGACTGAAGGCGCTGGCCGTGACCAGCAGCAAGCGCGCGGCTGCGGCGCCCGAGATCCCGACGCTGGCCGAATCGGGCGGGCTGCCCGGCTTCGAAGCGGCGCAGTGGCAGGGGCTCGTCGCGCCCGCCGGCACCCCTGCAGAGATCGTGATGCGCATCAACGCGGAACTGAACCGGGCATTGCAGTTGCCGGACGTGCGCGAGCGCTTTGGCGGCCTCGGGGTGGAGATCGCACCGGTCACGCCCGACCAGTTCGCCGCCGAGGTGCGCGCCGACACCGCCAAGTGGGCGCAGCTCATCAAGACGCTCGGCATCCGGCTGGATTAGCGTCTCCGTGTCTATGCTTCCCGACCCGCGCCCGCGCGGCGCCGGCGTGCACCCGTGGCACGCGCTGGCCGACGGCGCCCTCGCCGCCGCCATTGCCGCCGCTTTTGCGCGTAACGACGCCGCCGACCTCGCCGCTGCGCTGGCCGATGCGCCGTCCACTGCCGCGTATCGCCGCGTGTGGAACAGTGCCGCCACCGTAGCGGAGCGCATGGACCCTGTAGCGGACGCTGCCGTCGTCACCCGTTATTTCGCGATGCCGCTGGTGCTGGTGGCCGGGAGCCGTGGACCGGCGTCCGTGGGCGGCGTGCTACCCGACGTGGCGGCCGTATGCACGCTGCTGGAAGAGAAGGGCGCGGTCGGTCCAACCCGCAACTTCGGACTGTCGAACGCGTTGGTGGCGCCGGAGGCACTCGCCGCGGTTAGCCCGCTGGCCGTATACCGGGCACTGCGCGCCGTGGCCTCGCTGCCGGAGTTCGCGCCTGCGCCCATCGTGCTGGCGCCGCGCAGCGAGGTCGCGCACCTGCGCTTCCTGGTCGGCGCCGGGATCGCACCGGCGGATGCCCCCTCGTTCGTGGAGACTGCGGCCAACATCGGCGCGTGGGGCATGCCGCTCGCGCAGTTGCTGGGCAAGCAGCTCGCCCAGCCCGGCGTGGAACTGCTGGCGCTGCCGCGCCCGCCGCTGCCCTTGCTGGCGGCAGTGCATGCAGGGCAGGGCGTGCAGATCGAAGCGGCCTTCAACCTGTTCGTCGCCAACGAGCTGCGCCGCTTCCGTCTCGCGGTCGGCGATCCGGCCGTGGTGATCTCCGCGCACCAGGTCGGGACGGGCGGCGCGGAGCTGCGGATCACCCTCTCGACGCCCTTCGACGAATCCTTGACGGCCGGCTTCCGCTGGCCGCTGGACCCGCGCGACGACCTGCCCGGGATCGTGGCGGCCATCGAGGCGCTGTTCGCAGAATGCCGCGTGCACGGCATCGAGGCCGTGCCGCGGGTGCTGCCAGACCTCAACGCGCAGGGGGTGCCCCTTTTCCCCCGCGCCGGGGCAGCGGGGGAAATACGGGATTAGAGATTGGGGATTTGGGATTGGAGATCGCTCAACCGGGCGCGAGGCGGACACGCGGGATCGGTTTCGAATCCCTAATCCCTAATCCCAAATCTCCAATCCCGAAAACTACAGCATCCCCTTCTTCCGCAAGTACAGGATCGGCCCGACCGCGACGCAGACCATCAGGATCAGCGCCATCGGGTAGCCCAGCAGCCATTGCAATTCCGGCATGTGCTCGAAGTTCATGCCGTAGATGCTGGCGATCAGCGTCGGCGGCATCAACACCACGGACAGCACGGTGAAGATGTTGAGCCGCCGTGCCTGTGCGATGTTGGAGGAGCCGATCGCAGCGTCCATCAGGAACTTGGTGCGGTCGATCAGGAAGCTCGCGTAGCCGACGATGGAATCGATGTCGAGCATGATTTCGTTCAGGTCCGCCACGTGCGAGGCGGCTTCCGGGGTCTTGAGCAGGATCGCGTAACCGCGGCGGTTTTCCAGCAGCCCCAGGCGCGCCTTGCTGTTGATGTCCTCTATTTTCGCCAGCGCGTTGAAGATGCCGCGCACCGTACGGTCGTTGGCGCGGAACACGGAAGCCGACAGGATCTCCAGTTCGCCCTGCAACTTCTCGAAGAGGTCCGCCATGCTCTCCGTGCGGGCGCCGATCATGCCGACGAGGATGGCGGCTGGTGTACTGCACAGCGTGCCGTCGCGCTGGGCCTTGGTGACGAAGGTGCGGAATTCCGGCAGCTCGTCGGTGCGCAGCGTGAACAGGCGGTTCTGGTGGAGGGAGAAGGCCACGTTGACGTTGCGCGCGAACTGCTCCCCGGTCAGCAGGAAGTACAGGTGCATGTGCAGCCCCTGCTCGTCGCGGTAGAACCGGGCGCTCGCCTCGATCTCGCCCAGTTCCTCGGCGAACAGGAGCTCCTGCCCGTAGAGTTCGCGGATCCACTGGCGTTCCTGCTCGGTGGGATTCACGGCATCGAGCCAGATCATTTCCGGCGTCAGGTCCGCGCGCAGGTTGACGAGGGATTTTTCGAGCGTGTTGTTCCTGACGGTGTAACCGATCAGCATGGGCATCTCCGGGCGCGCGGCGGTGCGCGCAACTGGCAGGGATTTTAACGCCGGGCCGTCACACTCCGGTGTCATAATCGTGCCGCCATGCCTGCGATGACCCCGCTCCGAGGCCTTGCTGCTTGCCTGCTCGCCACCGTGAGCGCGCCGCTGTGGGCCGCGCGCCCGATGGTTACGGACGATGCCCGCATCGTCGATCCCGGAGCCTGCCAGCTGGAGACCTGGACGCGCTTCAACCGCAACGACAACGAGTACTGGGCGCTGCCGGGCTGCAACTTCACCGGCAACCTAGAGCTCACGGTCGGCGGCGCCAACCTCGTCACCGACGACCCGTACTTCAGCGGGCGCTCGACCACCATCCAGATCCAGGGCAAGACGCTGTTCAAGCCGCTGGAGACCAACGGCTATGGCATCGGGCTGGCGGTGGGCGGCGTCATCCGGTCCCAGGGGCTGTCCCAGCAGGTGCCGTCGTACTACTTCTACGTGCCGGTGTCGAAGTCCTTCATGGACGACCGGCTGGTGGTGCATGTCAACCTGGGCGCGCAGCGCCTGTCGCGCCCGCCCTACGGGGCGCAGGAAGTGTTCAATCTCGGCGGCCAGGTCGTGCGCCCGCAGCCGGGCTACGGCCTGACCTGGGGCGTGGGCGGCGAATTCGCCCTCAACAGCCGCCTCTATGCGATCGCCGAGACCTTCGGCGACAACCACCAGCAGCCCTACGTGCAGGCCGGGCTGCGGCTGTGGCTCGTGCCCAACCGCGTGCAGATCGACACCACCATCGGCGCGCAGTCCGGCGACTGGGGTGGGAGCCGCTGGATCTCCATCGGCCTCCGGCTGCTATCGCCGCCGTTCCTCAAGTAGGGCGTGCTATGTTCGTGCGGTGACCCCGCCGAAGAAACGCAAAGCCCGCAAGTCCGCGCCCGCCGCTCCCGTCTACGCCGGCCTTACGCCCGACGTGGTGCTCGACGCCGTGGAATCGGCCGGCTACCGCTGCGACGGCCGCCAGTCGGCGCTGAACAGCTACGAGAACCGCGTGTTCCAGGTCTGGCTGGAGGACGACCGCGCGCTGGTCGCGAAGTTCTACCGGCCCGCGCGCTGGTCCGATGCCGCGATCGACGAGGAGCATGCCTTCGCCGCGGAACTGGCCGCGCGCGAGATCCCCGTGGTGGCTCCACTCGCCGACACTGCAGGCCACACGTTGCACACGCACGCGGGGTTCCGCTTCGCCGTGTACCCCAAAAAACCCGGCCGCACCCCGGAGCTGGAACACGAGGACGTCCTGCAATGGCTGGGCCGCTTTCTGGGCCGCATCCACGTCGTCGGCCGCCAGCGCGACTTCAAGGAACGTCCGTCGCTCGATCCGGACACCTTCGGCTACGACTCGCTGGATTACCTGTTGGACGAAGGCAAGCTGCCACCGGCCCTGCACGAGGCCTACGCGGCCATCGGCGACCAGGTGCTGGTCGCCGTCGGGCAACGCTTCGAGGCGGCGGGGGAGCTGGACTGGATCCGCACCCACGGCGACTGCCATGCCGGCAACCTGCTGTGGACGGAAGGCGGCCCGCACTTCGTGGACCTCGATGACTGCCGCATGGCGCCGGCGGTGCAGGACCTGTGGATGCTGCTGCCGGGTGACCGCCCGAACGCCACCCGCGCGTTGACCGCGGTGCTGCGCGGCTACCGCGAATTCGCCGAGTTCGAAACGCGCGAACTGCTGCTCATCGAGCCGCTGCGCGCGCTGCGTATGCTGCATTACTCGGCGTGGCTCGCGCGCCGCTGGGACGACCCGGCGTTTCCCGCGGCCTTTCCGTGGTTCGGCACCGAGCGCTACTGGCAGGACCAGATCCTGGCCTTGCGCGAACAACTCGCGGCGCTCGCCGAGCCGCCGCTTGAAGCGGCATGGTGAAGCGCGTGTGGGGCTGGCTAGGCGCGGCCGCGGTGGGCTACCTGATCGTCGTCGCGCTGGTCTGGGGCTTCCAGGAAAAGCTGGTGTTCTTTCCCGACGTCGGCCGCGAGGGCGGCATCACACCGAAGGCGCTCGGGCTCGCCTTTGATGAGGTGCAGATTTCCACCGAGGACGGCGCCACGCTGGCGGCGTGGTGGGTGCCGCGGGAAGATGCGCGCGCCACGATCCTGCTGTTTCATGGCAACGCCGGCAGCATCGCGAGCCGCACCCCGTACGCCGAGATGTTCCACCGGCTGGGCTACGCCACGCTGCTGGTGGATTACCGCGGCTACGGCAAGAGTACCGGCACACCCTCGGAAGCGGGGACCTACCGGGACGCCGAAGCCGCGTGGCGCTGGCTGACGGAAACACGCAAGCTCAAACCGGAGCGCATCGTGGTGATGGGGGAGTCACTTGGCGGCGGCGTGGCCACCTGGCTCGCGGCAAGGCACCGGCCCGGTGCGCTGATCCTCGCTTCGGCTTTCACCTCGGTAGCGGACGTCGGCGCGGAGGCATACTGGTTCCTGCCGGTGCGCCTGATCAGCCGGATCGGCTACGACAGCCTGTCACGCATGCCCGAGATCGACTGCCCCGTGTTGGTGGCGCACAGCCCCGAGGACGAGATCATCCCGGTGAGCCACGGCCAGGCGCTGTTCCTCGCGGCGCCCGATCCCAAGCTCTTCGTGAAGCTCGCCGGTGGCCACAACGACGGCTTCCTTTATATGCGCCCGGACTGGGTGGAGGCGGTGGGGGCGTTCCTGCAGATCGCGCTCGCGCCCGGGCCGGCTGGGAGCTGAAAAAAGCATTTCCCCGCCTTGGCAAGGAGGGGTGGCCCGCAGGGTTGGGGTGGTTGAGCGCAGGCCACCCCCTTCACCACCCCGTCGCGACGCGACACCCCTCCTGGATCAGGAGGGGAAGTGGTTGATCAGTCGAGCGGCTGCGTCTGCGGCGTGAGGCGGAAGGCGGCGCGGTCGTAGCCCAGCGCCACTGCCCGATTGAGGATGCTGTCCAGCGTGGCCTTGTCCAGCGTAGGTGTGCGCGAGAGGATCCAGCCGTACTCGCGGTCCGGCTCGCCGATCAGCACCCAGCGGTACTGCGGGTCGAGCGCAAGGACCCAGTAGTTGCCGTAGAAAGGGCGGAAGAAGCTCACCCGCAGCTTGGCGTTGTTGCTGCCCTCGACGACTTTGGCGATGCCATTGGCGTCCGTAATCGTGCCGTCGGCCTGGCGGCAGCGGTTCCACACGCGCACGACGTCGCCGTCCACGCGGTAGCGCGCCTGCGTGTCCGCCACGCACACGGCCTGGAAGCGGTTGGGGATCAGCGCGATCTCGTACCACGCGCCCATGTAGCGCGTCAGGTCCACCGTCGGCACCGTCGGCAGCGGTGCCGCGGGTTTTCCGGCGCAGCCGGCGAGAACGAGGAGAAGGGTGGCGAATGCGGTTGCGGTCTTGCCGAGGGAAGGGTGCATCAGGCGTCCGGGTTGTTGATGACGTAGCGCAGGAAGCCGCTGTGCGGCGTGTACTTGTCGTAGAGCCCGCGCGCCCGGTAGTTGCTCTCTTTGGTGTTCCAGTAGAGCCGCGACCAACCCTGGCGCTTCATCTCCGCGACCAGCCAGTCGATCAGTTGCTGGCCGACGCCGCCCGCGCGCAGGCCGGGCTCCACATACAGGTCCTGCAGGTAGCAGACCGGCGTCAGGGTCGAGGTGTTGTCGTGCGGCAGGTAGTTTGAGATGCCGATCACATGGCCGTCCTGCTCGGCCGCGATGGCCTGCACCGGCGAGGCGGGGTCCATGATGCGCGCCCACAGGTGGCGCGTGATCGCCTCGTCCGGTTCGCGCTCGTAGAAACGGCAATAGCCGTCCCACAGCACGCGCCAGCGGGGTTCGTCGCGGGGTTCTATTTTGCGGATAATGGATTTCATGTGGAGGTGGTTTCCAACGATGCTGTTCTTGTGATCGGCTACGGGAAAGCGCCTATTGCCAAAAGAATTCCATGCTGCGGTCTACTACTGTTCGCGTTTGCTGAATCTCCGCCTGAGGGTGAGCCACGACCAGTCAAACACCAGAACACTCGCCACCGACCACAATGCAGCCCATAACAGAGGGCCGCCAATCGCATAGACGGCATTAAGCGCGCGGCAAAGAATCCGACCTTTGCCGCGGGAACATTCTTGCGGGACATGAATGATACTGCCTGTTATCACGTCTACTGCGTAAACGAAACCCAAGATCGAAAGGCCTATTCCCAGATAGGGCAGTGCTGGCGCAAGCTTTCCCCAGTTTCGTACCCAAAGGGCGCCCACCATACATAAAAAATAACGCGGCGATTATCCAAACCTCAAGGTGAAAAGGCCCGCCAATTTCCGTGATGGTGATAACGCAAACAAGGAGCAAAAGAATTGCAGAGCAGGATTTTTACAGCGACCCACATTTCAAACGCCACTCCACTCGCGTTGACAATGGATTCCCGCCTTCGCGGGAATGACGAATCCCTCTGCGTTCTCTGCGTCTTCGTGGCTAATTTCGATCTGTTTTCTTGGCGCCCTTGGCGTACCCCTCAAGGGGGTATCAAGATCTTGGCGGCCAATCCAGTCCTAGTCTTGAGAAAGCGGCATGAGAACCCGCGCCTCCAGCCCCCCGCCCGCCCGCGCCAGCAACTCCAGCTTCCCGCCATGCATCCGCGCGATCCGCTCCACGATTGCCAGCCCCAGCCCTGATCCGCTGTCGGTGCGCGCCGTAGACAGGCGCGTGAAGGGTTGCATCATGCGCTCCGCATCGCCATCGGGGATGCCCGGTCCGCGGTCGAGCACGGACAGCACGGCCTGCTTGCCGGCCACCCGCGTTTCGATCTCCACCGGGGTCTTTGCGTGCCGCAAGGCATTGTTGACCAGGTTCGTGAGCAACCGCTCGATGGCGAGTGGGCGTAGCGGCAGCGGCGGCACACCGCCTGCCCGCGCGCTGACGGGCTCGCCTTTGGCGCGATAGCGCTCCACCACGCGGGCTACCAGCGCACCGAGGTCGGTCGCCGTTGCTTCGGCCTCGGCGCCCTCCGGTCCGCCGCGCGCGAAGTCGAGGAACTGGCCGACGATGGCGTCCATTTCCTCCACGTCCTGCACCATGCCTTCGCGCAGCGCGCCGTCCACGTCGAGCATTTCGACACCCAATCGAATGCGGGACAGCGGCGTGCGCAGGTCGTGCGATACGCCGGCCAGCATCAGCGCGCGCTCGCGGTCGGTGCGCTGCAGATCGGCGGCCATCTGGTTGAAGGCCTTCGCCACGCCGCTGATTTCCGCGGGCCCGACTTCGGGCACCGGGGCCGGCTCGCGCCCGCGGCCGAGGTCGCCGGCGGCGCGGGCGAGGGCGCGCAGCGGCCGGTTGACGCGCGACACGATGGCCACGGCGCCCAGCAGCGACAGCAGCACGACCACGGCACCGAGGCCGACCCAGCGCCAGGTCTCAGCGCGCTCGATCCGCGCGCGCGGCACCATGACCCAGTATTCGTCCTCGTCGATGGGGAAGCTGACCCACACGCCGGAAATACCGTTGCGTTCGAGCGTGAAGCGGGTGTCCGGGCCGAGCTGCGCGCGCACCGCCTCCGCGATGAGGGTCAGCGCCGGGCGGTCGGGCAAAGGCTCGACGCGGTCGTCGTCATTCGCGGCATGGACCTGGATGCCCTCGACGGAAGACAGCTCGCGCAGCAGCGCCACGCGCTTGCCGGGGGCCGCGCTGACGAGCGCCGCCCGGGTGAGGACCACGATGCTGACGATCTGCTGGGCGATCTGGTTGGCGCGTGGTTCGCGCTGCGCGTAGCGGAAGATCGAGATCCACGCGAGGTGCGACACCGCGAGCAGCACGGCCAGCAGCAGCACGGTGCGCCAGAGGAGGGTGCGGGGGATGAAGCGCATTGCGTTTCAGGACTGAGGACTAGGGGCTGAGGACTCAGAGGGAAATGAGAGGGAAAGGCATCCCGCGGCAGACACTGGCGCGGGAGATGGTGTGCCTTCCTCTGCGTCCTTAGTCCTCAGTCCTCCTCATCCCTTTTCCGCGCCATCCGGCACAAACACATACCCAAACCCCCACACCGTCTGGATGAAGGCGGGCTTCGAAGGGTCGACCTCGATCAGTTTGCGCAGGCGCGAAATCTGCACGTCGATGGAGCGGTCGAAGGCGCCGAATTCGCGCCCGCGCGCCAGCGCCATCAGCTTGTCGCGCGAAAGCGGCTGGCGCGGGTGCTGGGCCAGCACTTTCAGCAACGCGAACTCGCCGGTCGTCAGCGTCAGTGGTTCGCCGTCACGCGCGAGGCTGCGGGTGCCGAGGTTGAGGGTGAAGGCGCCAAAGGCGGTGATTTCGCTAATCGCGGAAGGGGCCCCGGGCGTTTCGCGCGCGGGACTGCGGCGCAGGACAGCCTGGATGCGCGCCACCAGCTCGCGCGGATTGAAGGGCTTGGCCAGGTAATCGTCCGCGCCGATTTCGAGGCCGACGATGCGGTCCACGTCGTCGCCCTTGGCGGTCAGCATGATGACTGGTAGACGCTCACCCTGGCCGCGCAGACGCCGGCAGATCGCGAGGCCGTCTTCGCCCGGGAGCATGAGGTCGAGCACCATGAGGTCGCAGCGCTCGCGTTCGAGCGCGCGGCCCATTTCGGTGCTGTCGCCGACCACGCGCACGGCGTACCCCTGCTCCCCAAGGTAGCGCTTGAGCAGTTCGCGCAGCCGCAGGTCGTCGTCCACGACGAGGATGCGGGTGCGGACATCGGTGGCCTTGTCGGCGGGTTTCGCTTCGGTCATGCGCCTATCGTAGCGGCTTGCCCTGCGCGCGGCCAGATGCGGCAGCCCCTGTAACACCTTGTTACACAAACGCGCCTGCCGTTCACAGTTCGCTTACAAGCCCGGCGCAGCATGCGTCATCGGCTGCACCAAGGAGCCGTTGGAAGGTTCAGTACCGGGGCGACGCCAGCTACGCAACAGGCGCCGCGGCTGGAATCAAAACAGACGCAACGGGTCTTACTGGAGAACACATCATGATCAAGGCGGACAGGATGATGAGCGGGGCGATGGGCATTGTGGCGTTGTCGCTGCTGGCGGCGAGCGTCAGCGCGCAGGCGGCCGGCCGGCACGATCCCGGCGTCAACCAGCGGCAGGCGAACCAGCAAAGCCGCATCGGGCAGGGCGTGCGCCAGGGCGACCTGACGCGCGGCGAGACGCGCCACCTTGAGCGTGAGCAAGGACACATCGCGCGCGAGGAATCCCGCTACAAGGCCGACGGCCACCTGTCGAACTGGGAACGCGCCGACCTGCACCGCGACCAGAACCAGGCCAGCCGCGACATCCGGCGCGAGCGCCACGATGGCGACCGCTCCGGTGGCTACGACGGCGACCGCGGTTACCGGTCTGATGGCTACGGGTATGGCGGCGTTGGTTACAACCAGCGCCCGCAGGCCAGCGTCGACCACCGCCAGTTCGACCAGGGCAACCGAATCCAGCAGGGCATCCGTTCCGGCGAGCTCACGCGCGGTGAAGCCCGCGGACTGTTTTCCGAGCAGCGCGACATCCGCCAGGAAGAACGGGCGTATCGGTCCGACGGCCAGCTGTCGCGCAACGAGCGGGCGGACCTGCAGCAGGATCTCAACGCCGCGAGCCGCAATATCTATAATGAAACGCACGATGCGCAGGAGCGGAACCCCTACCGCTATTAATGGACAGGGACTGAAAGGACAGGCTTGAAACGACTGCTGGTCATGCTGGTGCTAGGATCGACGATCGCGACGGCCTGGGCGCAGCCCCCGGGCCGTCCGGGCGGGTTCGGCCAGAAAATGGACCGGCCGGGCCGTGAGGCTCGTCCGCCCGATCGCGGCCATTACCAGCGCGATCCCGGCGACCGCCGCATGACGCAGGACGAACGGCGCGAAATGCGCCGCGAGCTCGACCAGGCGAACGAGGAAATCTACAAGCGCAGGCGCGATCGCTGAGCACGAGTGCGATCGCTACAAACACGGAGCGCCTGCCCGCAAACGAACAGGAGCCAGACCATGAACGACATGAACCGTATTCTTTCCGCAGTATTCGTTACCAGTGTGCTGGCTTTCGCCGGCGGCGCGGCCGCGCAGGGACTGCCCGGCGCAACCGTCAAACCCGAGGGCGCGGCCCGATCCGGCGCCCCCGCCGACCGCGAACAACTGCGCGCGCAGATGAAGGAGCGCTGCGCCGCCGACCCGCAGAAATGCGAGGCGATGAAGAAAGAAATCGACGCCCGGCGCGAGCAATGCAAGGCCGATCCGGAAAAGTGCAAGGCCGAGATGAAGGCGAAATTTGAGGAGCACTACAAGAAGGCGGACGCCAACGGCGACGGCGCGTTGTCGCGGGCCGAAGCGGAGCAGGGCATGCCGCGGCTGGCAAAGCGTTTCGACACGCTGGATGCCAACAAGGACGGCGTGGTCACCCGCGACGAACTCGAAGCGGCCATGCAGAAGCGCCACGGCGACGGCAAGCGCGGTCCGGCCGCGCCGGCCGCCAGGCAGGGGTGAGCGCCATGGCCCGCCTGCGCGATCTCTCAGGACGTCTGGCCGCGGCGCTGGCCGCGATGTGGAGCGCGCCGCCATCACCGGTGCGGTTGGGGTCGGATGATCCGCCGAACCGCCGTCACCGCCCGCTGCGGCTGGCGCAGCCGGTGCGCCGGCGCAGCGGCGGCCCCAGGGAATAGCCATGCGCGCTCTGCTCGCTGTCGTCGCACTCGTTGCTGCACTGGCGCCCTTGGCGCCAGTGCAGGCGGCGAGCGGTGCGCCCATCGGCTTCGACGGCGCCCGGCACCTGCTCAACCGCACCAGCTTTGCGGCGAACGCGGCCGACATCGAGCTGTTCGCGAAGCTGACCCGCGAGCAGGCCGCCGACCGGCTGATCGGCTGGACGTCGCAGCCGATGCTGACGCGGGCTCCGGATTGGGTGAACGACTACCAGTCGCCGCGCCGGCTGCGCAACGCGACTGAAGCCGAGCGCCAGGCCTTCCAGCGTGAGCAGGTGCAGCACGGCCTCGAACTGCGCGGCTGGTGGCTGACCGAAATGCTGGTCACGCCGTCGCCGTTGACCGAGAAAATGGTGCTGTTCTGGCACAACCATTTCGTGTCCAGCCAGCAGAAGGTGCGCTCGGCGGTGCTCATGTACCGCCAGAACCAATTGCTGCGCCAGAACGCGCTGGGCAGCTACGCGGACCTGCTGCACGCGGTGGCCAAGGATCCCGCGATGCTGATCTACCTCGACGGCGCGAACAGCCGCCGGGGGCAGCCCAACGAGAACTTCGCGCGCGAGGTGATGGAGCTGTTCACGCTGGGCGAGGGGCGCTACACCGAGCAGGACATCAAGGAGGCCGCGCGCGCCTTTACCGGCTGGAGCGTGGACATCGACACCGGCGCCTACCTATACCGGCCGCTCGCGCACGACGATGGTGTGAAGACGGTGTTCGGCAACAGCGGCAATTTCGACGGCGACGCGGTGCTGGACCTGATCCTGGCGCGCCCGGAGACGTCGGAGTTCATCGTCGCCAAGCTGTGGCGGGAGTTCGTCTCGCCCGTGCCGGACCCGAAAGAAGTCAGCCGCATCGCCCGCCAGTTCCGCGACAACCGCTACAACATCAAGGTCGCCCTGCGCGGCCTGCTGGTGTCGGATGCGTTCTACGCCCCGGGCCACCGCGCGGCGCTCGTCAAATCGCCGGTCGAGCTGGTGGTCGGCACCTTGCGCCAGTTCCGCTTCGAGACCGGCGACGCGGTGCCCTTCGCGCTCGCCACGCGCCAACTCGGTCAGGACCTGTTCGGGCCACCCAACGTGAAGGGCTGGCCGGGCGGCGACGCATGGATCAATTCCACTTCGCTGCTCGCCCGCAAACAGTTCCTGGAACGGCTGTTCCGGGCGCAGGAGATGCCGCAGCCCGCGATGATGGTGGCCGCCGCAGGCAACGCGGACGGCAAACCGGTGCAGGGCGCCGCCGCCGCGAACGCCGTCATGCGCATGCGCTACCAGCAGGCCCTGGCCGATATCCGTTTCGACAGCGACCGCTGGCTCGCGTCCTACCAGACCGAGCCGGGTCGCGTGCCGCAGGTCGTGCTGGCGCAGGCGCCCGCCAGCCCGCCGCCCTCCGGCACGCAGGGCGTGGAGCTGTTGCGCGCGCTGGTGCTCGATCCCGTCTATCAACTGAAATGAACTGCAAACGGCGGGATTCGGGATTAGGGATTAGGGATTCGAAACCCACCCGTATCCCCGGCGCTCCCGTGTTTTTCGATCTCCAATCCCCAATCCCCAATCTCTAATCCCGGAGTCAGGCATGAACCGACGCGATTTCATGACCACCTGCGGCGCCGCTGGCGTGGCGGTAGTGATGCCCGGCGTGGCTTCCGCGCAGACGGCCAGTGGCTACGACAATCTGCTGGTGCTGGTGGAACTCAAGGGCGGCAACGACGGGCTCAACACCGTGGTGCCGTACGCCGATGCGGGCTACTACAGCCTGCGTCCGCGCATCGCGGTCGCGCGCGACCAGGTGTTGCAGCTGGACGCCCGCAGCGGCCTGCATCCGTCGCTCGCCCCGCTGCTGCCGCTGTGGCAGGCGCGCGAGCTGGCGGTGGTGCAGGGCGTGGGCTACCCGCAGGCCAACCTCTCGCACTTCCGCTCGATCGAGATCTGGGACACCGCGTCGAAGAGCAACGAGTACCTGGCCGACGGCTGGCTCGCCCGGGCGTTCGCGGGGGCGCCCGTGCCGAAGAACTTTGCGGCGGACGGCGTGATCGTCGGCGGCAACGAGATGGGGCCGCTCGCCGGCACCGGCACGCGTGCCATCGCGCTGGCCAATCCCGAGCAGTTCCTGAAGCAGGCGCGGCTGGCCGCCCCGGCCGGCGCATCAGGCAATGCGTCGCTCGCCCACATCCTCAAGGTGGAGCAGGACATCGTGCAGGCCGCAAGCGGGTTGTCGGCCGGTCATGTGTTCCGCACCGAGTTTCCGCAGGGCGCGTTCGGTAATGCAGTGCGCGCCGCCATGCAGGTGGTGGCTTCCCGGGCGCCGGTGGCCGCGATCCGCGTGACGCTCAACGGCTTCGACACCCACGCCAACCAGCCCGCCACTCAGCAGCGCCTGCTGAAAGAGCTCGCCGAGGGCCTGGCGGCGTTGAAGGGCGCGTTGGTCGAACTCGACCGCTGGAACGCCACGCTGGTCATGAGCTATGCCGAGTTCGGACGCCGTCCGCGCGAGAACCAGAGCGGCGGCACCGACCACGGCACCGCCAGCGCGCACTTCGTGACCGGTGGCCGCGTGAAGGGCGGGCTCTACGGTGCGCCGCCGGCGATCGACCGCCTCGACGGCAACGGCAACCTGGCCTTCGCGGTGGACTTCCGCGAGCTCTACGCGACGGTGCTGGAGCGCTGGTGGCGCGTGCCCTCGCAGGCGGCGTTGAACGGCCGCTTTAGTCCGCTGGACGTCGTGCGGGCCTGATCCCGTTGCCGGCAGGGCCGCATCCGGCCGCACGATAGAATCGAGATCGAGTATCTGCGCAGGCGGACGGACCCATGACCACCGACCTTAAACACGTTGACGAGACGATCGACTGGAGCCTGACGACTTGGGAGGGCGCCGCGCGCGAGCAGCAACGGCGTTGGACCGCGTTGCCGCTGGAAAGCGTGATCCTCGCCCAAGAGGAGATGCGGGAACTGTCGGAATGGCTGGGAGGCGGTGCTGCAAAACGCTGAGCGGGCTCGCCTCCTCCTGCTCAGCAACTCCCGCCAGCCTGGGCGGGCGTATCTCGAACACGCCCTGGATGCGATCCGGGCCACGCTGGGCGCGGCCCGGCAGGTGCTGTTCCTCCCGTACGCCGCAGTCACCCTGAGCCACGCGGAATACCTGGAACGGGTGGCGACCGCGCTCAAACCTTTGGGCTGTAGCATTGCCTCGGCCCCTGCCGCGCTCGATCCTGTGGCGGCCGTGGGGCAGGCTGACGCAGTGGTGGTGGGCGGGGGTAACACCTTCGTCCTGCTGCGGGAACTGCGGCGCCTGGGCCTGCTGGAGGCTGTTCGCGCGAGGGTGGCGGCGGGCGCGCCCTACATCGGCTGGAGCGCCGGGGCCAACCTCGCCGGCCCGACCATCCGCACGACCAACGACATGCCGGTCTGCGATCCGGGCGGCTTCGAGGCGCTAGGCCTGGCGCCCTTCCAGATCAATCCCCACTACACCAATGCCGTGCCGCCGGGCTGGCAGGGCGAGACCCGCGACCAGCGCATTGCGGAGTTGCTGGCGGTCGATCCCAGTGCCACCGTGGTGGGGTTGCCGGAGGGTACGGGCCTTGCTGTCGACGCCTCCGGAATCCGGCTGGCGGTGGGGCCATCCTGCCGCGTGTTCCGCTACGGCGAGCCACCGCGCGACCTTGATGCCGCCGCCGACTTCGGCTTTCTGCTGGAGAAAATGCCGCTGGAATAGGGCCTTTTTGTGGACGGGGGGTGGTAAGCCGCTGTATTCTCTGGGCTTACTAGGAGGTGGCTGGGCCGGCTCAGCCCCGAAACGGTCGGATAGACCGCACAAAAATCCACGACCGGCTGCGGAGAACTGCAATGCTCGCCACTCGGATTCGGCAAAAAGACGGCATCTTCTATTTCGCCAGCTACCCGGCCAAGGAGGTCCTGAGCCGGGTGCGCTTTATCAGCCGTTTTTACGGTGACGACGAGCAGATCGCGCCCCAGGCCATCCCGCAGCACGACGAAGTCGCGCAGTTCATCGCCCGCATCGAGCGCACCGACGAAGCCTTCCAACGCGAGCTCTCCCGCGCCAAGGTGCGCCAGCTCAAGAACTTCTACGAAACCGCGGTGACCCAGCCGCCGATCCCGGGCACCGTGTTGCTGTTCACCAGCGACACCCTGCGTTTTCAGTCGCTGTCCGGCCAGGACAACGTCGGCCACTTGCAGGACCCGGGGGCCAAGTACCTCATCATCGACGGCCAGCACCGGCTGGCGGCGCTCAAGTTCTTCCTCTCCGATAACCCGGAGGAAGCCAAGAACATCGACGTGCCCTGCATCATCTTCGACGGCCGCAGCGAGGACTTCGCGGCCGAGATGTTCGTGATCATCAATTCCACGCCCACCCGCATCAACAAGAGCCACCTGGTGGATCTTTACGAGCGCGTGTCCTGGGCCGAGCCCGACCGCCGCTTCGCCGCGCGCCTGGTCGAGAGCCTGTATTCCGAGGACGACAGCCCGCTGCAGTACCGCATCAACCGCCTCGGCGGGCGCAGCCTGAAGGACAAGTGGATTCTGCAGGCCGAGCTCTTCAACGAACTGCACCGCTGGGTGAGCCAGGACTGGAAGCGCATCAGCAAGGCCACCAACAGCTATCGCGAGGCCGAGCGCTACTACGGGATCATGCGCGACTTCATGAAGGCCGCCGCCAAGGTGTGGGGCGAGACCTGGGGCGGTGACGGCTACATGGTCACCAAGCCGGTCACGATCAAGGCGATGATCCGGGTCGGCGCCGACCTCGCCCGCGAGGATGCGGACCCCACCGACGGCCGCGTGGCGCGCTGGACGGAGCGGCTGCGTCCGTGGTCGGAGCAGCAGAAAGCGTTCAAGACCGAGGGTTTCTACGAGCGCTTCCCCGCCAAGGGCCAGATCGAGCGCGTGTCCCGCATCCACCGCGACCTTGCCCGCATGGCGAAGATCGAGGTCAAAGGGATCAAGAAGTCCGATTGAGACGGACGCTCTGCGCCGGCTCAATCCCGGCGGGTTGGAACGGGCGCTTCAGCGCCGTTCAACCCGCCGTTTGTTTGTACGGCATGGCGGCGTTCAGCAGCCGGTCTGCTCTGCGAGGTCGAGGAAACTTTCGGCGTTGTAGGTGAAGCGCGCCTCAGAGGCAAGATCGGGGTTGTTGTTGCGGCCATACTCATGCGGGCGCTTGATGAACGCGGTCTGCAGGCCGTATTTCGCCGCGGCGTCGAGGTCGTGCTTGTGCGCGGCGACCATCAGGATTTCCTCCGGCTTCGCGTTGAAGGTGTCCGCGGCGCCCAGGTACATCTTCGGATCCGGCTTGTAGGCCTGGAAGTTGTCCGAGGACAGCACGCAGTCCCACGGCAGGCCGCCGAACTTCGCCATGTCCACCAGCAGGCCGATGTTGCCGTTGGAGAGGGTGGAGATGATGAACTTCGTCTTCAGGCGCTTCAGGCCGCGCACCGCATCGGGCCAGGGCTTGAGGCGGTGCCAGGCGAGGTTGAGGTGCGCTTTCTCGTCTTCGGTCAGCGTCGTGACCTTGAACTTCGCCAGGACTTCTTCGAGGATGCGGCGGTGGATGATGTCGATCTTCTCGAACGGCATCTCACCCCGGGCGACGCGGTCCATCGCGGGCCGGTAGCCGGCGCGCCAGAGCTTGGCGAACTTGTTGGCGTTGATGCGCAGGCCTTTGTCCTGGGCGAGGGCGCGTATTTCGCGGGCGACGGAGCCGTGCCAGTCCACCACGGTGCCGAACACATCGAAGGCGAGGGCTTTGATTTCGCTCATTGCGGTCTCCTCAAGCGGACCGCCCCCGCCGCCCCGCGGCATCCCCTCCTTGCCAAGGAGGGGAGGGAGCGCAGCGGAAGGGGTGGTGGGGTTACTGAAGGGGCCAGTGGATCCCGATTTTCATCGGGATGACGGTTCCGGTTGAACCGTCACTTTGCCGCGATGCACATGATTTCGACGAGCGTGTCGGGCGAGCCCAGGCGGGCTTCCACCGTGGCGCGCGCCGGCAGGTTCTTCGGGTCGATCCACTTCAACCAGGCTTCGTCCATCTTCGGCTTGTCGCGCATGTCGTTCACGTAGACCGTTGCGGTGAGCAGCTTGGATTTGTTGCTGCCGGCGCCGGCGAGCAGGCCATCGATCTGCTTCAGGATGTCCTCGGTCTGGCCTTTCGCGTCGAGTTTGAGGTTATCCGACACCTGGCCGGCGAGGTACAGCACGCCATTGTGTTCGACCATGTCGCAGATTTTACCCATGGGATTGGTGCGTACGATGTTGCTCATGCCTGCTCCTTGTTGACTGGCCGCTGGCGAGGTCGCGGCGATGACCATGATTTCGACGAGCGTTTGCGGGTTGCCGAGCAATGTTTCCACGGTGGCGCGGGCCGGCAGGTTTTTCGGGTCCACCCAGGCGAGCCAGGCTTCGTCCATGCCGGGCTTCACCCGCATGTCGGACACGAAGACATTAACCGAGAGCAGTCGCGACTTGTCGCTGCCGGCTTCCGCCAGTGCGGCATCGATCTGTTTGAGGATGGCGGCCGTCTGGCCTTTGGAATCGGGCGCGGCATCGGCCGCGGTGGTGCCGGCGATGTAAACGACGCCGTCGCGCACGACGGCGCGCGACAGTTTGCTGCTTGAACCTATGCGGTTGATGCTCACGCCGGAGACTCCCTTGGGTTGCGGTGGACGGGCAGGGCGCTATTCTGCGGCGGAACGCAGCGGACGGCAAACTGCGGGTGCACCGCGCTTGACGAACCTGCACGCAGCCGCTATCTCTAGCAATCGCAGTTTCGACCGGCCTGCAGCGGCGGGGCGGGAGCACCCAAGGAGACGGATATGACACAGGCCATCGACGTGCTGGTGAGCGAAGTGGGGCCGCGCGACGGCCTGCAGAACACCAAGCAGTTCATGCCCACGGAGTACAAGAAGCGCTGGATCAGCGCGGCGGCCGCGGCGGGCCTGCGCGAGATCGAGGTGTGTTCCTTCGTGCCGCCGAAGTTGATCCCGCAGATGATCGATGCTGACGAGGTCGTCGCGCACGCGCTGACCATCCCCGGCTTGACCGTCGCCGTGCTCGCGCCCAACCTCAAGGGCAGCCTGCGCGCGATGGCCGCCGGCGCGCACAAGATCACGCTGCCGATCTCCGTCAGCCACGCCCACAGCCTGTCGAACGTGCGCAAGACGCCGGACGAGGCTGTAGCGGAAGCGGCCCGTATCTGCGACGCGCGCGATGAACTGCCGAAGGACCAGCGACCGAAAATCGAAGCAGGCCTGTCCACCGTGTTCGGTTGCACGATCCAGGGCGAGGTCAAGGAAAGCGAAGTCGTGCGGCTCGCCATCGCCTGCGTGGAAGGCGGCTGCGACGAGATTGGTCTCGCGGATTCGGTGGGTTATGCGAATCCGGCGCAGATTCGGCGGGTCTACCGGCAGGTGTACGCGGCCGTCGGCGACCGCCTTTCGGGACTGCATTTACACAACACCCGCGGGCTCGGGCTCGCCAACGTCGTTGCCGGACTGGAAGAGGGCGTGCGCACCTTCGATGCCTCGCTCGGCGGGCTGGGCGGCTGTCCGTTCGCGCCGGGTGCCACCGGCAACATCGTCACCGAGGATCTGGTGTTCATGCTCGAGTCCATGGGCCTGCGTACCGGTATCGATCTCGACAAGCTCGTGGCGATCCGCAAGCTGGTCGCCGAAGGTATCCCCGGCGAGCCGCTTTACGGTTACCTGCCGACGGCGGGCGTGACGAAGGGGTTTGCGCCCGCGGTGCGGGCGGAAGGATGAGGGATGAGGGATGAGGGAAAGAACTAGGTGCTATCCCGCGCGGGACATGGTTTGCTCCTTACGGTCATCTTGCCAAGCATTGCCCTCATCCCTCATCCCTCATCCCTTGTCTGTTACACCCCTCCCGTTGACAACAACTGACCCAGGCAACCGACTCCATGAACACCCGCCTCCCCCTGCAAGGCATCCGCGTCGTCGAGTTCGTGCATGTCGTCATGGGGCCGACCTGCGGTCTCGTGCTGGCGGACATGGGCGCGGATGTCATCAAGATCGAGCCGCTCGACGGCGACCACACGCGCAAGCTCACCGCCTCCGGCGCGGGCTTCTTCCCGACCTACAACCGGAACAAGAAAAGCTTCGCGGTGGACCTCAAGTCGCCGGAGGGGCGCGAGGCCATCCTCAAGCTGATCGCGACCGCGGACGTCGTGACGGAGAACTTCCGGCCCGGCGCGATGGACAAGCTGGGGTTCGGCTACGACGACCTGAAAAAGCTGAAGCCGGCACTGATCTACTGCTCGCTGAAGGGCTTCCTCAACGGGCCGTATGAGCACCGCGCGGGCCTCGACGAAACCGCGCAGATGATGGGCGGACTCGCCTACATGACCGGCCCGAAGGGTCGGCCGCTGCGCGCCGGTGCGTCGGTGAATGACGTGATGGGCGGCGTGTTCGCGGCGACCGCCATCCTCGCGGCGCTGGTCGAGCGCACGGCGACCGGTCGCGGGCAGTACGTGAAGAGCGCCCTGTTCGAGAACTGCGCGTTCCTGGTCGGCCAGCACATGACCGAAGGGTTCATGACCGGCAAGCCGGCGGTGCCGATGCCCGAGCGCGTCCGTGCCTGGGCGGTGTACGACACCTTCAAGACGAGCGACGGCGAACTGGTGTTCGTCGGCGTGGTCACCGACACGCAGTGGAAGATCTTCTGCGACGCCTTCGGGCTGCAGGAGTTGCTGGCCGATCCCGCCCTCAAGACCAACCCGCAGCGCGTCGAGCAGCGTCCGCGCGTGATCCCGATCGTGACGGAGATCTTCGGGCGCATGACCAAGCAGGAAGTGCTCGACCAATGCGAGGCGCTGGGCCTGCCGTACGCGCCGATCACCAAGCCCGAAGACCTGTACACCGATCCGCACCTGGTGGCGTCCGGCGGGCTGACCGACATCACGCTCATGAACGGCGTGAAGACGCAGGTGCCGATTCTGCCGATCGAGATGGACGGCCGCCGTTTCCGCACGCGGCTCGACCTGCCGAAGGTCGGCGAGCACACGCGCGAGGTGCTGGCCGGCCTGCACTATTCCGCCGCGGATATCGAGCGGCTGCAACAGGCCGGTGTCATCAACGCCGTGTAGGCTGTTTGTCTGGAGACAGGATGAAACTGCTCGATATTGCCAAGGTCATCCGCAGCAAGAACGCGGGGCCGACCACACTCACGCTGGACCTCATGTTCAACGAGGAAGCCGGCTACCAGGCGGCCCTGAAGGCGAAGGCGCTGACGCCGGCGGCCATCGCCGTGCTCTACGGGCTGGAACCCAGCCAGGTCGAGGTGATCGCCTATCCGCCCGCGCAGGCCATCAAGATCGTGATGGATCGCAAGATCGTGGCCGGCACGCCCGGCGACCGCGATGTCTACGGCGCGCAACAGCACGGGCCACTGCTGGCGGTGGAACTATGAACGCGATCGATAAACTGCGCGCCGAACTCGTCTCGCCCGCCGGCCGCAAGCCGCTGCGCGCACTGGCCGCTTCCGGTCAGCTTGGCTACGGCATCCCGGAGGTGGCGCTGGCGGAAGGGCTGGAGCGCAAGCCCCACTACATCGGCTGCGACATGGGGTCGGTCGATCCGGGCCCGTATTACCTCGGCAGCGGCCAGCTTTCCACCAGCGAGGCCATCACCCGCGCCGACCTCACCAAGGTCCTGCGCGGGGCGCGGTCCATCAACGTGCCGCTGCTGCTGGGCACGGCTGGCACCGCGGGCGCAGCGCCCCACCTCGACCAGACACTGGCAATGGTGCGCGACATCGCGCGCGAGCACGGCCTGCATTTCCGGCTGGCCTCCATCCGCGCCGACATGCCGCGCGACCTGCTCAAGGCGGCGGTGAAGGCTAAGCGCGTGCGGGCGCTCGGCGCCATCGCGCCGCTGTCGGCGGAAGAGATCGACGGCGCCTCGCATATCGTCGGGCAGATGGGCATCGAAGCCTTCCAGCGCGCACTCGACGCCGGGGCGGATGTGGTGATCGCGGGCCGCGCCTGCGATACGGCCGTGTTCGCGGCGGTGCCGGCGGCGCTGGGTTACCCCCTAGGGCCGGCCATGCACATGGCGAAGATCATCGAATGCTGTTCGATCTGCACCATCCCGGGCGGCCGCGACGCGCTGCTCGGCACGCTGGAAGGGGATGGTTTCACCATCGACAGCATGAACCCCATCCGGCAGGCGACGCCGATGTCGGTCGCGGCGCACAGCCTCTACGAACAGGGCGATCCCTACCGCGTGTACGAACCGGAAGGCACGCTGCACACGGACGATGCCCGCTACGAAGCCGTGGACGGGCATCGCTGCCACGTGTCCGGCGCGCGCTGGGAACCGGCCACGCAGTTCACCGTCAAGATCGAAGGGGCGACGCGCGTGGGCGAGCGCGCCGTGTTGCTGGCCGGCTGCGGCGACCCACGCGCGATCGCGGCGATGCCGGAGATCCTGGCGAACGTCGAAAAGACCGTGCGCGAACTGGTGGCGGGCACCGTGACCGCGCCGTTCCATATCTACCCCAAGGTCTACGGCCTCAACGGCGTCATCGACTGGCCGACGCCGCCAGCCGCGCCCGCGCGGGAGGCCTTCGTGATGGTGGAGGTGATCGCCGCGACCGTGTCCGATGCGAAGTCCGTGGCTACCGTGTTCAAGCAGTACCTGCTGCACAACGGTTTCCCGGGGCGCATCTCCACCGGCGGCAATCTCGCGTTTCCGTTCACGCCGCCCGAGGTGATGGCGGGCACGGCGTATCGCTTCAGCGCCTACCACGTGGTCGAGGTGGACGCCCTGGAGCCGCTGTTCCCGGTGAGTATCGAAGACCTGTGAGGCGCCGCCTTTACGCACGGGCCGGTTGCCGGTAAGTTCAACGGACGGAGACCCGCATGCTGTTCGACGCGCCCAAGCTCATCGATACCGAAGTCTTCACCGTCCTGCCGGACAAGTTCCGGAAGAAGACGGTGACCGCATGGTCGCGCGCCAACCGGGGCGGGGCGGCGGTGGACTCCTTCCTCGAAGGTCCGTCCTTTGACCGCGACGGCAACCTCTACGTCACCGACATTCCGCACGGGCGCATCTTCCGCATCTCGCCGGCGGGGGAATGGGACCTCATCGTCGAGTACGACGGCGAGCCCAACGGCCTCAAGATCCACAAGGACGGCCGTATCGTCATCACCGATTACCGCAACGGCCTGCTGGTGCTCGATCCGGGCAAGGGCAAGGTGAAAGCCATCCTCGGGCGGCGCAATTCCGAAAGCTTCAAGGGCCTGAACGACCTGTTCTTCGCGGCCAACGGCGACCTCTACTTCACCGATCAGGGCCAGACCGGCATGCACGACCCGACCGGGCGCGTCTATCGGCAGACGACGACCGGCCGGCTCGACTGCCTGCTCGACAACGTGCCCAGTCCCAACGGCATTTTGGTGTCTGAGGACAACGTGCTGTTCGTCGCCGCCACCCGCGGCAACTGCATCTGGCGCGGGCCCCTGATGTCCGACCGCTCGCTGTCCAAGGTCGGCGTGTTCCATCAGCTCTTCGGCATGAGCGGGCCCGATGGGCTGGCCATGGACGACGACGGCAACCTGCTCGTGGCGCACGCCTCCATGGGCTGCGTGTGGGTGTTCGACCGCCGCGGCTTGCCCATCCTGCGCGTGCAGTCGTGCAAGGGCGACTACATCACCAACATGGCCTTCGGCTGGCCCGACCGGCGCACCCTCTACATGACCGAATCCTCGACCGGCAGCGTGCTGATGGCGCGCATGCCGATTTCGGGGCGGATCATGTATTCCCATACGTGAGGGGTGAGCGTGAGGCGTGAGGAGTTGACCGCGCTCGCGGCCGACGCGCTGCGCGCTGCGGGCGCTTCAACGGCGATGGCGGAGAGCACCGCGCGCTGTCTGGTCGCTGCGGATGCGCAGGGCCTGCCGACCCACGGTGTGGCCCGCGTCGGCAATTATTGCGACCACCTCAAATCCGGCCGGGTGAACGGCATGGCTGTGCCGAAAGTCGTGCGCGAAGGCGGCGCCGCGGTGCTGGTCGATGCGGCGGACGGCCTGGCCTTTCCCGCCATTGATCTCGCCATTGCCGAAGCCGTGAAACGCGCACGTACGCATGGTGTCGCCTTCGCGGGCGTCTTCAACTCCCACCACAGCGGCGCGCTCGGTATCCTGCTCGAACCGGTGGCCGCTGCAGGCATGGTGGGTCTCGCCTTCAGCAACGCCGCCGCGTGCATCGTGCCGGCGGGGGGCGCGCATCCCGTGTTCGGCACCAATCCCGTCGCGGCGATCTTCCCGCGCAGAAGCGGCGACCCGCTGGTCGTTGATCTGTCGCTGACCCAGGTCACGCGCGGCGAGATCATGTTGCGGCAGAAGCGCGGCGAGGCGATACCCGAAGGCTGGGGCTGCGACGCCGACGGCAATCCCACCACAGATGCCGGCAAGATCCTGCTCGGCGGCAGCCTCGCGGCCACCGGCGGCGTGAAGGGCACGATGCTCGCGCTGGCGGTGGAACTGCTGTGCTGCGCGGTGGTGGGCGGCACGCTGTCGCACCAGATCACCGGCCTCGCCGCGAAGGAGGGGCCGCCCATCCGCTCGGGCCAGGCTTTCCTCGTCATCGACCCCGGTGCGCTGACGGGGCAGGATGTCTATCTCGAACGCGTGGAAACGCTGGTCGCGGAAATACTGAAGGACGAAGACGTGCGGCTGCCGGGGGCGCGGCGGCGCAAGGTGGAGGCGCAGGCAGCGGCGGGCGGGATGACGGTGGATGCGGGGTTGGTGGCGGAGCTCAGGGCGTTGGCGGGCTCTTGAGACAGGAGTGGCCGCCAAGGTCTTGATACCCCCTTGAGGGGTACGCCAATGATGCGAAGAAAAGCAGAGTAGTCCGGAGAGGTGGAGAGGGTTTAATGTCGCGCTGACTAGCGCGCGCCGTTTTTGCGCGCCTCAGTGTCAAGCAGCGGGTTATACGGCTTTGCCGGCATGTAGAAGAGAGCGACGAACCGTCTGCGGTGGTTCTATTTCAACAAAGCGATTGGCGGGATATCAGTAGTCTCTCGCCACTTTCATCGATCAACCGAATGTCGCCTTCGGCAGCCAAGTCTTCGTCCGGTAAAACTCAGTAGATCTTGTGAAGTTCCAAAGATGCGGGGTAGCCGTGATTGTCGATACACACCGCAAAATGTGCTGAGGCAGATTTGTGTCGTTTCATAGCCATTCGTCCAAGTAACGCTTGCGTTTAATTTCTCTTTTGCCAATGCCGTGCGCTTCGTACCAGTGAAGCTCAGCGAGGCGAACGTGCCCGTTAGGAAGACGAATTCGAGCAAGTCCTTTCACCTTCCGTCATCGGCCTTATCCATAGTTTCGTCTCAAACGCTTGAGATCGTAAATTCCTTGTCTCGTTGCGATTGTTTCGACGACGGTTATCTCGCCGACGATCTCGAAGTCCATGGCTGAATTGTGCTACGTCACGGGACAGCGTCTTGAAGCCGTATAACGTAGAGCTAACGGGCGCTGCGCAGCCGTATCGCGCAGCGCCCGTGTTGAGCGCCGAGTTGGCGATACGCTTTGGCGGGACACGGCACCCCGGCCCCAAAAAAATCGGCGCCGGCATTACGGTGACCGTGAGCCGATGCGCTGTTCCAATTGATCCACTGATCGAGCAGTTGCGCGAACTCGCGGCCGAAGGCGGTAATGTTGTATTCAACGCGCGGCGGCACCTCCGGGTAACTGGTCTTTTCCAGGATGCCGAAGCGCACCAGCTTGACTAGGCGCTCGTTGAGCACCTTGGCGCTGAGGCCGTCGATGGCGTGTTCCATGGCACCGGGCCGGTGCACGCCATGGCGCACCAGGTCAATCACGGTCAGCGACCATTTGCAGCCGATTACGCTTTCCACCATCTGATGGACGCTGAGTGTGCTCACAAACAATATCTCCGCTGCCGATTCAATAAGATGCACCGTTTGGTGCCTACCCCACTCTTTTGTATCTGCTTTTTACCGCCGCTCGTGGCCTGTAGGTCAGCGCTTGCGGCACCGACAAAACCCACAACCAATCTTATTCGAAAAGGAGTATTTCATGCGCCACATTCCTGTACGCATGCTGGCACTCATGAGCACCACGGCGGCCCTTGCAGCGGACACTGCCGCCGTCCCCTATCCACAGAACTACCGTGACTGGCATCACGTCAAGAGCATGGTCATCAACTCAGGCCACCCGCTGTACGAAGCATTCGGCGGCATCCACCACCTGTACGCCAATGGTGCCGCCGTGAAGGGGTACAAGAGCGGCACTTGGCCCGACGGCGCGGTGATCGTATTCGATCTGCTGGAGGCCAAATCCGCCGACAACGCCGTCACCGAGGGTGCGCGCAAGGTGGTCGGCGTGATGCACCGAGACGCAAAGAAATTTGCCGCGACCGGAGGCTGGGGCTACGAGGGCTTTAAGGGCGACAGCAAGACCGAGCGCGCGGTCGGTGCCAATGCGCTGGCGGCCTGCCACACCTGCCACACTGCGCAGAAGGATAGCGGCTTCGTCTTCAGCATGCTGCGGCCGTAAGCGGCGCACACGACCTTGCACCGATGCAACTGCCCTGGTCGCCGTAAACGAATCCCTGGTCATTGAGAGGCCCAACGTGGAGGTGTGCGGCGCGCCGAGTCCGCCACTTGAACAAGCACTGCCGCTCCCGACGCATCCGCCACCACCGCGATGTTAGAGCGCACGTTCGCTGACCGGAGCGAGAGGCGTGCTCACAAACGGACTCACGCTTTATGAACGGCGGCTGCGGCTCTGGTTGCTTCTTTCCACAGGGCGCTTGGATTGACGCGGCACGTTGACCCGGGGAGCAGTTGCCTCGCGGACCTGTTCCCGGCTCGGCGTCCCTTTGGGGGAGACGCCCTTCCCGATCGGACTTTTCTTCGGTTTCATGATGGTTACCCTAAACAATAGTCACGTCAGCGATTGTGTCGACCCGAAGCGGGTCAACAAGAAACTACATTGCAGAAATAACCACGAAAGCGATTTCTGCTGCGACAAGCATATGCGTTTGGGTGGACATGGACTCTAACATGGAGGTGACGCGCGCTGCGCGGCTTTATCGCGCAGCGCCCAGTGACCTAAGGGCGCGAGGTTGAGCGCCGGGTTATGCGGCATGACGCTGCACCCCAAGAAGTACAGCTTCCAAGTCTTTGAGTTCTACCTGGCCCCCACTAGCTGAATCATTACGCATGATGGCGACCATGCGTGTGAAGGCAGCGCATTGCTCGGGAGTGTTCATTGTGGCGCCAAGTCTCACGAACTCCGCGAACGCTCCAACAGCGGAAGACTAGCCATATAAACAGATACGACATTTTGCGTCCGCTGTTTTGGTAGAAAGCTCCCGCCCTTCCTCGGATTGACGCGGCTTTCCAAGATTTGCTTGCTCACACACGCACTTGAGATAGTCGGTGTACGCCTTTGTTCTCAGCTCTCGATGATGCCTCTGGTTGTCGAGGTGCCTCGTGAAGAAATACTGGAGCGCGGCACCAATAATGATCCCGAAGAAAGAGAATATGGCAGTGGTCATTGCGAATTGGCCCTATGACGCATAACGTCCGGCGTCAGGCGCGCTCGCTTGCGGGCGTCGCTTGCACGCCGTGCTTAGCTGACTCTCTGATACGTGACAGGCGTTCCATGTGCTCACCGATTCTAAGAAACGTGATGAACACAACACCCACTGAAGCCAGGAGTCGCATCACGTCGTAGATGCGTGAGGACTGGAGCCAGGGTAGCCACCATAGCGAGTCGTTAGAAACAGTACCTTGAACCAGTAG
>ENA-ORBV01000959-ORBV01000959.1-microbial-mat-metagenome-genome-assembly--contig:-NODE-959-length-65692-cov-13.911209_pt1 | contig 65692 bp, 54 predicted proteins | sample MGYA00237777_ERZ505514 | MGnify/ENA primary metagenome ERZ505514 (study PRJEB26160, sample SAMN06269048) | microbial mat metagenome | isolation source: Oligotrophic lake microbial mat | place...
CGCCTATCGTGGTGGTGAATACGTCGCCTACGACCGAGTGACACTCGCCACTTCGGTGCAAGCGTGGCAGTCTGCGGCTGATGGCGGCGATATTGAAGCCATGAATGTGCTCGGCGAAGCCTATGCGAAAGGGCTGGGACAAGCGCCGGACTACGCCAGTGCCAAGCTCTGGTTTGAACGCGCCGCCGCCGGCGGCTCACGCAAGGCGCAGCAGAATCTGGGGCACCTGTACGAGAACGGCTTGGGCTTGCCAGTGGACCGCGATCGCGCGCTGGAGTATTTCCGGCTTGCGCTGGACTCCAAGGCCGAGGCTCTGGTTTACAGCAGCGATGCGCTTCGCGCCGCCGAGTTGCGCGCCGAAATTGATGAGCTGCGGGTAGCGCAGGGCCGCAACACGAGCGAACTGGCGGCGCTCAAGCAGTCGCTGGCGGAACGCACGACCGCCCTCGATACAGCGGTCGTCAGCATGCGGCAGTTGCGCCAGCAAGTTGACGCGTTGAAACGGCAAGCGAATACCAGCGCCGACGACGGCGTGTGGCGCGTGCTGGAGGAGTCGATCAAAGAGCGCGAGCGCTTGATCGCCTTGCAACAGACTGAAATCGAGGAGCTGCGCGCGCTTAGCGGCGCGGCCAATGAGGAGCCGTTTGTGCGTATCGGCCCTGATCTCACCCTGCGTCTGGATCGACCGGTGATCCTCGCCGCAAGAGGTCGCCCGGTGGCCTTGCTCGACGCGACGCAAGGCGCGCTCAACTTACGCGGGCGCGCGATTCCCGCCGATGCGGTGGCGGAAATCCAAGTCGATGGCCAGCGCATCGAGATCGATGCTGAGGGTCGCTTCGATGTCGCTCTGGTTGGCCGCGAACAACGCGAAGTAACGGTGGTCGCGCGGGCCCGCGGCGGCAGTGAGACGCGCGCCGATTTTCTCCTGTTGCCGGCGGCTGAACCCGTTGCACAAGCCCCAGCAACCGACGCCGCCCGCCCGACGCCGCAACCGCTGCGCAGTGGCGCGTCCAAAGCGCTGCTGATCGCGGTGTCGGGTTATCAAGCCTATTCCGGCTTACCCACGCCCAGCGCTGACGCTGCCCTGCTGGCCGACCTGCTGCGCGACCGGTTTGGCTTCGAGGTACGCGTCATTACCGATCCGACGCGGTTGGACCTGCTGCTCGCTCTGCACGCCTTTCGGCAATCGCTGGCCAATGAAGATTCCGGGCTGATCTATTTTGCTGGCCACGGCGAGATCGACTCGGCGGCGCAGGGCTACTGGATTCCTTCCGACGGCCAACCGAACGACCCGAAAAGCTGGGTCGCTAATCAGGTGATCACCGACATGCTGGCGGTTAGCGGTGCCCGCCACCTGCTGGTAATGGCTGACTCCTGCTACTCCGGCACGTTGACCCGAGTGGCGGCACAGCCGCCCACCGAAACCTTGCCGGTCGACCAATGGCAGTCGTGGGCAGACGCCAGCGCCGCCGGGCGTTCGCGGGTGGCCATCACTTCGGGCGGATTGCGACCGGTGCCGGAGGCCAGCAACAGCGGCGTGTCAACCTTTGCCCGCGCATTTGCGGCCGGACTGGGTGCAGCCAAAGGCGCACTGGAGACCCAGCGCCTGTTTCGAGACATCAGCCAACGCATCGGCCGCGATCCCTTAGCGCAATCGTTCGGTCAGCGGCCAGAAATGGCACCCCTAAAGTTTGCCGGCCACGAGCGCGGCGAGCTGTTCTTTGTGCCGCGATGATGAGTGACTGATCTCCCAACCGCCGCCGCCACAAAGGGGACCATAAGGCAAATGTGGCGGCAAAAGCCGAAAAGGAGAGCCAAAGCCAAAAGCCACAGGAAGCGACATCATCTGCGATTGGTAGAGCAACTGATCGGCAGAAGCCGCCAGTTCATTGCTGGGATGCAAGATCCTTCGCTGCTGCCGCCGCTCCCACATCCACCTTCAATCGCTTCAGGCAACCACGCCTCAGGCAGCCACCGCCAGACCCTGTGCTGTCTCTACCTGCAGCCAATCAATCGGCGCTTGCCCAAACCACGCCAACTCGCGTCCCAGCGCAGCGACGCTTCCTATCAGCAGCATGGCTGGGGCTTTGACGCTTTCGCTGAGGATGCGGCGTGGCAATTGATCCAGCGAACACAGGATCACCCGTTGCTGGGCTCGCGAGCCGTTCTCGATGATCGCCACCGGCGTCGTTGGGGCCGCGCCAGCGGCAAGCAGGCGCGTGACTAGGGTTGGGGCGACGGTCACACCCATATACACCGCCAGCGTTTGCCCCGGCGCTGCCAGGGCACGCCAGTTGAGCGTGTCCAATGCTTGCGCGCTATGCGCCGTCAGCAACTGCAGCGACTGCGCATGCTCACGATGGGTCAGCGGTATGCCTGCGTAGGCGGCGCAGGCAGCAGCGGCGGTGACGCCGGGCACGACACGGTAGCGAATTGCATGCGCGCGTAGAAATTCAAGCTCTTCGCCGCCGCGTGCAAACGTCAGTGGATCGCCGCCCTTCAAGCGGACCACACGTTGGCCGGCGCGAGCGGCCTGCAGCAGGTGTTGGTGGATATCTGCTTGCGCCACCGAATGCGCGCCAGCGCGTTTGCCCACGGCAATCTTCTCGGCATCACGACGAATCAGTTCAAGTACTTCGCGACTGACCAAGGCGTCGTAGAACACTACGTCGGCGTCCTGGATGGCGCGCAGCGCGTGCAAGGTCAGCAGGCCCGGATCGCCGGGGCCGGCACCAACCAGCACCACTTCACCCTTTGATTCGAGCGCGCCTGTTTGCGATGCGTTTGCCTGTTCTGTCAGCAGTTCCGCCATTGATCGTTCCGCGCGCAGCGGATGACCTGCTCGCAAATCGGCGGCAGGTGCGCCGTCGATCACCCGTTCCCAAAACAAGCGACGCTGAGGAATGGTTGAAAAGCGCGCGCGCACCCGCTCGCGCCAGTTGGCGCACAGTGTGGCGAGCGCACCGAGGGATGGTTCCAGCAGCACTTCGATACGTTCGCGCAGGCGTCGCGCCAATACCGGTGCCGTGCCTTCGGTGCCGATGGCGACCAACACGGGATCACGGTCCACAACGGCAGGCAGGATCGCCGTGCATAGCTGCGGTGCATCGACAACGTTCACAGGAATGTTGCGAGCCTTGGCTTCGGCGGCGACACGTGCGTTGACCGCGACGTCATCGGTGGCGGCAATGACGAAGGCCACGCCTTCCAGATCGCTGCTGGCGAATGCGCGCAAGGCCAAGTCGATCCGTCCGGCGGCGGCGAGATCAAGCAGCGGCGTATGCGCGGTGATCGTCACTACTTTGAGCGCCGCACCCGCGCGCAGCAGCAGCTCGGACTTGCGCAAGGCGACTGCACCGCCGCCCACCAACAGCACCGGGCGGTCGCGCACATCAAGAAATACCGGGTAATAGCGCATGGTTGCGGCCAGGCAAGCAGATGCAGCGCACGCTAGACGCCCGGCAGGCCGGCGGAAAATGATCCAGCCGCGCTGCGATATAACCGAATGTTATGGACGAACACTGGACGCGCGACAGATGGCTGCCTACATTGCTTGATGCTGCGCCGCAGCAGTCAGGATTCACGTTCAGGAACATCGGCATGACGCTCGCCCAGCTCCGCTATCTCGTCGCCATTGTCGACGCCGGCCTCAACATCACCTTGGCCGCCGAGCGCGTGCATGCGACCCAACCGGGGCTGAGCAAGCAGCTCAAACAGCTGGAAGACGAGCTGGGATTCGCTTTGTTTCTCAGGCGCGGAAAGAGCTTGGATTCGCTGACGCCAGAAGGCGCCGAAGTAGTCGAGCGCGCCCGCAACATGCTGAGCGAAGCGGCCAATATCCGCATCCTCGCCGAGTCACTGCGCACCGATACCCGCGGCAGTCTGATGATCGCCTGCACCCATACGCAGGCGCGCTTCGTGCTGCCGCAGGCCTTGGGTCGGGTGCGTCGCGAATTGCCGGAGCTGATGCTGCGCATTCATCCCGCTGAGCGCGAGGACGTCATTGATCGCTTGACCCGCGGCACCGCCGACATTGGTCTGATCAGCACCTCCAACGACGAGGCCCCCGAGGGGTTGGCGTTGCCGGTGTATCGCTGGGACCTGGTCGCCGTGGTGCCGGCCAAGCATCCCTTGGCTGATGTGGGTGCGCCTTCCTTGGCGCAGCTGGCCGAGCATCCTCTGGTCAGCTACGACTCCACCCTGTTGCCCGGATCGAGCTTGCAAAAGCGCTTTGCCGCGGACGGCTTGAAGCCACAAGTCGGGCTGACCGCGCCCGATGCCGATCTGATCAAAGGCTATGTTCGCGCTGGCTTGGGCGTCGGCATCCTCGCGCAAATGGCGATCCGCCCCGAGGACGCCGCCGACCTGAAGACTTTATCGCTGCAACCGCTGTTTGGGCCTTGCACCACGTGGTTGCTATTGCGCCCGGATCGGCGTCTGAGTCGACCGATTATTGCGGTGTTGAGCGCACTCGCACCGCATATTGATCGCATCGCTTTGCGGCATTGGTTGGCCGGAGACAAGAGCGCCGTCATCGTTCCCGGCGCCATCCCGCACTGGCCACCAGCGGCGTGGGAGACGAGCGCGGAGTGGGCTGCCTGATTGGATAGCCTCATCGAATCGCCTCATCGAATCGCCTCATCGAATCGCCTGATTGAATCGCCTGATTGAATCGCCTGATTGAATCGCCTCATCGAATCGCCTGATTGGATCGCCTCATTGAATCGCCTGATTGGAGCGCCTGATTGAATCGCCTGATTGAATCGCTCGGTGTTGGTGGAATGCAGAGAATTGCTTCAATGCCGATCATTTTGGCGATGGATTGACCGTTCGCCCCGAGCCTAAGACGCCGTCGTAGTGGCGGGTGTTGAACATGAACCCGCTACCAATCATGCCTCGCGGCAATCTTGGCTGTTGGGGGAGCGCCGGAAGCCGCGATAGGCCTGCGCCGGACACACCAATCGTGCCTTCCGGCGCTCCCACAGGTGCGTAAAGGCGGCACAGCAAGCTGAGGTCCACATGGGCCAGTGCTGCGACTCAGCCTTCCAATCCGTGGATTCCGCACTCCCGCTTCAGTCCAAAAAATCGGGTATCGCCTTCGGCCATGCCGTCGGCCCAGGGGCGGGTGGTGTGGACATCGCCGATGGAGATGTAACCGGCGTCCCACAGCGGGTGATAAGGCAACTGGTGACGGCTCAGATAGCGACCGACGTCGCGGTCGGACCAATCAGCCAAGGGATGAACCTTGAAGCGTCCGTCGCGATGCTCCAGCACGTCGATCTTGCGGCGCGTGCTGGATTGACTGCGACGCAGTCCGGCGAACCAGGTGCCGGCGCGCAGATCCGTCAAAGCACGCTGCATCGGCTCGACCTTGTTCAAGTCGTTGTAGCGCTCGATGCCTTGCAGCCCCTGTTCCCACAACTTGCCGAAGCGTGCTTCCTGCCACGCCGGGCTCAAGTGACTGCGGTAGATATGCAGATTCAGATCGAAACGATCACGCAGTTGATCGATGAACTGGTAGGTCTCGGGAAACAGGTAACCGGTATCGATCAGCACCACGGGTGTCTTTGGCGCGCGGCTGGCAAGCAGATGCAAGGCGACCGCGGACTGCGCGCCAAAAGAGGACGACAGCACGTGGATGGCGGGCAGATGTTGCAGCGCCCATTCCACCCGCGCCTCGGCGCTCAGGCTTTCCAAGTGCTCGCTGCGAGCGTGCAGCGCGTGCGCATCAGCGGCAAGCTCGGTCGCCAGGTCGATGCTCGTTGCAACCAAGGCCAGGCAACTCATGCGGCTGCTCCGGAGCTGACGTTCACTTTTGGGATCTCAGGCAGACCCGCGCGGCAAATGAAATCGCCGAACGGCTCGGCGCCAAAACGCTCGGCGGCGTAGCGCGCAAACAGCGGAGCCAGTGCAGCAAAGATCGCGTCTTCGTCGAGATTCTCGCGATACAGCGTATTCAGGCGGCGCCCGGCGATATCGGCGCCCAAGTACAGGTTGTAGCGGCCGGGTGCCTTGCCGATCAAACCCACCTCGGCCAGCCACGGTCGCGCGCAGCCATTGGGGCAGCCGGTGATGCGCACGCGAATGGTGTCTTGCGCCAAACCATGCGCGGCCAGCGCCGCATCGAAGCGGTCCAGGAAGGTCGGCAGATAGCGCTCGGCCTCGGCCATCGCCAACGGGCAAGTGGGCAGGGCGACGCAAGCGAGGGCGGCAAGCCGTGAGCCGCTGTGACGAAGATGGCCATCGAGACCATGCTGCGCAACCAGCGCCTCGATGCCCGCACGCGCGTCTTCGCTGACGTTGGCGATGATGAGGTTCTGGTTGGGAGTGATGCGGAACTCGCCCTGATGGATCTCGGCGATGGCCCTCAAGCCGCTGCGTTGGGTCGCGGCAAGAGTATCGGCAATCCGCCCGCTATCCAGATGCAGGGTCAGGTGCCAGCGGCCATCAAAGCCTTGCACCCAACCCGGACGGTCGCCGCTGTGCTCGAAGGCAATGGCGCGGCTGGGCTGCAGGGTCACGCCCGCCCGGCGCTGGATCTCGGCGACGAACACGTGCAAGCCCATGCGATCAATCGTGTACTTCAAGCGCGCCTGTTTGCGACTGCTGCGATCACCAAAATCGCGCTGGGTGGTGACCACTGCCTCGGCAAATGCCAGCAGCTGATCAGGCGCGTGAAAGCCGACCACATCGGCCAAACGCGGGTAGGTGTTGGCGTCGCCATGCGTGCTGCCCAAGCCACCGCCGACGGCCAGGTTGAAGCCGAGCAGTTCGCCGTTCTCGATGATGGCAATGAAGCCGAGATCGTTCGAATACAGATCAACATCGTTGATCGGCGGAACGGCAATCGCGGCCTTGAACTTGCGCGGCAAATAGGTAGGTCCGTAGATCGGCTCCGACTCGCCACCTTCCACCTTCTCGCCGTCCAGCCAGATCTCGTGATACGCGCGGCTGTGCGGCAGCAGGTGTTCTGACAGCTTGATCGCCCATTCCTGCACCAGCGCATGCGCACGTGTTTCGACCGGATTGCTGGCGCACATCACGTTGCGGTTGACGTCACCGCAAGCGGCGATGGTGTCGATCAGGACGGCGTTCATGGCCGCGATGGTGGTCTTCAAATCGCTCTTGATGACGCCGTGCAGCTGAAACGCCTGGCGCGTCGTCAGCCGCAGACTGCCATTGGCGTAGCGGCCGGCCAGATCATCCATCGCCAACCATTGCGCCGGCGTGCACACGCCGCCCGGCAAGCGGGTACGGATCATGAAACTGTAGGCCGGCTCAAGCTTTTGCCGACGCCGTTCGTCGCGAATGTCGCGATCATCCTGCTGATAGCTGCCGTGCAGCTTGATGAGTTGAGTGTCGTCATCAAACAACCCGCCGGTGACCGGGTTGGCCAGGCTTTCCAGCAGCGTGCCGCGCAGAAAGCGACTGGCGGACTTGATGCGCTCGACGTCGGTCAATGCAGTGGTTATGGGGACGCTCATGAGGGCGAGACTCATCGTGAAAGTCGTTCGGGTTCGGCTTCGGCCTGACTCCCTCCCCGATGTTCGGGGAGGGCTGGGGAGGGGTTAGGGAGCACGCCTTGGCTAACTTTCATGCGGCGGGGTGCGGTCTCCCCACTGCATGAAAGTTAGTAGACGTCGCGCAGATAACGGCGCTGGTCGGTCATCTCGCTCAGATACGCAGCCGCGTCCTCGTTGGATTTGCCAGCGTGGGTTTCGAGCACAGCAATCAGAGCGGCGTGTACGTCCGGTGCCATCGCGGTGGCGTCGCCGCAGACATAGACGGTGGCACCCGCATCGATCCACGCCCATAGCTCACTGCCCGAATCGGCAATGGCGTGTTGCACATAACGCTTGGCGGCTTGATCGCGCGAAAAGGCGAGATCAATCCGCTGCAAGCCGCCGCGCTTGAGCGCGTCCTGCCATTCCAGCTGATACAAAAAGCTGTTGCGCGCTTGCCGCTCACCAAAAACAAGCCAGTTGCGGCCAGTGGCGCCACTTGCGATTCGCTCCTGCAGAAAACCGCGATAGGGCGCGACGCCGGTGCCAGCACCAATCATGATGATGTCGCGGCCGCTGTCGCTGGGCAGGCGAAAGCGGATATTCGGCTCGATGAACACGCGCAGGCGGTCGCCGTCGTTGGCATCCGCAAGGTGGCTGGAAGCGGCGCCCAGATGGCTGAAGCCAGCAAACTCATAGCCCACGCGGGCCACGGTCAGATGCGCTTCTTCGCCGACAACCGACGGGCTGGACGCGATGGAATACAAACGCGGCGTGATCGGACGCAGCGCCGCGACCAACTCCTGTGCTGACCAGACCGCCGCGTGTCGACGCAACAGGTCGATCGGCTGATATTCGCGCAGAAGGCGGGCGGAATCGGAGTCGACTGCTTGCCGCAGATCGCTGTCGTTGCTGCGCTCAGTGTGAGCGAGAAGCAGCGGTCGGCTCAGTCGAGTCAGTTCACGCTCTTCTGTCAGCCATGTTGCCAACGGCAAGCTGCGACCGCCAACTTCGACGACGTGCTCGCCGTTGAGCCCCGTTGCCTGCAAAACCTCGCTCACCAGCGGCGCGGGATTACGTGGCCACACGCCAAGCGCATCGCCGGGCTGGTAACTCAAGCCTGCGCCGGCCAGCGAAATCTCCAGATGACGCACGTTCTTGCTGGCGTCGCGCGCGGTGACGCGTTGGTTCTCCAATAGTTCGGCCGCGAACGGGCGTTCACGACTCCAGCCGGATCCGGCTGGACGCAAAGCGGTGACCGTGGCGCTTATTGCCAGCGTCGGTTCGGCGATCTCCTTGATACGGGTGAGCGCGCCATCGATCCAAGGCGCCGCGATCAGGTCGATTTCCACATCGGCGTCGGCGCGATCTGCAAAACGCTGCGCGCCGAGTTCGGCCAAGCGCTGGTCGAGCTTGCGGCCCACCACGCAAAACTGCGGATAGCTTGAGTCACCCAACGCCAACACCGAGTACTTCAAAGCGGGCAGGGCAGGTGCGCGGCGGCTGCTCAGAAACTCGACAAAGCCCTGCGCGTCTTCCGGCGGATCGCCATCGCCCTGGGTGCTGATGACCACCAGCAGCAGACGCTCGGCGGCCAATTCCTGCCGCGCATAGTCTCCAGTCGCGATTACGCGCACATCGAGACCGGCATCTGTCGCCCGCCGGCCGATGCGTTCGGCCAAGCGTCTCGCGTTGCCGGTTTGCGAGCCGTACAAGACAGTGAGGCGAATGCCCGCAGGTTTGCTGATCGGCGCAGCTAGGCTGGTGACGCGGCCGCTGGCGACGCCGGCCATGTAGCCCGACAACCACTGCAAAGCAGGCGCATCGAGTCCAGCCACCAATTGATCAAGCAGCTGCTGGCGACCACCGTCCAACAGTTCGGGGATGAGCAGATCAAGCGATTGCGCGGGGCGAACAGCCGGCTGCGGGGGCATGGCCTGGCTCCTGGGAGGATGTAGGCATGCTCCAGCCGTCGGCGCGTGGCGTGAAAGGAGCATCAGCGATGCCGATATACCCGTGACGCATGGTCGTGTGGCCTTCAGCAGCTATTCAATGCGAGTCCGGGAACTCTTTCCAAAACACGTGGTCGCACCCGCACTGCGGTTGCCCGAACCGCGCCCGACCAGGAATCTCGATGACCCGCACTCTGGCCGCAGCCGTACTGGCCGCCTTTGCTTTTTCCGCCCAAGCGGCTGGCTTGGATGATGCGCGAGTCCGCGCAGCAATCAGCTCGTTGGTGCCCAACGCCACCATCGACAGCATCGCTGAAGCGAAGTTGCCTGGCTTTTACGAGGTCGTGTTGTCTGGGCAAATCGTCTACGTCAGCGAAGACGGCAAGTATCTGCTGCAGGGGAATCTGTACGACGTTGCGACCCGCATCGATCTCACCGAGGGCAGCCGCGCGCAGCTTCGCCGCAGCGCATTGAAGGATGTCGATCCCAAGCAGAAGATTTCTTTCACCACGCCAGAAACAAAGTATGTCGTTACTGTCTTCACCGACATTGATTGTGGTTACTGCAAGAAGATGCATTCGGAAATGTCGGCTTACAACGCGCTGGGCATCGGCGTCGAGTACATGTTCTTTCCGCGCGCGGGGGCAGGCTCACAGTCTTGGGAAAAGGCGGTTTCGGTGTGGTGCTCCGATGACCGCAGGCAGGCGCTTACCGATGCCAAGGCAGACAAGCCACTCGACCGCAAGGAATGCCCCAACCCCGTTGAAGCGGATTACGCACTGGGCAATCGTATCGGTGTCAGCGGGACACCCATGGTGATCGCCGCAGACGGCACCCAGCTGGGTGGGTACTTGCCGCCTGAGCAGATGCTGGCACGGCTTGAACAGTTGGCGAATCCGCCGATTAAATAGGCTCATTAGCTCCCAATGGCTGGCTGATTCGCAGCAAGATGGGTTGGCGCCGGGCTGTTAGCCCCGGCGCTTCCGTTATCCTATGCGGCCCACCGCCTGCGATTGCGCGCAGACATGATTGTTTTTGAGGGCCGAGAGGCCCTATCCGGCTTTCGCCGCCGCCGCCTGATGCGGCAACTCCTACCTTCGATTGACACGGCAGCCGACGCGTGTGCGGCGGACTACGTCTATTTCGTTGACGCCGATGCTTTGACTGCGACGCAGACCGAGCAACTCGGTCGCGTCCTGCAGGCGCGCCCCACCGCCACTGAAGCCGCACCAGCGACCGTGTTTGTGGTGCCGCGTATTGGCACGCAATCGCCGTGGGCGAGCAAGGCGACCGAGATCCTGCGCGGATGTGGATTGCCGATTTTTCGGGTCGAACGCGGAATGCGGCTGAGAATGGGCGCAGCTATCGCTGAAATGATCGATCTGGCCGACCCCAGCGTTCGGCGGCGGCTGCACGATCCAATGACCATGAGCCTAGTGTTGGATTCGGCCGCCGTAGCAGCGCTGTTTGTCGCGTCGCCTGCGGCGGCGTTGGAACGGGTCGCAGTGGCGCAGTTACCGGCAGCCAACCTTCGATTTGGCCTAGCACTTTCTGCTGATGAGATCGCCTACCTGCAGGCGAGTTATCAGGCCTTGGGCCGCGCGCCGAGTGATGCCGAACTGGTGATGTTCGCGCAGGCCAATTCCGAGCACTGTCGACACAAGATTTTCAACGCTCGCTTCACAGTTGATGGCGAGCCGATGCCGCTGTCGCTGTTTGCAATGATTCGCAACACCGAAGCGCAATCACCGCAGTTGACCTTGAGTGCCTACAAGGACAATGCGGCGGTTGTCGAGGGCTTTGCCAGTCGTTTGTTCAGCGCTGGCGCAGATGGCAGCTATCACGCCGCGGCGGCTGCGCCTTCGGCGTTTGCCATCAAGGTCGAAACTCATAACCATCCGACCGCGATCTCACCGTTTGCTGGTGCCGCCACCGGCTCGGGCGGCGAGATACGTGACGAGGGCGCCACCGGTCGCGGCGGCAAGCCCAAGGCCGGGCTAACCGGCTTCTCGGTGGGTCATCTGCGATTACCCGAATTGGCACAACGCTGGGAAACGCTGCGTCCATTGAATCCACGGATGGCTAGCGCACTTGAAATCATGATCGACGGACCGATAGGTGCCGCCGCATTCAATAATGAGTTCGGGCGGCCGGCGTTGTGTGGGTACTTCCGCAGTTTTGAATTGGAATCATTGCTGCCGGGTTTACGCTGGGGCTACGACAAGCCAATCATGCTGGCCGGCGGCTTGGGTCGGGTTGAGCCCGCCCAGGTCGAGAAACTGCGGCTGTCGGCCGGCGATGTGGTGGTCGTGCTCGGCGGGCCAGCGATGCTGATCGGCTTGGGCGGCGGTGCCGCATCCTCGTTGGCTTCGGGTGAGCGTGCGGAAGCGCTCGACTTTGCGTCGGTACAGCGCGATAACCCGGAGATGCAGCGGCGCTGTCAGGAAGTGATTGATCGCTGCTGGCAGCGTGGCGCGACGAATCCCATTCTGGCGATTCACGATGTGGGTGCGGGTGGGCTTTCCAATGCCATCCCTGAATTACTGCACGATGCTGGCCGCGGCGGCCGCATTGATCTTTCCAGGATTGACTGCGCCGATGCGGGCATGAGTCCGATGCAACTGTGGTGTAACGAGTCGCAGGAACGTTACGTACTGGGCCTGCGCGCGGATGCCTTGGCCGAGTTTGCGGCGCTGTGTGCGCGTGAGCGCTGCCCGCACGCGGTGGTCGGCGTGGTCACGGACGACGCGCGTTTGCTGGTCGGCTATGGCGTCACCGCTGAGGACACGCCCGACCACCCTGCCATCGACTTGCCCATGGCCGTGCTGTTCGGCAACGCGCCCAAGTTGCAGCGCGAATCGTTGCGACCTCCCGCCGCCGTTTGGCCGCGTTTGGATGTCGACGCTTTGGACGACGGTGAGGGCGAAGTCGACCTGTACGCAGCGGGCTTGCTGGTCTTGGCGCATCCAACGGTCGCCGCAAAAAACTTTCTGGTAACCATCGGCGATCGTTCGGTCGGCGGTCTGTGCGCGCGCGACCAGATGGTCGGGCGCTGGCAGTTGCCACTGGCCGATTGCGCCATTACCTTGTCCGACTTTCACGGCAACGCCGGTGAGGCGATGGCGGTCGGTGAGCGCACACCGTTGGCCTTGTTGGATGCCGCGGCCAGCGCGCGCATGGCGGTGGGCGAGGCACTCACCAATCTGGCAGCGGCGCCGGTCGCGTCCTTGCGCGAGGTAAAACTCTCCGCCAACTGGATGGCAGCGGCGGGCCATCCGGGCGAAGACGCGCGCCTGTTCGACGCGGTGCGCGCCGTCGGCATGCAGCTGTGTCCGGCTCTGGGGATTGGCATTCCGGTCGGTAAGGATTCGCTGTCGATGCAGGCGCAATGGACCACATCCGAAGGCAGCCAAAAAACGGTGTCGCCGGTCTCCTTGACTATTTCCGCGTTTGCTCGCGTTGCGGATGTCCGCCACGCGCTGACGCCGGTGCTTGCTCGCGAGGTCGAGAGCGAGCTGTGGCTGCTCGGTCTGGGTGCCGGCAAACAGCGCATGGGCGGTTCGATACTTGCCCAGTGCCTGCAGACCTTCGGCGGTACGCCGCCCGACCTGGATGATCCACAGCGGCTGGTCGCATTTTTTGATCTGATCCAGCAAGCGCGTGCCAATGGACTCTTGCTCGCGTATCACGACCGCAGCGATGGTGGCGCCTTCGCGACCTTGTGCGAGATGGCATTTGCCGGTCACGTCGGCCTCGATATCTGCCTTGACGGGTGGGGAGAGAGCGCTTTCTCCTGCTTGTTCAACGAAGAACTGGGAGCGGTGGTGCAGGTGGCGGTTGCGGATCGCGCCGAGTTCGCCGACCTGATTGATCGCCATGACCTCACCCATTGCGCGCAACGCATCGGTCGCAGCGTCGACAAGCCGCGTCTTCGCATCAGTCGCGATGGAGTCACGCTTGCGCAGTGGAGCTGGAACGAGGCGTTTTCTGCATGGTGGTCGGTGAGTCACGCGATTGCGCGTCTGCGCGACAATCCCGAGTGCGCGGACAGCGAGCGCGATCAGCGCAATGATTATGCTGACCTTGGCTTGCAACCCTTGGCGACCTTTGCGGTGGCTGAGGACATCGCGGCTCCCTTCATCGCGACGGGCGTGCGGCCACGCGTGGCCGTGCTACGCGAACAAGGCGTCAATGGTCAGGTCGAGATGGCGGCGGCGTTTGATCGTGCCGGCTTTACCGCTGTTGACGTGCACATGAGCGAGTTGCTGACTGGCGCGCGGCGCTTGAGCGATTTTGTGGGCCTCGCGGCCTGCGGCGGATTTTCCTACGGCGACGTGCTCGGCGCTGGTCGTGGTTGGGCGATCTCGATCCTGGAAAACGAGCGCATGCGCGCCGAGTTTGCCGAGTTCTTTGCGCGCCCCGATAGTTTCAGCCTCGGCGTCTGCAACGGCTGCCAGATGCTCTCGCAATTGAAGCCGCTGATTGTTGGGGCTGAGCACTGGCCGGAATTCGCCCGCAATGCCAGCGAACAGTACGAGGCCCGTCTGGTGGAGGTGGAAGTGGTCGAATCACCGTCGCTGTTTTTCAAGGGCATGGCCGGCTCGCGATTGCCGGTCGTGGTCGCGCATGGCGAAGGTCGGGCGGTGTTTGCCAGCGATGCGGATCGCGACGCTGCCCACGTGGCATTGCGTTTTGTCGAAGCTGACGGCCGCGCCAGCGGGCGTTATCCGCTCAATCCGAACGGCTCACCCCACGGCATTACGGGTCTGACCAGTAGCGACGGCCGCGCCACTTTGTTGATGCCGCATCCTGAGCGCGTCTTTCGCGGGGTGCAGCTGAGTTGGAAGCCGACGCAATGGGGCGACGACTCGCCTTGGCTGCGTTTGTTCCAGAACGCGCGTGCGTGGGTGGCATGACGATGTCGCCGCTTCGTCAGTTTGTGCTGTCGGCAATGTTGTGGTTGCCGCTGGCGTTTTTCTTGTGGTTTCTGTTGGCAGGACCGGTGGTCTGGCCGGTGGCACAGCTCGCCAATTTGATCGTCCCGCAGCTGTTGCCGGATGCGGTATCCAGTGTGGTTCTGCATGGGTCACTGCTTGAGGTGGAAACCAAACTGCTGACCGAGGCAGGCCCCAACGGTCAGCGCGGCGTATTGGTGCTCGATGTGCGGCCGTTGATCTATGCCTGGTGTCTGCCGCTGTTTGCTGGATTGGTGATCGCCACACCATTGGAAGGCCGTCGGCGCTGGCGGCAATTCGCCATTGGCCTGCCAGTGTTGTGGTTGATCGTCACTTGGGGAGCCATATTCGACATTCTGAAGTTGCTCACATTTGATGCCGGTCCGCTGGGCGAAGCCGCAATTGCGGCGGCGGGTTTCTCCGCCGATTTCGTCGGGCTTGGCTATCAGTTTGGCTATCTGATCCTGCCTGCGGTGACCCCGGTTTCGCTGTGGGTCCTGCTGAATCCCCAGTTTCTGGAAGGTCTGGTCGGCTGGACTGGGGAACCGGCCGACCCGATCAGCGGTCCCAGTGCATCCGCTGATTCGAGCGGACCCGCCGCCACCGAGCCCACCGTTACCGAGCCCACTGATTCGAAATGAACGCCATCCTCGCCGAATCCTCTGAGCTTGCCGTCGCGGCCTTGGGCCAAGATGCGCTTGAAGAGCGCATCGCCGAGCAGTTGCAAGCGCGCGGCCGTTTGAAAGACCACGACCTTGGCCGCGCTCGGCGGTTGCTGGAAGAGTCCGGCGGCACCCTGATTGCGTTGATGACGCGGATTGGATTGGTCTCGGAGCGCGATGTCGCCGAGGCCAGCGCCGAAGTGCTGGGCCTGCCACTGATGGCGCAACGCGACTTTCCCGAAGTCGCGCCGCCGAATGTGCAGCTGTCGCTGCGCTTTCTGAAGCAGATGCACATCTGTCCAGTGGCGGAGGACGAAACCTCGGTCGACCTCTTGGTCGCCGATCCACAGGACCCGTATCCGATTGATGCCGTGCGCATGGCCACGGGTCGCGACGTGCGCATTCGCATCGGTGTGCGTTCGGAAATTGGTGCCTTGATTGAGCGGTTGTATGGCTCAGGTCGCTCCGCGATGGGCGCGATTGTCGAGAATCTGACCGAAGGCGATGGCCGCGCAGAAGACGACATCGAGCACCTGCGCGATCTGGCCTCTGAAGCGCCGGTCATTCGACTGGTTAATCTAATAATCCAGCGCGCGGTCGAAGCGCGCGCGTCCGACATTCACATCGAGCCGTTCGAGAATCGGCTGAAGGTGCGAATCCGTATCGACGGTGTGCTGGCGGAAGTGGAATCGCCGCCGGCGGGATCGACCGCAGCGGTGATCAGTCGCGTCAAGATCATGGCCAAGCTCAACATTGCCGAGCGTCGGCTGCCACAAGATGGTCGCATCATGATTCGCGTGCAGGGCAAGGAACTTGACCTGCGCGTATCGACGGTGCCCACCGCGCACGGCGAAAGCGTGGTGATGCGTATCCTTGATCGTGAGTCGATCGTGTTCGACTTCCACAAGCTCGGCTTTACCGATGAGTTCCTGCCGAAGTTCATGCAGGTGCTGGAACAGCCGCACGGCATCTTGCTGGTGACCGGGCCGACCGGCTCGGGCAAGACCACGACGCTGTACACCGCGCTGTCGCGAATCAACACGCCCGACGTCAAGATCATCACCGTGGAAGACCCGGTCGAGTATCAGATCGAGGGCATCAACCAGATCCAGGCCAAGCCACAGATCGGTCTCGATTTCGCCCACGCACTGCGTTCCATCGTTCGCCAGGATCCCGACGTCATCATGATCGGTGAAATGCGCGATTTGGAAACCGCACGTATCGCGATCCAATCCGCGCTGACCGGTCACCTGGTGCTCAGCACCCTGCACACCAACAACGCCGCTGGCGGCATCACCCGTTTGCTCGACATGGGCGTCGAAGACTATTTGTTGACCTCCACGGTCAACGGCATTCTGGCCCAGCGTCTGGTGCGTCGTATCGAGCCCACCCATGCGCAACGCTACGCGGCGCTGCCGGAGGTGGTGGAAGAGTTCAAGCTGCGCCGATTCACCCAGGCCGACCCGCTCATGCTGACTCGACCGATGCCATCGCCGCTGACCGCCACCGGCTATCTCGGCCGCACCACGATTATGGAATTTCTGGTCATGGCCGACCCCATCCGCCGCATGATCATGCAGCACGCCGACATGGGGAAAATCGAAGCGCAAGCCCGCGAACTGGGCATGCGCACCATGTACGAAGATGGCTTGGTCAAGGCGATTGACGGCGTGACCACGATTGAAGAGGTGCTGCGTGTTACGCAGGAGAGCTGAGATTCGGGATTCGGGATTTGGGATTCGCAGGAACCCGGCACTGCTGACGCGTGCGGCCAGCTCAACCCATTCCGACGCGGGCGTCAGTGCGGCGCTGGACTTTGCTTTTGCGAATCCCGAATCCCGAATCCCGGCTCCTAGTTGATGCCTCTCTTCCGCTACAAAGCCTTCACCCCGGCTGGCGAGACCCTCGATGGACGCATGGAGGCGGCGAACGTCGAAGAGGTGATCGCCAAGCTGCAGGACGCTGGCAATCTGTTGCTTGAAGCCAAGCCGGCCGATGCCGATGGCGGTGGCAGTGCCTTGGCGGCGTTGATGCGGCGGCCGGACATGAATGCCGCAGAGGTGCTGCAGTTCACCCAGCAACTGGCGACCTTGATGGCGGCTGGACAGCCCTTGGATCGGGCGCTGCAGATCTTGCTGGATCTGCCGGAGTCCGCCGCGGCGCGCAAGGTCATCGATCGCATTCGCGAATCGGTGCGCGGTGGCGCGCCCTTGTCGCAGGCAATGGAGCAACAAGGCGCGGTGTTTTCCAGGCTTTACATCAACATGGTGCGCGCGGGTGAGATCGGTGGTGCCCTGCACGACACCTTGCGCCGGCTCAGTGAGTACCTGGATCGCAGCAAGGCGCTGCGTGAAAGCGTGATCAACGCGCTGATTTACCCGGCCATCCTGGTGGTGATGGTGTGCGCCTCGTTGCTGCTGTTGCTGGGTTACGTGGTGCCGCAGTTTCTGCCGATGTTTGAAGATCTGGGTGCCGAGCTGCCGTTGCTGACGCGTGCCGTGCTGTGGGCTGGCAACATGGTGCAGAACTGGTGGCTGCTGCTGCTGGCCTTGGCGGTCACCGTGGCGGTGGTGCTGCCACGACAACTGCGTGATCCGGTCAACCGGCTAGCATTTGACCGCTGGCTATTGGGTCGCGGCATGCTCGGCACCTTGTTTGCACGTGTTGATACGGCGCGGTTGGCGCGCACGCTGGGAACTTTGATACACAACGGTGTTCCATTGCTGACCGCGCTTTCCATCGCGCGCAATGTGTTGGGCAACAGCGCGCTGGCCGAAGCCATCGACGAAGCCGGCAAAGAGGTAAAAACCGGCGGCGGACTGGCCACGTCACTGGCGCGTAGCAAACTGTTTCCTCGCCTCGCCTTGCAAATGGTGCAGGTAGGTGAAGAATCCGGTGAGTTGGAAGGCATGCTGATGCGCGTCGCCGACACCTTCGACATGGAGGTGAAGAACACGCTGGATCGCTTGCTTGCCGCCTTGGTTCCGGCCATCACCATCGTCATGGCGTTCGTCGTCGCCTTGATCATGATGGCGATCCTCGTGCCAATCTTCAGTCTTAGCAGCGCAATGGGATAATGCAGATGAAAGCTTCAATCCGTTCGACCGCAGGCAAGCACATCGCGCGGCGCGCACATCGTCAATCCGGCTTCAGCCTGATCGAAATTCTGGCCGTGGTGGCCCTGATCGGCATGGTCGTGGCATTCGCCGTCAATCAGATCGGTGACAACGCACAGCGCGCTCGCTGGAGCTTGGCAAAATCGCAGATTCAGACCTTGGGCGCCAAGATCGAGCAATTTGAGCTCGACAACGGCAATCCGCCACAACGGCTGGAGGACTTGATCAAGGCACCCTCCGACGCATCGCAGTGGAATGGTCCTTATGCCAAAGAGTCCGAGCTCAAGGACCCCTGGCAGAACACTTTCGTCTACCGGTCGCCGGGTACGAACGGCGGCTTCGATTTGACCAGCCTCGGCGCCGACAAGAAGCCCGGCGGCGAAAAACACGCGCGCGATATCAACAGCTGGGAGTGATCGTGCACTCGTCTAGCGCGAATGCTGCGCGGCAAACGCGTGGCTTCACGCTGGTCGAGATCGTGGTGGTGATCGCCCTGATCGGGTTGATATTCGCGGTCATCAGCGTTTCGATCGGTGCAGGGCTGGAAGGCGCCAAAGTGCGCGCCGCCAGCCGCAATCTCGCTGCCGCCTTGCGCTACACGCGCACCCAGGCCATCGTCAAACGCGAGTCGCAGGCGCTGACTTTGAATGTCGACGCGCGCAGCTACACCGCGCCCGGCAAGCCACCAGTGCAGTTGCCTAAACAGATGAGCTTGAAGCTGCTGACTGCGGCGTCCGAGCAAGTGGACGAAGGCGTCGGTCGCATCCGCTTTTTCGCCGATGGCTCGTCCACGGGTGGTCACATCGATGTCCTGCGCGAGCGCGCTGTGTGGGGCATCGACGTGGCTTGGCTGACCGGCGAAGTGACTCTGCGTGAAGGCAACGGCGATGATCGCAGTCGCTGAACTTGCACCGGCTTCACGCGGTCCGAACCCCACCATGAAGCAGCCCTTTCTCTCTGCCAACTCTCGCTGCCCGCGTAAGCGTGGCGCACGCGGCTTCACCTTGATTGAAGTGGTGGCAGCGTTTGCCATCCTTGCGTTGGGCTTGGCCATGACCATGCAGATCGCTGCCGGCGGCCTGCGGCAAACTCGGCAGGCGGCCGATTACACCGAGGCGGCATTGCTCGCGCAAACGGTATTGGATACCGCCGGTGTCGGCGAGAAGCTGGAAATCGGCGAAACAAGCGGCGATTGGGAAGGCGGCTTCAGCTGGACCTTGACCGTCTCGCCTTATGAACTGGCTGATCTGGGTGACATTGCCGCCGTCGATCCGCTGACATCACCGGTGCGACTGGTAGAACTTGATCTGGCTGTGCGTTGGGACCGTAACGGTAAACAGCGCGAGGCCCATTACCGCAGCTTGCGCGCCATGCTGCCGGAAACGCTATGAGCCAGCACTCGATCACGGCCCGCGACGTGCGCAACCGGGTGGCGAACCAAAAACGGTTCGGTGCTGCGAGCGATCATGCTGGCGGCGGCTCACGCGGCTCACGCGGCTTCACCTTGCTTGAAGTTCTGATGGCCGTGGTGTTGCTGGCGCTGTTGATGACCTTGGCCTTGACCAGTATTCGCACTGCCATTCAGGCCAGCCGTTCTGGCGAGGCGATGATCGCCCGCAGCGAACAGTCGCGCACCGTGCAGGGTTTTATGCGACGGCAGTTGGCGCAAGCGCTGCCGATTGCCTACGAACAAGTCGCCGATGCAGGTACCGAGCGGCGGTTTGCGGGATCAGCCGATGAAGTTGTGTTTGTCGCCACCATGCCCGGCTATTTGTCGAGGGGCGGCGCCCACGTGCAAACGCTGAGTCTGGTGGGCAATGGTCGCGGTCAGCGTTTGCAATTCAATCACGCCCAACTCAATGGCTACGACCCCGCAGACCCGCAGTTTGCTGCCGAGCCGGTGGTACTGATGGAGGGTATCGCGAGTGGCCGTTTCGAGTTTCGCGAGCTTGATGAAACCGGCGAGTTGGGCGAGTGGAACAGCGATTGGGAAACCAGCGAGCGCTTGCCCTTGATGATTCGGCTGGTGCTTGAATTTGACCGCGATGATGCGCGCCGCTGGCCCGAGTTCGCGGTCACCGTAATGGCGTCGGCGGCAGGCATCCAGCCGGTTGGTTTCACCGCGCGACCGGCGCGCGGCTTGACTATCCCCAATCCCGCCGGTCAGCGGCGTCCGGTGCCACGGCCATGAAGCAACGCGGTGTCGCCTTCATCGTCGTGCTGTGGTTACTGGCGCTGGTCACCATCCTGCTCGGCAGCTTTGCTGTGCTGGCGCGCAGTGAGAGCCTGCAGGCGCGACATCTGTTCGACACCACGCAAGCGCGCTATGCGGCCGAGGCGGGGATCAATCGCGCCGTGTATGCGCTGGCCGCACCGGACCCGCTGGCCCGGTGGGCTCCGGATGGACGCAGCTATTCCTTTGAATACGCGGGCGCCGACATCGAAATTCAGGTCATCGACGAATCCGGCAAACTCGATATCAATGCCGCCGAAATGACCTTGCTGGAAGCCTTCTTCAAAGGCAGCGGCCTCGAAGAGGCTGCTGCGCAAGCGCTCGCCGCCGCCATAGTCGACTGGCGTGACCCTGACGATCTGATCTCCATCAACGGTGCCGAGGACGCTGAATATGCCGAGGCTGGGCTCCTGTATGGTCCGAAGAACGCCTTGTTCGACACCTTGTCGGAGCTGCAACAGGTGCTGGGCATGAATCACGAGCTGTATCGGCGCTTGGCCCCCTCGCTGACCATCCATTCCGGCATGAGTGTGCCGAATGCGGCGTTTGCGCCGGCGGAAGTATTGGCAGCCATTCCTGGCATTGAGCCCGCCTTGGTCGCACTGTTGGTGGAACAGCGGCAGTCTTACGATCCCGCGCTAGGCGGCACAGCGCCCACCTTGCCCGACGGCAGTCCCCTCGTGGCGCAGGGCGGGAGTGGCACTTATACTGTGCGCAGCCGGGCAACGCTTGCGAATGGCGCTTGGACCGAGCTCGATACAACGGTCCGCCTTGGCGGCGCCGCCCTCTCTGGACTCGCCTACACCGTCTTGCGCTGGCAAGAGGGTGAGCCACTATGAGCGCCCCACTGTTGCCGATGGCTTTTCAAGACGCGCTTGCACCCACCATCAACCGTTTGCGGCTGCGCTACGCGCAAGGACCGCTGCCGGCATTTTTTGACTGGTGGTTTGGACAGTTGACCGAGCTGTTGCCGGCGCGTTGGCGGGCAGCTTTGGCGACCAAGGACGCCGAACTCTGGTTCACCGTGGATGGCAGCCGACTGCTGGTGCGAACGCCAGCGGATGCATCACCAGAGCCCTTGGCCGAGCTTGACCTTGGCGCGCCTGATGGGTTGCTTGTTGCGTTTGATGAGTCGCTCTCGGAAGACCTGCGCAACCGCCGCCGCGTTTTGCTGCTGCCATCCTCGCAGGTTTTGCGTCGGCGCTTGCAGCTGCCGGCGGCGGCACGCGAGAACCTAGCCACCGTGCTCGGATTCGAGCTTGATCGGCAAACGCCCTTCCGCGCCGAGCAGGTTTTTTTCGACAGTCGGCTGTTGCCACACGACAAGGCTGCCAAGACTGTGCCGGTCGAATTGGGTCTGGTCCCGCGCGAGCCGGTAAAGGCCGCGCTCATCGCATTGGGTCCTCTGGTCGGCCAATTGGACGCCGTTGATGCAGTAAGTGCCGGTCTGCGCATGGGGTTTAATTTCTTGCCACCGGCGCAGCGTCGGCAACGTGCGCATCGCGCGCTGTGGATCAACCTTGGGCTGATTGCTGCCAGTGCTTTGTTCCTGGTGCTGGCGATGGGACATCTGGTCGACAACCGGGTGGCGGCGGTCGAGTCACTGCGCGCTGAGTCGGACCTTCAGCGCGATGCGGCGCGGGAAGTTGCGGTGTTGCGCAAGTCGCTTGAGGAAGCCGTCGCCGGTGCCAACTTCCTGGCTGTGCGCAAGAAAACAGCGCCAAGCATGATTGAACTGCTGAATACACTGACCGAAGTCTTCCCGGACAACACCTTCATCGAGCGCTTGAATGTCGCTGGGACCACCCTCAGCATGACCGGGCAGAGTGGCCAAGCCGCGCGTTTGATCGAGATGCTGCGCGACGCGAAAGGCATTCGTGAGGCCGCCTTGTCGGGTGCCATTCAGCCCGACTCTCGCAGCGGTAAGGACAGATTCAACCTCACCGCGCAGTTGGGTGACGCACCGAAGGAGGCCGCCAATGGCGCAGCTTCCAAGCGGTAAACAAGGTCAGTTGTTGGCGCTGGCTTTGCTGGCCGGCGTCCTGCTCAGTGGTTACTTCCTGTTCGTGCACTGGTGGTTCACCGGTCCGCTGCTGCAAGCACGCGCCGAGCTCATCGAGTTGCGTGAGCAAGAGTCAAAGTTTCGTCATTCGGCGTTGCAACGCCCGGCGATCGAACAGCGATTGGCTGAGGTGCGTGAATTCGAAGCGGCCAACCCTGGATTCCTGCCTGAAGACAATTTTGATCTGGCAGCCTCCGCGCTGATCCAGCGCTTGCGCACGCAAGTCGACGGGCTCGGCGCCGGCAACGATTGTCAGCTGGTCAGCACCACGCCGGTTCGATCACGCGAAGAAGAGCCGTTCGTACGAGTTGCCATCCAGGTGCGCATGCGCTGCGAAACCGAGCGTCTGCTGCCCGTCTTGCATGCGCTCGAGTCGGGTAGCCCGCAGTTGTTTCTGAGTGACTTCGGCGTGTTCACGCGGCGAGTGGCCGAACAAGTCGCGGCGCTGGGTGGTCAACGCGGGGCCATCGACGTCAACTTCGAGTTGTACGGCTATCTCAGACAGCGCGGAGCGGGCGCATGAGTGCCGCCTCATTGCGTCTGCTGACTTTGCTGCTGGCTGTCTTTTGTGGCTGGTCTTTGCTGGTGTTGCTGGCGGTTGAAACCGGCCTTGGTGGCCGCTATAGCCTGCAGCCCGAAGATGCCGAGCAAATCGCGGTCCCGCCATCACTGCGCCTGGACCGCGCGCAGAGTGCACTCGGTGGCCTTGAGACCTACGCCAAGATTGCCGAGCGACCACTGTTCAACGCGGATCGTCGCCCGCTACCACCGGAAGTAGCGGGCACCACGGCGGTGCCAGTCGCCGCTGCGGCACCTTTGGACGTGATGCTTACCAGCGTAGTGCTGCGTGGTGACACCCAGATCGCTCAATTTACCGACCGCACCAGCGGTGTTTCGCAGACCTTGAAAATTGGTCAATCGCTGGCGGGTGAGCAGTCGGCGTGGAAGCTGGTTGAACTCGCCGCCCGCGGCGCGGTCTTCGAAGGCCCTTCAGGACGCGTCAACGCAGAACTGCGGGTTTTCGACGGACAGGGTGGCGAAGCGCCCACCGCGCCGCCAGTACCGCAAGCCATTACCGAAACCCCGCCGCCACCGCCAAACGGCCAAGGCGCAGTAGAAAATCCCACGGCGGCAGCCGCCGAAGAAGCCCAAAGCCCCGAGTCGCGTGCGGAAATGATCCGTCGTCGGATCGAAGAACGGCGCCGACAAATGCGCGAAGAAGCAGCGCGAGCTGCGGAGAAACAAAAACAATGAGTGCACGTATGAATCATTCGCGCCAGTCTGCCGGCAACTCCCAACCTGTCTTTACGGCAGGTTCGAACAGGAGCCGCGCGTGAATATTCGCTTTTCAACGCTGTTCGCGGTCGCATTTTCCGTCCTGCTAGCCGGCTGCGCAACCACATCGGGCCCGCCGGCCGCCAGAATCTACACTGACTTCTCACAGGACAATCCCGCTGCCAATGAGGGCGTCGCCAATGGTGCGGAGTTCTCAGTGGAAGACGGCCCAGCGGCGCCGGAATCCGACCCGAGCGATCTGACCCACGTCGGCACCGGCAAGCTGATTAACGAGACGGCGGCGCGCAAACCGGCGTCACCCGAGGGGGCGACGGGCGAAGTTACCTTCAATTTTGAAGGCGAGTCGCTGCACGCGGTGGTCAAGCTGATCCTAGGCGAGTTCCTGCAGCAGAACTATGTCATCGCCCCGGGCGTGCAAGGCACGGTCACCTTTTCGACCGCGCGCCCGTTGCGTGGCGATCAGGCGTTGTCGATTCTGGAAATGCTGCTGCGTTGGAACAACGCCACCCTCATTTGGGAGGACGGCCGCTACACCGTGTTGCCGGTTGCGCAAGCGCTGCCTGGGAACTTGACTCCGCGCATGGGTCCGGCGCAAACCGTGCGCGGCTATGAGGTGCGTGCTGTGCCACTGAAATTCATCTCGGCGACCGAGATGGAGAAGTTGCTCAAGCCCTACGCGCGGCCTGAGAGCGTGGTCAACGTGGATCCGCAGCGCAACCTGATCACCTTGGCAGGCACCCGCGCTGAACTCGAAAACTACCTGCAAACCATCGAAGTATTCGACGTTGACTGGCTGGCAGGGATGTCGGTAGGCGTGTTCACCTTGCAGCAATCGGACGCCGCTGACGTCATCAGCGAGATGGAGAAGATTTTTGGCGAAGGCGGCAACACGCCGCTGGCGGGACTATTCCGGTTCATCCCGCTGGAAGGCATCAATGGCGTGCTGGTCATCACCCCCCAGCCCAACTATCTGAACACCATTGAAGAGTGGCTGGAGCGCTTCGACCTGGGCGGCGGCGAAGCGGGTCAGCGCCTGTATGTGTATGAAGTCAAGAACGTCAATGCGCTGGATCTGTCAGATACCTTGTCTGACATCTTCCAGACCTCGGGCGGGCGTCCTTCTGCGTCGAGCGGAGCAGGCGTTGCGCCAGGCTTGGAGCCGGTCGAGATTCGTACCTTAGGCGCGGATGGTGCTCAGCGCTCCACCGCTCAAGACGAGCGCAAAGCGCGCACAGAAGAGCGCCGTGCAGCGCGTGACGCGCAATCGAGTGGCGGCGGAGCATCCTCGGGTGGCGATGGAATTTCCCTGGGTGCTGCCGATGAAGTGCGCATATCTGCCGTCGAAGAAAGCAACTCTCTGATTGTGCGTGCCTCGTCTTCGCAGTGGGAATCCATACGGCGCGTCATCGAGCGGCTCGATCAGGTGCCGTTGCAAGTGGTTATCGAGACGCAGATTGTGCGCGTGGCGCTGAATGAAGAGCTCAAGTACGGCGTGCAGTGGTTTTTTGAGAATGCTGTGCCGGCCGGGCTGCAGGCACAGGCAGCAGCGCAGCGGGGCTTCAGCTCTCTGGGCGGCACCATTAGCGAGGTGAGCACGACGAATCCGGGCGGGCTGGCGTGGAGTTTCCTCGGGCACAACTCGCAGGCGTTGATCACGGCGATCGATACCGTGGGTGATGTCACGGTCTTGTCCGCCCCGTCATTGGTGGTGCTGAACAACAAGCAAGGCACCATCAATGTGGGTACCCAGATTCCAGTGGTCAGCACCTTTTTCAACAACAACATCGGCGGCGGTGGAACCGATCCGGGCAATGTCGGAACCAGTTCTGTGCAGTTCCGTCAGACGGGTATCACTTTGAGCGTCACCCCGCGGGTCAATCCGGGTGGTCTGGTTTTTCTTGAGATTGAACAGGAAGACAGCGGCCGCGGCACTGGCGCTGCGGTCGCCGGCAATGTGCCGATTGACACCCGCAGCATTCAAACCGAAGTCGCGGTGCAAAGCGGCAATACGGTCGTTCTGGGCGGGCTCATCCGGGAGGAGTCCAGCAACAGTAGTTCTGGTGTGCCGTTCTTGAGTCGGATTCCCGTACTCGGAGCCCTCTTCGGCGGCCAAGGCACCTCCAACGATCGCGAGGAGCTGATCGTACTAATAACCCCTCGCGTCGTTCGCAATGCCGACGACGCACGTCAGATCACCGATGAGTACCAACGCCGCTTCCGTGGCCTGAAGCCAATGGCTCCCGCCCCGGCATCTGCCGAAAATTAAACAGAAAATGATCCTCTCCCACATTAGGACTGCACCCATGCTCAGCCCCGTTCGCGCCGCTTGCGCCCTTGTACTCACCTCAGCAACGCTGCTTGCCGGCTGCGCTTCGGCGCCGAAAGCTCCGCCGTTGCCGCCTGAGCAAGCCATCGCCGAACGCGCCGGTCTGCGTTGGCAGGCGATGATCGAAGGTCGCTGGGCGGATGCCTATGCGTTACTGACGCCGGGATACAGAGAGGTCAATACGGTTGAGGGGTTTCAATCCAATTACGTCGGCAGCCCTGTGATCTGGAAGTCATACGAGGTGGGCGCTGTAGTCTGCGAAATCGCAGATCGCTGCTTGGCAGACGTCAAGATCCAGTTCGAACTGACCGGTGGCATGCCCGGCGTACCCAAAATGCAGACCCAGCAGACCGTGCAGGAAGTCTGGCTGTTGGTCGGCGGCGACTGGCACCACCTCCCGCGCAAGTAGAATTTTCGAGGAAATCAGACGCCACGCGCGACATCCCCCAAACAGGGGGCTTAATGAAGCGTTGCGTATTGCTGAGACCCGCGCCTATAATCCGCCTCGCTACACCCGATGTCAGGCCGCGGGAGGTTTTGCCTTCCTTGAGCTCAGACCGGACAAGCGGTTGTGAAACAAAGCCCTGTTACCCCTTAGGAGTGTTGTGATGAAGAAGAACTCTCTGTCCACGGCTATCGTTGCTGGCGTCACCGGCATCGCTGGTCTGGCCGGTATGGCCAATGCCGTGAACGTCAATCCTGACGGTCTCGGCCAGGTCCTGCTGTACCCGTACTACACCACCAATGGCGGCAACGTCACGCTGATCTCCGTGGTCAACACCACTGAGCGTGACAAAGCTGTCAAAGTCCGCTTCCTGGAAGCCCTGAACAGCGCCGAAGTCCTCGACTTCAACCTGTACCTGTCTGAGTTCGACGTTTGGACTGCGTCCGTCGTCAACACTGCTGACGGCGCCTCGCTGTTCACTGGTGACAATTCCTGCACCGTGCCGAATGGCGTGGGCACCGGCGCGACCGGTACCGCGTTCGTTCCGTTCGAGTTCCAGAGCAACAACCCGGACGCCCCTGGCCAACAAGGCAGCGTGCGTTTGAACGGCAGCGCCACCGGCACCTCGGTGACCATCACTGCCGCCGAGCGTATGCGCCAAGGTCACGTTGAATTGATCGAAATGGGCGACCTGTTCGATGCCGCCGCGTTTACTCCGGCCTCGTGGACCACCCACATCGCTTCGACCCGCCGTCCGTTGAACTGCGCGGCGCTGCAAGCTGCGTGGACGTCAGGCGGTCGCTGGTTCACCCAGAATGGTTCGGCTGTCAACGCCCCGTCGGGCGGCCTGTTTGGTGGCGGCGCCATCGTTGACGTGGCCTTCGGTCGCGCGCTGACGTACAACGCCGAAGCTATCGCTGGCTTCTACAGCCCGGCTGGTCTGGTTGATCCGGCGGTTGACGCCCCGGGTACCGCTGACCTGCATTCGCCGCCAGGCGACATCCAGCCTGACCTGCGTCGTGCACGCACCCAGGCTGACGGCAGCGCCATCGCGCGCATCTTCGAGCCGTCCGGCGTGGTTGTCAGCGCGACCTTTGCTGGTGCGCAGAGCGGCGTGAATGCAGTTTCGGCTGCTCTCATGTCCCGTTTTGTCTACAACGAGTTCAACCTCGAAGCCAGCGTTGCCGCTGCCTCTGAGTGGGTGGTCACGTTCCCGACCAAGCGTCCGCACACCTATGGCCGTTCGGGCCTCGACGTGCGTCCGTTCACCGACAACGTCAACACCAACACGGAAGCGCCGGGCAATACCCCGTTCGACCTGTTTGGTCTGTGCGAGATCTACACCTTCACCGCATGGGATCGTGAAGAGTCCCCAGGTACGCCGGCGTCGATCATTCCGATCATTTCGCCGCCGCCTCCGCCTGGCGATGCCGCTGCCCCGCCACAGCTGTGCTGGGAATCCAACATCATTGCGTTCAATCAGACGCTCGGCGTGAATACGCCGACCCGTATCTTCGGCGCCGAGCCGAAGCAAGGTGCGCATGGTCTTGAAATCCCGGCCGGTCGTCTGGCTTCGGGTCCGTTTGGCTGGGCGCGCGTCCAGTTCAACAACCCGGGTACGCTTGGCTTTGATAACTACTTGGTTTCACAAGACGTGAACCCGGTAGCGATCATTGGTTTGCCGGTCATTGGCTTCTGGGCGGCTGACTACTCCAACAGCGCAGTTGCTGCTGGTGTCCGCGCCAACTACAGCCAGATCCACAAGCACCGCCTGGGCCGTGACGGCTACTTGCTCGACCAGACTCCGGTTCCGGCATTCGGTACCCCGTTGCCTACCGGTCTGCGTAGCTGGACCTTGCAGGGCTTGGGCAGCCTGTAAGTTCAAACTCAAAGCGATGAGTGGGCAAAACATTGCCTAACCTCGCGTTGAATGCTTGACCATCGGGGCCTTCGGGCCCCGATGTGTTTTTTAGGCCTGCATTCAGGCTGAAGCGACAATACTTCAAGGGTTTTTCTTCGCAATGCAGGAGATCACCGTGACCTCATTCGCGCTCCGCGCTCCCCAGCTGCTCACTCTGGCAGTCAGCTTGGCTCTGGCTGGTAGCGCCGCCGCTCAGGTGGCCTCGCCAAAAGTGGTAATCAGCAATACTTCCCCGATCGCAGAGATTGGCTTGGAGTCCGGCAGCAACGTCGAGTTCGCCGCCAATGGTGATCTGCAGATTCGTTGCCGAAAGGTTGGAGCCAACTGCGACACGGCAAACATCGGTGGCGGTGGTGGTACCGGTACCAATCCACCGACCAATGTAGTGCTCACGCCCTCATCGACAGCGATCACCGCCAACGCACCATTCAATTTGCAGTGGGGCAGCACTAACGCGGAGGCCTGCTTCGGTGTCGGACCCTCAGGTGTCAGCGGATGGTCGAGCCAGGTGCTTACCTCAAGCCGCGGCGCACCAGGCCTATCGCTGTCACTGGCGCAAGGCTCTTACGCTTTCCAAATGCGCTGTTTCAACGCGGGTGGTTCGACCACAGTCTCAGCGTCAACTGTTACTGTCTCCCCCGGAGGAAACCCGGTTGGTGGAGACTATTGCTCTGAGTTCTATGCAGGCGGTTTGCCCACTGGCTCCGCTTTTAATGGCCACGGCTTCACCCGCGTCGATGTGCCATTTGGCACTGTATTCGGCACGACACCTGGTTCTACCGCCGGCATTACTTCCGGTGTTCCCGGAAACTACCTGAATCCGTCGCAGGGTCGCTACATGGCGATCCCATTCACTTTTACTTCCGACACGGGTCCCTCGACGAACATGCAGCTGTCTTGGGTTGAAGCCCAAGGATCACTCGGGATCAGTACCGGCGCGGTCACAGTTACAATCAGCCCGTGCCCCGGCGACTTCCGTCCGGCTGTTACGGGCTCACCGGACCCTTACCTGAGCTTCGTTTGCCGCGCAGCGGCAAGCATCGGTGCGGCATTGACGGCCAGCAGCTCCCCCGGCACATCACAATGCCGAGCGCCGAAAGACAAACAGATGTACATCAACATCGCCACCTACGAAATGTTTGTGCCGACGCCGCCTGCAACCACGACGTGTTCGGGCAATTCAACCTGTGGTGTTGCGATGCGTTTGATCTGACGTTCAAAAGGACTTGCTCGTACTCATGTTTTTGCAACCATTGAAGCGCTGTCGCCCACTGGCGACGGCGTGTTTCTTGCTGGCCGCAACTCCCGTCTTCGCGCAGGCATTGTTGCCGATAGAACTCCCGACCAACGTTGTGGCGCGACGGGGGGCCGTGGATCTAACCGTCCATGATATCGACGTCAAACTGCGCACGATCCCACCCGATCTGCGCGCGGGTTACATGACCGAGTCGGATCGTGCCACTCGCATGATTGACGCGACACTGTTGTCGAAACAGCTAGCTGCCCGTGCACGGGAGCTTAAGCTGGACGAGCGGGCCGACTTCAATGCTGAGCTGGAGTTGCTGAAGACCGAGTTGCTGTCGCGCTACGCGATTGAGCAGCATATGGCGTCGACGCCGTTGCCAAACGTCGATGCTTTGGCTTACGAGCGCTACTTGGCCGACCCCGAAGCGATGAAGGCTGATCCCAGGATTGACGTCAGCCAGATCCTGATTTCAACCGACGGCAAGGACGAAGCCTCTGCGAAAACACTCGCGCTTGAGGCGTTGGCCAGGGCCAAGGCTGGCGGCGACTTCGTGGAATTGGCGCGCGAGTACAGTGGCGACAAGGACGCAAACCCGTCCATCCAGAATCTCGATTTCACGCGCATGGACCCGGTGTTTTCCAAAGCGGTCGCTGAACTCGAAAAGCCGGGTGACATCATTGGCCCCGTGCGTTCCCAATTCGGCTACCACGTGATCCGCCTGGATGTATACCAAGCCTTCCCGGTACCGCCATTTGAGAAGGTGAAAGAGCAGCTCGTCGCCGAACTGCAAGGCACCGCCAAGGACAAGATCAAGAACGATTTCCTTGGTAGCTTCTCCAAGCTGCGCGCTGAGCTCAACGACGCTACCATTATGCGGCTGCGGGACAGGTACGTGAAGGGTGGCGAAGCTGATGCCAGCCTGCCGCTCAAGGTTGAGGCGCCTGCGGGCATGCCGCCCATGGGCAAGTAGTCTCTAGCCCGGCCCAGTACGCGATGCTAAAGGCATCGCCACGCGAGACCACCCGCATCGCAACACATGATTGCCTATCTCGCTCGCCAAGATCTCGCCCAACGGTTCAGCGGTAATAGTCTTGGCTTGAGTTGGGCCCTGCTGGCGCCAGTTCTGCAGTTGGCCCTGTTCGCCTTCGTGTTTGGAATGATTTTCCAGGCGCGAATCCCTGGCCTTGATGCCGCCGGTTACGTTGCCTACCTGTCGCTGGGCATGTGGCCGTGGCTGGCTTTCAGCGATGCTGTGGCGCGCGGCTCAACCGCACTTACCGATAACTCTGGCCTGTTGGCGAAGGTTGCCATTGAGCCGTGGCAGCTTGTCGCAGCGCGCGTGCTGACCGCGTTCATGCTGCAAGGTGCCGGATTTGTGGTGGTGTTGGTTCTGCTGTGGGCGTTCACTCCCCACGTAGAGCCGATCTACCTTCCGCTGACGCTTTTAGCGTGGGTCATACTCGCGGCAATCGCATTTGGGGCGGCAATCTGCCTGTCAATCGTTCACGTGTTCTTCCGCGACCTGCAACAAATCGTCCAGTACGGACTGACCGCGATCATGTTTCTGACGCCCATTCTCTACTCGGCAGAGATGGGTCCGCCTGCGATCCGCGAGCTGCAACGGTTCAACCCATTTGCTGATCTGGTGGCAGGCATTCGTGACCCGCTGATGAGCGCCGATCTGAGTCATATTCTGCCCCTTACCGGGCTTGCATTTGCTATTGCGACCTTGCTTCTTGCAGGCGGGATGTATCGGCGTTTTCGCCGTCACATCGTTGATTTTCTATGAGCGAAGAATCGATCCGCGACACGTTGCTCGAGGTCACCGGCCTTGGCAAAGCGTATCCGCGCAGCAGTGATGGCGCGGCGCGTATGCGCGCCATGGGTGCCATCCTGGCCCATCGCCCGTATGCAACTCACCCGTGCATTGCGGACATTTCATTTGCGGTGAAGCGTGGGGAATCGCTCGGAGTTATCGGCGAAAACGGCGCTGGCAAGTCGACCCTGCTCAAGCTGATTTGCGGCGTGCTAAGCCCCACCGTTGGCAGGGTCGCTCGCACTGGCAGTGTGGGCGCGCTGCTCGAATTGGGCGCTGGCTTTGATGTTGAGCGCAGCGGTCGCGACAACATCAGCTTGAGCGCTGGCCTGATGGGCTGGAGTGCCGTGCAGATTCGCGAACGCAGCGAAGAGATCATCGGATTCGCCGACATCGGCCGCTATTTGGACGAGCCGGTAAAGCACTATTCATCCGGCATGGTGGTGCGGCTGGGGTTTGCGGTCATTGCAGCGGTTAAGCCTGATCTGTTGATCACAGATGAGGTGCTTGCCGTCGGCGACGAGAGCTTTCAAAAAAAATGCATTCGTTGGATCGAGGGCTATCTCGACGGTGGCGGCACCCTGCTGCTGGTGAGTCACTCGATGTACCACGTGCAGAAACTATGCAAGCACGCCCTGTGGATCAAAGACGGCCGTGCACAGGCCTACGGCGATGTATTCGACGTCACCCAGGACTACTTGGCGTATCACGAACGCAAGTCGGCTTCACAGATCGGCCCCGACATTGAACCCAGCTACGCCGGCGCAGACTATCGCATCACCCGCGTGTGGCTTGATGATAGCGAGGATGCGACACCCCGCGTATTGAAGCGTGGTGCTGGTCTTGCCGTGGAGATCGAAATCTACACACCGGACAACCGAGTACCCCAGTTTGGCGTTGGCGTGTTGAGAGCTGATGGGACGCCTGTATACGGCACGGTGACCGACATCAGCGGAATTCAGCCATCGCTCGTCGAGGCTAAGCACGTACGTTATCGCCTTCGCTTTGATGACTTGCCGCTATTGCCGGGTGGCTACGTGCTCAAGCTGCATGCAACGGATCCAGAAGGACTGCGACTGTTCGATACGGTCGAGCGCGGCTTGATCGTGCGGGGGGAGTCGCGCGAGTTTGGCTTGGTCCGCCTCGCTCACCGTTGGGACTAGGCAGCGATGGCGATTACCGTCATCGTGCCGGTCTACAACGCGGCGGCGGATCTCGCGGTGTGTCTGGACTCGCTGTTGCGCACCCTCTCATCCAACGCGCAGGTGCTGATCGCCGACGATGCGTCTCCCGATCCGCGCGTTGCGCCGGTGATCAAGCGGTTTGCGCGACAAGCCGAGTTTGCGGCTGCTACCCATTGGCGACCCGAAAACCTGGGTTTCGTTGGCAACGTCAATCGTGCGTTCAAGGACTCGGGGTCGGCGGATGTCGTGATCCTCAATGCCGACACCATCACCACACCGCATTGGCTGGATCGCATTGCCGCCTGCGCGGCCAGCGATGCCTCAATTGCGACAATCACGCCATGGTCGAACAACGCTGAAATCTGCTCGTATCCACATTTTTGCGCGTCGGCAGAAATTCCCGACGACTTGGATGAACTGGCAGCGGCTGCGGCCGAGCTTTTGCCCAGTTATCCAGAGCTGCCCACCGGGGTCGGCTTCTGCATGTACATTCGCCGCGCCGCACTCGATGCCATCGGTGATTTTGACGCAGCGACATTCGGTCGTGGCTACGGTGAAGAGAACGACTTCTGCCGACGCGCGGCCGCTCATGGCTGGCGCAATGTGCTTTGCGACGACGCGTTTGTAGCCCACCGCGGCGGCGCTTCATTTGGACCGACAGGACTCAAACCTGGCGGCGAAAACCTGCTGCGACTTTGCGCCCGTTACCCCGACTACAATGCGCGCGTCGCTGAATTCATCATGCGCGACCCTCTGGCTGAACTGCGTCAGCGTTTCAATGATCGCCATCGCGCTCATCGTGCCGTGCCGATGCAGCGGCCACTTTTCGAATAGGTTCAACACCGCCTGTCATGACCACGCCCGAGCTGCCCTTCACTGGTGAACGCTTCACGCCCGAGTGCGTGCGCGAAATATGGCTTGAGCACTGGCATCGCTATGCATTCGCGCTGCCGCTGGCCCGCGGCAAACGGGTGTTGGATGCCGCCTGCGGCGAGGGCTATGGCAGCGCCATGTTGGCCACGGTGGCAGGCAGCGTGCTTGGCTTGGATATCAGCGAGCAAGCCATCGCACATGCGGGCGCTCGCTACGGCCAGTCGAGCGCGCTTAGCTTTGGCTGTGCCGACGTGGCGGCGCTGGATGCCTACGCGGATGGCAGCTTCGACGTGATCGTCAGTTTCGAGACCTTGGAGCATCTGCAGGCGCAAGAGGCGATGCTCGATGGCTTCGCCCGTCTGCTTGCAGTGGGTGGTGTGTTGTTGGTTTCAACGCCGGACCGGCGCAACTACAGCGACATTCCCGGCTTTCGCAATGAACATCATGTGCGCGAGTTGTATCGCCACGAGTTCGAGGCATTGCTGACAGCGCGCTTCCCGCAGCGGCGCTTGTATGCGCAGAAGTTGTTGTTCCAAGGCGTGCTGTGGCGAATTGACGCTGCTGATGTCGAACCGGAATCCTCACTGTCATCTGTTCAACCCGGATGGGCTAAGGCATCAGCAACGACCTTGAACCCGAATGGACAGGCGCGGCAGGGCTTGGACTATGCGCCGCTTTACTACCTCGCCGCATGCGCGAGGCGCGCTGAAGATTTGCAGTCACTCGCCGATCTGCATCTGTTTGGTGACGCCGTGGAAAGTGTTTATCGCCATTACGAGTTTGAGATCCGCAAGGGAATTGCGGCGGGTCACCGGCTGCTTGAACTTGAGCGGGAACTGGAGTCCGAGCGCAGCGCGCGCGCGCAATTGGCGAAGCAATTGGCAGAGCGGCAAGCGACGCTGTCGCAAGGAGTGGGTTGATGGAATTTCGCTACGACTTCGGCACCGTGCAAAGCAGCTCGCCACGAGCGTCAGGCGTGCCGTTGTGGGCGGCGATTGATGGGCGCGTCAGTGGCTTGGCTGGGGATGAGGTGGTGTTCTTTGATCCCGTCACCGCGCGCAGCCACGTGATGACCCAGCAAGTGCTGCAAGCGTTGGAACTCTGTCGCGGTTTTGCACCGATGAATGTGCACGTCGAGACGGTTGCCAGCACGTTACCCGGATTGCAAGGCAAGCAGACCGCGGTAAAGCCGGTGTTGGAATCGCTGCAAACACGCGGCCTTCTGCAAAGTGATGATGCATTTCTTCAGCGCATGCGCACGCTCACGCCGCGCGCGCGGGGGACGGTAGCTGGCCTGTTTGTGCGCGCCTGCAATCGGCCCGCGCAACTGAGCGCACTGCTTGCCAGCCTGCTGGCCAACGCGCCTTCGTTCAGCGCGAGTGAGCGGGTGGTCGTAGTTGACGATTCCACTTCGGATGCGGCCATCGACGCGCATGCACGACTATTGCAGGAGTTCGCTGCACGCTGGCCGCAGCCGGTGCATCACGTCACGCCGTCGTTGTGGCGAGCGATCCTCACGCAGCTGAGTGCAGAGTTGCCCGAGCACGCGCAGGCGCTGGCGGGCGTGTTGAGTAACGGCAGCGGCAAGCTGCTTGGCAGCGGCGGCAGCGGTCGTAATCTCATTACCCTGCTGGCGGCGGGCAGTCGCTACTTGATAGTGGACGACGACAATCTGTTTCCTTTGCATCGAATGCAAAGCGACGATCATTGGTTCGATCCCAAGCCAGCTGCCTCCCAGGTGCAAACGTTTGCCGACCACGAGGCAGCGCTGGCCGCCGGCGAAGCCGACCATTCCGCGATCAATTGGCATTTGGATGTCTGCGGGCGCGCCTTGGGCGAAGTGCTTGGCGGTGCCGGTTCGTCACTGTTGAGTTTTGGCAGCCAGCAGCTTGCCGGCTTTGCGCCTAGTCACTCGCCCCACGTGGCCAGTTCCGCGCGAATTGCCACCACGGTCAATGGCCACCGGGGCGGATCCTGTGCTGCCTCGATGCATTGGCTATTGGTGTTGGACGCAAAAGCACGCGCGGCTCTTTGCGCGTCGGAAGCAAGCTACTTGGCAGGGCGCGGTGACGCCTCGATCTGGGTGGGATTTGAGCGGACATACGCGACCAAGGTGGCCACTATTTCGCCGTTTGCCATCGACAACACTCAGTTGATGCCCTGCACCACGGCAACAGACCGCGCCGAAGACCTGGTGTTCAATGCCTTGGTGTCAGCGGGTGACGCCAGCAGCTTGCAGCTACTTACTCCCACCACCGCCGGCCATCGGCCCGAAGCTGGCCGCGATCGCAGCGCGCAATTGGGTCTGCCACGCATGGTCAGCGTGGGGATGTGCGTGGGCGAGATGATCGGCAGCGTGTCCGAGCAGTTACACAGTGCCAGCGTGGCCGGACGCTATGCTGCCGTCGCCTCGCGATTGGAGGACATGGCGGGCGGCAGTGATGCGCATTTGTCGAGTTACCTGCGCGAATTCCTGGTGTATGAGCGCGCGCACCTGCTGCGCCAATTGCAAGACGCGCTACCGGCCGCTAAAGACGCACCCGCAGTACTACGCGCCGACATCGCCAAGCAAATCGAACTCAACGCACGCGCCGTCGTGGAGCGCGGAATCCCACGATTCAGCACTATGCCAAGTAACGCCACCGAGCAGGAGTGTGCCGCGGCGTTTCGCGATGAAGTCTCAGCATTGGCATTCGGCCTAAGGGCTTGGCCGTCCGCTTGGGAAGTGGCATTGGCGAATCAGGCGGATTGGTTACAGCGCGCCCGCGTGCGTCCGTGAGTGCAACGCCTGCAAGCGATATCACCGTGAGCGGCGATGCGCGAGCGGTCACCGTCGTCGTGGTCACCCACAACAGTGGGCCGACCTTGCACCGCTGTGTGCACGCCGCCCTGGCGCAAGTCGCAGTGGCTGCGCTCGTGGTGGTCGACAACGGCTCCAGAGACCACTGGCGTGGCGTATTACCCAGTGACCCTCGTCTCGACTGCATGCAGAATCCCGACAATCCAGGTTTCGCGTTCGCCTGCAATCAAGGCGCCGCAAAAGCGCACACGCCGTGGTTGTTGTTTCTCAATCCCGATTGTTTTCTCGAGCACGACAGCTTGCAGCGCTTGCTCGACTTGGCAGAAGCGAATCCCGCGCTTGCCGCGATAGGTGCCGAGTTGGTCGATGCAGCTGGACGCGTGGATCCGGCGTCTTACCGGCGCGCGCCAACGCCGGCGGCGGTGTTGCGGGGTCGGGTCGCAATGACAGCGGAAATCCCTTCCGGGCCGGGCGAAGCGCGAGAAGCTTTACGCCACGTGGATGCCATTTCTGGCGCACTGATGTTGGTTCGGCGAGTAGCCTTCGAGCAAGTGAGTGGCTTTGATACCGGCTATCGGCTGCATTGCGAAGACTTGGATCTGTGTCGACGCTTCAAGCTGGCGGGCTTCGAAGTCGCCGTCGCTATGCAGGTGCAGGTGCTGCACCTCAAAGGCACGTCCAGTCGCGCACGACCGCTGTGGGTCGAATGGCAAAAACACCGCGGCATGCTGCGCTACTTCCGCACGTTTGACGCCGCCGCGTCGCCGCTTTGGATTCGCTTGGCAGTGCCGCTTGGAATCGGATTGCGGTTTCCGGCAGCCGCGTTGCGCGCCTGCTGGCAGGCGCGTGCTGGACGGCTGGCTGCGAAAAAGTAGACAGAATCGCCTAACCCTTGGGGGTGCAGCGTCCACAGGCTCCTGCAACCGCGATCACGATTGCGCGTTGAGTGTGGCGAAAAACCGTTCGCCACACCTTGCTTCAGTGCCCTTACTTCAGCGCCTTGAAGCGCAAGCGATGCGGCCTGGCGCCTTCTTCGCCCAAGCGACGCTTCTTGTCTTCCTCGTACTCGCGGTAATTGCCTTGGAAAAACTCGACGTGGCTATCGCCTTCAAACGCAAGGATGTGGGTGGCGATGCGATCCAGAAACCAGCGGTCATGCGAGATCACCAAGGCGCAACCCGGGAACTCGAGGATGGCGTCTTCCAGCGCGCGCAAGGTCTCCACATCCAGGTCATTGCTGGGTTCGTCGAGTAGCAACACGTTGCCGCCCTGTAACAACGTCTTCGCCAAATGCAGACGACCACGCTCACCGCCAGACAGATTGCCGACCAGCTTCTGCTGATCCTGGCCCTTGAAGTTGAAGCGGCCCAGATAAGCGCGTGATTGGATCTCGACACCGTTGATATTGAGGATGTCGGAACCGCCGGAAATCTCTTGCCAGACGTTGTGCTCGCCATCCAGCGAATCGCGACTCTGGTCGACGTAGGCAAGCTTCACCGACGGCCCCATCACTACCTCTCCGCTGTCGGCCTTTTCCTGCCCGATCACCATCCGGAACAAGGTCGATTTACCCGCGCCGTTGGGGCCGATGATGCCGACAATGCCGCCGTTGGGAATGATGAAGCTGAGGTTGTCGATCAACAGGCGATCACCAAAGCGCTTGCTGACGCCCTTGAACTCGATGACGTTGTTGCCCAAGCGCTCGCCGGGCGGAATGAAAATCTCGTTGGTCTCGTTGCGGCGCTGGTAGTCGACGGATTGCAATTCCTCGATCTTGGACAGACGCGCCTTGCCTTTACTGCGGCCACCGCGGGCGTTTTGCCGGGCCCATTCAAGCTCTTTGCTGATCGCTTTCTGGCGCGCCTTCTCAGACGAGTCTTCCTGCTTGAGGCGCTCTTCCTTCTGCGTCAACCAGTCGGTGTAATTGCCCTTCCACGGAATGCCGCGGCCGCGATCCAGCTCAAGGATCCACTCCGCCGCGTTGTCCAGGAAATAGCGATCATGGGTGACCGCCACCACGGTGCCGGGATAGCGTGCGAGGAACTGTTCCAGCCATTCGACTGACTCGGCATCAAGATGGTTGGTCGGCTCATCGAGCAGCAGCATGTCGGGCTTGGAGAGCAGCAAACGGCACAGAGCCACGCGGCGTTTTTCACCGCCAGATAGCTTATCGACCATGGCTTCCCAAGGTGGCAGACGCAGCGCGTCGGCGGCAACTTCGAGTTGCTGCTCCAACAAGTGCGCATCGCCGGAGGCCAGAATTGCTTCAAGTCGCGCCTGTTTGGCGGCGAGTTTGTCGAAGTCGGCGTCTTCGTCGCCATACGCCGCGTAGACCTTGTCCAATTCGGCCTGAGCCTGCATCACTTCGCCCACGCCTTCCTCCACCGCTTGGCGCACGCTATGGGTCGGATCAAGGCGCGGCTCTTGCTCCAGATAGCCGACCTTGATGCCGGCTTGTGGTCGTGCCTCGCCGATGAAGTCCTTGTCGACGCCAGCCATGATCCGCAGCACGGTGGATTTGCCCGAGCCATTCAAGCCCAGCAGGCCAATCTTGGCGCCGGGAAAAAACGACAGCGAGATGTCTTTGATGATTTGCCGCTTGGGCGGGACGATCTTGCTGACCCCGTTCATGGTGTAGATGTATTGCATGGCGTCGGCGGACTCTTGGTATGGAAGTGGGTGGGCTACCTGCTGCTAGCCCCAATACTTTTCGGTTACGTCTTCCGCGATCCGTTCGCCCTGATGCTTCGACAAGCTCAGCACTGGGTAGGCGCTGCCTATCGAAGGGCGCAGCCTTGAAGATTCGGGCTGTTGTGGTTCGATGCCTCACCACGAACGGCTAAAGCGAACAGTATTGCTGCTAGCCCGCCATTATCTGCCAACACGGCGGCCAGCGTCATGACATTGGCTGTCCCAACACATCCGCATTAGCTGTCCCAACACATCCGCAAACTGCCCGCAAATCGCCCTAATGCGGGTATTGACTACGGTCTGACTGCGCGGCGTGCGCGAAACGAAGGACTGCTCATGGGTAGGCGTTGGATCGTAAAGCTGCTGACGATCGGCGGATTGATGTTGCTCTTGTTGCTGCCGATGGCTGTTTTGCGCGACCTCGTGTCCGAGCGGCAGGCGCGCGGTGTGGAGGTGGCGGAAGGCATCGCAGCCTCCAGTAGTCGTGCGCAGTTGTTGGTCGGGCCGCTGTTGCTGATCGAGGCAACGCGCACGCTGCGTCGCGAGCGGGTGGTGACCGAGGCCGGCAGCATGCGCAGCGTGGTGGAGTCGGTCAAGTTAAGCGAACAACTGTTGGTGCCACCCACCCAACTCTCGATCAACGGCACTTCGCACAGCGAGCGGCGCGGTCGCGGTGTGTTTACCAGCCTGCTGTATCACGCCGAATTGGATGTGGCAGCGCAATTCGAGCTGCCGTTGCCGCCCGTCGTCGAGGGCGATCTGCTGGGCTACCAGATCAACACGATACGCGTGCTGCTCGGTGTGGGTGACAGCCGGGGCATCGGTTCGATCAAGCTTGCCGTCGCGGGCGAGCCACTGGAAGTCGAACCCGGAGCGATGGGCGTGGCTTGGCAAACGCAGGGGCTGCATGCAGAGCTGCCGCCAGCGTTGTGGTCGCAGCGTCAGCTTTCTACGCAGATTACCTTGGCGCTGAGCGGCACCGACAGTTTGGCGGTGGTGCCGATCGGCGATGAGACCACGGTCACCCTGCGCAGTGATTGGCCGCATCCGGGCTTTTCCGGTGAGCATTTGCCCAGTCGACGGGACATTTCTGCCAGCGGCTTTGAGGCGGACTGGAGCATCTCGCGGCTTGCCAGCCGAGCCCAGCAATCGCTGGCGCAATGCGGCGCGGCCAGCGCGGCATGCGACGACCTCACCCAGACTGCACTCAGCGTGCGCATGGTCGATCCGGTCGACCGCTACCTGCTGACCGAGCGCGCACTTAAATATGCATTGCTGTTTCTCGCCCTGGTGTTTGGGGCGGTGTTTTTCGTCGAAGCCTTGCGCCAGGTCGAGGTGCATCCGATCCAATATGGCTTGACCGGACTGGCGCTGGCGGTCTTCTACCTGCTGTTGCTGGCATTGGCCGAGCACATTGGTTTCGCGCTGGCTTATCTGTTTTCGGCCTTGGCATGCGTCGCCGTCATCGCGCCTTACATGAGCGCGGTGCTGGGTGATCGCAAACGCGGCGCAGGTTTTGCGGCCCTCGTGGCGGCGTTGTACGGACTTCTTTATGGCGTCTTGCAATCCGAGGATTACGCCCTGCTGACGGGTGCGCTTGCCCTGTTTGCCTTGCTCGCCGGAGTGATGATGGCGACGCGTCGCTTGAACTGGTTTGCCTTGGGTCAAGCGCGGTCTTAATTGAGAGTGCCGGTGCCAGATCGAGTTTTACACGCGCATGCTTGCCACTGCGTTGAACTCGTCTGGCGCTGCTGTTGGCACTGACGCTAATACCCTTGGTTACATCGCTAGAATGCGGGCGACTCGGACTTGCCTAGAGGAGTTCAACCTATGCCGCTCTTCAGCATCGTTGTGGTGCATTACCAAGGAGTCAATTCACAGGAAGTATTTCTGCGCGGAATCGCCTCTTTGCAGGCGCAGACGCTGCAGGATTTCGAGATTCTCTGCTACCACGACGGCCCCTTGTTGGACCCGGCGCTCGACTTTCCGGTGCCGATCATCGGCAGCGAACAACGCCGCAACGATTGGGGCCACAGCCTGCGCGATCGAGGCATCCGTGAGGCCAGCGGTGATTACATCCTCCATTTCAATGCCGACAACGTGCTGTTCCCGAACGCGCTGGAAGAAATCGCCAAAGAAATCGGCCGACCGTCGCGGCTGTTTGATCGCCAGCGACAGCCACTCGACAGCAACGACATCATCATTTTCCCGATTCAGATGTGGGGCTTGGTGAAGTTTCGCGAACACACGCTACAGATGAAGGGCAAGCGTGACTTCTACCTGATCCTGACCGGCATTCCACCGCACCAACTCAACATTGATTGCATGCAACTGGTGATGAAGCGGGAACTATGGCTGGCCGAAGGTGGTTGGCACGACAAGCGCGAAGCCAGCGACGGCATCATGTACGAAGAGTTTGCCGCCAAATATGGTTATCGGGTGGTAGGGCCGGTCCTTGGCGCGCACTACTGAGACGTTTGTGCGAGCGGCGTTTGAGCGAGCGGCGGTTGTGGGAGCGGCGGAAGCCGCGAAGGATCTGGCCGAGTGGTGCACTCGCGGCTTCCGCCACTCCCACAACCGCCGCCGCCCAAGGCCACTTTTGCTGGGGCTGGCGGCACCTCAGTTGCCATGGCTAGTGGCGTGCGTGGCAATGAAGAAGGCCCCGCAGTGCCCGTCGATTATTACGCCCTCGGGCTTTCCACCGTGCGCAAGAAATCGGCGAGTGCGGTCACCGTGTCTGCGCAATCAAACAGGCGCTCCCGGGTTGCCAGCAGATGCGCTCTCATTGCACCCAGCGTAGCCGGGTCTTGCGCCAACGTGATCGCGCGGTCCACGTAAGCGTCTTGGTCCACCGCTATCAATTCCGGCACGTCCAACACCCGCAGCATCGCTGCAGTTTGTCGGGTGCGCATGCTCGCGCCCTCGGTGGTCAACACCGGAAGCCCTTGGCTGAGCAGGTCAAGCGCGCTCATGCCACCCGACCAGTCGACGCTGTCGAGGTTGAGATCGCAGGCCTGGCTCAAGCCCAGAAAATGCGGGAAATCGAGGAAGCCATGCAGTCGCAATTGCCGATCCGGGTCGACCCCGAGCGCGCGCAAGGTCGCTGTCATTCGCGCCAGCAGCCACTCGCGGACGGGCGGTCGATCATCGACCAGCATGTGCAGGCAGGCGTTGGGCAGCGCAGCGAGAATGCGAGCAAACAGCGTGTCTTGAACCGGCATCAGCTTGTAGACGGTTTGCGCGCACAACAGATTGATCTGCGTGCCGGTTGGCGCGTTCAGTTCAACCTGTGCGGCTGGGGGGTAGTCGCTGGCCTGCAACCCATGACCCAAGCCAGGCAAGCGCACAAGTCGCTCGCTGTAGGCATCCTGGGCGTTGGCGGGCTCCATGCTGTCGGGCGACAGTAGGTAGTCGATCGTGGGCAGGCCGCTGCTGACCGGATGTCCCCATAGCGACACTTGCAGCGGAGCCAGTCGCAAGCCCGCCAAGCCGGCGGCCAAGGGGTGCATGCCAATCTCAGGATAGACAAGGATATCCAGCTCGCGACCCGCGATGAGCTTTCGCCAGTCCGGCGCATCCAGGCGCGCGCTGTGCAAGGTTGCGACTCGTTGCAGCCGCATGTCCCAGCCGTCCTCAAAGCCGTCCAACGCAAACACTTCCAACTCGAAGTCATGCGCACCCAGGGCTTCAATCAATGGCGCGAAAAGGCGAGTGACTGTATGAAAACGAAAGTAGGCGCAACAGAACCCGATGCGACGCTTTTGCCGCAGTGGTCGCGGCGTGAAACCGGCGTCGATGGTGGCCATCATGGAAGCCACCAGCGCGCCGTAGCGGCGTTGTTCGTCGAAGTTGTCCTGCAGGTAATGGCGATAGAACGCCGTCGATTGGCCGACGCAGCCCCACACATCGAGCTGGTTTAGCGGTTCGGAAAAATCCACTTGCTCGAAAGCGGCAAGACCGGCGCTCCAGCGCTGGATAAATGCCGCTGCCGCCGCTTCGCTTTGCGGCGCCGGCGAATCGGGTTGCTGAAAGTGTGCCCACTGCGCGGTCAGGTCGTCCGGCGCGAGCTTCAGCGCCGCGCTGATCGCCACCCTCGCGGCGGCAAAGTCGCCGATGCCGCAAAGATCTTGCGAATGCATCAGCCAACGCCGTGCGGTGGGTGCCAATACGGTCAATCGCGCACTCAAGGTGGCGCGGATGGCCGTCGTTGTGCGCATGCCAACGGCAACGAAATACAGCAGTTCCAGCGCATCGGCATGCTCCGGTTGACGCCGCAACAGCCATTCAAGGGTTGTCCTCGCCGCTTCCAGCTCACTCAAGCGGAACTGCATTTGGGCGGCAAAAAAAGCTGGTTCGATATCGTCCGGACGCAGACGGCGCACCTCTGCCAACGCCAGCAGTGCGTTGCCAGGCTCGTGGATGCCGCACATTTTGGCCAGTTCCCACCACAGCCCAACGTCATTGGGCGTGAGTGCCAGCAATTCCTTGATGCTGCTGATGGCGCTGCGCAGATCGCCAAAATCGCGACTCAGCAAAGCCATTTCGCGGTGGCTGGCGAGCAAGTTGGGATCCAGCGCGAGCGAGCGTCTGAGCGATTCGTCGGCGCGGCTGAAGCGGCGCAGCTCGCGTTGGCACTTGCCCAGCAAGCCCCAGGCGCGAGCGTCATTGGGATTGGCTTCGACAAAACGGATCAGCCATTCGCTGGCTTTGGCGAAATCTCCACTTATCAGGGCATCGCGGATCGCGAGCAGGGGATCGTTGGGCTGCGACATCAGACGTTATGCACGCGGGTCAAGGCGGGGGCCATTATCATACGGACTGGATTTCGACCGGACCCAAGGCCCATGTTCCCCAGCTCCCTCACTATTGCTGACTTCGATCCCGAGTTGGCCGCTTCGATGGCGGCGGAACTCAAGCGCCAAGAAGAACACGTCGAACTGATCGCCTCTGAAAACTACGCCAGCCCGCGCGTGCTGGAAGCGCAAGGCTCGGTGCTCACCAACAAGTACGCAGAAGGCTATCCGGGCAAGCGCTATTACGGCGGTTGCGAGTTTGTGGATGTGGCAGAGCGCTTGGCCATCGAACGGGTCAAGCAACTGTTCGGTGGCCCGCTCCAAAACAACATCTACGCCAACGTGCAGCCGCACTCGGGCTCGCAGGCCAATGCGGCGGTTTACTTGGCGCTGCTGCAGCCGGGCGACACCATTCTTGGCATGAGTCTGGCCCACGGCGGCCACTTGACCCACGGCGCCAAGGTCAATTTCAGCGGCAAGATTTTCCATGCCGTGCAGTACGGCGTCGATGCCGATGGTCTGATTGACTACAACGAAATTGATCGTCTGGCGCAGGAGCACAAGCCGAAGATGCTGATCGGCGGATTCAGCGCCTACTCGCGGCATATCGATTGGGCGCGGATGGCCGCAATCGCCAAGTCAGTCGGTGCGTATTTTTTTGTGGATATGGCGCACGTGGCCGGCTTGGTCGCGGCCGGCGTCTATCCAAACCCGATAGCCCACGCCGATGTGGTGACATCCACCACGCACAAGACCCTGCGTGGGCCGCGTGGCGGCATCATCCTGGCCAAAGCCAACGAAGCACTTGAGAAGAAGTTCCAGTCGATGGTGTTTCCGGGTACTCAAGGTGGCCCGCTGATGCACGTCATCGCCGCCAAGGCAGTCGCCTTCAAGGAAGCACTGGAGCCGGAGTTCAAGGTCTATCAGCAGCAGGTGGTCGACAACGCTCGCGCCATGGCAGCCACGCTCACTGAGCGCGGCTACAAGATTGTCTCCGGCGGCACCGACAATCATCTGATGCTGATTGACATGATCGGGCGCGATGTCACCGGCAAAGACGCCGAGGCTGCGCTGGGCGAAGCACACATCACGGTCAACAAGAACGCCGTGCCCAACGACCCGCGCTCGCCTTTTGTCACCTCCGGTTTGCGCATCGGCACCCCGGCGGTTACCACCCGTGGTTACCTAGAAGCCGACTGCATCGCACTGGCCGGCTGGATGGCCGATGTGTTGGATGCGCCGAAGGATGCCGATGTGCTGAAGCGCGTTCGCGCGGCGGTGACCGAGCAGTGCGGGCGGTTTCCGGTGTATGGGTGAGGCGCTGGGATTCGTGACTCGGGATTCGGGATTCGTAAGAGCCCCGTGCTCTGCAATGCTGTCAGCAGCCGACCGGAGATGGGCGTTACGGGTAATTGGATGCGAGCGAGCGTCGGCGAATCCTGAATCCCGAATCCCGAATCCCACGCACTGACATGCATTGCCCCTTCTGCCAGCACGAGAACACGCGCGTCATCGATTCGCGGGTGGCGGATGAGGGGGCGACGATTCGGCGCAGGCGTGAGTGTGAGTTGTGCTCCGAGCGGTTTTCGACCTTTGAGACGGCCGAGCTGAAGTTGCCGACCATCGTCAAGAATGACGGTCGTCGGGAAGCGTTCGACGAGCGCAAATTGCTGACCAGTTTCAACCGGGCCTTGCAGAAGCGGCCGGTGTCGTCTGAGCAAACCGAAGACGCAGTGCGTTCGGTCATGCGCGCTTTGCGATTGACCGGTGAGCGCGAGATTGCCGCCTTAAGGCTGGGCGAGATGGTGATGGATGCCTTGAAGCGGCTCGATCAAGTGGCCTACGTGCGGTTTGCGTCGGTGTATCGCCGTTTCGAGGACGTGCAAGCTTTCCGCGAGGAAATCGAGCGGCTGGAGCGCGATCTGCCAGGTCTGGATGGCATGCAGTTGCCGTTGTTGACCGAGCCGCCCCGCAGCAAACGCGGCTAGTCGAAGTCGATGCGCATCGACTGGATTGGCGATTGTCCCCAATGTGTGCCGACCCTGGCGCGTTGGCATGTGATGGCGTTTGCCGGCGTGCTGGCGACGTGGACGCTGGATGAGGCCGCCTTTGAGCTGCGCGGCCATGTGGCGCGCATTGCAGTGCCGACCACCTGGGTCGCGTTCGATGACGATCAGCTGGTGGGTTCAGTCAGTCTGCTCGACAGCGACCTGCCGGCACCGGATCGCTATGCGCCTTGGCTGGCTACCTTGTTCGTCGCCCCGTCGGCGCGTGGACGCGGCATCGGTGCAGCCTTGGTTCGACGGGCAGTGGCCGAAGCCCATCAGCTGGGTTTGCCCGTATTGCATCTATGGACACCGCAGCACGCCGATTTTTATGCGCGACTGGGTTGGCAGTCGCTGGGTGCCGAATGTTATGGCGGCATCCCCGTGACCTTAATGCGTTTCGACTGCGGCATCGCCCAATGAACGCGTTCAGCGCTATCGATCACCTGCACATGGCGCAGGCACTGCGACTCGCCGCGCGCGGTGGCTTCACCACACGACCCAATCCGCAGGTTGGCTGCGTGATCGCGCACGGTTCCGAAGTGGTTGGGGTGGGGTGGCATCAGTGGGCCGGTGGTCCCCATGCAGAAGTATTTGCGTTGGCCGAAGCGGCACAGCGCGCGCGCGCTGCGACGGCGTACGTGAGCCTGGAGCCCTGCGCGCACAGCGGGCGCACACCGCCGTGCACGGATGCACTGATTGCGGCTGGCATTGCGCGGGTGGTGGTGGCGCAACGGGATCCGTTTACGCAAGTAGATGGGCGCGGAATCGAGGCGCTGTGTGCAGCCGGGATCATCGTCGACAGCGGTCTGATGGAGGCCGCCGCACGCGAACAGATCCGAGGGTTCCTGTCGCGTATCGAGCGTGGCCGACCATGGCTGCGAATCAAGCTCGCCATGAGTCTGGATGGGCGCACGGCGTTGCCATCGGGCGAATCGAAATGGATCACCAGCGCAGCCGCACGCGCCGACGTACAGCGCTGGCGCGCACGCAGTGATGCGATCTTGACTGGCGCGGGCACGCTGCGTGGCGACAATCCCGCGCTGACTGCGCGCGTGGATGAGCCAGTGCAGCCACCGCTTCGCATCGTGGTGGCGGGCAAGACGCAATTGCCCCTGGATGCGCAGATTTTCAACGATGTTGCCGCGCCGACTTTGGTTGCGTGTGGTGGCGGACGCCACGTGACGTTGCCACAGCACATCGAGCGTTTGTCAGTGCCCGTTGGTGCCGAGGGCGTCAGCTTGCCAGCGCTGTTGCATGCGTTGGCGATGCGCGACATTGGTGAGGTACAAGTCGAGGCCGGACCAGTTTTGTGCGGTGCGTTGTTGCGCACCGGATTGGTTGACGAGCTGCTGCTGTATCAAGCGCCGTTGCTGCTGGGTGATCGCGGTTATCCGTTGTTTGCTGGCCTCGATATCTCAAGCATGGCGGATCGATTTGGCTTTAAATTGGTCGAGGCACGCGTGGTCGGCGACGATCAGCGTTTACTGTTGCGGCCGCACTCGGCCGCATCGTTTCCTTAGTCTCGCCAAGGGAGGCAAGCCATGTCGAACAATCCCGTCTGCTGGTTCGAGATCTACGTCCAGGACATGCCGCGCGCGCGGCAGTTTTACGAGAGCGTGTTGGCAATATCGCTCACTCTAATGCCCGCCGGCGATCTCGAAATGTTCGCTTTTCCGTCCAATCAGGAAGGTCAGGGCACCTCGGGTAGCCTCGTTCGGGTGACCGGCATGCCTTCGGGAGGCAACAGCACCTTGGTGTATTTCGCGTGCATGGATTGCGCGCTTGAAGCCAGTCGTGTCGCAGCCGCCGGCGGCCGTTTGCATCGCGACAAGTTCTTGATCGGCGAATATGGCTACTGTGCACTCGCGTTTGACACCGAAGGCAATATGTTTGGGTTGTATTCGATGCAGTGATGGTGAGGTGGCGGGTGGGCTTGAGTTGCAGCTCCCGCTCCCGCTTCACTCCCGACAAAACGCAGCGGAGCAAGCTTCGCTTTACGGGAGTGCCGCTATCCCACTTGAAGTCGCCACGTAGGCAACCACTCGCCTTATGTTCACTGGACTTGTTGAAGCCGTCGGTCACCTCCAATCCCGCGAAAGCCGTGGCGGCGATGCGCGCATGTGCTTTACGGTTGGCGAACTCGCCACCGACAGCCTCGCCTTGGGTGAGAGCATCGCGGTCATGGGCTGCTGCTTGACCGTGGTTGCGTATGACGCCGTCAGTTTTGCTGCGGACGTATCCAACGAGTCGCTCGCGCGCACTACGCTCGGCGACTTGGGGATGGGCTCGGCCATCAATCTGGAGCGGGCGATGTTGCCGACCACGCGCTTTGGCGGCCACATGGTCGCTGGTCATGTCGATGGCGTCGGTCGGGTCGAATCGATTACTCAGGATGGTCGCGCGCAGCGTTGGAAATTCTCCATGCCACGGGATCTGGCCAAGTACATCGCCGAGAAAGGCAGCATTTGCGTCGACGGGGTGAGCTTGACGGTCAACGCCGTCGACGCGACTGCGTTTGAAGTGGCATTGATTCCGCACACCTTGGCGCACACCGCGTTTGCAGAAACTGCGGTCGGCGGCGAGGTCAATCTGGAAGTGGACCTGGTCGCGCGCCATGTCGAACGTCTGCTGGCAGCCAGTGCAGTTGGGCCAAGGCAGATGGGATAAGCCAAGCCGCGAGCTGACAGCCGGGTTTCTCATCAAGACGGAAGGTGCGGAGTCAGTCACGAAGTTTGTCAAACTTTGTCGGCAACATGACCTGCCTTGCTGCCCGCAAGCGCCGTTTAATCTTTGTTGGGGTGTCCTCATGAGCATGATTTCCCGCCTTGGCGTCCGCATGGTGGTGGCAGCCGTGGCCTTTGGCCTCGCCCTGCCTGCGCAAGCGGTAGGCTTTTTCGTCGACGGGTTTGAGCTCGCGTTCGGCACCCCAGCCACCGATGCTGAAGCCGCCCGCTTCTTGAATCAGGCGACTTTTGGTGCCACTGCCGCCAGCATTCCGCAGGTGCGCGCATCCGGCATTCCGGCGTGGATCGATCAACAGATCGCGGCGCCCAGCACGTTAAGCCGACCATTCCTTGAAACGCTCGCGGTGTCTGAAAACACCGCAGGTAACAGTCTTTCGCAGAGCCATCGCGTGCACCGTTGGGTCGACGTTGCTGTCACCGGCAACGATCAGTTGCGGCAACGGGTGGCATGGGCCCTAGGTCAGATGGTGGTGGCGTCCGACCAGGATGCGGGGCTGTCAGACGAAGTGGTGATGATGGCGGAATGGAATGATCTGCTGGTACGCAATGCGTTTGGCAATTACCGCACTTTGATTGCTGAGACCGTGCTCAGCCCGATGATGGGGCGTTACCTTACTCATCTGCGCAATCGCAAGTTTGAAATCGAACCGCGTTGTTATGACCAGCGCCCGCCTTTGAACGATGACACCGACGTTAACCTGGCGGGACTCGAATACCACACCTGTACCGGTAGCGACGCGACCAACAACGCGACGCTGACGCCGCGCATCGCGCGCTATCGCTTGCCCAGCAGTGGCTTGGTCGCACCTGACGAAAACTTTGCTCGCGAACTGATGCAACTGTTTTCGATTGGCCTGGTTCAGCGCGAGTCGAATTTCGATCCCATCATTGATCCCAACACCGGGCTCGGCACCCCCACCTACAACCAGTTCACGGTGACGGTGCTGTCGCGGGTGCTGACCGGCTTGAGTTACGCCTGTAGCGGCAATCGCACGGTGGCGGGTCGCGCCATCAATCGAACCTGCGGTTGCACCGGCACCGATTGCAGCTTCAATACCGGCAACTTCTTCTCGACGCCGCCATCGCTTGCGATCAACGAGCAGGGCGGCTTGGTCCATCCGGACCGTTACGAGTCGATGATCTGCTATCCGCGCTATCACGACACCGGTCGTGATCGCGCCGGGTTCCAATTGCCCGGTAGCGTGCCCACCAGTCCGCCCGGCGCGACCATCGATCTGGCCGTCGGCGAGAGCATCCCTGGCGGCACGCCGGGCCCAGTCAAGCTGATCGAGTTGGGCGGTGCCGCGCCGCTGAGCTTGAATGAAGTGAGTCCCGGTCTGGCGGTGGGCACGGCGATCAACTGCGACGCGTTGAACGGCGCATCGCCAACTGCCAGCAAGACCACTTGCCTCAGTTACTGCAACAGCGGCGTGGATGCGGCGATCAACCTGCTGTTCAACCACCCCAATACAGCCGTGATGGTGGCGCGACAGTTGATTCAACGGATGATCAGCAGCAACCCCTCGCCTGCATACATCCAGCGCGTCGCGGCGGCGTTTGCCAATAACGGCCTTGGCGTGCGTGGCGATATGCAAGCGGTGGTCAAAGCGGTGCTGTTTGACCTCGAAGCGCGCCGGCCGTTGGGCGACCCGGCCAACGCAGTAGATGCCGGAAAGACCCGCGAGCCGTTGCTGAAAATGATCCAGGTCTGGCGCAGCTTTGGGGCAACACCTGCGACCGTTCCATACCGGCGCTGGGCACGCTTTGCTGGCGGCTGCAGTTCTTTCTCCTGGCCGCAATGCGCTTATCAGCAGCGGCCTCTGGGCGCCCCATCGGTGTTCAACTTCTACGAGCCGGACTTCCAAACCCCAGGACCCATCAGTGATCTGAATCTGGTCTCACCCGAACTGCAAATCATCAATGAGAGCACCGCTATTCTCGGCGCCAACGACATTTACAACCAGGTTTGCGCGGGGCGCGGCACTGGCAGCAATCACAATTGCCACGGACCCTTGCGGACGCCATTGCCAACTGACCACGCCTGGTTCCCCGACGCTGCGCTGGATGGCTTACCTGGGGGCAATTGCGGCACCACGTGCACGACCACGAACGACGCCGACCTGATCGAGGTCATCAACGTACGCCTGTTTGGCGGCGCGATGTCGGGCACCTTGGGTGATCTCAACAATCCCGGCAACACCACGCTCAACACCGGTACTCGCGGCGTGCTTTATCGACTACTGCGGACGGTGCTGACCGGCACCTTCGGTGAGGCAGTGGCGCAGAACACGCGCCGTCGCGAAGTTCTCTATCTCCTGCACCTCGCGGCGATTTCGCCCGAAGCATCCAACCAGCGTTGAGGATTGACGGCCATGAGCAAGATTCTCACTTCCCGTCGCGCCTTCTTACAGGCTGGCTGCGGTGTGGTTGCATGCGGCGGCGCGCAGGCGTTGTTTCCACAGCTGGGGCTGATTCCAGCGGCATTGGCGGGCACGCCAGCCGCTGGCTATAAGGCATTGGTGTGCCTGTACCTGGACGGTGGCAACGACGCTTGGAATATGTTGATTCCTGGCGGCGATGCGGCGCATACCAAGTACGTGGCCGCCCGTAACGGCATCTATAACCCCACTGCCGGCAATGGCGGCGGCTTGGCGTTGCCGCGCCACACCGGTGCCGGTTTTGTCAGCGGGCAAACGCCACCATCCAGCCTGTCGATTGCCGGTGGCCAATACGGCGTGAACTCCTTTTGCCCTGAAATGGCGACGCTGTATGGCCAAGGCCGGTTGGCGTTTTTGCCCAATATCGGCCCAATAGTCGAGCCGACCACGGTCGCCGCGTTCAACAACCGGCGGCGGCCGCCGCAGTTGTACTCGCATAACGATCAAACCAATCTTTGGCATATCGGGTCTGGGTCGAGCACCCAGGTTACCCAAGGCTGGGGTGGAAAAGTGGTGGGTCGGGTGGCACTGCCCGCTTCGGCAACCAATGGGCTGCCGCCCACGATCACCTTGTCTGGGCAGACGCGGTTTTTGTCTGGTGTGGAAGACGGCGGCGTGCCGCTGTTTTCATTTGCGTTGTCGACCTCCGGCACCGCCCCGGCCACTTCGCTCACCAACTACGGTTCAACCAACGCCACTGCCAACCAGTTTCAAATCGAGCGCCGCGCGCATTTGCAGCAGCTGTTGGACGCTGCCAGCCCGCAAGCCTTCAGCAATGAGTACCGCAGCATCGTTGACCGTTCGCTGCAGTTGGCCGACTTTGTGATCAACCCCGCCATTGCCGGCATTCCCGCGCCCGATCCGGTCAATGGCGGTGGCAGCACCGGCTTTGTATGGCCGAGCGGAAATTCGCTGGCCGATCAATTACGGCAAGTGGCGCGGATGGTGCGAATCAGCACCACCCAACCCGATAACGCCGGCTTCGTGTCGCCCATCGGTGCCAATCGACAAGTGTTCTTTGTCCGCCTCGGCGGCTTTGATACCCACGATGGACAGATCACCTCCACCGGCGCCACCGGTCACCACCTGTTGTTGCAGCGGGTGTCGCAAGCGGTCGATTCGTTTTACAAAGCCATGCTTGCGATTGGTCGCAGCAACGATGTCACCTTGTTCAGCGCCAGCGAATTCGGCCGCACCATCAACTCCAACGGCAACGGCAGCGACCATGCTTGGGGCAGCCTGCAGTTTGTGGTCGGTGGTGCAGTCAACGGCGGCAACGTATATGGCCGCTATCCGACCATCGTGCTTAATAATTCATTGACCGGCAGCGTCAGCGATGGTGCCAACCAAGGCGAGTGCTTTCAGCGCGGTCAATTTATACCGACCACCGCCGTCGATCAGTTGGGCGCCACGCTGGCACGCTGGATGGGCGTTTCCGACGTCGACATTCCGACAATCTTCCCCAACATTGACAATTTCGTAACCGGCCCGTTTGCCAACCCGGTGTCGTCGCCATCGTTCGCCAACTTCAGCCGTATTGTGCCGGGCTTGATGAATGGAGTGGCGTAGCGCATTTGCCATGTTTGCGCTGGCCAGCTCCAGCCTGGCCGCCGCGCAGTCGTTTCCGCCGGGTGTTGGCTGTGACAATCTGAGTGGCATGCCGATTACGTTTGACGTCAATTGGCAGGCCCAGATCAAGCCGATCATCAACGAGATGTTCGTCACCGGCCGTTGCACCAGTTGTCACAATCCCGGCCAATTCGACGGCAATCTGGACCTCACCGATCTTGGCATCGATGCCATCTACAAGTTGCTGCCGGCGGGTTACGTCATCCCGGGCCGGCCATTTGCAAGCTCGTTATTCGACAAGATCAACTGCAACCAACCCGGCTACGGAGGGCTGCGTATGCCGTTCCTGCAAAACCCGCTGAGCATCCTGCAGCAAGGCCTGATCTTCGACTGGATCGCGCAAGGGGCGCTGGGTGACCTGAAAGGCGAGCAGACGATTCCGCGGAATTTCGTGTACCGGGATGGGATGGAAGGGTTGCGCTGATTCTGGTTGGGCTACTGGGTGATCTTTCGGATCTGCAATTCGTCGAGCGTCGGCGTTTGGAAGTTGACCGAGCAAAGCCCGATGTGACCGCTGTCCGGTAGGCGCGAGTAGTCGCCGTGATCAGCAGCGGAGTTGCGGGCTAGACTCTGCCCCACGTCCGCTATCGCCGCGATTGCTCATGGCTCAAGCCCCTGCCTCTGCGGAACCCTTCGTCGCCTCGCCTGCGGGTGAGTTCATGGGCCATCCGCGACCGCTGTGGATGCTGGTGGGCGCTGAGTTCTGGGAGCGCTTTGGTTACTACGGCATGCGCGCGCTGCTGGCGGTATACGTCGCCAGCGCATTCTTTGGTCTGCTTCCAGAAGGCGAGGCGAAGGCGCAAGCCAGTCTGACCTATGGCGCGTAAACGGCACTGATCTATGCCACCGGCATCTTCGGTGGCTTCATCGCGGATCGTTATCTGGGTTATCGCGCCTCGATCATGCTGGGCGGCACGTTGATGGCCGGGGGCTTGTTTCTGCTGCTGATTCCCGACCTGCGCTGGTTCCTTCTGGGCCTCGCTTTCATCGTCGTTGGCAATGGCTTGTTCAAGCCGAATATCTCGGTGCTGGTGGGCAAGTTGTATGCGCCGACCGACGTGCGCCGCGATTCCGGATTCACGATTTTCTACATGGGCATCAACGCCGGTGGCGCGCTGGCACCGCTGATCTGCGGCACCCTGATCGGCGTTCACTTTGGCTACCAATGGGGATTTTTTGCTGCAGGCCTCGGCATGATCGCCGGACTGATGATGTTTCATTGGCTGCGCGGCTGATTGGGGCCAATCGGCGCGGCGCCGGTCCCGGCGGAGTCGGTGGGCCGTGTCTTCAAGACCCTGTTGGGTTGCCTCGCGGTGGTACCCGTGGTGTACCTGATGCTGAGCGAGGCGAAGATCGTCGGCTATCTGCTGCTCCTGATGTTCGCTGTGCTGACCGTGTACTTCATCGGCAGCGGGGTGAGGAGCGGGGATCGAGTGCAACTGCACCGCTACCTGGCGATGCTGTTGTTGTTTCTGGCCAAGATCCTGTTCTGGGGCATGTTCGAACAAGCGGGTTCATCGCTCAATTTCTTCGCCAAGGATTACGTCGACGCGCCGTTCGACTTCACCCTGTTCCAGTCGGCCAATCCGGTCTTTATTCTGCTGATGGCGCCGGTGTTCGCATGGCTGTGGCCACGCCTGGAAGCACGCGGAATGAATCCATCGATACCACGCAAGTTCGCCATCGCGCTGCTGCTGGTAGCGCTCGGCTTCACCACCTTGGTGTTCAGCATCGAACACTTGCTCGATGACGCGGGCAAATTGGCGTGGAGCCTGTTGGCATTGGTCTATCTGATCAACACCATGGGTGAGCTGTGCTTGTCGCCGATTGGCTTGTCAATGGTGAGCAAACTGGCCGCGCCCAAAGACAACGGCTTGGCGATGGGCGCGTGGTTCTTGTGCACAGCCATCGGCAATTTCGCGGCTGGCGCGATTGCGTCTGTGGCCTCCGGTGGCAGCTTGGGCATCGCCCAGTATTCAGCGACCTACACCCAAATCGCCATCGGCGGTGCGGTGATGGGCTTCGCCTTCCTGCTGTTTGCGCCGCTGATCAACAAGTTGATGCATGGCGTGCGGTAGCGGCATCGGGATACGCAGTTTAGTCCTTACATCGGATTTCCCCACCGCCGGTCATCCTCAAACAGGCTGGGATTGAGTCGAGAACGTCACCCCGACGAAAGTCGGGATCCAACGTATTGAACCGTGCGGCACACGGCGCTCACCTTTTCCCGATCGCAGAAGGCAGCAAAACCGCGTCTGGCTGAAGGTAGACGCTGCTATACAAAAAAATGTCGGGATTGCGCGGTGTTTGTCGTTACCTCAGACAAGCCACCTCCGGTAACCGCCATGAAGCGTCTTCGTAGACTGTTGCTCACCGCTCTTGCCCTTGGCTCCAGCGCGGCTGTTCTAGCGCAATCGGTGCCACCGCCCGCAGGTGGCACCTATGTCATGCAAAAGCACGCCATTGCCGGCGGGGGACAGCGCGCCAGCGGTGGCAGTTACGTGCTCACCGGGACAGTCGCACAAGCGACCGCCGGGCCAATTCCGGCTGAGGCAGCAGGCGGTACCTATCGCTTGGCGGGTGGATTCCACGCTGCCTCGACGCCGCGCGCCGGCGACATCTTTCGCAACGGGTTTGAGAACTAATCCATGGCCATCAGGAGCATCCACATGAACCGCAAATCCCTCGTTTTTGCCCTGCTGACTGGCTTGTCTGGGCAAGCGCTGGCGCTCAGTAATACCTTCAGCTACCAAGGCAGTTTGCAAGATGCGGGACTTCCTGCGACCGGCAGCTACGATCTCCAGTTCGCCCTGCAAACCCAGGCCGGGATGCCCGTTGGTACAGCACTTCTGCGCGACAACGTGGCGGTGAACCAAGGCGTGTTCACGGTTGAGCTGGACTTTGGATCAAGCATCACCAGCGCTGACTTTCAGCTGCAAATTGGCGTGCGGCCGGGTGCATCTGCTGGAGCTTTCACAACCTTGAGTCCGGCCACAAAAATCAATCCGACGCCGCAAGCGCAAGTGGCTGGCTTGGCGAGCGAAGCGATTGCGGTTTCGCCTAGCAGTATTACCTCGGCCAGTATCGCCAATGGCAGCGTCGCCTCAATCGATGTCAATACCGACCAGATTCAGCGACGAGTCGCCTCCACCTGCGCCAGCGGACAAGTGCTGCGAGGAATCAACGTCGATGGCACGGTGGTGTGCGGACTAGACGGTGGTGCGGCGCTAGGCTACTTCAGTTCTAACCAATCTTTTACCGCATCTGCAAGCAACCAGACCTTCACGATGAATGCCTCAGTGACGTTGCCGCAGGCGGGCTCGGTCATCGTCACCTACGGTGCGGCAATCACCACCAACACAAACAGTTGCACCGTTCGACTCGAAGCATTTAGCGTCAGCAGCAACAAACTCTTTCAATCCACCTCAGGTGCCGGCGGAACCAACGTCACCGTTTCCAATACCGTATCGACTTCTGAACGGTTCGAAGTCGCAGGCCCGGGAACGTTCGCGCTGAATCTGGTGCTGCTACCGACCGCCGGCGGCACCAACTGCACTGTCGCTCGACCCTGGATGTCGGTGCGAATCGAGTAAGTTCCAGCGCAAGTGACTGGCGCGGTGTTGCAAGAAAACGCATCCCCAGATGGAATGCAGTCTGGATGGCTTGCGCTGCGGATGGAGGCATTCCATTGCCGCGACGACGTGCCGAATCGCTTCCGGCGCCCGTTCAGGGATGGATGCATCCGCATGAACGGAAGAGGGCGTGCGGTTTGCCGCTGGAACAGGCCGTTACCCCGACACAGCAAACACCGCGCCATCTCCTATACTCTGGTGATGAATGCCCGCGCCGATCCGCAGCAGCTTTTTGCCAGCATTTATGACGAACTGAAGCGTCTCGCGCATGCGCAATTGGCTGCGCGCACGCCGCGCACCTTGTGCACGACGGCGCTGGTCCATGAGGCCTATATCAAGCTGATCCGTGGCGATGCCGCGGTGCAGGATCGCCAGCATTTTGTCAGCTTGGTGGTGCGCGCCATGCGGCAGATTCTGGCCGACGCCGCGCGCAACAAGATGGCAGACAAGCGTGGCAACAACCCTGCCATGATTACTTTGGGTGCTGCGCAGGAGGCCGCGTCATCGGCCATCAGCGTCGACGTGCTGGCGCTTGAGCAAGCCATCGACCGTTTGCGTGGATTGCATGAGCGTTTGGCTGGAGTCGTCGAGATGCACTTCTATGGCGGCTTGTCCTTCGTCGAAATCGCCGAACTCATGGGCGTCACCGAACGCACCGTGCAGCGTGACTGGCTGGCCGCGCGCGTACTCCTGGAACGCGATCTGGAGTCGGTGGCGTGAGTGCGGTCAACAGCAAGGTCGCAGCAGGCAATTGGATTCCATTGCACGCAAACAGGAACGCGAATGACTGAGGCGCGCGCATGACCGAGGCGCAACGCGACATTCGTGCCGTGCTGCTGTTGCGTGACGCACTTGACCTGGAAGGCGCTGATCGAAACGAATATCTGGATCGCGAATGTGCGGGCGATGCCGAGTTGCGCGCTGAGCTGGACGGGCTGCTCGGTCGCGTCGATACGCTCAATCATGTTTTGGATGAACCAGCGCTGGCGCTCGCGGGGCGACTGATCGAAGGCGAGGTGGATGCGCGCATCGGCGAGCACATCGGTGGCTTTCGGATCGATTCGCTGCTGGGTGAAGGCGGCATGGGTTCGGTGTATCGGGCGACGCGCAGGGGTGCCGATTTCGTGCAAACGGTGGCGCTCAAGATCATTCGTGGTAGCACGCCAACGGCCAACTTGCGTGATCGCTTTCGCCGCGAGCGGGCCATTCTGGCCAGCCTTGACCATCCCGGTATCGCACGCTTCGTCGACGGCGGCGTGACCGACGCGGGCGAGCTGTGGTTTGCCATGGCCCTGATTGAGGGTGAATCCATCGCCCGCTACGCCGATTCCAATGGGCTTGGCGTGTCTGCGCGGGTGGCACTGTTGGCTGAGGTATGTGACGCGGTGGCGGCGGCACATCGCAGTCTGATCGTGCATCGCGATCTCAAGCCTTCCAACATCCTGGTCGACTCAACCGGCAAGCCGCATTTGCTCGATTTTGGCATCGCCAAACTGCTTGACGACGCCGACAGCAGCGCGACCCATACCGACTCGCGCGCGATGACGCCGCACTATGCTGCGCCCGAGCAAATTCGCGGCGAGGCAGTGACCACCGCCACCGATGTGTATGCGTTGGGCGTCGTGCTGTTTGAATTGCTGACGGGACGGCGGCCATTCGCTGCGACCACGCTGACATTATTTAATGTGCAACGCGCGGTATTGGAGGCATCGCGGCCGTCGTTGGCAGAGGCGGCGGCGACTGTCGCCGTGGCGGATGCGTCGATGGTGACTTCGCGGCCGCGTGATTGGCTGTCGCAGCTGCGCGGCGATCTTGAACACATTGTTGAGCGGGCGATGGCGCGCGACCCGGAGCGGCGCTACGCCTCTGCGGCGGCGCTGGCCGACGATTTACGCCGACATCTGCAAGGCCAGCCGATCCTCGCCCGACCCGACACCCTCGGCTATCGCGCGTCCAAGTTTGTGCAGCGCCATCGATGGGGCGTCGCGCTGTCGACGTTGGTGGTGCTGCTATTGTTGGCGACCACCGCAGTCAGCATTGTTCAAGCGCAACGTGCAGATCGCGAATCGCAGCGGGCGGTGGAAGCGGCGCTGTCGGCGCGCACCGAATCGCTGCGCGCCAAGGCCGCCGCCGAGCAAGCTCAACAAGAACGCGATGCCGCCCGTGATGAGGGCCAACGTCAAGATGCACTGCGCGAGCATTTTGCGGCGGTGCTCAGTCGTGCCAGCGATGCCGGCGAATCGATCACGCCCGCCAAGCTGACTGAACTGGTCGCTGATCGCGGCTTATTGGGCAAGAGCCGCGACCGCGACATGCAGCGCGCGTTGGACCTGGCGATCATCGATTTTTTCATGGTGCGTGGTGACTATCCGCGGGTGTTGACCCTGCTCGAAGAACTCGCATCCGACCTGCAGAACGCGCCTCCGCGCTATCGCGCATTGGCGGCGTCAAATCGCGCATTCGCTGCCATTCGAGTCGGTAATCTTGACTTGGCCAATGCATCGATCAGCGAGGCTGAAACCATCATGAGCGCCGAGCAACGTCGCGGCGGCACCATGACTGCGCGGATTGAAATGGCGCGCGGCCAATTGCAGCGCGCTCGCGGCGACTTGGCTGCGTCAACCGCAAGCGCACTTCGCTCTGCTACCGCAGCGGCCGCCGCCACCGACATCAGCGAATTCGAGCGTGGTGCCACGATTGGCAGCGCCGCCATCGCGTTGCTGCAATTGGGTGACCTTGACGCAGCTGGGCGGTTGGCGGCGCAGGCCGAAGAGGTGTGGAAGGTCGCGGGCGTGAGCAGTAATGCGGCGATGCGAAACGTGGCCACCGTTCGCAGCAACACGCTGTTTCTGCGCGGTGAACTGCTGGCCGCAGTGGCACGCATGGAAATCATCAACGCGGATGCCGAGACCACCGAGTCGGTGCCATCGCGTGCGGCTCGCGACCTCACCCAAGCCAAGGCTTGGGCGCTGCTTGGGCGGTCGAAGGAAGCCTTGGATTTGCTTACCCGCGCGGTGCGCAACATGTGCGAGACAGTGGGCGCAACCAGCCTCGACTGCCTGCGAGTGCGTCTGAGCGCAGTCGATACCCGCTATCTGGCTGGCCAACCCGAGCAGGCGCGGCGTGAGCTGGTGGCGATGCAACCCGCCCTCTCGGCACAGCCACCGCTGCTGGTGGCCGGCAACGCGTTTTCTGCCGTGCTCGATCTGGTGCTCACTCCCTCTGACGCCACCTTGGCGAGGGTGATCGAGGTCGTCCCTGCCTCCGCCAAGCTGGGCGCGCTGCCGCAACGCAACGCGGTGCGCGCCTTGCTGGTGTTGGCGGAAAGCTTTGCTGCCCGAGGTAATGTTGCGATGGCGAATCGCCTCGCTGAAGGCGCCATCGACACCGCCGGCTTGGCCATCGATGGCGATGGCATGGACGCCAGTTTGCTGGCCTTATGGCGCGCGCGATTGGCGGGTGCGCCGGTGCCGGAGGACGCGCTGGCGAACTTGGCGGCGGCCATCGGCAAAACTCACCCGTGGCGTTTGGCGCACGCAGAGCGATAGCGCGGCTCCCACCGAGGCTTTTGCACACGCGCTGTCCCGCGCGCTCAACAGCGCATGAACTGCTACCAGCAGTTCATAGGCGTGCCGTTTCGTCCCACGACGAAGGTTAGAAAAGCGGCCGAAATCAGCAAATGTCGGGATTCACCCCCGCACTACGTAGCCAATAGTGAGCCCGCCCCGGTACGCAGTTGCCAGAGATCTTCCGCAACGGTTTTGAACCCTGGCCGACGTTGATAGCCTTCGCCCTCAATCACTTCATCACTTTCCATCGAGCGCCAACCATGAATCACTTGTCTGCTGTGAGTCACCAATTTGCTGTGAATCCCCGATTATTCGTTAGCGCACTGTGCTCCGCCGTGCTGGCCTGCTTGCTTGCCGCATGCAGCGACTCCGCAAATACAAGTAGCAGCGACGCGGTGTCGCCGGTGGCCGATGCTGCGCTGGTAGCGCAAGCCGCAGCGGACGCCGACGCCGCCGTGGCGTCGCATCCCCTGTGCGACTTGGCTAGTTTCGCTGATGTATCGGCGGTCGCAGGCGGCAACTTCAACAAGCTCGACGTGATCGCGGCAGATGACATGAACAGTGTCGACTGCATCTATCTGGACATGAGCGACCTCTACAACGGCTTGAACATCCGTTTCGTATCCACCGAAAAGTTGCTGGCAACCTCAAGCAAGTGGCTTACCGCAGCCAGTTACTTCGAAGAGTGGGGACGTGGCGGCACGCCGGTCGCAGGTATTGGCACAAGCGCGGTGTGGGCGGATCTGCTGGGTGGGCTGCTGGTGTTGCAGGGGGAGCACGTGTTGCTGTTGAGTGCGGCCAAGCTCGATCCGGCCGATGCTGCCGCGCGCGCGAAGCTGGAGTCGCTGGCCGGGCAGGTAGTGGGGCGCTTGCCTTAGTCCAGGGTCAAAGCAGCAGAGCCAGCTTCGCTCTACCAGAGCTGCGGTAGGTGGCACTTGCTTTTGCAGAGCGGAGCCTGCACCGCTGCTTTCCCAATCCAGACGCTATCGCGACAGCCTCCGCGGGTAAACTTGCGATCCGTTTTGCCATCCCCCTGCTGCCCATGCCGTTTGCCAGCGTTGCCGAGTTGATCGAAGAAATCAGAATGGGTCGGATGGTTGTCATCGTTGATGACGAGGATCGCGAGAACGAGGGCGACCTGATCATGGCGGCATCGCAGGTGCGCCCGCAGGACATCAACTTCATGGTCACCCACGCGCGTGGGTTGGTGTGTTTGGCACTGACTCGCGGGCGCTGCGAACAACTGCGACTGCCGCCGATGGTGATCGACAACACCTCGCAATATCGCACCAACTTCACCGTATCCATCGAAGCCGCAGAAGGGGTGACCACCGGCATCTCGGCGTTTGATCGCGCCCACACCATTCAGACTGCGGTGAAGGTAGAGGCGCGTGCGGCGGACCTGTCACAGCCTGGGCATATCTTTCCTCTGCAAGCGCAAGACGGCGGCGTGCTGGTGCGCGCCGGCCACACTGAAGCCGCCAGCGACTTGTCGCGACTGGCGGGATTGGAGCCAGCAGGCGTGCTGGTGGAAATCCTTAACACCGATGGCAGCATGGCGCGGCGGCCTGAACTTGAGGCGTTTGCCGCCCACCATGGATTGAAGATCGGCAGCATCGCCGACCTGATCCAGCACCGCCTGCAAACCGAGCACACGGTCGAGCGGGTGGATGAGCGCGACGTCAGCACCGAGCACGGCCCGTTTCGACTGCTGAGCTACCGCGACCGCATCGCTCACGATCTGCACTTCGCGTTGTTGCGTGGTGAGCCGGATCCGAACGTGCCGCTGCTGGTGCGTGTGCACGTGAAGAACCTGCTGGCCGATGTTCTGGGCCTGCGCAGGCCCGACTTGCAACCGACGTTGGCTGACGCGTTGCGCCAGGTCGCCGCCAACGGCAGCGGTGCTGTGATCGTACTTGCCGAAGCTACCGAACCGGAGGCCGTGCTGGCGCGCCTGCAGCAAGTCGACGGCGCGTTGCCAGCCAAGCCCATGGCGCAGTGGCGCCGCAATGGCGTTGGCGCGCAAATTCTGGCCGATCTCGGCGCGCGCCAACTGCGCGTGATTGGAACGCCGCGTCGACAAGTGGCGTTAGCCGGGTTTGGCTTGGAAGTGGTCGAATATGTCGATCCCGTCGGTGCGGGCTAACGACCATGGCGCGCAGGTGCCCCGCCGACTGCGAAATCGGGCCCGCCATAGCCGTTACAAACCCTGCTTGCCTGCCCCCTCCCCAACCCTCCCCGGACAGCGGGGAGGGAGCAAGCGCCGAACCTGAACGACTTTCAGGCTAGACTTGCTGGCTTCCCACGCTCACTATCCCAATGCCACGATTTGAAGGTGATCTCCACGCTGCCGCCGGTGCCCGCTTTGCGGTGATCGCCAGTCGCTGGAACCCAGGCATCACTGATGCGCTGGTTGACGGTGCGCGGCGCACGCTGGAAGGCAATGGCGTGGCCGCCGATGCCATCGACGTGGTGCGCGTACCCGGCGCGTGGGAGCTTCCCTTGGCCTGCCAGTGGGTAGTCAGCATGGGCAAATACGCGGCGCTGATCGCACTGGGTTGCGTGGTCCGCGGTGAAACCCGTCATTACGAGCACGTTGCCGACATCTGCGCGCAAGGCTTGGCGCGGGTGGCTCTCGATACCGGTGTGCCGGTTGCCAACGGCGTGCTGGCAGTGGAGCGTCTGGACGATGCGCTGGCGCGAGCCGATGGCTTGCTGGGCAACAAGGGCGAAGAGGCGGCTTTGGCGGCGCTGGAGATGGTCGGCCTGCGGCAGGTGTTGCTATGAGGCCGCGGCGTACCGACGGTGTGGATCCGGTCGCTCGTTCGCGTTCGCGTCGGCGTGCCTTGCAGGCCGTTTACGCGTGGCAAATGGCCGGTGCTTCGATGGACAAAGTCATCGCCGAATTTGCGCATGAGCAGGAAATGGAAGTGGCTGACCTTCCTTACTTTGAAGACCTGCTCAATGGCTTGGAGAAGCACCGGGCGAACATCGATGCCGAGTTGGCCCGTTTTGTTGATCGGGACATCGAGCAAATTGATCCCATTGAGCGCGGCGTATTGCGGCTGGCGGCCTATGAGCTGATTTATCGGCCCGATGTGCCGTATCGGGTTGTCATCAACGAAGCCATCGAAATCGCCAAGCGCTTTGGTGCCGACCATGGGCACGGTTATGTGAATGGTGTGTTGGACAAGGCCTGTGCCGCCTGGCGCAGCGTAGAGGTTGACGCGGCGCGACGGCGCTAATCGGTCTGGGTTGGGGGTTCAGTCGGCATGGCCGAATTTGATCTGATCGAGCGCATCCGGCTGCGCGCCGGCGGTCGCAGTGATGTGCTGTTGGGCATCGGGGATGACGCTGCGCTGCTCATGCCGCCGGCCAATCAGCTGCTGGCAGTCAGCACCGATGTGCTCAATGAAGGCGTGCATTTCCGCGCTTCCGATGCGCCATTTGATATCGGTTGGAAGGCACTCGCCGTGAACCTGAGCGACTTGGCGGCGATGGGTGCCGAGCCCGCGTGGGCTTTGTTGACATTGGCTTTGCCGGAAGCCGAAGAAGCGTGGCTGGATCGTTTCATTGATGGCTTCCTGACCTTGGCGACCGGCCACGGCGTTGCCTTGGTTGGCGGCGACACCACGCGCGGTGCCTTGTCGGTTGGGGTGACCGTGCATGGTTTTGTGCCGCCCACCCTTGCGCTACGCAGAAGCGGCGCAAAGGTGGGCGATGACTTGTGGGTGACCGGCACGCTGGGGGATGCGGCGGCTGGCTTAGCGGATTCCTCACGCCCTGATCTGGCCGCGCGGCTGTACCGACCGACGCCACGAGTCGCTGCAGGCTTGGCCCTGCGCGGCTTAGCATCGGCGTGCATCGATATTTCGGATGGCTTGTTCGCCGATCTCGGTCACCTGCTGCGCGCCAGCAACTGTGGCGCGACCGTACAACTGGCCTCGCTGCCGACCTCGCCGGCTTTGGCGAGGATGTGTGCAGGACCGGATCGCTGGCTGTATCAATGCGCCGGAGGCGATGATTACGAACTGTGTTTCAGTGCGCCGCCATCCCATCGCGAACAGATCGGCAAGGCATTGGCGTTAACGGGCACGCCAGCCGGGGTGATTGGTCGCATGGATGCCACACGGGGATTGCGCGCGGTAGCGCCAGATGGTCGACACTGGCAACGGCCGCGCTCCGGCTACCAGCATTTCGAAGGAATGTAGGGATGATCCTAGAAGCTGCAGTTGACCGCTTCCATAACTCGAATAGTCCTAGGTGCGCCTCGGTTTTCGGACTTCGTTCGACTCGACCGTATGCTGTGGGCCGCAACGCACCCGCTTGCACGATTGCGCGGCCGTCTGCCTTTCTCTTTCGCTTGCTGCGCGAGCCGCCTACGCTTCCGCTCGGTCCTCGTTGCAGGTGCGCCTCATCTCTTCGCGCCAGCCGGCCTCGCAAACGCACACGCGGGCGCGTCCAACTGCGGCTTCTAGGATGACCCAGCTCACTCCCGCGTTGCGCCGCTCGCCGGCATTCTGGTTGGCGTCGGGATTTGGCTGTGGCTTGGCGCCCAAAGCACCTGGCACTGTCGGCACCTTAGTCGCAGTGATTCCCTGGCTGTTCTTTCAACAGCTGCCGCTGCCAATTTACTTGGGGATAGTGCTGGCCACGTTTGGCCTCGGCGTGTGGGCCGCGCAGCGGGTCATTCAACTCATCGAAAAAGAAGATCCCGGGGTCATTGTCATCGACGAATTCGTTGGTCTTTGGATAGCCCTGGTCGCACTACCCGCCGGCTTGCCGTGGCTGTTGGCAGGTGTGCTGCTGTTTCGTCTGTTTGACGTCAGCAAGCCGTGGCCGGTGTCTTGGGCAGATCGCAAACTGCACGGCGGTTTCGGTGCCATGCTGGATGACGCACTGGCCGGGCTCTACGCCTTGCTGATGATCCAGTCGGTGGCATGGCTGCTGCCGCGCTGGGGGTTTTGAGGTTCCCAGCTCCGCATCGGTTAGCGGGTTAGACCCGTGTGGGAGTGGCGGAACCCGCGAATTTTTTGCCTCGTGGCGATGCTTTCGCGGTTTCCGCCGCTCCCACCACAGCGCTGACTTGGGCCAAGCCCTCAGGTTCTTCTTCTCTGTGGTTTGGCTGCCGCCGCGCTGGGGATTTTGAGGTTCCCAGCTCCGCATCGGTTAACGGGTTAGACCCGCGTGGGAGCGGCGGAAGCCGCGAAGTTTTTTGCCTCGCGGTGATGCTTTCGCGGTTTCCGCCGCTCCCACCACAGCGCTGACTTGGGCCAGGCCCTCAGGTTCTTCTTTTCGGTGGTATGGCTGCTGCCGCGCTGGGGGTTTTCAGGTTCCCAGCTCCGCATCGGTTAGCGGATTAGACCCGTGTGGGAGCGGCGGAAGCCGCGAAGTTTTTTTTGCCTCGCGGCGATGCTTTCGCGGCTTCCGCCGCTCCCACACCAGCGCTGACTTGGGCCAAGCCCTAAGGCTCTTCTTTTCGGTGGCTTGGCTGCTGCCGTGCTGGGGGTTTTCAGGTTCCCGGCTCCGCATCGGTTAGCGGGTTAGACCCGTGTGGGAGCGGCGGAAGCCGCGAATTTTTTGCCTCGCGGCGATGCTTTCGCGGCTTCCGCCGCTCCCACACCAGCGCTGACTTGGGCCAAGCCCTCAGGTTCTTCTTTTCGGTGGTATGGCTGCTGCCGCGCTGGGGGTTTTCAGGTTCCCGGCTCCGCATCGGTTAGCGGGTTAGACCCGTGTGGGAGCGGCGGAAGCCGCGAATT
>ENA-ORBV01000962-ORBV01000962.1-microbial-mat-metagenome-genome-assembly--contig:-NODE-962-length-65619-cov-8.443120_pt1 | contig 65619 bp, 67 predicted proteins | sample MGYA00237777_ERZ505514 | MGnify/ENA primary metagenome ERZ505514 (study PRJEB26160, sample SAMN06269048) | microbial mat metagenome | isolation source: Oligotrophic lake microbial mat | place...
GTGGCGCGCACCACGCCTTCCATGAAGTACAGCCACAGCAACAGGCTCAGCCAGCGAAAGGTGTACATGCGGTGGCGCCACCACCGAGAGCGGCATCTCGCAAGCCCTGGCCGTGGTCGAGATCGTGCTGTGTGTGTGGCTGTTCGTGTCCAGTGCGCTGTACATCCGCTGGCGCTTGCGCCATCCGCTGCAGCAGCCGGCTGCGGCGGATTCACAGGAGGTGGTGTGACACTGCTGGACACCCTGGTCCGCACGGTCGGCGCGGCCAACGTTCTGACCGAAGGTGATTTGTCGGCCTGGGAACAGGATTGGCGCCGCCGCTGGCATGGCAAGGCGCTGTGTGTGGTGCGACCGGGCAACACCGCCGAAGTGGCGGCTGTGGTGCGGGCCTGCGCCGCCGATGGTGTGAGTCTGGTGCCACAAGGTGGCAACACGGGTCTGGTGGGCGGTGGTGTGCCCGACACCAGCGGCACACAGGTCCTGCTGAGCCTGCAGCGCTTGAACCGCGTGCGGGCGCTGGACGCGGCCAACCTCACGCTCACCGCCGAAGCCGGCTGTGTGTTGCAGCAGGTGCAGGCCCGGGCAGCCGAAGCGGGCCTTCTGTTTCCGCTGAGCCTGGCAGCCGAAGGCAGCTGCACGCTGGGCGGCAACCTGGCCACCAACGCCGGTGGCACGCAGGTGCTGCGCTGGGGCAACACCCGCGACCTGTGCCTGGGCCTCGAAGTGGTCACCGCACAAGGCCAGGTCTGGGACGGCCTGAGCGGCCTGCGCAAGGACAACACCGGCTACGACCTGCGCGACCTGTTCATCGGCAGCGAAGGCACGCTGGGCATCATCACCGCCGCCACCATGAAGCTGGCACCGCAACCCGCAGCCACCACCACGGCCATGGCCGCCTGCGGCACGCTGACCGACTGCGTGGCGCTGCTCAACCTGGCACGCACCCGGCTGGGCGCGGGGCTCACCGGCTTCGAGGTCATGGGCCGCTTTGCGCTGGACCTGGTGGCACAGCACTTCCCGGCTCTGCCCAAGCCCTTGCCCACTGCCGCCTGGACCGTGCTGCTGGAGCAGAGCGACGTCGAAGGCGAGGCCCACGCCCGCGAACGTTTCGAAGGCCTGCTGGGCGCGGCGCTGGAAGGCGGTTGTGTGGCCGACGCCGTGGTCGCCGAGAGCCTGGCACAAAGCCGCGCGCTGTGGCATGTGCGCGAATCCATTCCGCTGGCCCAGGCCCAGGAAGGCCTGAACATCAAACACGACATCTCACTGCCGGTGTCGGCCATTGCGCAGTTTGTTGCCGACACCGACGCCGCCTTGCACAGGGCCTACCCCGGCGTGCGCCTGGTCAACTTCGGCCACTTGGGCGACGGCAACCTGCATTACAACGTGCAGGCGCCGGCCGGCGCTGACGGCAAACGTTTTCTGGACGACGAAGAACACACGGTGAACACCATCGTGTTCGACGCCGTGGCGGCCTGTGGCGGCAGCTTCTCGGCAGAACACGGCATCGGCGCACTCAAGCGCGATGAGCTGGCTCGGCGCAAGTCGCCGGTGGCGCTGCAGATGATGCGGGCCATCAAGGCCGCGCTGGACCCGCAAGGTTTGATGAACCCTGGCCGGCTGCTGTAGGCATCTTGTGGCCCGTTGGCGGTCAGCCAACTGAAGGCCGACGGCTGGCGCGGCCTTCCAGCTGACTACTGCACCGGCCCCTTCAGCGCCGCCGGCACGGGGATCGACAGTGTCTCGATGCCCTCTTCCTGCAAGGCCGCACGCTCTTGCACCGTGGCCTGGCCGCGGATGCCGCGCGCGGGCTCTTCGCCGTAGTGGATGCGGCGCGCCTCTTCGGCAAAACGTTCACCCACGTCTTCGGTGCGCTGCATCAGCGCGCGCACCGATTGCAGCCACATTGCCTGCAGGTCGGCCGCCTGCAGCTGGGCTACCGGCTGGGCCACCGCCTGAGCGCTGGGCGCACGCGCGCCCGAGATGTTCAGGCGCGGCGCCGACGGCATGCGGGTGATGACCTTGTCGGCGCACAGCGGGCATTCCACCTGGCCACCGCCGTTCTGGTCCATGAACTCGGCGTCCGAGGCGAACCAGCCCTCGAAACCGTGGCCATTGGCGCAACGCAGGTTCAGCACTTTCATGGGGGTCGGATGATAGGGGCAGCCATCAGGCTGCGCTCTGCCAAGCCCATTGGCGGCGGCCGGCCAGGCATTCCTGCAACCAGCGCAATCCGACCAGCGTCTTGACGTCCAGCAACTCGCCCCGGGCATCGACGGCCTGCAGATCCTGCAGGCGCAGGCTGACGGTCTCGACAAATTCGCCTTCGTCCGGGTTCACGGCACCAGGCTGCAGGCCGCGGGCAAACCACAGCCAGATGCTCTCGGAGGAATAGGCGGCCGCGTTGTGGATCTCGCCGGCAAAGGCCCATTCACGCGCGCTGTAGCCGGTTTCTTCGCGCAGTTCGCGCTGGGCGCACGCCAGCTGCGCTTCGCCGACTTCCAGCTTGCCGGCCGGCCATTCCAGCAGCACTTTGGCCACCGGGTAGCGGTACTGGCGCACCAGCACCAGGCGCGGGTTGTCACCATCGTCCAACAACGCGATGATGGCCACGGCGCCCGGATGCTGGATGTATTCACGTGTGGCCGTGTTGCCATCGGGCAGCCGCACGGTGTCGAGCCGAACGTCCAGGAACCCGCCCGACAGCAGCGTGCGGCCATCGATGCGCCGCTCCAGCAGGTGGCTGTCGGCCAACGGGGCCTGGTCCTCAGGCATCACCGAAGCCGGGGCTGGGCTGACGGCGCGGGCCGACGACGACGAGCCAGATTTCAGCGGCCTGGACCATGGCTGGGGGGAGTCCGTTCAGCGGCTCAACTGCTGAGGGCCTTGACGATGGCGTCACGGCACATGGCCATCAGGCCGCCAGAGAAGGGGCCGAACAGCAACACGGCTGCACCGTTCAGCGCCAGCAGCGCCGTCACGCCTTGGGAGCGGTCGGTCAGCACGCTGACCACAGGCGGGTCGAACCACATGACTTTCACTACACGCAGGTAGTAGAAGGCGCCCACCAGCGACGCCATCACCGCCACCACCGCCAGCACGATGTACAGCGTGACGTTGGTCGTGACGAGGGCCTGGATGACGGCCAGCTTGGCAAAGAATCCCACCATGGGCGGCAGGCCGGCCAGAGAGAACATGAAGATGGTCATCACGCCGGCCACCCACGGGCTGCGCTGCGACAGGCCAGCCAGGTCCGATATTTCTTCGGATTCAAAACCCTGGCGCGACAAGAACATGATCAGGCCGAAAGTGCCCAACGTGGTCAGCACGTAGGCCACCAGGTAGAACATCGCCGAGCTGTAGGCATTGCCCGCACTCAGTGTGTTGCCGCTGACGACACCGGCCGACAGGCCCAGCACGATGAAGCCCATCTGCGCGATGGTGCTGTAGGCCAGCATGCGCTTGAGGTTGCTCTGCGCGATGGCGGCCACGTTGCCCACCACCAGCGAAGCGACGGCCATCACGATGAACATCTGCTGCCAGTCCACGGCCAGGCCCAGCATGCCTTCCACCAGCAGGCGGATGGTGATGGCAAAGGCCGCAAACTTGGGCGCACCGCCTATCAGCAGCGTCACTGACGTCGGCGCACCCTGGTACACATCGGGCACCCACATGTGGAAAGGTGCGGCGCCCAGCTTGAAGGCCAGACCGGCTACGACGAAGACGACACCGAAGGTCAGCACTTCCTTGTTGATGCGGCCGGTGGCAATCTGTTCGAAGACGCGCGGGATGTCCAGGCTTCCGGTGGCGCCATACATCATGCTCAGGCCGTACAGCAGGAAACCGCTGGCCAGGGCGCCCAGCACGAAGAACTTCATGGCCGCTTCGGTGCACAGGGCGTGGTCGCGGCGCAGCGCGGTCAGCGCATACAGGCTCAGGCTCATCAGCTCCAGGCCCAGGTAGACGACCAGGAAGTTGTTGGCCGAGCACATCACCGAAATGCCCAGCAGCACAAAGAGCGTGAGCGTGAAGAACTCGCCCTTGAGCATGTCGCGGCTTTCCAGCGTGGGGCGCGCGTAGGCCAGCGTCACCAGCACCGACAGCGCAGCAAAGAAGGCCAGCAGGTGGCCCATGGGGTCGACCACCACCATGCCGTTCATCCCGTAGGCCGTGGCGCCCTGTTCATAGAACCACAGGTGCATGGCTGCAAACACTGCGACGCCGGCCTGGGTGAGCCAGAAGGTGAGGCGGCGTTGCGGGTCGGTCGAAAACAGGTCGAACAACAGCACGCCGCAGGCCAGCAGCAGCAGCCAGATCTCGGGGTAGACGACGGGCCAGTTCATCGCGCTCATGTCGTGTGTTCTTTCAGGGGGGCGCGCGCCTGCATGGGCGTTTGCATGGGCGTTTGCATGGGCGCTTGCATGGGCGCTTGCATGGACATCAGCTGGGAATCTTGCTCAGCGCCACGTGCTTGAGCAACTCGACCACGGACAGGTGCATGACGTCGGTGAAGGGCTTGGGGTACAGGCCCATCCACAACACCGCTATGGCCAACAGCGACAGCATCAGGAACTCGCGGCCGTTGATGTCGGTGAGTGCCTTCACCTGGTCGTTGGCGACGTCACCAAAGTACACCCGCTTGACCATCCACAGCGTGTAGGCGGCGCCGAAGATTAAGGTGGTGGACGCCAGTGCCGCGATCCAGAAGTTGTACTGCACGGCGCCCAGGATCACCATCCACTCGCCCACAAAACCGGCGGTGCCGGGCAGCCCGCAATTGGCCATGGCAAAGAGCACCGCGAACGCGGCAAACTTGGGCATGGTGTTGGCCACGCCGCCGTAGCTGGCGATCTCGCGGCTGTGCATGCGGTCGTACAAAACGCCAATGCACAGGAACATTGCGCCGGACACAAAGCCATGGCTCACCATCTGCACGATGGCACCGGCCACGCCCAGTTCGTTGAACATGAAGAATCCCAGCGTCACGAAGCCCATGTGCGCGATGGAGCTGTAGGCCACCAGCTTCTTCATGTCCTGCTGCACCAGCGCCACAAGGCCGATGTAGAGCACCGCGATCAGGCTGAGCGTGATGATGAGCCAGTCGAACTCACGTGCGGCATCGGGAGCTATCGGCAGGCTGAAGCGCAGGAAGCCGTAGGCACCCAGCTTCAGCATGATGGCCGCCAGCACCACCGAGCCGCCGGTGGGCGCTTCGACGTGTGCGTCAGGCAGCCAGGTGTGCACCGGCCACATCGGCACCTTGACGCTGAAGGCGGCGAAGAAGGCGAAGAACAGCAGCGTCTGCACGTTCAGCGGCAGCGGCAGCTTGTGCCAGGCGAGGATGTCGAAGCTGCCGCCGCTCTTGAAGTACAGGTAGACCAGCGCGATCAGCATCAAGAGCGAACCGAGCAGCGTGTACAGGAAGAACTTGAAGGCCGCGTAGACACGGTTGGGCCCGCCCCAGACGCCGATGATGATGTACATCGGGATCAGCGTGGCTTCGAAGAAGACGTAGAACAGCAGACCATCGAGTGCGCAGAACACACCCACCATCAGGCCGCTGAGGATGAGAAAGGCGCCCATGTACTGCGCCACACGCTCTTCGATCACCTGCCACGCGGCAATGATCACGATGACGGTGATGAAGGCCGTCAGCGGCACGAACCACATCGACAGCCCGTCCACACCCAGGTGGTAGTTGACGTTGAAACGATCGATCCACGACGCCTTCTCGACAAACTGCATCCCCGCCGTGGCCGTGTTGAAGGTGGTGATCAGCGGCAGCGTGACGACAAAAGAAGCCACCGCGCCCACCAGTGCAATGGCGCGCACGGTGCCAACGTTCTGGTCGCGCCCCAAGGCCAGCAGCAGCGTGCCAAACGCCACCGGCAGCCAGATCGCGATGCTCAGCAGACCCATTTTGAGTTTTTCTTTCCTGGCGATGGCGTCGCATCAAGCGGACGCCGCAGAGCCGGCTTTGCCGGGCCGCTGGCGGCGCCCCCTTGAGGGGGAGCGCCGAAGGCGCTGCGGGGGTGGTCCCTGTTCATCGCAGGAAGCCGCTGAAATAGGGCCACAGCTGCCACGTGAGCAAGCCGAAAATGCCCAGCAGCATGACCAGCGCGTAGGTGTACAGCCGCCCGGTCTGCGCCTGGCGCAACAACCCGGCGAAACCGCCCATGGCGCGCGCCGAGCCGTTGATGGCGCCGTCGATCACCGCCTGGTCGCCGCCCTTCCACAGGCCCATGCCCAGCATGCGGGCGCCAGCGGCCAGCACGTGTTCATTGAACCAGTCCAGGTAGTACTTGTTCTCGAGCACCCGCACCACGGGGCTGAGTGCACGACCGATGGCCGCAGGAATGGCCGGCTGCTTCAGATAGAACCACCAGGCCGTCACCACACCGGCAAGCGCCAGCCAGAAGGGCAGCGTCTGCAGGCCGTGCAACGCCATCGCTGCGGCGCCGTGGAAGCCCTTGGCCAGCTCGGCCATGGCCGGGTGCTTGGCGGCGTCGACAAAGATCGCGTCCTTGAAGAAGTCACCAAACAGCATGGGCTGGATGGCCATGAAGCCGATCACCACCGACGGGATGGCCAGCAGGATCAGCGGTGCGGTCACGACCCAGGGTGATTCATGCGGCGTGTGCGCGTGGTGTTCATCGCCATGGCCGTGTTCGTCGTGCGCGTGATCGTCTTCTGGCGGAAAGGGCTTGTGGTGGAAGCGCTCTTCCCCGTGGAAGACCAGGAAATACATGCGGAAGCTGTAGAAGGCCGTCACGAACACACCCGCCACCACGGCAAAAATGGCAAACGGCGTGCCCGGAAGGTTGGACGCTTCGACGGCCAGGATGATGCTGTCCTTGCTGTAGAAGCCCGCGAACAGTGGCGTGCCGATCAGCGCCAGGCTGCCCAGCAGCGCGGTGATCCAGGTGATGGGCATGTGCTTGCGCAGCCCGCCCATGTTGCGGATGTCCTGATCGTGGTGCATGCCGATGATCACGCTGCCGGCGGCCAGGAACAGCAGCGCCTTGAAGAAGGCGTGCGTCATCAGGTGGAACACCGCCACGCCATAGGCACTGGCGCCCAGCGCCACCGTCATGTAGCCCAGCTGGCTGAGCGTGGAGTAGGCCACCACCCGTTTGATGTCGTTCTGGATGATGCCCAGGAAGCCCATGAAAAGCGCCGTGATGGCGCCGATCACGAGCACGAAGTTCAGCGCCGTGTCCGACAGCTCGAACAGCGGCGACATGCGCGCCACCATGAAGATGCCGGCGGTCACCATCGTGGCGGCGTGGATCAGCGCGCTGATCGGCGTCGGGCCTTCCATCGAATCGGGCAGCCACACATGCAGCGGGAACTGCGCGCTCTTGCCCATGGCACCGATGAACAGGCAGATGCAGGCCACGGTGATGAGCATCCAGTCATCGCCGCCAAAGGGGCTCGGGAAGGTGAGCTTGGCCAGTTCCGGCGCCTTGGCAAAGGCTTCGGCGTAATTCAGCGTGCCGCCGTAGGCCACGATGAGGCCGATGCCCAGGATGAAACCGAAGTCGCCCACGCGGTTGACCAAAAAGGCCTTCATGTTGGCGAAGATGGCGGTGGGCTTCTTGAACCAGAAACCGATCAGCAGGTAGCTCACCAGGCCCACCGCTTCCCAGCCAAAAAACAGCTGCAGGAAGTTGTTGCTCATCACCAGCATCAGCATGCTGAACGTGAACAGGCTGATGTAGCTGAAGAAGCGCTGGTAGCCGGGGTCTCCTTCCATGTAGCCGACGGTGTAGATGTGCACCATCAGCGAGACGAAGGTCACCACCACCATCATCATGGCCGTCAGCCCGTCGACCAGGAAGCCGACTTCCATCACCAGCTTGCCCAGCACCATCCACTCGTAGATGGTGGCGTTGAAGCGGGCACCACCGGCCACCTGGCTGAGCACCATCACCGAGCCGATGAAGGCGATCAGCACGCCCAGGATGGTGAAGAAGTGCGCACCGCGCTTGCCCACCCACTTGCCAGCCAGGCCAGCGATGAGCGAACCCACCAGCGGCGCCAGCGGGACGGTGAGCAAAAGCCCTTGCGAAATCGTCGATGCCATATCAGTCGTTCTGGGTCACGGCTGCGTCAAGCGGCCGCCGCAGAGCCGGCTTCGCCGGGCCGCTGGGGGCGCTCCCTTTTGAGGGGGAGCGCCGAAGGCGCCAAGGCGCTACGGGGGTGGTCCACATCAACCTTTCAGTTCGTCGAGTTCTTCGACGTTGATCGAGGCCCGGTTGCGGAACAGCACGACCAGGATCGCCAGGCCGATGGCCGCCTCGGCGGCTGCGACAGTGAGGATGAAAAACACGAACACCTGGCCAGCCATGCGGTCGGCTTCGACCGGCAGGTAATGCGAAAAGGCGATGAAGTTCATGTTGACCGCCAGCAGCATCAGCTCGATCGCCATCAGCAGCACGATGAGGTTGCGGCGGTTCAGGAAGATGCCCACCACCGACATGGCAAACAAAATGCCGCCCAGCGACAGGTAGTGGCCCAGGGTGATCGTGCCCATCAGACCTTCCCCGCTTCCGTCGGCGGCACCTTGGGCAGGGACGGCGCCTCGATGGTCGGCGCCATCTTCACCAGCCGCACGCGGTCGGCCGCCTTGGCCCGCACCTGCTCCGACGGGTCCATGCGCTTGCTGTCCTTGCGTTCACGCAAAGTCAGCGCGATGGCGGCGATGATGGCCACCAGCAGCAGCACCGCCGCCAGTTGCAGCGGGTACAGGTACTGGGTGTAGATCTCGATGCCCAGCAGCTTGGTGTTGCCGATCTCGATGTCCTTGGCCGTGGCCACCGGCGGCTGCAGCTGGAAGCCGCGCATCAGCACCAGCGCCATTTCCAGCGCGATCAGTGCCCCCACGAAGCCGGCCAGTGGCAGGTGTTTGTAGAAGCCCTCGCGAAAGCCGTCGGGGTTGATGTCCAGCATCATGACCACGAAGAGGAACAGCACCATCACTGCGCCCACGTAGACCAGCACCAGCGTGATGGCCAGAAACTCGGCGTGCAGCAGCATCCAGATGCAGCTGGCGCTGAAGAAGCTCAGCACCAGGAACAGTGCGGCGTGCACGGTGCTGCGTGCCGTGATGACCCGGAAGGCCGCCAGCAGCAGCACCGCCGAGAAGACGTAAAAAAGTGCAGTGGTCGAATTCATGTTGTGGGCCCCCAAGCTCGCTTGCGCTCGCTACCCCCCCAGGGGAGCGGTCCCGCAACGGCCCGGCAAAGCCGGTTCCGTGGGGGGAAACTTGATCACGGGGGACTTGTTCGGTTTCAACGGTACTTGGCGTCGGATGTGCGCGCCGCGGCGATCTCTTTTTCGTAGCGGTCACCCACGGCCAGCAACATGTCCTTGGTGAAGTACAGGTCGCCGCGCTTTTCGCCGTGATACTCAAAATGATGGGTCTCGACGATGCTGTCCACTGGACAGCTTTCTTCGCAGAAACCGCAGAAGATGCACTTGGTCAGGTCGATGTCGTAGCGCGTGGTGCGGCGGCTGCCATCGGCCCGAACTTCGCTCTCGATGGTGATGGCCAGCGCCGGGCACACGGCCTCGCAGAGCTTGCAGGCGATGCAGCGCTCTTCGCCGTTTTCATAGCGCCGCAGCGCATGCAGGCCGCGGAAGCGCGGCGATTGCGGTGTTTTCTCTTCCGGGAACTGCACCGTGATGTTCTTGGCCAGGAAGTGCTTGCCCGTGATGCGCATGCCCTTGAACAGCTCGGTCAGGAACAGGCTGGAGAAGACTTCGCGGACTGCCGTCAATGTGCTCATCGTGTCATTTCCAGATGGTCAGGGGCGACTGGATCCACAGGCCGACAACAACCAGCCACACCAGCGTGATCGGGATGAAGATCTTCCAGCCCAGGCGCATGATCTGGTCATAGCGGAAGCGCGGGAATGTGGCACGCACCCACAGGAACATCGTGGCCACGACGAAGACCTTGGCCGCCAGCCAGAACCAGCCGTCGGGCAGGAAGCCCACAGGGCTGAGCCAGCCGCCCAGGAACAGCAGCGTGGTCATCATGCTGACCAGGATCATGTTGGCGTACTCGGCCAGGAAGAACATGGCAAAGCTCATGCCCGAGTACTCGATCATGTGGCCGGCCACGATTTCGGATTCGCCTTCGACCACGTCGAAGGGGTGGCGGTTGGTTTCGGCCAGGCCCGAGATGAAGAAGACCACGAAGATGGGCAGCAGCGGCAGCCAGTTCCAGCTGAGGAAGCCCAGGCCCATGTCGGCAAACATGCCCTTGCCCTGCACGGCCACGATCTGGCTCAGGTTCATGCTGGCCGACACCATCAGCACCACCACCAGGCAGAAGCCCATGGCAATTTCGTAACTGACCATCTGGGCGCTGGCCCGCAGCGCACCCAGGAAGGCGTACTTCGAATTGCTGGCCCAGCCGGCGATGATGACGCCGTAGACCTCGAGCGACGTGATGGCCATCAGGAACAGCAGGCCGGCGTTGATGTTGGCCAGTGCCACGTCGGGCCCGAAGGGGATCACCGCCCAGGCCGCGAGCGCCGGCATGATGGTCATCACCGGGCCCAGGAAGAACAGGCCCTTGTTGGCGGCGGTGGGGCGGATGATCTCCTTGAAGATCAGCTTCACCGCGTCGGCAATCGGCGTCAGCAGGCCGTAGGGGCCGACACGGTTGGGGCCGGGGCGGATCTGGCTCCAGCCGATGGCCTTGCGTTCCCACAGCGTGAGGTAGGCGACGCAGCCCATCAGCGGCAGCACGACGGCCACGATCTTGATCAGGGTCCACAGGACGAGCCACAAGGTGGGGCCCAGAGCGGCGTTGGCAAATTGATGCAGGGGCTCGAACATGGTGTCAGGCCTTGCTCACGGTGAGGGTGCCGAACATGGCACCCAAGGCGGCCGTGCTGGCGTGGCCTGCCGCGACACGCACGGTGTCATCGGCCAGCGACGCTTCTTCCATCGCCAACAGCGTGGCATGGCCCTCGCCTTGAGACACACGCACGCGGTCGCCCGACTTCAGGCCCAGCTGCTGCCACAAGGCGGGCGGCAGACCGGCCTGCGGCGCGCGGCCATCGGCGGTGAGCTGCAGGGACGGCGCACGCCGCACCAAGGAATCGGTGGCGTAGATGGGCACATCAGACAGACGCTGCAGACCCTGAACGGCGGTGCCCAGCGACAGCGCTGCCGCGCTGCTGTTGTCCAGCCGCGTGGCCAGGCCGGCCGCATCGGTCGGCGCCCCCCCAAGCGCTTCGTCACGCACCTGCTCGGCGGTTTCCTGGCTGAAGCCCTCCAGCCCCAGCAGGTTGCCCAGCACGCGCAGCACCTTCCACGCCGGCCGGCTGTCGCCGCGCGGTTTGACCACGCCATGGAAGCCTTGCACACGGCCTTCGGCGTTGACAAAGGTGCCGGCGGTTTCGGTGAAAGGCGCGATGGGCAGCATCACGTCGGCCACGTCTGCGCAGGCGTCCTTGAACGGAGTCAGGGCAACCACCAGCCCGGACGCGGCCAGCGCCTTGGCGGTGGCTGCCGCGTTGGCACTGTCCAGCACCGGTTCGGTGTTCAACAGCAGCAGCGCCTTCATCGGCTGGCTCAGCATCTGGCCGGCGTTCAGGCCGCCGATGCCCGGCAAGGCATTCACCAGCTGCGCGCCCACGCCGTTGCCGAATTCACCCAGGTAACCGACGCTGGCGCCGGTGTGCTGGCCGATCCACTGTGCAATGGCCAGCAGCTGCGACGCTTGTGGATGCTGCGCTGCTGCGTTGCCCAGCAACACGGCCTTGTGTTCGCCCGACAGCAGCGCATCGGCCACGGCCTGGGCGTGTGTGCCGGGATCGGCCGGCAGGGGCGCAGGCACACCTTGCGACTTGGCCACCGCAGCGGCCACATCGGCCAGTTGGGCCAGCCACTGCGAGGGCGCAGCGGTCAGCGTGGCAGCCAGCGGCATGGCCCAGTCGTCGTGCACGGCGTGCAGGCTCACCACCTGCGCGCCATGGCGAACGGCCTGGCGCAGGCGCTGCGCCATCAGCGGATGGTCTTTGCGCAGGAAGCTGCCGATGACAAACGCACGGTCCAGCCTGGACAGCGCCGCAATCGGCAGGCCCAGCCAGCGGGCCACCCCGGCCGGCGCGTTGTTGCCGAAGTCGGCATGGCGTGTGCGGTGGTCGATGTTCTCGCTGCCGATGCCACGCACCAGCTTGGCCAACAGGTGAAGTTCTTCAACGGTGGACGTGGCATGGCCGATGGCGCCGATCTGGCTGGTGCCGAACTCGGCCTTCACGCGCTTCAGGCCGTCGGCCACGTAGGCAAGCGCGGTGTTCCAGTCCACCGCCTGCCATTGGCCGCCCTGCTTGATCATGGGCTGCGTCAATCGTGTGTCGCTGGCCAGCGCCTCGTAGCTGAAACGGTCGCGGTCGGAGATCCAGCACTCGTTGACGTCTTCGTTTTCCAACGGCACCACGCGCATCACCTGGCCGGACTTGACCTGCACGATGAGGTTGGCGCCGGTGCTGTCGTGCGGAGAAATCGACTTGCGGCGCGACAGTTCCCAGGTGCGGGCGCTGTAGCGGAAGGGCTTGCTGGTGAGCGCGCCGACCGGGCAGATGTCGATCATGTTGCCCGACAGTTCGCTGTCGATCGTTCGGCCATCGACGGTGGTGATTTCGCTGTGCTCGCCACGGTGGATCATGCCCAGCTCCATCACGCCGGCCACCTCCTGGCCGAAGCGCACGCAGCGGGTGCAATGGATGCAGCGGCTCATTTCTTCCATGCTGACCAGCGGACCCACGTCCTTGTGGAACACGACGCGCTTTTCTTCGGCGTAGCGGCTGCTGCTGGCGCCGTAGCCCACGGCCAGGTCCTGCAGCTGGCATTCACCACCCTGGTCGCAGATGGGGCAGTCCAGCGGGTGGTTGATGAGCAAGAACTCCATCACCGACTGTTGTGCCTTGATGGCCTTTTCGCTCTTGGTGCGCACCACCATGCCGTTGGTCACCGGCGTGGCGCAGGCGGGCATGGGCTTGGGCATCTTCTCGATATCGACCAGGCACATGCGGCAGTTGGCCGCGATGGACAGTTTCTTGTGATAGCAGAAGTGCGGCACGTAGATGCCGGCCGCGTCGGCCGCGTGCATGACCACGCTGCCATCGGCGACGGTGACGGTCTTGCCGTCGATGTTGAGTTCAGCCATGGTCGTTATGCCAACTGAGGGACCATGCAGGTCTTGTGTTCGACGTGGTAGGCAAATTCGTCGCGGAAGTGCTTGAGCATGCCTTCCACCGGCATCGCCGCGGCGTCGCCCAGGGCGCAGATGGTTCGGCCCTTGATGTTGAAGGCCACGTTGTCCAGCAAAGCCAGGTCGTCTGCCCTGCCCTTGCCGTGTTCGATGCGGTGGATGACACGCCACAACCAGCCCGTGCCTTCACGGCAGGGTGTGCACTGGCCGCAACTTTCGTGCTGGTAGAAGTAGCTCAGGCGCAGCAGGCTCTTCACCATGCAGCGGCTGTCGTCCATGACGATGACCGCGCCCGAGCCCAGCATGGAGCCCGACTTGGCGATGGCGTCGTAGTCCATCGTCAGGTCCATCATCGTGGCGCCCGGCAGCACGGGCGCTGACGACCCGCCCGGGATCACGGCCTTCAACTTGCGGCCGCTGCGCACGCCGCCGGCCAGCTCAAGCAGCTTGCTGAAAGGCGTACCCAGCGGAACCTCGAAATTGCCCGGCTGGTTGACGTCGCCCACCACGCTGAAGATCTTGGTGCCACCGTTGTTGGGCTTGCCGCACTCCAGGTACTGCTGGCCACCGTTGTTGATGATCCACGGCACCGCGGCAAAGGTCTCGGTGTTGTTGATCGTCGTCGGCTTGCCGTACAGACCGAAACTCGCCGGGAACGGCGGCTTGAAGCGCGGCTGGCCCTTCTTGCCTTCCAGGCTTTCCAGCAGCGCGGTTTCTTCGCCGCAGATGTAGGCGCCGAAGCCATGAAAGGCGTGCAGCTGGAAGCTGAAGCTGCTGCCCAGGATGCTGTCGCCCAGGAAGCCCGCAGCACGTGCTTCTTCCAGCGCGACTTCGAAGCGCTCGTAGACCTCGAAGATCTCGCCGTGGATGTAGTTGTAGCCGGTCTTGATGCCCATCGCGTAGGCCGCGATGGCCATGCCTTCGATGACGATGTGCGGGTTGTAGGCCAGGATGTCGCGGTCCTTGCAGGTGCCCGGTTCACCTTCGTCGCTGTTGCACACCAGGTACTTGGGGCCCGGGAAGGCGCGTGGCATGAAGCTCCACTTCAGGCCGGTGGGAAAGCCCGCACCGCCGCGTCCGCGCAGGGCCGACAGCTTGACCTCGGCGATAACCGCGTCCTGCGTCATGCCCGCGCCGCCGTCCTGGCCCAGGATCTTGCGCAGCGCGGAGTAACCGCCTCGTGCGACGTAGTCCTTCAGACTCCAGTTCTTGCCATCCAGCCCGGCATAGATCTGCGGCCCGATGTGCCTGTCGTGGAAACAGGACTCGGTGCCCGTGGCTTGGAACTTGGACAGGTCAAACATCGCTATTCTCGCTTGCACGGGCCTTCAGCAGCGCCAGCAGTTCGTCCAGCCGCTCGTTGGTCATGAAGCTCAGCATCTGGCGGTCGTTGACCAATATCACCGGCGCATCGGCGCAGGCACCCAGGCATTCGCTGGGCTGCACGGTGAACACACCGTCGGCGGTGCTGCCGTAAGGTTCCACGCCCAACTGCTTGCAGACATGGTCCAGCGCCTTGTCGCCGTCGCGCAACTGGCACGGCAGGTTGGTGCAGACGTTGAGCTTGAACCGGCCCACCGGCTGCTGGTTGTACATGTTGTAGAACGTGGTGACCTCGTGCACCGCGATCGTGGCCATGCCCAGGTAGGCAGCGATGGCGTCTTCGGCTTCGGTGGTGACGTGGCCTTGTTCGTCCTGCACGACGGCCAGGCAGGCCATCACAGCCGACACCTTCTGGTCGACGGGGTACTTGGCGACTTCCTTGTCCCAGCGTGCCTTGGTGGCGTCGGACATCTGCATCATCGATCGATCTCGCCAAACACGATATCCATGGTGCCGATGATGGCCACGGCGTCCGCAATCATGTGGCCGCGGCTCATCTCGTCCAGCGCGGCCAGGTGCGCAAAGCCCGGCGGCCGAATCTTCAGGCGGTAGGGCTTGTTGGCGCCGTCGCTGATGAGGTAGATGCCGAACTCGCCCTTGGGGTGTTCCACAGCCGCGTAGGCCTCGCCCTCGGGCACGTGCATGCCTTCGGTGAAGAGCTTGAAGTGGTGGATCAACTCTTCCATGTTGGTCTTCATGTCCACGCGCGAAGGCGGCGCCACCTTGTGGTTGCCTGTAATCACAGGCCCGGGGTTGGCGCGCAGCCAGGCCACGCACTGCTGAACGATGCGGTTGGCCTGGCGCATCTCTTCAATGCGCACCAGATAGCGGTCGTAGGTGTCACCGTTCACACCCACTGGCACGTCAAAGTCCATGTGCTGGTAAACGTCGTAGGGCTGAAGTTTGCGCAGGTCCCAGGCAATGCCGCTGCCACGCAGCATGGGGCCCGTGAAACCCAGGTTCAGCGCACGCTCGGGTGTGACAACGCCGATGCCCACGGTGCGCTGCTTCCAGATGCGGTTGTCGGTGAGCAGGGTTTCGTAATCGTCGACATTTTTCGGGAAGCGCTGGCAAAAGTCTTCGATGAAGTCGAGCAGGCTGCCCTGCCGGTTTTCGTTCAGCGCCTTGATCGCCTTCTCGTTCTTGATGCGGCTGACCTTGTACTGCGGCATCGTGTCCGGCAGGTCGCGGTACACACCGCCCGGCCGGAAGTAGGCCGCGTGCATGCGCGCGCCACTGACCGCCTCGTACATGTCGAAGATGTCCTCGCGTTCGCGGAAGCAGTAGATCAGGATGTTCATCGCCCCGCAGTCCAGCCCGTGCGCACCCAGCCACAGCAGGTGGTTCAGCTGGCGGGTGAGTTCCGCGAACATGACGCGGATGTACTGCGCGCGCTCGGGCACCTCGATGCCCACCAGCTTTTCGATGGCCAGGCAGTAGGCGTGTTCGTTGGCCATCATCGACACGTAGTCGAGGCGGTCCATGTACGGCAGGCTCTGGATGTAGGTCTTGCTCTCGGCCAGTTTCTCGGTGGCGCGGTGCAAGAGTCCGATGTGCGGGTCGGCACGCTGGATGACTTCGCCATCCAGTTCAAGCACCAGGCGCAGCACGCCGTGCGCGGCAGGGTGCTGGGGCCCGAAGTTCAGGGTGTAATTTTTGATCTCGGCCATGGCGTGTTCAGTGCATTCCGCCGTAGTTGTCCTCACGGACGACACGCGGCACGACTTCTCTCGGCTCGATGCTCACCGGCTGGTAGATGACACGTTTTTGCTCGGCGTCGTAGCGCATCTCGACGTGGCCCGTGACCGGGAAGTCCTTGCGCATGGGGTGGCCGATGAAACCGTAGTCGGTGAGGATGCGGCGCAGGTCGATGTGACCTTCGAAGATGATGCCGAACATGTCGAAGGCTTCGCGCTCAAACCAGTTGGCCGCGTTCCAGATGTTGTTGACCGAGTCCACCGAAGGAAAGTCGTCGTCGGTGGCAAATACCTTCAGGCGCACGCGCCAGTTCAGGCTCACCGACAGCAGGTGCAACACCACGCAATACCTCAATCCGTCGGTGCCTTCGTTTTTGTAGTCGGAGTAGTCCACGCCACACACATCGATGAGTTGCTCGAACTTCAGTGCCGGGCTGTCGCGCAGGGTCTTGGCCGCCTCCAGGTAGCGGGCAGCGGCCACCGTGATGGTGATCTCGCCGCGCTCGCGCACCAGCGACTGGATGGCATCGCCCAGCGTGGACAACAAGGCGGCCTGGAGTGTGTCGAGCTTCTGCGTCATGAAAGGTCGGCTCTGGTGGGCTCTTCAGATTAGCGGGCGATGGTGTTTTCGCGCCGGATCTTGGCCTGCAACTGCAGGATGCCGTACAGCAACGCTTCGGCCGTGGGCGGGCAGCCGGGCACGTAAACGTCCACCGGCACGATGCGATCGCAGCCGCGCACCACGCTGTAGCTGTAGTGGTAGTAGCCGCCGCCGTTGGCGCAACTGCCCATGCTGAGCACCCAGCGCGGCTCGGCCATCTGGTCGTAGACCTTGCGCAGCGCTGGCGCCATCTTGTTGCACAGCGTGCCGGCCACGATCATCAGGTCGCTTTGGCGCGGGCTGGGGCGGAACAGCATGCCGAAGCGGTCGATGTCGTAGCGGGCCGCACCCGCGTGCATCATTTCCACGGCGCAGCAGGCCAGGCCGAAGGTCATGGGCCACAACGAACCGGTCTTGGACCAGTTGATCAGCGTGTCGACCGAGGTGGTGACAAAGCCTTCTTTGAGGACGCCTTCAATTCCCATCGTTTGTTCACTCCCAGTCGAGGGCGCCTTTTTTCCACTCGTAAACGAAGCCGACCACGAGGATGGTGAGGAAGATCATCATGGCCCAGAAGCCTGACGCCCCGATGTCATGCAGCGCCACCGCCCACGGGAAAAGGAAGGCGATTTCCAGGTCGAACACGATGAAAAGAATGGCCACGAGGTAGTAGCGTACGTCGAACTTCATGCGCGCGTCTTCAAAGGCCTCGAAGCCACATTCGTAGGGGCTGTTCTTGGCCACGTCGGGCCTGTTGGGGCCGAAGATGAAGCCCAGCACCTGGGGCACGATGCCGACGCCCACGCCCACCAGGATGAACAGGATCACAGGCAGGTACGGTTGCAGTTCCATGGCGTCGTCAGCATTCCGTCAGGTCAATTCCAGGCACAAAAAAGCGCGCCACCCAAACAGCAGGCCCATTGTCCTTGGGGCTGTCGTTCTTGCGGGGCGCGCCCATCGAGCGTGAGCTTTGTTGAGCATCTCAGAAGGCCTTGGTGCCGTCGGCGAGACTCGAACTCGCACAGCTTTCGCCACTACCCCCTCAAGATAGCGTGTCTACCAATTTCACCACGACGGCACGGAGCACTTCTGTTCCGCAGCATGCCCGGCTTGCATGAGGCTCTTGCTTGCCGAACAGCTGAGAATTCTATCCCGAAAAGAAGGGGTTTCCCCTCTTTGGGCGGGCTTCGGACGAGCTTCAAAGGCGCGTTGGCCGCAACTCGTCCAAGGCCACGCCAGGCCAGGCCATGCCACTACTTGGAAGCTGCCGTGGCCGGGGCCGGCACCGGCGTAGTCATGGGCGCAGGGATGGCCGCCGGTGCAGCTGCCGAAGAAGCCGTTGGGGCCGCCATGGGCGCGGCCGAAGGAATGGCGCCCGGATCAACTGCGCTGGCCGCCGGCGCCGCACGGTCAAGCACGCTGCTGCCGCCGGTGTTGCTGCTGCGGTTGCTGATGCCGGCGCTGCCCAGGTAAGTCAAGGCCAGCGTGCTGACAAAAAACACGGTGGCACAAGCCGCCGTCGACCGCGACAGGAAATTGGCACTGCCCGTGGCACCGAACAGGCTGCCCGAGGCACCACTGCCAAAGGAAGCGCCCATGTCGGCGCCCTTGCCGTGCTGGATCAGCACCAAGCCGATCATCGCCAGCGCGGACAGCAGCTGCACGGCCAGGATCAGGGTCATCCAGATTTGCATGATGTGTGGAACTCCAGGACTGTCTGTTCAAAGGATGTGGATGACCAGGCGGCACGAGCCGAAGCTCAATGCGCCGCCCGGCAGATGGCGATGAAATCGGCGGCTTTCAAAGAAGCTCCGCCGATGAGGCCGCCGTCGATGTCGGCCTGCGCGAACAGCGTGGCCGCGTTGTCGGCTTTGACGCTGCCGCCGTAGAGAATCTTCATGCTGTCGCCGCGGCCGGTGGCGGCCTGCAGCTGCGCGCGCAACACCGCGTGCACGGCTTGCGCCTGCTCAGGGCTGGCTGTGCGGCCCGTGCCGATGGCCCACACGGGTTCGTAGGCCACCACCATCTCGGCCGCGCAATGTGCCAGCTGGTGGATGACTGCCGACAGCTGGCGCTTGACCACCGTGTCGGTCTGGCCCGCTTCGCGTTCAGCCAAGGTTTCGCCCACGCAGACGATGGGCGTCACGCCCTTGGCGAGTGCGGCCTGGGCCTTTTGCGCCACCAGCACGTCACTTTCGGCGTGGTGGGCGCGGCGTTCGCTGTGGCCCACCAGCGTGTAGCGGCAGCCCAGCTCCTGCAGCATGGCCGCCGACACCTCGCCCGTGTAGGCACCGGCTTCGTGGGCCGAGACATCCTGCGCGCCCCAGCGGATGTCGCTGGCCGCCAGCATGGCCGCCACTTCGCTCAGGAACACCGCTGGCGCGCACACCGCCACATCGGCCGTGTAGGGCCGCGCGGCCATCAGCGCCGCCAGCAACTCTGCATTGGCCACACGGCTGCCATGCATCTTCCAGTTGGCCACCACCAGTTTGTGTCGCATGGTCTGCCTCACTGCCAGGTCAACACGATCTTGCCGACGTGGGTGCTGCTCTCCATCAGCGTGTGCGCCTCGGCCGCCTGGGCCGCGGCAAACACCTGGTGGATCACCGGCTTGACCTTGCCTGCTTCGATCAGCGGCCAGGCCTTGGCGCGCAACTCGGCCGCCAGCGCCGTCTTGTAGGCCACGCTGCGCGGGCGCAGCGTCGAACCAGTGATGCTGAGCCGCTTGCGCAACACCAGGCCACTGTCGATGTTGCTGGCATTGCCGCCTTGTGTGGCAATGATGGCCAGGCGGCCATCTTCGGCCAGGCATTCGATCTCGCGGCCCACGTAGGGGCCGGCCACCATGTCCAGCACCACGTTGACGCCCTTGCCGCCGGTCAGGCGCCTGGCTTCGGCCACGAAGTCTTGTGTGCGGTAGTTGATGGCGTGGTCGGCGCCGATGCTGACGCAGGCAGCACACTTGTCGTCGCTGCCTGCGGTGACGATCACGGTCGCGCCAAGCGACTTGGCCAGTTGGATGGCCGTGACGCCGATGCCGCTGCTGCCACCCTGCACCAGCAGCGTTTCACCGGCCTTCAGTCCCGCGATGGCAAACACGTTCTGCCACACGGTGAAAAAGGTCTCGGGCAGGCTCGCAGCCTCGATCATGTTCAAGCCTCGGGGCACCGGCAGGCACTGGCCTGCAGGCGCAACGCAGAACTCGGCGTAGCCGCCACCGGCCACCAGCGCACACACGGCGTCGCCGATCTTGAGCCCGGCCGCAGCCAGATCATCGGCAGCACCAGCCGCCACCAGGCCGGCAACTTCAAGCCCCGGCAGGTCCGACACACCGGGCGGCATGGGGTACAGCCCCTTGCGTTGCAGCACATCGGGCCGGTTCACGCCGCTGGCCTGCACCGCGATCAGCAGTTCACCCGGGCGCGGCTCGGGCGTGGGCCGCTCGCACGGCACCAGCACCTCGGGCCCGCCCGGGGCCGTGATCTCGATGGCGCGCATCGTCACTCGGTGGGCTTGGGTGCTTCGGGCGCGGCGCCTTCTGCCGGCGCTGCTGCCGGGGCCTCGGCACCACCCTCAACGGGCGCGGGGTCGCGGCGCGGGCGGTCGTCACGGTCGCTGCGCTCGCGGCGCGGGCGGTCGTCACGGTCACGGCGCGGGGGGCGGTCGCCACGCGGTTCGAAGCGCTCTTCCGGCATGCCTTCGGGTCGCTCGATCAGCGCCTTCATGCTGAGCTTGATGCGGCCCTTCTCGTCGGTTTCCAGCACCTTGACCTGCACGATCTGGCCTTCTTTCAGGAAGTCCTCGACCTTTTCGACTCGCTGGTGCGCGATCTGGCTGATGTGCAGCAGGCCGTCCTTGCCAGGCAGGATGTTGATCAGCGCACCAAAGTCCAGGATCTTGGTGACCGGGCCTTCGTAGACCTTGCCGATTTCGGCTTCGGCCGTGATCTCGGCAATGCGCTTGAGCGCAAAGGCGGCCTTGTCGGCGTCGGTGCTGGCCACCGTGATGGTGCCGTCTTCGCCGATGTCGATGGTGCAACCGGTCTCTTCGGTCAGCGCGCGGATGGTGGCGCCGCCCTTGCCGATGACGTCACGGATCTTTTCCGTGTTGATCTTCATCGTGTACAGGCGCGGTGCGAACTGGCTCACCTCGGCCTTGGCGCCGCCCACGGCTTCCACCATCTTGGCCAGGATGTGCAGTCGCGCTTCCTTGGCTTGCGCCAATGCGACCTGCATGATCTCCTTGGTGATGCCCTGGATCTTGATGTCCATCTGCAGCGCCGTGATGCCGCTGGTGGTGCCGGCCACCTTGAAGTCCATGTCGCCCAGGTGATCTTCGTCACCCAGGATGTCGGTCAGCACGGCGAAGCGGTTGCCGTCCTTGATCAGGCCCATGGCAATGCCGGCCACGTGCGCCTTCAGCGGCACACCGGCGTCCAACATGCTCAGGCAGCCGCCGCAGACGCTGGCCATCGACGAAGAGCCGTTGCTCTCGGTCACTTCGGACACGATGCGGATGGTGTACGGGAAGTCTTCGTTCTTCGGCAACACAGCAATCAGCGCGCGCTTGGCCAGACGGCCATGGCCGATCTCGCGCCGCTTGGGCGTGCCAAAACGACCCGCTTCGCCGGTGGCGAAGGGCGGCATGTTGTAGTGCAGCATGAAGCTGTCGGTGAACTCGCCGGCCAGCGCGTCGATGCGCTGCGCGTCGCGTGCAGTGCCCAGCGTGGCCACCACCAGCGCCTGCGTTTCACCGCGAGTGAACAGCGAAGAACCGTGGGTGCGCGGCAGCACGCTGTTGCGGATTTCGATGGCACGCACCGTGCGCGTGTCGCGGCCGTCGATGCGCGGCTCGCCGGCCAGGATCTGGCCGCGCACCAGGCGCGATTCGATTTCGAACAGCAGGCCTTCGATCTTGACGCTGTCAAAGGCCAGACCTTCGGCCTTCAGCGCCGAGAACACGGCGCCGTAGGCCTCACGCGTGGCTTGGGTGCGGGCCTGCTTGCTGCGGATCTGGTAGGCCGCACGCAGCGGCTCTTCGGCCAGCGCAGCGATCTTGGCGATCAGCGGCTCGTCCTTGGCCGGCGGCGTCCACTGCCATTCGGGCTTGCCCGCGTCGCGCACCAGTTCGTTGATGGCTGCGATCGCAATCTTGCCCTGGTCGTGACCAAAGACCACGGCACCCAGCATGATCTCTTCGGACAGCTGGTCGGCTTCAGATTCCACCATCAACACGGCGGATTCGGTGCCGGCCACCACCAGGTCGAGCTGGCTGTCCGCCAACTGCGTCTTGCCCGGGTTCAGCACGTACTGGCCGTCAACGTAGCCCACGCGCGCAGCGCCGATGGGGCCGTTGAAGGGAATGCCGCTGATGGCCAGCGCAGCACTGGTGCCGATCATGGCAGCGATGTCGGCCTGCACCTCGGGGTTCAGGCTCACAACGTGGATGATGACCTGCACTTCATTGAAGAAGCCGTCCGGGAACAAAGGGCGAATGGGGCGGTCGATCAGGCGGCAGGTCAGCGTTTCCAGTTCGCTGGGGCGGCCTTCACGCTTGAAGAAGCTGCCCGGGATCTTGCCCGCGGCGTAGCTCTTTTCCGTGTAGTCCACGGTCAGCGGGAAAAAGTCCTGCCCGGCCTTGGCTTCGGTCTTGCCCACCACGGTGGCCAGCACCACGGTGTCGTCGATGTTGACCAGCACGGCGCCACTGGCTTGACGGGCGATCTCGCCGGTCTCCATCGTGACGGTGTGGGAGCCCCACTGGAAGGTCTTGGTGACTTTGTTGAACATGCTCATGCCTGGTCTTCCTCTTGAATGTTGGGCAGCGCAATGCCATTCCAGTGAGACCCTGCGTCGTGTGACTGCGGATGCCCTTGGAATGACACAGCTCTGGCGGCCCGGTTGTTGAAGTGGCGGTTGATGAAACGGCCAGGTGGCTGCCGACAGTCGGCAGCCACCCGGTGCGAACTTACTTGCGCAGGCCCAGCTTGGCGATCAGCGCCGTGTAGCGGTCGGCGTCCTTGGTCTTCAGATAGGACAGCAGGCGCTTGCGGGCGTTGACCATCTTCAGCAGGCCGCGGCGGCCGTGGTGGTCCTTGGCGTGCAACTTGAAGTGCGGCGTGAGCTCGTTGATGCGCGTGGTCAGCAGCGCAACTTGAACTTCGGGGCTGCCGGTGTCGGCAGGGCCGCGGGCGTGGGTCTTGACGACTTCGGCCGTGGTGGCGGTGGTCAGGGGCATGGGATTTCCTTGGTTTTTGGAAACCGCCCCGCGCAGGCGGGCTGAGCCGCTGCGTCGCGAGGGTTTCCGGGTGGACTTGCGGACGCCAGTGAAACCGACCGACGCCGTGCTGTTTCCTGAAGCCAGCAGGCCAGGAAGCCCGCGATTATAGCCCGGTGGCGCCAGTCAGCCGGTGCAGCCCCTGGTCCAGGCGCGCAGGGTCCTGCGACGCAAAGCACCAGCGCAGCCAGCCCTCGCCTTCTTCGCCGAATGCAGCGCCCGGCGCCAGGCCCAGCCCGTGCCGGGCCACCAGGCGTTTGGCCAGGGCCAGCGAGTCACCCGATTCCGGCAAGCCTTCGATGCGGAAAAAGGCGTACAGGCCGCCCGGCGGCGTGGCCACGGTCACGCCCGGCAGGACTTGCAGCCCCGCGACCAGTCGGTCGCGGCAGGCCCTCAGGTCTGCCACGACGCGCGGCACCAGCGTGTCCGCCATGCCCAGTGCAGCCAGGCCGCCGCGTTGCACAAAAACCGGGGCGCACGAGCTGTTGAATTCCAGCAGCTTGCCGGCGGCGTCGAGGTGGCCGTTGTCGGCCGAAGCCGGCAGCACCAGCCAGCCCAGGCGCCAACCCGTCATCAAAAAACTCTTGCTGAAACTTTGAGCAATGATGAGACGGTCGTCGGGCGCGGCCACATCCAGGAAGGACGGCGCGCTGCGTGCGCCGCCAAAGTAGATGCGCTCGTAGACCTCGTCGGCCACGATCCAGGTGCCGGTGCGACGGCAGTGCGCCAGCATCGCCTGCTGCTCATCGCGGGTCAGTGTCCAGCCTGTCGGGTTGTTGGGCGCATTGACCAGCAGCACACGGGTCTTGGACGTCACCTTGGACAAGAGCTCGTCCAGGTCCAGCTGCCACAGGCCAGCTTTCGGGCGCAGCGGCACCCGGGTGACATGCGCGCCCAGGATCACCGGCTGCGCCGTCAGGTTGGGCCACACCGGCACCACGGCCACCACTTCGTCGCCATGGCCCACCAGCATCTGCATGGCCAGCATCAGCGCGGTGACGCCCGAAGAGGTGACGGCCACACGGTCCCCATCGATCGGCCCATGCAGAGCGCTAGCGTAGCCGGCGATGGCCTGGCGCAGTTCGGGCAGGCCCAGGTTGTGCGAATAGAAGGTCTCGCCGCGCATCAGCGCATCAGCTGCCGCCCGGCGAATCGGCTCGGGCGTGACCTCGTCGCTTTCGCCAAACCAGAAGGCCAGCACATCGCTGCGACCCAGCGCGGCGTTGGCCACTTCGCGGATCTTGGAGCCGGGCAAGGTTTGGATGGCAGCGCGCATGTTGCAGGTCTCCGGTGGCTGTTCGCCGCTTTTTCAGTCGGGCCGCGTCATGCGGCAACTGTGCGGCTGCAACATCGCTGCGGGCTCCAGCCGCCGCACGGTGCGAAAGCACAAATCCAAGCCTCGGGCGTCGTGCAATGCACCCGGGCTGCCGGCACGTTCCATCTGGCTCACCACCAGCGCCTGTTGCAACTGCTGGTCGGCGACGCGCATCTGGGCCGGGTGCCATGCGCTCATGGACGGGCCGGCAGAAGTGGCACCGTGTGCACAAGAAGGCGCGGCCCGTGTCAGCGGCAGCGCCATCCAGGCGCGTCGATGGGGGATCACGTTGCGAAGGGGAGTCTTGAAAAAGCAAGTGCCGAGCTCATCTGCTGGGCACGGGCACCGCAGGGGTGTGGGGCCTGACAACCGATTGTAGGAGTCACCATGTTCGTCGTTCCAGTCAGCCGCGATTCACGCCAGTTTTCCCGCCTGTTCGACGACACCGTCGAGCGCTTTCTGTCCACCGTCGCCGCACCCGAGTCCGTGGCCGCGCGCAGCCCGGCGCTGGACGTGGCCGAGACCGAGCAGGCCTACTCCGTCAAGCTCGAAATGCCCGGCGTCGCAAAGGAAGACGTGAAAATTTCGGTCGAGGGCCGCCAGGTCACGGTGCAGGCGCAGACTGCGCAGTCCGAAGAGAAGAAGGACGGTGAACGCCTGGTCTACCGCGAGCGATCAGCTGCGCGCTACGCCCGCACCTTCACGTTGCCCGTCGAAGTGGACCAGGCCGAAGCAGCAGCCAAGCTGGACCAGGGTGTGTTGACGCTGACGCTGCCCAAGCGCAGCGCTCGCAGCGCGGCGCAGATCACCGTCAACTGAGCTCGGCCAGCGGCCAGCGCGGCCGCACGTCGAAGGCACCATCAGTTTGCAGCACGGCCAGCCCGTGCTGCAGCCGCAGTGCTGCTGCCAGCGCGATCATGGCGCCGTTGTCGGTGCACAGCGCCAACGGCGGGTAGTGCACCTGCGCGCCGATCTTGGCCGCGCCGGCATTGAGCATCTCGCGCAGCCGCTGATTGGCGCCCACGCCACCAGCTACCACCAACCGGCGTGAGCCGGTCTGCTTCAGTGCTTTCAGCGACTTGGCCACCAGCACATCGACGATGGCCGCTTGCGTGCTGGCGGCCAGGTCGGCACGCGATTGTTCGCAGACATTGGTGCCCAGCTTGCGGTGCTGCGTGAGCACGGCCGTCTTCAGCCCGGCAAAAGAGAAGTCGAGATCTTTGCTGTGCAGCAACGGCCTTGGCAGTGCAAAAGCCTGTGGATCGCCAAAGTCCGCCAGCCGCGCCAGCGCCGGCCCGCCCGGGTAGCCCAGGCCCAGCAGCTTGGCACTCTTGTCGAAGGCCTCGCCTGCAGCGTCGTCGATCGTCTCGCCCAGCAGTTCGTAACGGCCCACACCAGCGACCGCCATCAGTTGCGTGTGGCCACCCGACACCAGCAGCGCAACAAACGGAAACTGCGGCGCGTCATCAGCCAGAAAGGGCGAGAGCAAGTGCCCTTCCAGGTGGTGGATGCCCAGCGCCGGCTTGCCCAAGGCGGCGGCCAGCGCCACGGCCACACCCGCGCCCACCAGCAGCGCACCGGCCAGGCCCGGGCCGCGGGTGTAGGCCACCAGGTCCACGTCGGCCAAAGTGCAGCCGGCCCTTTGCAAGACCTGCGTGGCCAGTGGCAGGACGCGCCGGATGTGGTCGCGCGAGGCCAGCTCGGGCACCACGCCGCCGTAGGCCGCGTGCATGTCCACCTGGCTGTGCAAAGCTTCGGCCAACAGGCGTGGCACGCCCTCGGGCCGGGTCTCGACCAGGGCCACACCGGTTTCGTCACACGACGATTCAAAACCCAGCACTTTCATGGCGACCGAGTCTACCGGCGGCCCCGTGAAGGCCCGTGAAGGCCAGTGACTGGCGCGGAAGTTGCACACCAGGTCGGTGTGTCTGCCACCGAACCCACCCGCATCGTCATCGTCGCGCCCGATACGCTGGTCATCGAACCCGGTGACGACGCGGCCGAACTGGAAGTCGAGCGTTCGCGCAGCCTGCGCATCGGCTTGCTGGAAGCCGGCTACAACATCGTGGCCGTGCTGCCGGTGGACACCTTCCTGCCCGAGCGCCTGGCTCAACTGCAGCCTGACATGATCATCGTCGACGCAGAAAGCCAGGCGCGCGACACGCTGGAACACGTGGTCATGGCCACACGCGATGCACGCCGACCCATCGTGCTGTTCACGGACGACAGCGACACCACCCACGTGCGCGCAGCCATCGCCGCCGGTGTCACCGCGTATGTGGTGGCCGGCCTGGCGCCCGAAAGGGTGAAACCGGTGCTGGAGGTGGCGCTGGCACGCTTTGAACACGAAGAGATGCTGCGCCATGAGCTGGCCGAAGCCCGCAGCCAGCTGGCCGACCGCAAGGTGGTGGACCGCGCCAAGGGTCTGCTGATGCAAAGGCACCAGATCGGTGAACCCGAGGCCTATGCGCGCATCCGCAAGTCGGCCATGGACAAGGGCCTGAAGATGGGCGACATCGCGCAGCGAATCGTCGATGCAGCCGACCTGCTGATGTAGTCAGCGTCAGTCAGAGCGACTCAGCGCTGTCAGGCCGGCGCGCACCAGCGCCGCGCGCGCTGCCGCTGCTTGGTGCAATCCCCGGAAAAAAATCGCCTGCAAGACCGGTTGCAGGCCACTTTCAACTGGCACGAGCTTTGCGTAGCCTTTTGCAGAGAGAGATCAGAGCCGATTTCTCGCCAGCGCCGGACTTGCGCAGTGTTTGTGCAGGGCCGGCGGGACAAGGGCGTCCTCACGACGTGTGCCGTTTTCGGTGCACCGATGTGCGGACGCTTTTTCTTTTGTCTCGGCAACTCATTGGCCCAACGCTTTGCACAGGACTTGCTCAACCCCATGAACACCACTTCCTCAGGACAAATCGACATGGCACGCCGCACCGTCGTCAAGGCCGCCGCGGCCACAGCCACCGCAGGGCTCATTCCCGGGTTGCAAGCCGCGGTTTATGCCGCCGGCAGCGACAAGCCCGAGAAGGCAGAAGTGCGCATCGGCTTCATCCCGCTGACCGACTGCGCCAGCGTGGTCATGGCCAGCGTGCTGGGATTCGACAAGAAGTACGGCGTCAAGATCATCCCCACCAAGGAAGCATCCTGGGCCGGTGTGCGCGACAAGCTGGTCAACGGCGAGCTGGACATGGCGCATGTGCTGTACGGCCTGATCTACGGCGTGCACCTGGGCGTGGGCGGACCGAAGAAGGACATGGCGGTGTTGATGAGCCTCAACAACAATGGCCAGGCCATATCGCTGTCCAAGGCGCTGGCCGACAAGGGCGCCGTCGACGGGCCGTCTCTGGCCAAGGTGATGGCCGCCAACAAACGCGACTACACCTTCGCCGGCACCTTTCCAACCGGCACGCACGCGATGTGGATGCACTACTGGCTGGCTGCGGCGGGCATCGATCCGGTGCGCGGTGCCAAGCTCATCACCGTGCCACCGCCGCAGATGGTGGCCAACATGCGCGTGGGCAACATGGACGGCTTCTGCGTCGGCGAGCCCTGGAACCACCGCACCATCATGGACGGCATCGGCATCACCGCCACAACCACGCAGGACATCTGGAAAGACCACCCGGAAAAGACACTGGGCACCACTGGCGACTTCGTCAAGAAAAATCCCAACACCTGCCGAGCCGTGATGATGGCCGTGCTGGAGGCCAGCAAGTGGATCGACGCCAGCCTGCAGAACAAGCTGAAGATGGCCGAGACGGTGGCGGAGAAGTCCTACATCAACACTGGTGTCGACGCGATCAACCAGCGCATCCTGGGCCGCTACCAGAATGGTCTGGGCAAGACCTGGGACGACCCGAATCACATGAAGTTCTTCAACGACGGCGCGGTGAACTTCCCGTACCTGTCCGACGGCATGTGGTTCCTGACCCAGCACAAGCGCTGGGGCCTGCTGAAGGAACACCCCGACTACCTGGGCGTGGCCATGCAGATCAACCAGATCGACCTGTACAAGCAGGTGGCCAGCGCGATGAAGATCAGCGTGCCGAAAGACCCCATGCGCAGCAGCAAGCTGATGGACGGCGTGGTCTGGGACGGCAAAGACCCGGCCAAGTACGCCGACGGCTTCAAGATCAAGCTCGGCACGGCAGCCTGAAGGGGCGCACCATGGTTGCTGCCGTCTTTCACACCGCGCTGGACCAAGGGCCGGCCACGACGTCTGCGGTCGAAGCGGCTCGCGTGTCGGCGATGCCGACGCAAGCCACCCCCACCGCGCCGCAGCAGGCGACAGCGCGCACGCCCTTTGACTGGCGATCAATGTGGCTGGCGGTGCTGCCGCCCATCATCGGCATCGCCTTGCTGCTGGCCATCTGGGCGCTGCTGACGATGAACAGCACCACCTTTCCTTCGCCAAAGGAAACCTTCGACGCAGCAGCCAAGTTGTTTGCCGACCCGTTTTACGACAAGGGCCCCAACGACCAGGGCATCGGCTGGAACGTGCTGTATTCGCTGCAGCGGGTGGCCATCGGCTTTGGCATGGCCGCGGCGGTGGGCATCCCCATGGGCTTCATGCTGGGTCGCTTCACCTTTCTGAACCGCGTGGTCAACCCGCTGGTCAGCCTGCTGCGGCCGGTGTCGCCGCTGGCCTGGTTGCCGATCGGCTTGCTGGTGTTTCAGGCCGCCAACCCGGCGGCCATCTGGACCATCTTCATCTGCAGCATCTGGCCCATGATCATCAACACCGCCGTGGGCGTGCAGCGGGTGCCGCAGGACTACCTGAACGTGGCCCGGGTGCTGAATCTCAGCGAGTGGAAGATCATCACGCGCATCCTGTTCCCGGCCGTGCTGCCTTACATGTTGACCGGTGTGCGGCTCAGTGTGGGCACGGCCTGGCTGGTGATCGTGGCCGCCGAGATGCTGACCGGCGGCGTGGGCATCGGCTTCTGGGTCTGGGACGAGTGGAACAACCTCAACGTCAAGCACATCATCGTGGCCATCTTCGTGATCGGCATCGTGGGCCTGCTGCTGGAGCAACTGCTCGTCACCATCGCCAAGAGGTTCAGCTATGACGACTGATCGCCAGGATCGCGTACCCGAATTCATCAAGATAGAAAACCTCGAGATGGTGTTCGAGACCAAGAAGGGCCGCTTCCACGCCCTGCGCGAAATCAACCTCGGCGTGGCCCAGGGCGAGTTCGTCACCCTCATCGGTCACAGCGGTTGCGGCAAGAGCACGCTGCTGAACCTGATTGCCGGTTTGCTGAATGCCAGCAGCGGCGTCTTGTTGTGCGATCGGCGCGAGATCGCTGCGCCCGGGCCCGAACGCGCGGTGGTGTTCCAGAACCATTCGCTGCTGCCCTGGCTGACCTGCGCCGAGAACGTGTTCCTGGCGGTGGAGCGCGTGTTTGCTGCGACCGAAGGCAAGGCCCAGCTGAAAGCCCGCACCCAAGCCGCGCTGGAACTGGTGGGCATGGGTCACGCCAGCGCCAAGCGCCCGCACGAAATCAGCGGCGGCATGAAACAGCGTGTGGGCATTGCCCGCGCCCTGGCCATGGAGCCCAAGGTGCTGCTGATGGACGAACCCTTCGGTGCGCTGGACGCGCTGACCCGCGCCCACCTGCAGGACGAACTGTTGAAGATCGTGGCGCGCACCCGCAGCACCGTGGTGATGGTGACGCACGATGTGGACGAAGCCGTGCTGTTGAGCGACCGCATCGCGATGATGAGCAACGGCCCGGCGGCCACCATCGGCGAAATTCTGCCCATCACCTTGCCGCGGCCGCGCAACCGCGTGGCACTGGCCGAAGACCCCACCTACGTGCACTGCCGCAAGGAGGTGCTGGACTTCCTGTACACCCGGCACGGCCACGTGGAAAAGGTGGCGGCCTGAGCCACAGGCTGGCGGGCCCGAGCCCGACCCAGAGTGGGCACGCTGCTTGCTAAATGAGCAGCGACACCTTCGTCCGGTGTCTGTCTGTCTCCTCAGCAGGGCATGAGCCCTAGTCCAACCTCCCTGATGCAAGTCAGGGAGGTCTTTTTATGTGCGCATCCTTCGCGCAACGCACCGGGACGGTCACCGGACGCGCACCAGCTCAGTGATTCTCTCTGGCGTGGTTGATCGTGTACTTGGGGATCTCGATGGTCACATCCTGCTGCGACAGGATGGCCTGGCAAGACAAGCGTGACAGCGGCGTCAGGCCCCAGGCGCGGTCCAGCAGGTCTTCTTCACTTTCGTCCATCTCGCCCAGGGAACTGAAGCCTTCCTTGACGATGACGTGGCAGGTGGTGCAGGCACAGCTCATCTCGCACGCGTGTTCGATGGCAATGCCGTTTTCAAGCAGCGCTTCGCACACCGAAGTGCCCGCGGGCGCCTCGATGGTGTCGCCCTGCGGGCACAGTTCGGCGTGGGGGAGGATGCGGATGACAGGCATGGTGTGGGGCTCGCGGCTCAGAGTTCTTCGATGCGGCGGCCCGCCAGTGCCTGGCGGATGCCCTGGTTCATGCGTGCTGCGGCAAAGGCCTCGGTGCCATCGGCCAGGGCCTTGATGGCCGCTTCGATGGCCCTGGTGTCGCTGCTGCTGGCAGCGGACTCGGTGGCTTCAAGCAAGGCGTGGAGCGCAGCCTGTTCTTCGGCCGACAGGAGCTGGGCATCCGCCACCAGGGCAGCACGTGTGGCCAGCACCAGACGTTCAGCATCGACCTGCGCTTCGCGCAGGGCACGTGCGGCCATGTCGCCTTCGGCGTGTGCAAAGCCATCTTTCAGCATCTGCGCGATCTGCTCGTCGGCCAGGCCGTAGCTGGGCTTGACGACCACGGCCGCCTCTACGCCAGAACCCTGCTCTCTAGCCGCCACGCTCAGCAGGCCGTCGGCGTCGACCTGGAAAGTGACACGAATGCGCGCTGCGCCGGCGGTCATGGGCGGGATGCCGCGCAGTTCAAAGCGTGCCAACGACCGGCATTCACTGACCAGGTCACGCTCGCCCTGCACCACATGGATGGCCATGGCCGTCTGGCCGTCCTTGAAGGTGGTGAATTCCTGCGCCTTGGCCACGGGGATGGTGGTGTTGCGTTCGATCACCCGTTCCACCAGGCCACCCATGGTTTCCAGACCCAGGCTGAGCGCGATGACGTCCAGCAGCAGCAGTTCACCATCCTTCGCGTTGCCGGCCAGCGCGTTGGCCTGGATGGCCGCGCCAAGGGCCACCACTTCGTCAGGGTTGACGTTCGTGAGCACATCTTTGCCAAACAGTTCACCCACGGCATGGCGCACCAGCGGCATGCGGGTGCTGCCGCCCACCATGACGACACCTTGCACCTCTTCGCGCGTGACCCTGGCGTCGCGCAGCACCTTGCGCACGGCAGACAGGGTCTTGTCGATCAATGGGCGGGTCAGGGTTTCGAGCTGCGACTTGGTCAATGGCACCGTCACCGCGCCTTCGACAAGGTCGGCCTGCCAGTCAGCGCTGTCGGTGTCGCTCAGCGCTTCCTTGACGGCACGCGAAGCCACCAGCGCAGCACGTTTGTCATGCGGGCTGCCGGCTGTCACGCCGGCTTGAGCCAGCGCCCAGTTGGCCACCGCCTGGTCGATGTCGTCACCGCCCAGGGCTGCATCGCCACCCGTGGCCACCACCTCGAACACACCCTGCGTCAGGCGCAGCAGGCTGATGTCGAAAGTGCCGCCGCCCAGGTCGTAGACGGCGTACAGGCCCTCGCTGCCGTTGTCCAGACCGTAGGCCACGGCAGCAGCCGTGGGCTCGCTGATGAGACGCAGCACGTTCAGGCCTGCCAGCTGTGCAGCGTCCTTGGTGGCCTGGCGCTGCGCATCGTCAAAGTAGGCCGGCACGGTGATCACCGCGCCAAAGATTTCGTCGGTGTCGAAGGTGTCTTCGGCGCGCTGGCGCAGGTTGGCCAGAATCTCGGCGCTCACCTCCACCGGTGTCTTCTCACCTTCTCGCGTGGCCAGCGCCACCATGCCGGGCTGGTCGACAAAGCGGTAGGGCAGATTGTCGGTGCCAGCGATGTCGCCCAGCTTGCGGCCCATGAACCGCTTGACCGAGACGATGGTGTTTTCAGGGTCTTCGGCCTGCGCCGCCCGTGCATCAAAGCCGATGGCGCGGCGGCCGCCCGGCAGGTAGCGCACGGCCGATGGCAACAGCACACGGCCCTGTTCGTCGGGCAGGCATTCGGCCGTGCCGTGGCGCACGGCGGCCACCAGCGAATGCGTGGTGCCCAGGTCGATGCCCACGGCAATGCGTCGTTGGTGCGGGTCGGGCGCCTGGCCGGGTTCGGATATCTGCAGCAATGCCATGAAGGTGCTTATCGGTGCGCGTCCAGCAGGTCCAGGCGGCGGTCGATGTCCTGGCGAAAGCGCGCCACGAACATCAAGGCGCGCACCTGGGCGGCTGCCGTGGCGGTGTCTTGTTGTTGGTCGAGTTGATCGGTCAGTGCAGCCAGCAGTCGGTGTTCTTCGGCAGCGATCTGCTCATCCAGCGCCTGGATCTCGCCGGCGCTGCCAGTTTCTTCCAGCGCCTCGCGCCAGGCCATCTGCTGCATCAGGAAGGCCGGCGGCATGGCCGTGTTGCGCTCGGCGTCGACCGCGACACCACGCAGTTCACACAGGTAGGCGGCGCGGCTGAGCGGGTCTTTCAGGCGCTGGTAGGCCTCGTTGATGCGCACGGCCCACTGCATGGCCACACGCTGTGCGGCGGCACCTTCGGCGGCAAAGCGGTCGGGATGCACCTGCGCCTGCAACACGCGGCGGCGGGCATCCAGTTCGGCCCGGTCCAGTTGCTGTTGCTGGGGCAGGCCGAAGAGCGTGAAGTCGTCGTCCGAAAGCTTCACAGGACCTTGCTGTAGTAGACCGACTGGCCGTTGTCCGGGTACAGGCCGAACACGCCGCGCGAGGTATAGCCACTGTTTTCGTAGAGCCGAACGGCGGCCGTCTGTTCGGGACCCGTTTCCAGCAGCACCAGGCGGCAGCCATGGGTACGCAAGCCGGCTTCCAGCGTCGCCAGCAGTTGGGCGCCGATGCGTTCACCGCGCTGCGCCGGGTCCACATACATGCGCTTGATTTCGCCGTACGGCACACCGCCGGTGGCCGGTTCGCCCTGCATGCGGCGAAAGGCTGCCGTGCCCACGGCATGCTCGCCATCGCGCGCCACGAAAAAGCTCACTTCGGGTGCCAGCAATGCCTGCACGTCCAGAATGAAGTTGGCTTCGGGCGGATACAGCGATGCCAGGTAGCCGTCCAGGTCAGCCAGCAGGCCGACCACGTCGGGCTGATCAGGTCGCTCGCAACGGATGGTCAAGTGAGACATATGGAAGTTCAGCAGACAGCCTGCCCAATCAAGCTTCCCCCCAAGGATCCGGCTCTGCCGGTCCGTCGGGGGACGCCCCCCTCGGGGGGCAGCGAGCGCTAGCGAGCTCGGGGGGCTCGGTAACTAGCGGGCCAGGGGGCCAGGGGGCCTACATCACACTCTGAACGACTCCCCGCAACCGCAGCGATCTTTTTCGCGTGGGTTGTGGAACTTGAAGCCTTCGTTCAGGCCTTCGCGCACGAAGTCGAGTTCGGTGCCGTCGATGTAGGGCAGGCTCTTGGGATCGATCAGCACCTTGACCCCGTGGTCTTCAAAGATCACGTCTTCGGGTGTGATGTCATCGGCGTACTCCAGCTTGTACGCCAGGCCCGAGCAGCCGGTGGTCTTGACGCCCAGGCGCACACCCACGCCCTTGCCGCGACGGCCCAGGTAGCGAGTGACGTGCCGCGCTGCGGCTTCGGTCAGGGTGACGGCCATGGCGGGTCAGTGGGTCTCTGAGGGGGCAGCGACGTTGTGCTTGGCCTTGTAGTCCTGCACGGCCGCCTTGATGGCGTCTTCGGCCAGGATCGAACAGTGAATCTTCACCGGCGGCAGCGCCAGTTCCTGTGCGATGTGGGTGTTCTTGATGGTCATCGCTTCGTCCAGGCTCTTGCCCTTGACCCATTCGGTGACCAGCGAGCTCGACGCGATGGCCGAACCGCAGCCATAGGTCTTGAAGCGTGCGTCTTCGATCAGCCCGGTTTCAGAGTTGACCTTGATCTGCAGCTTCATCACATCGCCGCAGGCTGGTGCGCCCACCATGCCGGTGCCCACACTGTCGTCGCCCTTGTCGAAGCTACCGACGTTGCGCGGGTTTTCGTAGTGTTCGACGACCTTGTCGCTGTAAGCCATGATATGTACTCCTTCAGGTTCAGTGGGCGGACCACTGGATCGTGCTGATGTCGATCCCGTCCTTGAACATCTCCCACAAGGGGGATAGCTCGCGCAGCTTGGCCACGCGGTCTTGCAGCGTGTTCACTGCGTAGTCGATTTCTTCAACCGTCGTGAAACGGCCGATGGTCATGCGCAGGCTGGAATGCGCCAGTTCGTCGCTGCGGCCCAGGGCGCGCAGAACGTAGCTGGGTTCCAGACTGGCACTGGTGCAGGCCGAGCCCGAGGACACGGCAATGCCCTTGACGCCCATGATCAGCGACTCGCCTTCGACGAAGTTGAAACTGGCGTTCAGGTTGTGCGGCACGCGGCGTTCCAGGTCGCCGTTGATGAAGACCTGTTCAATCTTGCCGATGCCGTCAAGCAGCCGCGTGTGCAGCATGCGGATGCGGTCGATCTCGATGCCCATCTCGGACTGCGCGATGGCAAACGCAGTGCCCATGCCCACACACTGGTGCGTGGGCAGGGTGCCGCTGCGCATGCCGCGTTCATGACCGCCGCCGTGCATCTGTGCTTCCAGACGCACACGGGGCTTGCGGCGCACGTACAACGCGCCGATGCCCTTGGGGCCGTAGGTCTTGTGGCTGGCCAGGCTCATCAGGTCCACCGGCAGCACATTCATGTCGATGGTGATCTTGCCGGTGGCTTGCGCCGCATCGACGTGGAACACGACGCCCCGTTCGCGGCAGAGCTTGCCGATGGCGGTGATGTCCTGGATGACGCCGATCTCGTTGTTCACCAGCAGCACCGACACCAGGATGGTGTCCTTGCGCAGCGCGTCCTTGAACTTGTCCAGATCGAGCAGGCCGTTTTCCTGCACATCCAGGTAAGTGACCTCGAAACCCTGGCGTTCGAGCTCGCGCATGGTGTCCAGCGTGGCCTTGTGCTCGGTCTTCAGCGTGATGAGGTGCTTGCCACGGCTGCTGTAGAAGTTCGCCGCGCCCTTGATCGCGAGGTTGATCGATTCCGTGGCGCCGCTGGTCCAGACGATCTCGCGCGGGTCGGCGTTGATCAGTGCGGCCACTTGCTCACGCGACTTTTCGACCACGGCCTCGGCTTCCCAGCCCCAGGCATGGCTGCGGCTGGCCGGGTTGCCGAAGTGTTCGCGCAACCAGGGCACCATGGCGTCGACCACACGCGGGTCGCAGGGCGTGGTGGCGCCGTAGTCCAGGTAGATGGGGAAGTGCGGGGTCATGAACGCTGGCCTCTGATTACTTGGTGAACGGATTGCTGTTGCAGGTGTTCGCCAATGCGCTCACTTCGTGAACGCATTGCTGTTGCATGAATCGTCACTGCGCTCACTTCGTGAACGCATTTCCGAGGGCAAACACCGAATTCGGCGCCGTCACCTTGATCGGCTTCACGACTGGCACGCTGGAGATGGCGCGCTTCACGGGCGCTTCGTCCACCGACACACCCTTGGCCAGTTGTTCGTCCACCAGCTTCTTCAGCGACACCGAGTCCAGGAACTCGATCATCTTGGCGTTGAGGCTGGACCACAGGTCGTGCGTCATGCACTTGCCGGTGTCTTCGCCCATGCAGCCTTCGGCGCCGGCACAGTCGGTGGCGTCGATGGGCTCGTCCACGGCGACGATGATGTCGGCCACGGTGATCTCGGCTGCTGAACGGCCCAGCGAATAACCGCCGCCCGGGCCGCGGGTGCTTTCGACCAGTTCATGGCGGCGCAGCTTGCCAAACAGCTGCTCCAGGTAGGACAGCGAAATCTGCTGTCGTTGGCTGATGGCGGCCAGGGCGACCGGGCCGGCGTTGGAGCGCAGAGCCAAGTCGATCATGGCTGTGACGGCGAAACGACCTTTGGTGGTCAGACGCATGGTGAATTCCTCCTGACGCCTGGGCGTCGACGGGTGAAACGGCAACTGGCTGGGATGCGCAAAAAGACCCCTTTTTCAGAGGTCAACTTGATCCCGAGCGAATTAGTCAACTATACCAGAACCGACCTGGATCGATCAGCCCTTGCCCTGCGCCGAGCCCCGCAGCGCCTGCCCGGCCTGCAAGCGAGAGACCACGCCGTCGCAGGCGGCTTCCACCAAGTCCAGCACTTGTTCGAAACCGGCCGGGCCGCCGTAGTAGGGGTCGGGCACATCGCTCACCGCCTGGGCCAGTTGCCCGGGTGGCGCGTGTGGCATCAGAAGGCCCAGGCGCCCGGCCAAAGCCGCCGGGGCGCGCTTGTGCATCCAGTCCATGTGGGTCTGGTCCATCGCCAGCAACCAGTCGAACTGGGCAAAGTCCTCGGGGCGCATCGGCCGCGCGCGAATGCCGGCGATGTCGTAGCCGCGCTGGGCCGCAGCGCGGATGGCCCGCGCGTCCGGCGCTTCGGCCGTGTGGTAACCCTGGGTGCCGGCCGAGTCCACCAACACCTGCCCGCCCAGCCCGGCCTGCTGAAGCTTGTGGCGCAGCACACCTTCGGCGGTGGGTGATCGGCAAATGTTGCCGGTGCAGACCATCAGGATGCGCAGGCGCGGCTCGCCTTCACTCACGGGGCTCAGATTCCTGAGCCACTGCTTGAGCCGATCGATCATGCACGTGTCCCTTGCCCGGCCCCGGTGATCAGCGGCACCACGTCGGCCACGCTGGCGCCGAAGGCCTGTTCGCGCAGCAGCGCCAACTGGTCGCGCACACGCGCGGCTTTTTCGAACTCCAGGTTGCGTGCGTGTTCCAGCATTTGCTTTTCCAGCAGCTTGATGCGTTTGCCCAGGTCTTTCTCGCTCAGGCCTTCAACCTCGGCAGCGGCCTTGGCGTTGGCCAGGTCGTCCTTCGCGGCCTTGTCCGACACCACGCCATCGATCATGTCGCGGATGCGCTTGGTCACGCTCTTGGGCGTGATGCCCATGGCCAGGTTGTGCGCGATCTGCTTGTTGCGGCGGCGCTCGGTTTCGCCCATGGCTGCCTTCATGCTGTCGGTCATCTTCTCGGCGTACAGGATGGCGCGGCCGTTGATGTGGCGCGCGGCGCGACCGATGGTCTGGATCAGGCTGCGCTCGGCGCGCAAAAAACCTTCCTTGTCGGCGTCCAGGATGGCCACCAGGCTCACTTCGGGCAAGTCCAGTCCTTCACGCAGCAGGTTGATGCCCACCAGCACGTCAAAGATGCCCAGGCGCAGGTCACGCAAGATCTCCACGCGCTCGACGGTGTCCACGTCGCTGTGCAGGTAGCGCACCTTCACGCCGTTGTCGGACAGATACTCGGTCAGCTGCTCGGCCATGCGCTTGGTCAGCGTCGTGATCAGCACCCGTTCGTTGATGTCCACGCGGATGCGGATTTCTTGCAGCACATCGTCCACCTGCGTGTTGGCGCGGCGCACTTCCACCTCGGGGTCCACCAGGCCGGTGGGGCGTACCAACTGTTCAACCACGGCGCCGGTGTGTTCTTTTTCCCAGTTGCCGGGCGTGGCCGACACAAAAACCGCCTGGCGCATCTTGCGTTCGAACTCCTCGAACTTCAGCGGCCGGTTGTCCAGCGCGCTGGGCAGGCGGAAACCGTACTCCACCAGCGTGGTCTTGCGCGCTCGGTCGCCGTTGTACATGCCACCAAACTGGCCGATCAGCACGTGGCTTTCGTCCAGGAACATCAGCGCGTCGCTGGCCAGGTAGTCCACCAGCGTGGACGGGGGCTGGCCGGGCAACGCGCCCGACAGGTGGCGGGTGTAGTTCTCGATGCCCTTGCAGTGGCCCACCTCTTGCAGCATTTCAAGGTCGAAGCGCGTGCGCTGCTCCAGGCGCTGGGCTTCGACCAGCTTGCCGTCTTTCACGAACTGGTCCAGGCGTTCGCGCAGCTCGTCCTTGATGGTGACGATGGCGTCCACCACACGTTCGCGCGGCGTCACGTAATGGCTGCTGGGGTAGACCGTGAAGCGCGGAATCTTCTGCCGCACGCGCCCTGTCAGCGGGTCCAGCAGCGACATCGACTCGACTTCGTCGTCGGAAAGTTCGATGCGCAGCGCCAATTCGCTGTGTTCGGCCGGGAACACGTCGATGGTGTCGCCGCGCACGCGGAAGGAACCGCGGCCGAATTCGATCTCGTTGCGCTTGTACTGCATGCGGATCAGCTGGGCGATGACGTCGCGCTGGCTCATCTTGTCGCCCACGCGCAGCGTCATCACCATCTTGTGATAGTCGGCGGGGCTGCCGATGCCGTAGATGGCGCTGACGCTGGCCACGATGATCACGTCGCGGCGTTCCAGCAGGCTCTTGGTGGCACTCAGGCGCATCTGCTCGATATGCTCGTTGATGGCGCTGTCCTTCTCGATGAACAGGTCGCGTTGCGGCACGTAGGCTTCAGGCTGGTAGTAGTCGTAGTAGCTGACGAAGTACTCCACCGCATTGCGCGGAAAAAACTCGCGAAACTCGCTGTACAGCTGCGCAGCCAAGGTCTTGTTGGGCGCAAACACGATGGCCGGGCGGCCGGTGCGCGCGATGACGTTGGCCATGGTGAAGGTCTTGCCCGATCCGGTCACGCCCAGCAGAGTCTGGAAGGTCAGGCCGTCGTTGATGCCCTCGACCAGCTGGCTGATGGCCTGCGGCTGATCACCTGCCGGCGCGTAGGGCTGGAACAGCTGGAACGGTGAATCCGGGAAGGACACGAACTCGCCAACGGCCGGCGCATTGGCATCGGTCGGCATGTTGGACGGAACTTCGGCGATCGCACTCATGCAGGGGTTTCCCGAGGTCAGGCACTTAGAATCAGACTCGCCGTGCAGCGCGCTTGGCCGCTGCGAGCAACCCCACAGATTAACGCAGTGCGCCGCTGCCCGCACCGGGCACGGCCGCAGTTGCCGCCCAACGCAGGAGCACCGCGCCCATGTCTGCTTCCCCAGCCTCGTCAGCTTCCTTGTTCGCCGCCGTCGAGATGGCCCCGCGAGACCCCATCCTGGGTCTGAACGAACAGTTCAATGCCGACCCGAACCCCCACAAGGTGAACCTGGGCGTGGGCGTGTATTTCGACGACCAGGGCAAGCTGCCCGTGTTGCGCTGCGTGGCCGCGGCCGAGAAGCAGTTGCTCGATTCGCCCAAGGCCAAGGGCTACCTGCCCATCGACGGCATCGCCGCCTACGACAAGGCCGTGCAGGGCCTGGTGTTTGGCGCCGACCACCCAGCGGTCACCAACGGCCGCATCGCCACCGTACAGGCTCTGGGCGGCACCGGCGGGCTCAAGGTGGGCGCCGACTTTCTGAAGAAGCTGCAGCCCGGCGCCAAGGTGTTGATCAGCGACCCCAGCTGGGAAAACCACCGCGCCCTGTTCACCAGCGCCGGCTTTGCGGTTGAGGCCTATCCGTACTACGACGCCGCCACCCGCGGCATCCGCTTCGATGCCATGCTGGCCGCACTGAAGGCCGCCGCGCCTGGCACGGTGGTCGTGCTGCATGCCTGCTGCCACAACCCCACCGGCTGCGATCTGAGCCCGCCACAGTGGGAGCAGATCGCCGCCACCTGCAAGGCCGGCGGCCTGGTGCCTTTTCTGGATATGGCTTATCAGGGCTTTGGCAAGGGCATCACCGAAGACGGCGCGGCGGTGCGCCTGTTCATGGCGCAGGACATGTCCTTCTTCGTCTCGACATCGTTTTCCAAAAGCTTTTCGCTCTATGGCGAACGGGTCGGCGCGCTCAGCGTGGTGTGCATCAGCGCAGAAGAGTGCAGCCGCGTGCTGTCGCAGTTGAAGATCGTCATCCGCACCAACTACAGCAACCCGCCCACCTTTGGCGCCCAGGTGGTGGCCACGGTGCTGACCACCCCCGCGCTGCGTGCCATGTGGGAAGAAGAACTGGCTGGCATGCGCGAACGCATCAAGGCCACCCGCAGCCAGTTGGTGGCCAAGCTGCAAGCCGCGGGCGCGCCCGGTGACCTGGCCTACATCACGCAGCAGACGGGCATGTTCAGCTACTCCGGCCTGTCGGCCGCCCAGATGCAGCGTCTGCGCAGCGAATTCGGCGTCTACGGCGTCGACTCGGGGCGCATCTGCGTGGCGGCCATCAACAGCCGCAACATCGACGCGGTGGTCGCCGCGCTGGCCCGGATGATGTGAGTTCAGCTGTCGCGCAAGCGACAGCTGCCGTCGTCAAATCGCGATTAGCCGTCTCTCCTACGTGTTTTTGCGCTTTTACGAGGTCCGCCTGTGGGTAACCATACAGACGCGACGTCGCGCGCTGTGGTGAAATTGCTGCATTGCAGCAAAATGAGCACCGCTGTCAGCGCAGCGCCTTGTTTGGGCTTGCACCATTTGCTCTTGGCCACTCGCGCCACCCCGGAGACCCCCCATGCTGTACCAGATGTACGAAACCCAACGCGCGCTGATGTCGCCGTTTTCGGAGTTCGCCAGTGCGTCGGCCAAGCTCTACGACCACCCGTTGTCGCCCTTTGCGCACACGCCCATGGCCCAACGGGTGTCGGCCGGCTTTGACCTGCTGCACCGCCTGGCCAAGGAATACGAAAAGCCCGCCTTCAACATCACGGCAGCCAACGTGGGCGGCGTGACCATCGCAGTGCAAGAGCAGGTGGCGCTGAGCAAGCCCTTCTGCCGCTTGCTGCGCTTCAAGCGCTTCACCGACGACACGCAGGCGCTGGACACCATGAAGCTGCAGCCCACGGTGCTGGTGGTGGCGCCGCTGTCGGGTCACCATTCAACGCTGCTGCGCGACACGGTCAAGAGCCTGCTGCACGACCACAAGGTGTTCATCACCGACTGGACAGACGCCCGCATGGTGGCGCTGAGCGACGGCGCTTTTCATCTGGACGACTACGTCGAGTACGTGCAGGAATTCATCCGCCACTGCGGCCCCGAGGCGCACGTGATCTCGGTCTGCCAGCCCACGGTGCCTGTGTTGGCTGCGGTGTCGCTAATGGCCAGCCGGGGCGAACCCACGCCGCGCACGATGACCATGATGGGCGGCCCCATCGACGCCCGCCTCAGCCCCACCGCCGTCAACAACCTGGCGATGAACAAGAGCTTCAACTGGTTCGAGACCAACGTCATCTACCGCGTGCCGCAGAATTTCCCGGGCGCTGGCCGCTCGGTGTACCCCGGCTTCCTGCAGCACACCGGCTTCGTGGCCATGAACCCCGACCGCCACCTGAGCAGCCACTACGACTACTTCCGCGACCTGATCCGCGGCGACGACGACAGCGCCGAATCGCACCGCCAGTTCTACGACGAATACAACGCCGTGCTGGACATGCCGGCCGAGTACTACCTGGACACCATCAAGACCGTGTTCCAGGACTTTGCGCTGGTCAACGGCACCTGGCACGTCAAGGGCGAATTGGTGAAGCCGCATGACATCACCACCACAGCGCTGCTCACCATCGAGGGCGAACTGGACGACATCTCGGGCGCCGGCCAGACCAAGGCCGCGCACGACCTGTGTTCCGGCGTGCCGCGCAACCGCGCCTTCCACTACGACGCCGAAGGTGCGGGCCACTACGGCATCTTCTCGGGCCGCCGCTGGCGCGAAAAGGTCTACCCCGAGGTGCGTGGTTTCATCGCACGCTTCGACAAGCCGCTCGCCGCTGAACCGAGCAAACGATTGGCCAAGCCCAGCGTCGTCCGAAAGGCCCAGATGCCCAAGGCCGCCGCCAAGAAAGTGCCGGCCAGCAAGCGCGCCCGATAATGCGGCGGTGACCCCGCCCACCCCTATTGCGCTGCTGTCCGAGCAGCTGAATGCCGCGTTGCCCCAGACGCAGTGCACCCGCTGCGGCTACCCCGATTGCAGCAGCTACGCCCAGGCCATGGCCGAGGGCGATGCAGACATCAACCGCTGCCCGCCCGGCGGCGCCGAGGGCATCGAACGGCTGGCTGCGATCACGGGGCACACGGTGCTGCCACTGGACACCACACGCGGCACCGAAGGCCCGAGGGCCCTGGCCGTCATCGACGAAGCCTGGTGCATCGGCTGCACGCTGTGCATCAAGGCTTGCCCGGTGGACTGCATCGTCGGCGCGCCCAAGCTCATGCACACGGTCATTGACGCACTGTGCACGGGCTGCGAACTGTGCGTGCCGGTGTGCCCTGTGGACTGCATCTCGATGCCGGCCGTCACACCGGGCGTGTCGGGCTGGCAGGCCTGGAGCCCGCCACAGGCCGACGAGGCCCGCGAGCGTTATGCCTTCCACCAGCTGCGCGTGGAACGCGACAAACGCGAGAACAACGAACGCCTCGCCGCCAAGGCCCAGGCCAAGCTGGCCGACCTGGCCAGCCACAGCCAGATCACCGACCCCGATGTGCTGGCCGCCAAGCGAGCCGTCATCGAAGCGGCGCTGCGACGCTCACGCGCCCAGCGTGCATCCAAGGCATGAAGCAAGGCATGAAGCAAGGCAGCATCGAACCCTTTTTTGCCACGCTGGCGCGCGCCAACCCGCAGCCGCAGAGCGAACTGCAGTACAGCAGCGTGTTCGAGTTGCTGGCCGCCGTGCTGCTGTCGGCGCAGGCCACCGACGTGGGTGTCAACAAGGCCACGCGGCGGCTGTTTGCCCTGGCCCCCACGCCGCACAAGATGCTGGCCTTGGGTGAAGCACGGGTGACCGAGCTGGTGCGCACCATCGGCCTGTTCCGCACCAAGGCCAAGAACCTGCTGGCCACCTGCCAGATCCTGATCGAGCAACACGGCGGCCAGGTGCCACGCACACGCGCTGCGCTGGAAGCACTGCCCGGGGTGGGCCGCAAGACCGCCAACGTGGTGCTGAACGTGGCCTTTGGCCAGGCCACGATGGCGGTGGACACCCATGTCTTTCGCATCAGCAACCGCACCGGCCTGGCGCCCGGTCGCAATCCGCTGCAGGTGGAAGAACAGCTGCTGCGGCGTGTGCCGGCGCGCTACGCGGTGGACGCACACCACTGGCTGATCCTGCACGGGCGCTACGTGTGCCTGGCGCGGTCGCCCCACTGCGCCGACTGCGCCGTGCGGCCCTGGTGTGACGAAGGCCAGAGCTGGACGAACAAGGGCCAGAAAGCCGCTCCTACAATGGAGCCAGGGACGAAGCAGGTGAACAACGATGGCCAAGCTGGATGACCTTGCAGAACGTGTGGATCGCCTGGTGCTTCGCCACCAGGAGCTCAAACGCACCAGCACCTTGATCGAACAGCAGCTCGCCGCCGTCACCACCGAACGCGACAGCCTGCGATCGCGCCTGGCCGCCGCCCGCGCCCGCATCGACGCCTTGCTCGAACGCCTGCCCATCGACAGGGCCCCGGCCAGCCACAAAGGGGACGCCGCTTGAAGCAGGTTGAAGTTTCCATCCTGGGCCAGGTGTACATGCTGGGCTGCCCCGAAGGCGGCGAAACGCTGCTGGCCACGGCCGTGGCCGCAGTGGACAAGGAGATGACCGCCATCCGCGATTCGGGCAAGGTCAAAGCACGCGAGCGCATCGCCGTGTTGGCCGCGCTGAACCTGGGTTATCAGCTCGCCGAACGCGGCCCGGGCGCGGCGGCGGTAGCCGCATCTGCCCCGTCCGCCCACGCAGCCAAACTCGGCGGCGTCGACGCCCGCGAAGCCGACATCCAGGCCCTGGTGCGTCGCATCGACGCAGCTCTGGGCGAAGACGGCCAATTGCTGTGAACAAGGGCTCATCTGCAGCCCACCCGCAGCGCCGCATCGCAGGTCTAGAATGGATTCGTCCGCTGTGTGGTGTGAGCCTATATGTCCTTGAGCCGATGGTCTATGACCACGGGCTTGGAACATCGCCAAGTTGGTGTGAGCGTCTCGCGTCAGATGAACCCGAAGCTTGGCTGACCTCGCCCACCTGAACTTCCCCTTGGTTCAGGCAAACGGTTCGCGTCGCACGGCGGACACCTTATCTTTCCGTTCCATCCCATGCCGTCGCCCGCATTGAATCCGCACGCCTTCTGGCTCATGAAAAGCGAGCCGCAGGAAGCTTCAATCGACGACTTGGCGCGTGCACCCCGCAAGACCTTGGCCTGGACCGGCGTGCGCAGCTACCAGGCGCGCAACTTCATGCGCGATGTCATGCTGCCCGGCGACGGGGTGCTCTTCTACCATTCGTCCTGCTCCGAGCCTGGCATTGCTGGCCAGGCCATCGTGGTGGGCGGCCTGGCGCCTGACGAGACACAGTTCGACCCGGCCAGCCCCTACTTCGACGGCAAGTCCAGTCACGACCAGCCGCGGTGGCTGAAAGTGGACGTGAAGCTCGTTCGCAAGACGCCGCTGCTGAGCCTGGCTCGCATGCGCCAGGAACCGTCGCTGGCCACCATGCGGGTGCTGCAACGCGGCAACCGCCTGTCCATCACGCCCGTGACGCCGCAAGAGTGGCAAGCCGTGCTGGCGCTGATGGGCGGCTGAGTGCTGGGATTGCTGGATATCCCGCCGCTGCTGATCGTCGAGCTGCTGGCCCTGGGCATGGTGGCCGGCTTTCTGGCCGGCCTGCTGGGCATCGGCGGCGGCATGATGATGGTGCCGGCCATGACCTGGCTGCTGGCACAACGTGGCGTGGACAGCGGCATGGCGGTGAAGATGGCCATTGCCACGAGCATGGCCACCATCCTGTTCACCAGCATTTCCAGCGTGCGCGCGCACCACCGCCTGGGCGCCGTGCGTTGGGACATCGCGCGGCGCCTGTCGCCGGGCATCGTGCTGGGCGGCCTGGCGTCGGGCGCCGGAGCCTTTGCGCTGATCAAGGGCCAGGGTCTGGCCCTCTTTTTTGCCGCCTTCATCGGCTACATGGCGCTGAACATGCTGCGCGACAAGAAGCCCAAGCCCGGCCGCGAGATGCCCGGCGCACTGGGCACCACCAGTGTCGGCGCAGGCATCGGTTTTTTGTCCGGCCTGGTGGGCGCTGGCGGCGCCTTCATGTCGGTGCCTTTCATGATGTGGTGCAACGTGCCGCCCCGGCATGCCGTGGGCACGAGCGCGGCGCTGGGCTTCCCCATCGCGCTGGCCAGCACCGTGGGCTACATGGTGGCGGGCTGGCAGCTGCCGCCGGCCTTGCCGGGTGCCATGGGCTACGTGTACCTGCCCGCACTGGCCATCGTGGCCGTGGCCAGCATGAGCCTGGCGCCCGTGGGAGCGCGCATGGCGCAGACGGTCAATGTCGGCGTGCTCAGGCGCCTGTTTGCGGTCATGCTGCTGGCCCTGGCGGGCAGCATGCTGTACCGGGCGTTTGTCTAGCAGACTGCCGTTCAGGCGTCGAAACGAATCGCAGCCAATGTGACGTGGTTGCCGCCCCGCCGCTCAGCTTCAGCCAGCGCTGCATCACAGGCTTCGATGAGGCCGTCCTGTGTGTTGGCGGTGTGCGGGAAGCTGGCCACACCCATGGCCACGGTGAAGCCCAGTTCCTGGCCTTCATGGACCACGATCTGGGTCGCACACTTGCGGCGCAGGCCTTCCATGCGCGCATGCGCCGTGGCCAGGCCCACACCGGACAGCAGCACCGCAAAGCGCCGGTCTTCATAGCGACAGGCCGCGTCCATGGCGCGGGTGCCCCCGCGCAGCAGGCGGCCCATGGCTTCCAGCACCACCTGCTCACCGGCCGCACCCAGGGCCAGCACCTTGGCGCCGGGTGCGTCGAGCTCGATGAAAACGATGGCGAACTCGCGGTGCTCGCGCGTGGACAGGTCCACTTCGCGGCACAGCTGATCTTCAAAGTGCGCCCGGCGGTGCAGCCCCGATGCCGGGTCGCGCAGGGCCTGATCGGCAATCTCGCGGCGCAGGCGGTCGTTGGCCTGCTGCTGCTGTTCGATCTGCTGCAAGGCCGTGCGCAGCTGCTGGTCGCGCTGGCGCTCGGCGCCGTTGTTCAGCCAGATGGCCGTCAGCCAACGCACGCCTTGCGGGTTGGCCGGGCTCAGAACACGCAGCACAGAAAACTCGTGTCGGCTGCCCAGCCACTCAAAGTCGTGTTCGCTGAGCAGCGGCGCACCTTGCGCACAAGCGGTTTGTTCAGCGGCACGCAGCGCACCGGCCAGCGGCGCTTCAAACCAGTCGGCGTCGGTATGGCCACAGACCTCGCCCGGGCTGCGCCCCAGAAAAGTGGCCATCGCCTCGTTGACGTGCACGTAGCGGCCGGTCGCCGCGTCCTTGACCGCCAGCAGCCCTTCGCGCTGATCCACCCAGGCCGGCAAGGCAGCGCCAAGAACCAAGCCCAGCTGGGAGCCAGACAGCGCAGAAACCACCAAGGGGTTGTCGGATGGATCCAAAGCGGGCTCATCTCGGTTGGGGTGAATGGACGGTCGGACGCGGGCCACAAACCCGCAGGCCTTTGCACCAATCTGCGACGCGCGCCCTATCTTGGTGGCGCGTGGCAGGCAGATCAAGGCCGGGAATGATTCTGGCCCCTAGTTTGGGGGCAGCGGCAGCCCGAAAAGACGGGGCAAGCGCCTTCTCATCAATCGGCACGGAACATGCTTGATGGACTCGACGGGCGATGACGCCCACGGCCCTGGCAGCTTGCAAGGGCCGACCCGAGTGCACAGCGACGTGCGCAGCAACCCGATTGCTCAGGTCCGGCCGACTGGCTTCTTTGCCAGCCACGGCAGGCCGCACGTCCGCACGGAGGTTCGTCATGAAAAAACTGCGTCTGGTGATGGTCGGCAACGGCATGGCCGGTGTCCGCACGCTGGAAGAACTGCTGAAGATCGCGCCCGATCTTTACGACGTCACCATCTTCGGCGCCGAGCCCCACCCCAACTACAACCGCATCCTGCTCAGCCCCGTGCTGGCCGGTGAGCAGACGGTGGATCAGATCGTGCTCAACCCGCTGAGCTGGTATGCCGAACACGGCATCACGCTGCACCTGGGCCAGAAGGTGGTGGCCATCGACCGCACACGGCGCGTGGTGACGGCCCAAGATGGAAATGGCGGCCCAGGCGGCCAGATCCAGGCCGAATACGACCGCCTGCTGATCGCCACCGGATCCAACCCCTTCATCCTGCCGGTGCCCGGCAAGACCTTGCAGGGCGTGATCGCCTACCGCGACATCGCCGACACACAAACGATGATCGACGCGGCCACGCGGTACCGCCATGCGGTGGTCATCGGTGGCGGCTTGCTGGGCCTTGAAGCCGCCAACGGACTGGCCAAGCGCGGCATGCATGTGACGGTGGTGCACATCATGCCGTGGCTCATGGAGCGGCAGCTCGACGATGTGGCCGGCAAGCTGCTTCAGAAGTCGCTGGAAGAACGTGGGCTGAAGTTCCTGATCGGCGCGCAGACGGAATCCCTGCTGGGCCACGACAGCGGCCCCGACGCCGGCCGAGTGCGCGCCGTGCGCTTCTTGGACGGCACCGAGGTGCCGGCCGACCTGGTGGTGATGGCTGCCGGCATCCGCCCCAACACCGACCTGGCCTTGAAGATCGGCCTGCACTGCGCCAATGAAGGCCGGGGCGGCATCGTCGTCACCGACACCTTGCAGACCGTGACCGATCCGCGCATCTATGCCGTCGGCGAATGTGCCGCGCACCGCGGCATCGCCTACGGCCTGGTGGCGCCACTGTTTGAACAGGGCAAGGTCTGCGCCACGCACCTGGCGCAATTTGGCATCGGCCGATACACCGGCAGCCAGACCAGCACCAAGCTCAAGGTCACCGGCATCGACCTGTTCAGCGCCGGCAACTTCAGCGGCGGCGCAGGCACCGAAGAAATCGTGCTCAGCGACCCCTACGCCGGCGTCTACAAGAAGCTGGTGATCCGGGACGACAAGCTCATCGGCGCCTGCCTGTATGGCGACACGGTGGACGGCAGCTGGTACTTCAAGCTGCTGCGCGACGGCCGCAGCATCAGCGACATCCGCGACAAGCTGATGTTCGGCGAAAGCAACATCGGCGACGTGGGCCACGAAGGACACGGCAAGGCCGCCGCCATGGCCGACAGCGACGAGGTCTGCGGCTGCAACGGCGTCAACAAGGGCGCCATCTGCAAGGCCATCAAGGACAAGGGCCTGTTCACGCTGGAAGAGGTGCGCAAGCAGACCAAGGCCAGTGCGTCCTGCGGCTCGTGCACGGGTTTGGTCGAGCAGCTCTTGATGTTCACGGCAGGCGGCGACTACTCCAAGGCGCCGGCAAGGAAGGCCATGTGCGGCTGCACCGACGTGAGCCACCAGGAAGCCCGCGAAGGCATCCGCAAGGACAAGCTGCTGACCATCGACAGCGTCTATCGCACGATGGGCTGGCGCACCCCCAACGGCTGTGCCAGTTGCCGCCCGGCCATCAACTACTACCTGCTGAGCAGCTGGCCCAAAGAGGCCAAGGACGACCCCCAAAGCCGCTACATCAACGAACGCAGCCACGCCAACATCCAGAAAGACGGCAGCTACAGCGTGATCCCGCGCATGTGGGGCGGCGAGACCACGGCCGACGAACTGCGGCGCATTGCCGATGCGGTGGACAAATACAAGATTCCCACCGTGAAAGTCACCGGCGGGCAGCGCATCGACCTGCTGGGGGTGAAGAAGGAAGACCTGGTGAATGTCTGGAAGGACATCGGCATGCCCAGCGGCCATGCCTACGCCAAGGCGCTGCGCACGGTGAAGACCTGCGTCGGATCGGAATGGTGCCGCTTCGGCACACAAGACAGCACGCAGATGGGCAAGGACCTGGAACGTGCCCTGTGGCGCATGTACGCGCCACACAAGGTCAAGCTGGCCGTCAGCGGCTGCCCCCGCAACTGCGCCGAAGCCGGCATCAAGGACGTGGGCGTGATCGGCGTGGACAGCGGCTGGGAAATCTACGTCGCAGGAAATGGCGGCATCAAGACCGAGGTGGCGCAATTCTTCTGCAAGTTGAAGACACCCGAAGAAGTGCTGGAATACAGCGGCGCCTTCCTGCAGCTGTACCGCGAAGAAGGCTGGTATCTCGAACGCACGGTGCACTACGTCAACCGTGTCGGCCTGGACGTGGTCAAGAAGAAGATTCTCGAAGACCACGAAGGCCGCAAGGCGCTTTGGGCGCGCCTGCAGTTCAGCCTGGACGGTGAACCCGACCCGTGGTTCGACTTCGACAAGGCCTCGGTCGACACACGGCAGTTCACGGCGGTGGCCAATGCCGGAGTGCCGTCATGAGCCCATGGACCTTCATCTGCAAGCTCGACGACATCCCCGTGCTGGGCTCACGCCGCGTAGCCCGCGCAGCCGGGCCCGAGGTGGCCATCTTCCGCACCGCCGACGACCGGGTCTTTGCGCTGCTGGACCGTTGCCCGCACCAGGGTGGCCCGCTCAGCCAGGGCATCGTCTTCGGCCACAGCGTGGCCTGCCCGCTGCACAACTGGACCATCGCGCTGGCCGACGGCAAGGCGCAGGCACCGGACCACGGCTGCACGGCTCGCTTTGCCGTGCGGGTGGACGCGGGTGCAGTGTTCCTGGATGCCGATGAACTGGCCACCCGCGCCACGAACATCGAAACCGTCGCGCCGTGAAGGAGACGAAGTCCACCTGCCCGTATTGCGGTGTGGGTTGCGGGGTGATCATCGAAAGCGACGGCGCGCAGATCACCGGCGTGCGCGGTGACCTCGATCACCCCGCCAACTTCGGCCGTCTGTGCACCAAGGGGCAGACGCTGCACCTGACGGCCAGCGAGCCCATCACCCTGCACGCCCGTCTGCGCACGCCGCGCCTGCACGGACAGGCGGTCAGCTGGAACCAGGCGCTGGACACGGCAGCCGACACATTTGCGCGCATCGCCACCGAGCACGGGCCCGACGCCTTGGGTTTTTACATCAGCGGCCAACTGCTCACCGAGGACTACTACGTCTTCAACAAGCTGGCCAAAGGTGTGGTGGGGACCAACAACATCGACACCAATTCACGCCTGTGCATGAGCAGCGCGGTGGCCGGCTACAAGGCCACCCTGGGCGCAGACGCGCCGCCCACCTGCTACGACGACATCGCCCATGCGCATTGCCTGTTCATTGCCGGCAGCAACATGGCGTGGGCCCACCCCGTGCTGTACCGGCGGCTGGAAGATGCACGGCGCAACAACCCGGCGCTGAAGGTCATCGTGGTGGACCCGCGCCGCACCGAGACTGCCGCGCAAGGCGATCTGCACCTGCAGCTCCAGCCCGGCACCGACGTGGCGCTGTTCCACGGCCTGCTGCACGTGATGTTGTGGGAAGGGCTGACGGACGCGCGCCACATCGCTGACCACACGCGCGGCATCGACGCGCTGAAGGCCATCGTGCGCGAATTCACCCCGCGTGAGACGGCGCGTATCACCGGCCTGGCCGAAGCGCAGATCGTTCAGGCCGCGCAATGGTTTGGCGGCTCGGCCGCCACGCTGTCGCTGTACTGCCAGGGCCTTAACCAGAGCAGCAGCGGCACCGACAAGAACGCCGCGCTCATCAACCTGCACCTGGCCACGGGGCACATCGGCAAGCCTGGCGCAGGGCCGTTTTCGCTGACCGGCCAACCCAACGCCATGGGCGGCCGCGAAGTGGGCGGCATGGCCAACCTGCTGTCGGCGCATCGCGACCTGGCCAACCCCGAACACCGCGCCGAAGTGGCTCGCCTGTGGGGCCTGCCCGATGTGCCCGCCAAGCCCGGCAAGACCGCGGTGGAGATGTTCCAGGCCGCTGCCGCTGGCGAGATCAAGGCGCTGTGGATCGCCTGCACCAACCCCGCACAGAGCCTGCCCGACCAGGCCACCGTGCAGCGCGCGTTGCAACGTGCTGAATTTGTGGTGCTGCAAGAGTCCTTCGACCACACCGCCACGGCGGCTTACGCACAGCTGCTGCTGCCGGCCAGCAGCTGGGGCGAAAAGGAAGGCACCGTCACCAACAGCGAACGCCGCATCACGCGCGTGCGCGCTGCCGTGCCGGCGCCGGGTGATGCACGCGCCGACTGGGCCATCGCCTGCGACTTCGGGCGTCGGCTCGAAGCGCGGCTGCGGCCGGGTCAGCCCACTCTGCTGCCCTGGACCACGCCCGAAGCGGTGTGGAACGAACACCGAGAAACCACGCGTGGGCGCGACCTGGACATCACCGGGCTCAGCTGGTCACGGCTGGACCAGGCCCCGCAGTGCTGGCCCTGCCCTGAAGGCAGCCTTGTGGGCCAGGAGCGCCTCTACACCGATGGCCGCTACGCCACCGACGATGGCCGCGCCCGCTTTGCCGCCGTGCCCTATCGCCCGGTGGCCGAACCGCGCGACGCCCGTTTCCCCTTTGCGTTGAACACCGGCCGCCTGCGCGACCAGTGGCACGGCATGAGCCGCAGCGGCACCATCGGTCGCTTGTTCGGTCATGCGCCCGAACCTGCGCTGGACCTGCACCCGCAAGACATGGCACGCTTGCGCTTGAAGGACGGCGACCTGGCCAGCGTGGCCTCTCGCCGCGGCTCGCTGGTGTTGCCGGTGCGCAGCAGCACCAGCGTGGCGCCGACACAAACATTTGTGCCCATGCATTGGGGCCCCGACCTCGTGCAGGGCGGTATCAACACCCTGGCCAGCCCCGCGCTGTGCCCACAAAGCGGCCAACCCGAGCTGAAACACGCCGCAGTCAGCATCGTGCGCGCCGACTTGCCATGGCGCGTGGTGGCCCTGGCCTGGTGCGATGAAGCACAGGCCCTGCAGCTGCGCCAACAGCTGCGCAGCCTGTTCGGTGCGTTCGGCTATGCCACCTGTGTGGCCTTCGGTCGGGACCGCAGCGGTGTGCTCTTTCGCGCCGCAGCCGCTGCACCCGGTGGCGCTGCCGTGCTGGCGCAAATGTCCAGCCTGTTCGGTCTGCAGGGCGAGCAGGCTCTGCACTACGAAGATGTGGGACGTGGCCAGCGGCGCAGCGTGCGCTTGCGCGCCTTGAACGGGCAGCAGCAACTCGAAGCGGTGCTGCTGGCCGGCGACACCCGCGCCGAGGCCTGGATCGCGCCTTTGTTGCAGCAGCAGCTGCCGGCCCAGGCCTACGGCCGTTCGCTGCTGTCCGGCAGCGCAGAGCCGCCAGGCCCAACGCCGGTGCGCAGCAGCCAGGTGTGCAGTTGCTTCGATGTCAGCGAAAGCCGCATCCAGCAAAGCCTGGAGGCCTGCAGCGGCTCGTCCGGTGCGCGCCTGGCCGCGCTGCAAGCCGAGTTGCGCTGCGGCACGCAGTGCGGGTCTTGCCTGCCCGAGCTGCGGCGCCTGGTCACCTTGCAAATGCTTGCAGCTTAGGGGCGAGGCATGCGCCAGATGGGCCCACATCTTGCAAAGCTGGCGCCAGGAGACCCGCTGCAGATGAGCATTGCCGTCTATCTCAAAGACATCGGTCGTGGTGCGGCCGGTGCGCGTGCGCTCAGCATCGATGCGGCTCGGACGCTGATGCGTGAGGTGCTGGACGGCCGTGCTTCGCCCGCGCAGACCGGCGCCTTTGTCATGGCCATGCGCATGAAAGGCGAAACGCTGGACGAGCTGACCGGCTTTCTGGACGCCGTGCACGAACGCTGCGTGGCGGTGCCCAGCACGCAGCCGGTGGTGCTGATCCCTTCCTACAACGGCTCACGCAAGCTGCCCAACCTGACGCCTTTGCTGGCGCTGTGGCTGGCGCGTGAAGGCTTGCGTGTGCTCGTGCACGGGCCGCTGGCCGACCCCAACCGGGTCACCACCGCGCAGATCCTGCAAGACCTGGGGCTGGCCGCCGCCTTGCAGTCACTGGACATCGCCCAGGCCTGGGCCCGGCGCGAACCGGCCTACGTGCCGACCCGGCTGCTGTGCCCGCCGCTGCAGGCCTTGATGGACTTGCGGCATGCGCTGGGCGTGCGCGGTCCGGGGCACACGGTGGCCAAGATGATCAACCCGGTGGTCGGTGCGCCGGCCCTGCGCATCGTCAACCACACGCATCCCGAATTTGGTGCCCTGATGGCCGCCTGGGCCCAGCGCAGTGGCGCCGACGCGATGCTGCTGCGTGGCACCGAGGGTGAACCGGTGGCCGACCCACGCCGCCAACCGCGGGTGGACACCTGGCTGGGCGGCCAGCTGCACCCCGAACTGTCCTTGGCAGCGCAAGAAGGTGTGCTGACCGAACTGCCGCTGCTGCCGCGTGAGATCGACGCCGCCAGCACCGCTGTTTATGTGCAGGAGGTGCTCAGCGGCATGCGGCCGGTGCCACCGCCGCTGGTGCGCCAGGCGGCGCAGATCACCGCTGCGGTGGCCGCGCTGCAACAGCGCCTGCCGCAAGGCAAGACCGCATGAAACACCGCCTTCGACGTCCCTGGTGCGCACTGGTCGGCGCGGGCCCGGGTGACCCCGAGCAGATGACGCTGAAAGCGCTGCGCCTGGCGCACAGCGCCTCGGTGCTGCTGGTGGACGACCTGGTCAGCGACGCGGTGCTGGCTGCCGTCCTGAAGGGCCGGCGGGGCGCGCCACGGGTGGTTCACGTGGGCAAACGCGGCGGCTGCCGCAGCACGCCGCAGGCTTTCATCGAAAAGCTCATGGTCCGCCAGGCGCTGGCCGGTGAACGGGTGGTGCGCCTCAAGGGTGGTGACCCCTTCATCTTTGGGCGTGGCGGCGAAGAGGCCGAGGCACTGCGTGCACATGGCATCGAAGTCGAGGTCGTCAACGGCATCACCTCGGGCATGGCCGCAGCCACGGCGCTGGGTGTGCCCTGGACGCACCGCCAGCATGCCCAAGGCGTGATGCTGGTCACCGGCCACGCACAGGACGGCGCGCCCGGGCCCGATTGGGCCGTGCTCGGCGCTGCCGCAGCGCAGGGCCTGACACTTGTCATCTACATGGCCATGGCCCGCCTGGCAGACGTGCAGCAGGGGCTTTGTGCGGCACTGGGCGCCGCTACGCCAGCGGCAGTGGTGCAGCATGCCGGTTTGCCGCAGGAAAGGCGCCTGATCACCACCTTGGGCCGCCTGGCGGCCGACGCCCAGGCTGCCGGCCTGGGCAGCCCGGCCATCGTCCTGGTGGGCGACGTTCTTCAAGACGTGTTGGCGGCGCACCAAGTTGGAGCACAAGGCTCTTTGATCGCCGCCTGAACCTGACCGACCTACAAAGGCCGATTCCCGGTCTATAATTTCGGGCTTTGCTGGCAAACCAGCGTGTCGATCTTGCCCAAGGTTCTGCCCACCCAGGCGCCCTGGCCTGTTGCCACCGGAACATGACCGGGAAGCAGCAAAAGCAGCACGCAAGCTCTTCAAGGCACTTTGAGCAAGCCAGCACCTCAAAGAGCTTTGCAAAGTTTGGCAAGACACCGAGCGCAACCTCAATTTCGGGACCCCGACCTACATGACCACCATCCGCGTCAAAGAGAACGAGCCTTTCGATGTGGCCCTGCGCCGCTTCAAGCGCACCATCGAAAAGATCGGCCTGCTGACCGAACTGCGCGCACGCGAGTTCTACGAAAAGCCCACCGCCGAACGCAAGCGCAAGAAGGCTGCGGCCGTCAAGCGCCACTTCAAGCGCGTGCGAAGCATGCAGCTGCCCAAGAAGCTTTACTGAGCCTTCTTTCCCGCGCAGCCTCAGCGCCCGACCTCACAAGCCCGCCCGGGACGCCGCAGCGGGCTTGTTTCATTCTTGACCGGCCCCGATGAAAGGCCCCCGATGAGCACCCTCAAAGACCGCATCACCGAAGACATGAAGGCCGCCATGCGCGCCAGGGACGCCGACCGCCTGGGCGCCATCCGCATGTTGCTGGCGGCCTGCAAGCAGCGTGAGGTGGACGAGCGCATCGTGCTGGACGACGCGGCCGTGGTGGCCATCGTCGACAAGCTCATCAAGCAGCGCAAGGACAGCATCACGGCCTTTGCCGCTGCGGCCCGCGCCGATCTGGTGGACAAGGAAACGGCAGAACTGCTGGTGCTGGAAGCCTACCTGCCGCAGCGCCTGTCGGCCGACGAGGTGAACGCCGGTGTGGCCGCGCTGGTTGCCACTATGACGGCCGAACTGGGCGCCGGCCAGGCGCTGGGCCCTGGCGACATGGGCAAGGTCATGGGCGCAGCCAAGGCACGTTTTGCCGGCAGGGCCGAGATGGGTCTGGTGTCGGCGGCGGTCAAACAAGCGCTGGCCAAGTGATCGCATGAACATCCCGCCGACCCTGCCCGCGCGCGCCATCGCACCGGACATCTGCGTGGCACCGCAGCTCACGCCCGAAGCCATGGCCGAAGCGGCGGCCGCCGGTTTCAAGAGCGTGATCAACAACCGGCCCGACTTCGAGCACGGCCCCGACCAGTCGACCAGCGCGCAGATCGAAGCTGCGGCCATCGCTGCCGGCCTGCAGTACCGTCACCTGCCGGTGGACGGTGGCTACCAGTCGCCGGAGCAGATCGCTGCCTTCGCCGCGCTGCTGCACGAACTGCCACGCCCACTGCTGGCCTTCTGCCGCAGCGGCGCACGTTCGATACGACTCTTTGTCGCCGCACAAACCGTCTGATCCAGCACCCGTTCAGCGGGTTTTCAGCGCCCGCCACCTAGAGTGCGCTGCATAGAATTTGAGAGCGCCGCCCGCTCGGGCGCCAGGAGACAAGATGGGTGCTTTGCTGAAGTTTTCGGGCCTGGTCGACACGATCAATGAATGGATAGGCAAGTTCATCGGTTGGCTGGTGCTGGCTGCGGTGCTGATCAGTGCCGGCAACGCCATCATGCGCAAGGCATTCGACATCGGGTCCAACTCATTCCTGGAAATCCAGTGGTACCTGTTCGCCGCTGTCTTCCTGCTGGGCGCCGGTTATGTATGGCTGAAGAACGGCCACGTGCGCATCGACTTCATTGCCTCCAAGCTCAGCAAGCGCACCAACACCATCATCGACATCGTCGGCATGGTGGTGTTCACCATTCCGTTGGCGCTGATCCTGATCAACCTGTCTTGGCCGGTGTTTGAGCGCGCCTGGGTCTCGGGGGAAATGAGCCAGAACGCCGGCGGGCTGATTCGCTGGCCCGTGATGCTGCTGCTCCCGCTGGGCTTCAGCATCCTGTTGGCGCAGTGTGTCTCCGAGCTCATCAAGCGTGTGGCCTTCCTCACCGGGCACCGCAGCGAGCCCTTCACCAACTTCGACGACAAACTCGAAGAGCAAAAGTTTGTCGAAGCGCTGGCCAAGGAAGCCGCCGCCCGTGAAGCCGCTTTGCTGGCCGCCAAGGCGCGCTGATCATGATGGCGTTCATTGCACAGAATTTTGTCCCGCTGATGTTCGCGGGTTTGTTTGTCTTCCTGCTCACCGGCATCCCGGTGGCCTTCGGGCTGGCGGCCACAGGCTTGCTCTTCGGCTTCATCGGCATGGAAGCGGGTTTGTTCCCGCTCAACATGTTCCAGGCCTTGCCGCTGCGGGTGTTCGGCATCATGCAGAACGACACCCTGCTGGCGATCCCTTTCTTCACGTTGATGGGCATCATCCTGGAACGCTCGGGCATGGCCGAAGACCTGCTGGAAACCGTGGGCCAGGTGTTCGGCCCACTGCGCGGCGGCTTGGCGGTGGCCGTGGTGCTGGTGGGTGCGCTGCTTGCCGCCACCACCGGCGTGGTGGCGGCGGCCGTCATCAGCATGGGCCTGATCTCGCTGCCCATCATGCTGCGCTATGGCTACAACCGCACCATTGCCACCGGCACTATCACGGCCAGCGGCACGCTGGCGCAGGCCATTCCGCCTTCGCTGGTGCTGATCGTGCTGGCCGATCAGCTGGGCCGGTCGGTGGGCGACATGTACGCCGGCGCGCTGATCCCGGGCCTGATGCTGGTGGGCCTGTACCTGCTGTTCATCATGGCGGTGGCCTTCATCAAGCCCAAGTGGGTGCCCGCGCTGCCGGTGGAAGCCCGCATCTACCGCGAAGGCAACGGCGCCAGTGGCCACCGGTCCTTGCTGGTCTTGCTGCTGGTGTGTGCGGCCGCTGGCTTTGCGTGGTCGCAGGTGCATGAATCGGTGATGAACCCTTTGCTCAGCCGTGAGACACCCGCGCCCGGTGACGAGCGCTTCATCCTGTCGATGACCATTGCGTCGTTCCTCGCACTGGGTCTGGCCATTGCCAACCACGTGCTGCGCTTCGGATTGCTGAGCAAGCTGGCCGAGCAGGTCACCTTCGTCCTGATTCCGCCGCTGGTGCTGATCTTCCTGGTGCTGGGCACCATCTTCCTGGGCGTGGCCACACCCACCGAAGGCGGCGCCATGGGCGCTTTAGGCGCACTGATCATGAGCGTGGCGCGCCGTCGTCTCGGCTTCGGGCTGCTCAAGCAGGCGCTGGACAGCACGGCCAAGCTGTCGGTCTTCGTGATGTTCATCCTGATCGGCTCCACGGTCTTCAGCTTCACCTTCAATGCGGCGGATGGCCACATCTGGGTGGAACACCTGTTCGACAAGCTCCCGGGCGGCCAGCTGGGCTTCCTGCTGGTGGTGAACCTGCTGGTGTTCATCCTGGGCATGTTCATCGACTTCTTCGAGATCGCGTTCATCGTTGTGCCGATCCTGGCGCCGGTGGCCGACAAGATGGGCATCGACCTGATCTGGTTCGGCGTCATCCTGGCCATGAACCTGCAGACCTCGTTCCTGACGCCGCCTTTCGGCTTTGCACTTTTCTACCTGCGCAGCGTGGCGGCAAAGGCCGACTACAAAGACCGCATCACGGGGCAACTGATCCCGGCGGTGACCACGACGCAGATCTACAAGGGCTCCATCGCCTTCATCATCCTGCAGGTGATCATGGTGGCAGCCGTGATCATCAATCCCGAACTGGTCAGTGGCGGCATAGAAAAAGTGGAGCTGATCGACGCCGACAAGGCACTGGAGACCATGGGCCTGCCTCCGGCCGAAGAGGCCGCATCTTCACCCTTCGGTGAGGCCGAGGCAGCCGATCCCGGCGCCAGCGCAGCCGAGGGCGAGGCTGCGGCCGCGGCCGAAGATGACCCGATGAAAGCGCTGGAAGAATCGATGAAGAAGGACGCGGCGGGCACCAAAAAGCCTTGATCTTCGGTTCGCCCGCCACCCGGGCAAGAACCCCGGGCGCGACCCGGGGCGACGCCAAGAAAAAAGCCCCGCTCTCGCGGGGCTTCGTCTTGGGCGCGGGGCCGCTTTACAGCTTCACGCTTTGCATGTAGCTGTCGAAACGCGCTTCAGTGAAGCGGAACCACAAATTTGAATCGCGACGGAAGTTGCTGTAGTCCTCGTAGATCTTCTTGAACGCCGGGTTGGAGGCACTGAGCTCGCTGTACAGGGCCATGGCTTCCTTGAACGCGGCGTCGAGCACCGGTTTGGGGAAGGCCACCAGGCGCGTCTTGCCGGCCACCAACTGCTTCAACGCGGCCGGGTTGCGGGCGTCGTACTTGGCCTGCATCTCGGTGTGGGCGTAGGCGGCCGCACACTCGATGATGGCCTTGTACTCGGCGCTCAGCGTGTCATACGCCTTCTGGTTGACAAACAGGTCCAGCTGCGGACCACCTTCCCACCAACCGGGGTAGTGGTAGATGGGCGCGACCTTGTTGAAGCCCAGCTTCTGGTCGTCGTAGGGGCCCACCCATTCGGCGGCGTCGATGGTGCCTTTTTCGAGCGCCTGGTAGATCTCGCCACCGGGAATGTTCTGCGACACCGTGCCCAGGCGGCCGGTGACCTTGCCGGCAAAACCGCCGACGCGGAACTTCAGGCCCTTCATGTCAGCCACGGTCTTGATTTCCTTGCGGTACCAGCCGCCCATCTGGGCGCCGGTGTTGCCCATGGGGAAACTTGTGAAGCCGTAGTTCGAATAAAACTCGCGCATCAGCTTCAGGCCGTTGCCGTCGTATTGCCAGGCCGTCATCTGGCGGCTGTTCAGGCCAAAGGGGATGGCGCAGCCCAGGGCGAAGGCGTCGTTCTTGCCGAAGTAGTAGTAGGGCGCGGTGTGGCCCATTTCGACGGTGCCGTTTTGCACCGCATCGACGAGACCGGGCATCGGCACCAATTCACCGGCGGCGTGGGTGGAGATCTCGAACTTGCCACCGGACATCTCCTTGACCTTCCTGGAGAAGGTGTCGGCGGCGCCGAAGATGGTGTCCAGCGCCTTGGGGAATCCCGAGGTCAGGCGCCAACGGATGTTGGCCTGTGCGTGCACGATGGCCGGTGCGGTGCCGGCAGCCAGAACGCCAGCCAAGCCGGCGCTGCGAACGAAGGAACGACGTTCCATGTGTGTGTCTCCTGTTGGAACCAGTGGTGAAATTGAAGGGTCAACGGCGGACGATTTTAGGAGTCGGCTCAGGCCGATTCGGGCGGGTTTACCCGCTCGGTCAGATGCTCACCGCTCCCGGCAAAACGAATAGCCGAGCACAGTGTGCGCGGCCCAGCTAAACGGAAGCTGAAATCAGGGAAAGCACCAGCACAAGCCGCCCCCGATCGAAGGGGTCGGGGCGAGGCTCAGGACCCGGCCAGCTTCAGGCGCGAAATCAGCACCGAGCCCACCGTCTTGCTGCCCTGCGTGTACGCATCAGCGCCAATGGCCACGATGTCCTTGAACATCTCACGCAAGTGTCCGGCGATCGTGACCTCATGCACCGGGTACGCGATCTGTCCGTCCTCCACCCAGAAGCCGGCGGCACCGCGCGAGTAGTCGCCGGTGACGTAGTTGACGCCCTGGCCCATCAGCTCGGTGACGAAGAGGCCGCGCCCCAGCTTCGCCAGCATCTTGTCCAGTGTGTCACCGGGTCTGGTGCGGCGGCTGCTCATGCTGAGGTTCTGCGAACCGCCCGCATGACCGGTGGTCTTCATGCCCAGCTTGCGTGCTGAATAGCTGGACAGGAAATAGCCCTGCACCACGCCCGCCTCGACCACCCGGCGTGCCGTCGTGCGCACGCCTTCGTCGTCAAAGGGCGCGCTGCCCTTGCCTTTCAGTTCGTGCGGCTCTTCGACGACATCGATGTGCTTGGCCAGCACGGTCTCGCCCAGGCATCCCACCAGGAAGCTGGCCTTGCGGTACAGCGACCCACCCGACGTGGCCTGCACGTAGGCACCCAGCAGGCCCGCCGCCACGGTGGATTCAAACAGCACCGGCACCTGACCCGTGGCCACACGGCGCGACTTCAGGCGCGACAGCGCACGTTCGGCGGCATAACGACCCACCAACTCAGGGCTGGCCAGGTCGGCGGCGTCGCGCATGCTGGTGTACCAGCCGTCGCGCTGCATGTTCTTGCCCTTGCCGGCGATGGGCGAGACTGACAGGTAGTGGCGCGAACTGGCATAACCGCCACGAAAACCGCGGCTGTTGCCGGCCCAGAAATGCGCCTGCTGGGCCGACACGCCCGCGCCTTCTGAATTGGCGATGCGCCGGTCCACCGACAGGGCCGCATCTTCACAGCGGCGCGCCAGTTCGGCGGCCTGTGCGGCGTCTACGGCCCAGGGGTGGAACAGGTCCAGGTCGCGGTTCACTTCGGCCGGCGTGGCCAGGTCGGCCGCGTCGGGCAGGCCTGCGGCCGGGTCTTCGGCCGTGAAGCGGGCGATGTCATAGGCCGCCTGCACGGTCTGCTTCAGCGCAGCGGCTGAAAAGTCAGAGGTGCTGGCGTTGCCGCGGCGTTGGCCCAGGTAGACGCTGACGCCCAGGCTCTTGTCGCGGTTGCGTTCGACGTTTTCCAGTTCACCCAAGCGCACCGACACCGACAGGCCCACCCCTTCAGACACCTCGGCCCCGGCATCGCTGGCGCCCAGCTGACGCGCCAGCGACAGGGTCTCTTCGACGATCTGCTCAAACTGTTCCTTGCGGTAGGCAAAGCCGCTGTCCTGGCTTGAAATGGCGCGTGAAGAGGTGGTCATCGGCTGGTGCAAGTGCTGCAGATTCGGCGGGCGGGAATGCGCACTTATGATACCGGCCACCCCCACCGCATCCTGGAAAGACAGCCCCATGGCCCGCAGAGCCGCACCGCACCGCGGCATCGACGTTCACTACGGCGAGCCGCTGGCCTTCGACGAAGACGGTGCCCCCACCCGCCCCAGCCGCACACGCTTGAAGCAGCAGTCGCAAGACCTGCAGACGCTGGGCGTGGCGGTGACCGAACTCTCGACCGACCGCCTGGCTGCCATCGACATGCCCGATGCGCTGCGCGAGGCCATCGAGCAGTTCCGCCGCACCAAGAGCTTCGAAGGCAAGCGCCGCCAGATGCAGTACGTGGGCAAGCTGATGCGCAGCGCGGACGAAGCGACTTTGCGTGAAGCCGTGGCCGCCGCCACGCTGGGCAGTGCCAAGGACACGCTGGCGCTGCACGAAGCCGAACGGTGGCGGGCCGAACTGATTGCCGACGACGAAGCGCTGACGCGCTGGATGCTGGAGCACCCGCAGACCGACACCCAGCAGCTGCGCAGCCTGGTGCGCGCGGCGCGGCGTGACAGCGCGGGCCTGACGCCCGAGTCGCGCCAGCCCAAGAGCCACCGAGAATTGTTCCAGCTGATCAGGCCGCTGCTGTCGCCATGAACGCCGGCTTGGAAACGGTGCGCATCGGCCTGGTCTCGGTCAGCGACCGCGCATCCAGCGGCGTCTATCAGGACAAAGGCATTCCGGCCCTGAAAGACTGGTTGTTCCGCGCCGTGCGCAACCCCATCGAGTGGCACGAGCGGCTGATTCCCGACGAACAGGCGCAGATCAGTGCAGCGCTGATCGAACTGGTCGACGAAGTGAAGTGCGAACTGGTGCTGACCACCGGCGGCACCGGCCCGGCGCTGCGCGATGTGACACCCGAAGCCACGATGGCCGTTGCACACAAGGTGATGCCGGGTTTTGGTGAACAGATGCGGCAGATCGGTCTGGCCTTTGTGCCCACCGCCATCCTGTCCCGGCAGGTGGCGGTGGTGCGGGGCAGCTCGCTCATCATCAACCTGCCCGGTCAGCCCAGGTCGATTGCCGAAACGCTGCAAGGCCTGCCCCATGCCTCGCCGCCGGTGCACGGCATCTTTGCCGCCGTGCCCTACTGCGTGGACCTGATCGGCGGCGCCTACATCGACACCGACGAAGCGGTGTGCAAGGCCTTCAGGCCAAAAAGTGCGATCAGGCCACAGCCCGCCTGATCGGCCACGCTTGACGCCCTACTTCACCAGCCGATTCAGCCCCTCGGCGTCAAAGATCCCGGTGGTCTGTGCGTCTTGCGGCACGCAGTCGCCCAATGGCAGTTCACGCGATCGCGCCGACAGCTTTTCGATGGCCTGCCACAGCAGCATGATCTGGTGTTCGTGGCCCGATGCGTTGTCGATCAGGCCCTTCATGGCCTGCGATACCGGGTCATCGCCCTGCGTCACGCCGTAGGCCGAAAAGCCCATCTTGGCCGCCGTTTCTTCGCGGTGCGCGTCGGCGCGCTTGGCCACGATGCGCGCCGGGATGCCCACGGCGGTGGCCCCTGCCGGCACCGCCTGCATCAGCACCGCGTTGCTGCCCACGCGTGCACCATCGCCCACCGTGAAACCGCCCAGCACCTTGGCACCCGCGCTCACGATCACGCCCTTGCCCAGGGTCGGGTGCCGCTTGGCGCCCTTGGCCAGTGACGTGCCGCCCAGCGTGACGCCCTGGTAGATGGTGCATTCGTCGCCGATCTCTGCCGTCTCGCCGATGACAACGCCCATGCCGTGGTCGATGAACACGCGTCGGCCGATGGTGGCGCCAGGGTGGATCTCGATGCCGGTGAGAAAGCGGCCGATGTGCGAGGTCAAACGTGCCGACTTGCGCCAGCCGCGTTGCCACAAGCCGTGTGCCCTGCGGTGCAGCACCAGCGCATGCAAGCCCGGATAACAGGTCAGCACCTCCCACGCCGACCGCGCGGCGGGGTCGCGTTCAAGGATGCAGTCGATGTCTTCACGCAGTCGGGCAAACATGGGAATGTCCTGTTCAGGCGCAGGCAGTGTACCCAGCGGCTTTCATTCCTGCTGACCGCTGCCGTGGCTGCCCATCTTGCGGGCGATGCCTCGCAGGATATGCACCTCCTCGTGCGTGAGCTGCGCGCGGTTGAGCAACTGGTTCAGGCGCGGCATCAGCTTCTTGGGCGCCACCGGGTCCAGGAAGCCGATGCCTTCGAGCATGCCGCGCCAGTGGTCCAGCAGGCCGTGCACGGCCGCACCATCGGCCAGTCGCGGGTCGGCCGTGCGTGGCTGCACCTCAAACCCACCCAGGGCCTGGCGCCATTCGTAGGCGATGACCTGCACCGCCTGCGCCAGGTTGAGCGAGCCGTAGTCGGGGTGCGCGGGAATCGACAGGCAGGCATGGCAGCGGTAGACATCGTCATTGGCCATGCCGGTGCGCTCAGGGCCGAAGACAAAGGCCACCCGGTGCTGCGACGGCGCCAGCGTCTCGAAGTGCGGGCGCGGCGCGAAGGTGGGCGGGCCGAAGTCGCGTGGTGTCATGGCGGTGGCGCAGGCCCAGGTGATGCCGTCCAGCGCCTGGGCCAAAGTGTCCGCCACGCGCGCACCGGCCAGCACGTCGGCGGCGCCACTGGCCATGGCCAAAGTCTCGTCGCGCAGCAGCACGTCGGCAAAACGCGGCTGCACCAGCACCAGGTCGGCAAAGCCCATCACCTTCATGGCACGCGCTGCGGCGCCCACGTTGCCGGCGTGGCTGGTCTGCAGCAGCACAAAGCGTGTGGTGTCGGGCATGGCCTGGGCCGGCGCCGCCAGGGCGCGCCAGCTAAAATGTGAGGCTACTCGCGGGAAGACCATTGTCGCCGCGCCGCTCTTTACCCACTTCAACGCACCCAGCCCAGGCCGCCCATGTCGCAAGCGCTCCATCCCATGCTCAACATCGCCATCAAGGCGGCGCGTGCAGCGGGTTCCATCATCAACCGCGCCGCGCTCGACCTGGACGTGCTGAAGGTGGGCACCAAGGGCCCCAACGACTTTGTGTCCGAAGTCGATCGCCGGGCCGAAGAAATCATCATCCAGATCGTGCTGGAGGCCTACCCCGGCCACGGCATCCTGGCCGAAGAGTCGGGCCGCGAACATGGCGCCCGCGACAGCGAATACGTCTGGATCATCGACCCGCTAGACGGCACCACCAACTTCCTGCATGGTTTCCCGGTCTATGCGGTGTCCATTGCCCTGGCCTACCGCGGCCAGGTGCAGCAGGCCGTGGTCTACGACCCCACGCGCAACGACCTGTTTTTTGCCAGCAAGGGCCGCGGCGCCTTCCTCAACGACCGCCGCCTGCGCGTGAGCAAGCGCACGCGCCTGAGCGATGCGCTCATCGGCACCGGCTTTCCCTTTCGCAAGGGTGACAACTTCAAGCGTTATGTGAAGATGTTCGAAGAGGTGATGCAAAGCTGCGCTGGATTGCGCCGCCCGGGTGCTGCCGCCTTGGACCTGTGCTACGTGGCCGCCGGCTACTACGACGGCTTCTTCGAGACCGGCCTGCAGCCCTGGGACGCGGCCGCCGGTTCGCTGATCATCACCGAGGCCGGTGGGCTGATCGGCAACTTCACGGGCGAAAGCGACTACCTCTACCAGCGCGAAGTGGTGGCCGGCAACCCGAAGGTGTATGGCCAGTTGGTGCAGATCCTGGCGCCTTACACGCGGGTCATCAAGGAAGAACCGGTTGCCGAGGGCGGCCCGGGCCCCGACAAGGCCGCACCCGATGCGACGCAGGCCTTCGTGCAGGCTGCGACCGAGCCGACCAGCCGGGCCCCCCTTCGCGTGCGAAAAGCGGCCGCGCCCGGTAAGGACGACACCCTGATCTGAGCCAGGATGCCGTGCTTCGCCCGGGCCATCTGGCCAGCGCGCCACCGCCATGACCGAACCGACATCGAAGACGAAATGCGGGTATCGCGTGAGCGGCCACAATCTCAGGCCAGGCAGGTTCAGCTCGTGCGCGTAGCGCGGTGATCCACTGGCCGGTTGGCGGCCGATGTGGCGGTCGGCGTCCTGAAGCGCCTTGAGGAATCCCAGTGCAGCACGCTCGGATCCTTCGAGCAGGTCGTGGTCGGCTGGCCGCCTTGATGGCTCTGGGCAGCGGCCCGTTGAGGGTCGATCGCAGCCCTGTCTCTTATACACATCTCCGAGCCCACGAGACTAAGGCGAACCTCGTATGCCGTCTTCTGCTTGAAAAAAA
>ENA-ORBV01000963-ORBV01000963.1-microbial-mat-metagenome-genome-assembly--contig:-NODE-963-length-65619-cov-8.417076_pt1 | contig 65619 bp, 70 predicted proteins | sample MGYA00237777_ERZ505514 | MGnify/ENA primary metagenome ERZ505514 (study PRJEB26160, sample SAMN06269048) | microbial mat metagenome | isolation source: Oligotrophic lake microbial mat | place...
CGCCCCCCTCTTCAACACCCTCCCTCTAGACCCCAAGCTCCTGCGGGCCGTGATCGACTCTGGCTACACGGCCATGACGCCGATCCAGGCCAAGGCCATTCCCATCGTGCTGGAGGGTCGGGATGTAATGGGTGCTGCGCAGACCGGCACCGGCAAGACGGCAGCCTTCACGCTGCCTTTGCTGCAGAAGATGATGCGCCACGAGAGCGCCAGCGTATCGCCCGCCCGCCACCCTGTGCGCGCGTTGGTGCTGGCGCCGACGCGCGAGTTGGCCGACCAGGTGGCCGAAAGTGTCAAGAAGTACGCCAAGCACACCCAGCTGCGTTCGGCCGTGGTTTTTGGCGGCATCGACATGAAGCCGCAGACGCTGGCGCTCAAGGCCGGCGTCGAGGTGCTGATTGCCACGCCCGGCCGCCTGCTGGACCACATCGAAGCCAAGAACGCGGTGCTCAACCAGGTCGAATACGTGGTGCTGGATGAAGCCGACCGCATGCTGGATATCGGCTTCCTGCCGGACCTGCAGCGCATCCTGGCCTTCTTGCCCAAGACGCGCCAGACGCTGCTGTTTTCGGCCACGTTTTCGCCCGAGATCAGGAAGCTGGCGAACAGCTATCTGCAAGACCCGGTGCTGGTGGAAGTGGCGCGGCCCAACGCCACGGCCACCAATGTCGAGCAGCGCTTTTTCAGTGTCACCGACGACGACAAACGTGCCGTGGTGCGGCAGTTGCTGCGCACGCGCGAGTTGTCGCAGGCCATCATCTTCGTCAACAGCAAGCTGGGTGCTGCGCGCCTGGCCCGTTCTTTTGAACGCGACGGCCTGAAGACGCAGGCGCTGCACGGCGACAAGAGCCAGGACGAACGCCTGAAGGCGCTGGCCGCGTTCAAGGCCGGCGAAGTGGACCTGCTGGTGGCCACCGACGTGGCCGCGCGCGGGCTGGACATCGTCGACCTGCCGGCGGTTTTCAACTTCGACGTGCCGTTCAATGCCGAAGACTATGTGCATCGCATCGGCCGTACCGGCCGCGCCGGTGCCTCGGGGCTGGCGGTGACACTGGTCACGCGTGACGATGTCCGCCTGGTGGGCGACATCGAAAAGCTGATCAAGAAAAAGATCGAGCTCGAACCCATCGAGTTGGAAGACGACCGCCCGCCGCGCCGGGCGCCGCGTCGGCGTGAGGATGAAGAGGTGGAGCGTTTTGCTGCTCCGCGTGCCGAACCCGATGCGGCCTATGTGCCCGCAGCCGCCGAGCGCCCGCGTCGTGCCGCGGCCAGCGGGGACCCGTTTTTCGACCGCCCCTACGAGGCCACGGGCCCAGGCGGCGCGTCTTGGGAAGCTGCCAGCAAGGCCAGTTCGGCCTCAGCGCCTGCGTCACGCGGACTGTCGCCCAACATCAAGCCCAAGCGCAAGGTGGCCTCGCTGCTGGGTGGCGGCAGCTGAACCTGCTGAACCTGTGGCTGGCCGCTCACGCGGCCAGCAGAGCGAAAACAGCGGGCAGGCGGTCTGGCATCTGCAGTGTTAGTTTGCGCCAGGCCGCGACGGGCGCCGATCGTGTCCAACCTTCGGGCAAGGTCAGGCCGCAACTCACACTGAGCGTCGTGGTGGCTGACAGTCCATCCAGCAGCGCCGCCAGCAGCGTGGCGTTGCGGTAGGGCGTTTCGATCAGCAGCTGGGTCTGCATCGCGCGACGAGACAGCGCCTCCAATTCCTTGATGCGCGCCAGGCGCGCTGCGGCCTCTTGCGGCAGGTAGCCGACAAAGGCAAAGCTCTGCCCGTTCAGACCGCTGGCCGCCAAGGCCAGCAACAGTGAACTTGCGCCGGCCAGCGGCAATACCCGCAAGCCCGCCGCATGGGCCGCAGCCACCAGCAGCGAGCCTGGGTCGGCCACAGCCGGCAAGCCGGCTTCAGAGATCAAGCCCAAGTCATGGCCCTGCAGCGCCGGCTGCAGCAGCGCTTGCCAGTCCTGCGCCGGCACGCCTTCGCGGCTACCCTTGCGCGGGCGTGGCAGCTCGCGGATGTCCAGCGCCTGCAGCGGCGCCACCAGCGGCTCGATGGCGGCCACGCGCTTCAGGAATGCGCGAGTGCTGCGAGCATCCTCGGCCACCCAATGCTGCAAGGTTGCCGCGCGGCGAATCACGGCCTGCGGCAGCACATCGCGCAGATCGACCTCGGCCGCACCCAGGTCCAGCGTGTTGGGCACCAGCAGCAGGGTGCCAGTCATGGCAGCAGCGGATCGAGACCGGCCGCGCGCAGCAGGCGGCAGGTGCGGATCAGGGGCAGGCCGACCAAGGCCGTCGGGTCGTCGCTTTCGATGGCGTCCACCAGCGCGATGCCCAACGTTTCGCACTTGGCACTGCCGGCGCAGTCGTAGGGCGCTTCGGTGCGCAGGTAGTGATCGATCTCGGCGTCAGACAGGTCGCGGAAGGTCACGGCCACCGGCGCCAGCAGGGTCCGCGCGTAGGCACGGTCGGCCCGCATCACGGCCACGGCGGTCTGGAAGACGACCCGGCGGCCGCGCATGCGCTGCAGTTGTGCCACCGCACGTTCGTGGGTGCCCGGCTTGCCGATGGGGTGGCCATCCAGGTCGGCCACCTGGTCTGATCCGATGACCACGGCCTCGGGCCGCAGCAACGCCACGGCCTGGGCCTTGGCCAGCGCCAGGCGTTGCGCCAGATCGGCAGGTGCTTCGCCAGGCAGCGGTGTTTCATCAACCTGCGGCGCGATGACCTCAAACGGCAGGTGCAGCCGCTGCAGCAGTTCGCGGCGGTAGCGTGATGTCGAAGCCAGGATCAGTTGGGGCGGATGCATTCGGCAGATTGTCGGCGCGGATTGTTCGCAAGCAATGGCGGCGCGCATCGCTTGCTCGCACCGCCTGCTCGCACCGCCTTCTCGCATTGCCTGCTCAGGCCTGCTGGCTACACTGCGGCGCATGTGGACCTTGTATGGCTCCGACGGTTCCGGCTCGGCCGCGGTGCAGATGGCCTTGCTGCGCTGCGCGTTGCCCTACTGTGTTTTGCGGGCCTCGACCTGGGAGCCCGATTCCGATCAACAGCAGCTTCAGCAGGCCAGCCCGCTGGCCAGATTCCGACCCTGCAGTTTGAAGACGGCAGCGTCATGACGCTGGACCTGCTGGCCGCTGTGGTGTCGCGCTGGTCGGGCACGCGCGCGCACCTGGCGGCGCATCGCCCTGATCTGCTGGGCGTTTTGCTGCACGTGGAGCAGCATCCCGACCTGGCCCCCGTGTTCGCGCGCCACTGGCCGTCTTGACTGCTTTGGAGAAGCCCCGATGAAAGAGCGCCCTCATGACCCCCAGGCCCTGAATGTGCGCAGCTTCTGCGCCGATGGTGCCCAGCTGACCGGCGCCTGGCCCATGAGTGGCATGACACGTCTGGACGACAGTCTGTTCGGCGCGGCCGATGCCGACACGGCCGTCAACTGGTCGGCCCAAGGCTCTTTGAAGCGTGCTGCCGCGGGGGAGGGCGAAGTCTGGTTGCACCTGCAAGCCCAGGTGCCCGTGACGCTGCAGTGCCAGCGCTGCCTGCAGGCCGTGCAGCAGCCGCTGCAAGTGGACCGGCACTTTCGGTTTGTGCGCACCGAAGAAGAAGCGGAGCGGTTGGACGAAGCAGCGGAAGAGGATGTACTGGTGCTGGGCCAGCGCCTGAACCTGCGGGACTTGCTGGAAGATGAACTGATCCTGTCGTTGCCCTTGGTGCCGCGCCACGAAGGAAACTGCCCGGCGCCTCTGCCCGTGCCTGTGGACGACCTGGACGACGAGGGGCCCGCGCCCAACCCCTTTGCCGCGCTGGCTGCCCTGCGCGCCAGCCGTGGCGGAGCCAAATGAGGGAGTCGATCTCGGCCATGCATGGTGTCCGGTCGGTGCTACACTCGCGGGCTTTGCGGATGGCGCAATCCACCGCAGAATTCTCAGACCGACATTGACCGAGCGCTCTCCAGCGACGGCCGAGGCCGGCCCGAATGAGGCCTGATTCAGGCCCTGACGGCCCGGATCGTCCCGCTTGACCCGGGGGCGCCACCCCCAAAACCGCTGCTTTCCGCGGGCTTTTGATCGCACCTGGATCGAGATGGCCCGCCGCAGCCCGCGCCGACCCCAGGAGATCCCATGGCCGTCCAGCAAAACAAGAAGTCGCCTTCCAAGCGCGGCATGCACCGTTCGCACAATGCCGTGGCCGCGCCAGGTATTGCCGTTGAGCCCACAACGGGCGAGGTGCATCTGCGCCACCACATCAGCCCCACCGGCTTTTACCGCGGCCGCAAGGTCCTGAAGACCAAGGCCGACGCCTGAATCGGCTGGTGTCGGCGCGGCCCGTTTTGCGGCCGCTCGACCTTGAGCACCCTCGCCTCGCGTTGGTTCTGGGCTGAAACCTCTGTCTGCCGCCGTGTCTGTCAAGGCCGCCTTGCACGCACCCCTGCAGACGGTGCGCATCGCCGTGGACTGCATGGGCGGCGACCATGGCCCGCTGGTCACGCTGCCGGCTTGCCGGGCCTTCCTGGACAAACACCCCAGCGCTGAACTGGTGTTGGTGGGTGCGGCTGAAGCCTTGCGCCCGGCCGCCAAATGGGCGCGCTGCACTTTGGTGGTGGCCACTGAAGTGGTGACCATGGACGACTCGATCGAGGTCGCCCTGCGCAAGAAGCGCGATTCCTCGATGCGCGTGGCGCTGCAGCAGGTGAAAGACGGCGCGCACGCCTGCGTGTCTGCCGGCAACACCGGCGCACTGATGGCCGTGGCGCGCTACCTGCTCAAGACGCTGGAAGGCATCGACCGCCCGGCCATTGCCACCGTCATGCCCAACCGACAGGACGGCTACACCACCGTGCTGGACCTGGGCGCCAACGTCGACTGCACCCCCGAACACCTGCTGCAGTTTGCCGTCATGGGCAGCGCTCTGGTTTCGGCCGTGGACGGCAAGGCCGAGCCCACGGTGGGGCTGCTCAACATCGGCGAAGAGGCCATCAAGGGCAGCGAAACCATCAAACGTGCCGGCGAATTGCTGCGCGCTGCGGGTGAAGCCGGCCAGATTTACTTCTACGGCAACGTCGAAGGCAATGACATTTTCAAAGGCACGGTGGACGTGGTCGTCTGCGACGGTTTTGTCGGCAACGTGCTGCTCAAGACATCTGAGGGCCTGGCGTCGATGATGTCGGACTTCATCAAGCAGGAATTCACCCGTGGTCTGCTGTCCAGGGTGGCCGCCATTGTGGCCACTCCGGTTCTGCAACGCTTCAAGCACCGCGTGGACCCACGCCGCTACAACGGGGCCGCGCTGCTGGGTCTGCGCGGGCTGGTCTTCAAGAGCCACGGCTCGGCCGATGCCTACGCCTTCGAGCAGGCGCTGGCGCGGGCTTATGATGCCGCCCGCAATCGGCTTCTGGACCGTGTGCACGACCGGCTCGGCCCCACGCTCAAGGCGTTGCCTGCTGGAGATGCCGCGTCTGAACAAGCGGCATGAACCCCACGCCACCCCCACACCCCGCTCACGTCTCCTCGCAAGCACCTCGCTTTGCCCGCATCACGGGCACCGGCAGTTACCTGCCGCCGCGACGCCTGAGCAATGCGGACATGGCGGTGCTGCTGGCACAACGAGGCCAGGAGACCAGCGACGAGTGGATCGTCGAACGCACCGGCATACGCGCTCGCCACTTTGTGGACGACGGCGTCAACAGCAGTGACCTGGCCCTGCACGCTGCGCGCGCCGCTTTGCAGTCGTCCGGCCGCACGGCCGAAGACGTGGACCTGATCATCGTGGCCACGTCCACACCGGACATGGTGTTTCCTTCCACCGCCTGCATCCTGCAGCAGAAGTTGGGTGTTCACGGCTGCCCGGCCTTCGATCTGCAAGCCGTGTGCTCGGGTTTTGTCTATGCACTGGCAGTGGCCGACGCCATGGTCAAGAGCGGCAGCGCCCACTGCGCCTTGGTGATTGGCGCAGAAGTTTTTTCGCGCATCCTCGACTTCAACGACCGAACCACCTGCGTGTTGTTCGGTGACGGCGCCGGCGCCGTGGTACTGGAAGCCAGCGCCGAACCCGGCATCCTGGCCACCGATCTGCATGCCGATGGCCGCCACGTCGGCATCCTGTGTGTGCCCGGCACGGTGGCCGGTGGCCAGGTGCTGGGTGACCCGCTGCTGAAGATGGACGGCCAGGCCGTATTCAAGCTGGCCGTGGGTGTGCTGGACAGCGCCGCCCGCGCGGTGCTTGAAAAAGCCGGTCGCAGCGCTGAAGACCTGGACTGGCTGATCCCCCACCAGGCCAACATCCGCATCATGCAGGGCACCGCCAAGAAGCTGCGCCTGCCGCTGGACAAGCTGATCGCCACCGTGGACGAACACGGCAACACTTCGGCAGCATCGGTGCCGTTGGCGCTGGACGTGGCGGTCAAGAGCGGCCGCGTCAAACGCGGCCATACCGTGTTGCTCGAAGGCGTGGGCGGCGGCTTCACCTGGGGCGCGGTGCTGCTCGATTTCTGAGCCGAACCGGTCCCTCCATCACAGCATCCTTCACATGACGGCATTTGCATTTGTCTTTCCGGGCCAGGGTTCCCAGTCCGTGGGCATGCTGGACGCCTGGGGCGACCACCCCGCGGTGCAGCAAACCTTGGCCGAGGCGAGCGCGGCCTTGGGCGAAGACCTGGGGCAGCTCATCCACGCCGGACCGAAGGAAGCGCTGGATCTGACCACCAACACCCAACCGGTGATGCTGACGTCCGCCATCGCCTGCTACCGCGCCTGGCGCGCCGAAGGCGGCGCTGAACCTGCAGCCGTGGCCGGCCATTCGCTGGGCGAATACAGTGCCTTGGTGGCGGCCGGCGCCATGACGCTGGCCGATGTTTTGCCCCTGGTTCGCTTTCGCGCGCAAGCCATGCAGCAGGCGGTGCCGGCGGGCGCGGGCGCGATGGCCGCCATCCTGGGCCTGGAAGCGGCCGTGGTGGACGAGGTCTGTGCTGCGGTGGCAGCCGAGACCGGAGAAGTCGTGGCCCCCGCCAACTTCAACGACCCCAAGCAGACCGTCATCGCCGGCAGCAAGATGGGCGTGGAGCGGGCCTGTGAGCAGCTCAAGGCCAAAGGCGCCAAGCGGGCGCTGCTGCTGGCGGTGTCGGCGCCGTTTCACTCGTCGCTGATGAAGCCGGCGGCCGAGGCGTTGCGTGCGCGGCTGGCGGATGTGGCCATCCGGGTGCCGCGCATCCCGGTCATCAACAACATCGACGTGGCCGTGCAGACCGAACCCGACGCCATCCGCGAAGCGTTGGTCCGCCAGGCTTTCGGGCCCGTGCGCTGGGTGGAGGTGACCCAGGCGCTGCGCCAGCGTGGCCTGCTGCACATCCTGGAATGTGGTCCGGGCAGGGTGCTGGCGGGGCTGGTCAAGCGCGTGGACGCCGACATCCAGACCACCACGGTGCTCGATCCCGTCAGCCTGAAGGCAGCCCAGGAGATGCTGGCATGACCGAAGCACCCGCAGCCCAGGTCGCGCTCGTCACAGGCGCCTCACGGGGCATCGGTCGCGCGATTGCCCAGGTTTTGGCCGACGCCGGTTTCCTGGTCATCGGCACGGCCACCACCGAACTGGGCGCCGCGGCCATCGGCGAAGCGCTGTCCGGGAAAGGCGGCCGCGGCATCGTGCTCAACGTCACCGACGGGCTGGCGCTGGACGCCGCCATCGATGGCATCGTCAAGGCCTACGGCGGCCTGCACGTGCTGGTCAACAATGCCGGCATCACGCGCGATACGCTGTCGATGCGCATGAAAGACGATGACTGGGATGCCGTGATCGACACCAACCTCAAGGCCGTCTTCCGCGCCTGCCGCGCCGCCACCAAGCCCATGATGCGCCAGCGCTACGGCCGCATCATCAACATCACTTCGGTGGTGGGGGTCAGCGGCAACGCGGGCCAGGCCAACTACGCGGCGGCCAAGGCCGGCGTGGCGGGTCTGACCCGGTCGCTGGCGCGAGAACTGGGCGCGCGCAACATCACCGTCAACAGCGTGGCCCCCGGTTTCATCGCCACCGACATGACCGAAGGCCTGCCCGAAGCCGCCAAGTCGGCGCTGCTGGCCAGCATCCCCTTGGGCCGCCTGGGCCAGGCCGGCGAGGTGGCGCATGCGGTGGCTTTTCTGGCTTCAGCACAAGCCGGCTACATCACAGGGACCGAGCTGCACGTCAATGGCGGCATGGTCATGAATTGAGGCCCCAATCGGGGCCAAGAAATCCGGCGCCTGCCCGGCCGGTAGAATCCTGGGCTGTTTTTCCGATCCCACTCCTGGAGGAGTCATGAGCGATATCGAAGCGCGAGTCAAGAAAATCATTGCGGAACAACTCGGCGTACCCGAGTCCGATGTCACGAACGAAAAGGCCTTTGTTGCCGACCTCGGTGCCGATTCGCTTGACACAGTGGAACTGGTGATGGCACTCGAAGACGAGTTCAGCATCGAGATTCCCGACGAAGAGGCCGAGAAGATCACCACCGTGCAGTTGGCGATCGACTACGCCGTCAAGCACCAGAAGGGCTGAACGTGTTGGCCCCCAGGCTTGCGGCTGAGCCACGTCGCCACCCCCATGGCCCGGGACAGGCCACGCCGTGGCCTGCGGGGCTCAGCCGCCTTGAGGCGGCTTTGCGCCGTCTTTGATGTCCGGTCGCCGTCGCGTCGTCGTCACAGGCCTCGGGCTCGTCAGCCCCGTGGGCAACACGGTCGCTGAGGGCTGGGCCAACTTGCTGGCCGGACGTTCAGGCATCGACCTGATCACCAAGTTCGATGCATCGGCTTTTGCCTGCCGGTTTGCGGGTGAGGTGAAAGGCTTCAATGTCGAGGACTACATGCCCGGCAAGGAAGCCCGCCACATGGACACCTTCATCCATTACGGCATGGCGGCGTCCATCCAGGCCGTGCAGGATGCCGGGCTGCCGCATGGCGACGCGCTGAACGAGGTCACCGCCGAACGCATCGGCGTGATGGTGGGTTCGGGCATCGGCGGCTTGCCGATGATCGAACAAACCCAAGACGAGTACAGGGCGCGCGGTCCTCGCCGCATCTCGCCGTTTTTTGTGCCGGCCTCGATCATCAACATGATCTCGGGCCATGTCTCCATCCGATACGGCTTCACCGGCCCCAACCTGGCCATCGTGACGGCTTGCACCACCGGGCTGCATTGCATCGGCCAGGCCGGCCGCATGATTGAGTACGGTGATGTCGACGTGATGGTGGCTGGCGGCGCCGAGAGCACGGTGTCGCCGCTGGGCGTGGGCGGTTTTGCCGCGGCCCGGGCGCTGTCCACGCGCAACGAAGACCCCAAGACCGCATCCCGCCCCTGGGACAGGGACCGCGACGGTTTTGTGCTGGGCGAAGGCGCCGGTGTGCTGGTGCTCGAAGAGTTCGAACACGCCAAAAAGCGCGGCGCGAAAATCTACGCCGAACTGGCCGGTTTTGGCATGGGTGCCGACGCCTTTCACATGACCGCGCCCAATGTGGACGGCCCCAAGCGCAGCATGATCGCGGCGCTGCGCAACGCGCGCATCAATGCTGCGGAAGTGCAGTACCTCAACGCACACGGCACCAGCACACCGCTGGGCGACCTCAACGAAACAAACGCCATCAAGCTGGCCTTTGGCGACCACGCCAAGCGGCTGGTGGTGAATTCCACCAAGTCCATGACAGGCCACCTGCTGGGCGGCGCCGGTGGCATCGAGTCGGTGTTCACCGTGCTGGCCGCGCACCACCAAGTCTCGCCGCCCACCATCAACATCTTCAACCAGGATCCCGAGTGCGACCTGGACTACTGCGCCAATGAAGCGCGGCAGATGAAGATCGACGTGGCGGTGAAGAACAACTTTGGTTTCGGCGGCACCAACGGCACGCTGCTATTTCGGCGCGCTTGACGCACGATGCGTTCGGCGCCTGCCGTCAGCGTGCGCTGCAGCCGGGCCGGCGCCTGGCGGCTGTTCCAGGCCGCGCTGCCTGCCCTGTCTGCCGCCGCGCTGCTGGCCTGGGCACTGGGTCATCTGCAAGAGCCGGTGTGGCCGGCTTGGGGCTTCATCCCGCTTGTTGGGGGTCTGGCGTGGTGGTCGTTTCGGCGACAAACCCCGCAGCCGCTGACGCTGAACTGGGACGGTCAATGCTGGACGGCCGACGGGCAAGAAGGGTGTCTGGACGTCATGATTGACCTGGGCCCGTGGTTGCTGCTGCGCTTGCGCCCGCTCGACCCTGCGGGGCAGCTCTTGTGGATTCCGGTGGCCCAGGCAGAGGCCGCTGCGGCCTGGCATGCCTTGCGTGCTGCGGTATATTGCCCTGCACCCGAACCCACCCCCCGCGCCCGCACGGCCCCTTCAGGCCCGCAAGCGGCTCGGCCAGATTGAATGTCCGATGCCGATGCTGACGCTCTGTTGGTCGAGCGAGTCAAGCTCGGCGATGTACGCGCATTCGAGATGCTGGTCGTCAAGTACCAGCGGCGCATCGAGCGTCTGATAGGCCGCATGGTGCGCGACGTCGACCTCGTGCAGGACATCGCCCAGGAAACCTTCATCCGCGCTTACCGGGCGTTGCCGCAGTTTCGTGGCGATGCTGCGTTCTACACCTGGCTGTACCGAATTGCCGTCAACTCGGCCAAGAAAGCGTTGATGGACATGAAGCGCGATCCGCTGGTGTCGGAGTCCGCGCTGCGACATGATGAGGACGGTGAGGAAACTTCACGCATCGAGAGTGAACTAACTGACGGTGAAACACCCGAAGCCCTGTTGGCCAGCAAAGAAATCGCTGCGGCTGTGAACGCTGCGATCGAAGCGCTGTCCGACGATTTGCGGCAGGCCATCACCCTGCGCGAGATCGAAGGCCTGAGCTACGAAGAGATTGCCGAAGCCATGAACTGCCCCATCGGAACCGTCCGCTCCCGCATTTTCCGCGCCCGCGATGCGATTGCCGCGCGTCTGAAGCCGTTGCTGGACACCCGCGATGGCGAGCGCTGGTGATCCCCCGTGAGCGCAAGACTGGCCATCGTTTCATTCCCCCGCCCATCCACCTTTTTTTTCGGCCCGACGCATGAGCTTTCAACCTGCACCCGCTGCCGACAACTTGCCTGAAGACGACCCCAGGCGCTGGCTGTCGGCCGCCGCCGACGGCGACGGCGATGCCTTGGACCGGGCCTGCCGCGCCTGGCGAGACGACCCGCAAGCGCGGGCCACCTGGCACGCTTATCACCTCATCGGCGACGTGATGCGCTCCAGCGAACTGGCTGCCGCGCCTTCGCACGATGCCAAGTTCCTGGCTGGCCTGCGGCAGCGCCTGGCCGCTGAACCCGTGGTGCTGGCACCCGTGGCGCGACCGTTGCCGCGCCGGTCGGTGCAAGCTTGGCTGATGCCGGCTGCCGTTGCGGCCGGTTTTGTGGTGGTGGCCGGCGTGCTGGTGGTGTCGCGCCTGTCCGGGCCTGTGGACGAGTCCGGCGCGAACACGCTGGCTTCGGCGTCCAGCACCTCACCTGTGCTGCGCGTGAGCAATGGTGCCGGCGCGTCGGCTGCCCCGCTGGCAGCGGGCACCGTGATCCGCGACCCCCGGCTTGATGAGTTCTTGCGCGCCCACCAGTCGGCCCGCGGTGGTTTTGCCGCTGCCATGCCCCGCAGTTCACTGCAGCGTGTAGACGCCGTGATGCCGGCAGGTGCACAGCGGTGATCTGCCGGGTTGCTGGCCACCTGCTGGGGCTGACTTTTTTTGCCGCTGCCATGCTGTCGCCGATGGCTGCGGCACAGGGGTCGGGACCGGCCGTGGTCACTCCTGCGGCGCCGTCGGCAACGGGCATGCTGGCGCCCGCCGATGCACGGGCCTGGCTGGCGCGCATCCACACGGCCGCCCGCACCAGCAACTACCAGGGCACGCTGGTCTACAGCACAGGCGGACAGATATCCAGCTCTCGCGTCTGGCATTTTTCGGTGGCTGATCAGGCCTACGAACGCCTGGAAGCGCAAGACGGCCGCCAGCAGCGCATCGTTCGCCACAACGACCGGGTGCACACCTTCTGGCCGCAGACGCAGGTGGCGGTTGTCGAGAAGCGCGAGACCCTCGCTGCGTGGACCACCACTCCACAAGCCGTCGACCCGCAGGCGCTGGACCACTACGAACTGCGGCGTGAAGGCAGTGCGCGCGTGGCAGGGCGCGATGCGGCGGTGCTGCTGCTGCGGCCGAACGATGCCTTGCGTTACGCGCAGCGCCTGTGGGCCGATCTGGCCACCGGCCTGATGCTGCGCGCAGACGTGATGGACGAGGCGGCCGGCGCGCGCCGCATTCTGGAGTCCACCGCCTTCAGCGAAGTCGACATTGGTGTCAGGCCCCAGGCCGAGAGTGTGCTGCAGATCATGCGCAAGCTCGATGGCTACCAGGTGCTGCGGCCGCAGCAGAAACTCACCACGCTGGAAGCACAGGGCTGGGCCCTGGCGCGTCCGGTGGCCGGTTTCAGGCTGGCGGGCGCCATGCGACGAGGCATGGAAACCGCCGGCGACGGAGAATCCGTGCTGCAGGCGGTGTTCACCGACGGACTGACTCACGTGTCGGTGTTTGTCGAACCCTTCAAGCCCGAGCGCCACACCGCGCCGATGCAGGCCCAGCAAGGGGCCACCGCCACCGTGATGACGCGCCAGGGTGAACACTGGGTCACCGTGGTGGGTGACGTGCCGCCGGCCACCTTGAAACTCTTTGCCGTCGCCTTCGAGCGGCGGCGCCCGTGATGCGTGCCTCACGCCTCACGCCGTCCTTCCCGTCGATCAGAAACCGAGAGTTCCACGCATGACCACCCGCACGCCTTCGATGACCTTTGCCCGCACCTGGGCCGGGCGCGTCGCCTTCAGCCTGGCCATGTTGAGCCTGGCCACTCCGCTGTTGGCACCGCACCCGGCGCAGGCGCAAACCGTGCAACTGCCCGACTTCACCGACCTGGTTGAGCGAGTGGGTCCCATGGTGGTCAACATCCGCACGACCGAAAAACGGGGTGGCGCCAGCAGCGGCAGCAGCGGCAACAGCGGTGAGATCGATCCCAACATCGAAGAGTTCTTCCGCCGCTTTGGCATCCCCATGCCCAACCGTCCGGACCGGCGCGGCGGCCCGCGCGGCAACGAAGACCAACCGCAGCAGCGCGGCGTGGGTTCAGGCTTCATCCTCAGTGCCGACGGTTTCATCATGACCAATGCGCACGTGGTCGATGGCGCCGAAGAAGTCATCGTCACCCTTACCGACAACCGTGAGTTGAAGGCCCGCATCATTGGTGCCGACAAACGCACCGACGTGGCCGTGGTCAAGGTTGAAGCGACCGGCTTGCCCTTCGTCAAGATCGGCGACGTGAACCGTGTCAGGGTGGGCGAGTGGGTGTTGGCCATCGGCTCGCCCTTTGGCCTGAACAACACCGTCACGGCCGGCATCGTCAGCGCCAAGCAGCGCGACACGGGCGACTACCTGCCCTTCATCCAGACCGATGTGGCCATCAACCCGGGCAACAGTGGCGGTCCCTTGCTCAATCTGCGTGGCGAAGTGATCGGCATCAACTCGCAGATCTACAGCCGCTCTGGCGGTTTCATGGGCATCAGCTTTGCCATCCCCATTGATGAGGCCACGCGGGTGGCCGAGCAGCTGCGGACCAGCGGGCGTGTCATTCGCGGCCGCATTGGCGTGCAGATTGGCGCAGTGACCAAGGAAGTGGCCGAGTCCATTGGCCTGGGCGCGCCACGCGGCGCGTTGGTCACGGGTGTCGAAAAAGACCAGCCGGCTGAAAAAGCGGGCGTCGAGGCCGGTGACATCATCGTCAAGGTCGATGGCAAGGCGGTTGAAAAGGCCGGCGACCTGCCGCGAATCGTGGGCAGCCTGAAGCCGGGCGCGCGGGCCACGATGCAGGTATTTCGCCGCGGCGCCGTGCGCGACCTGAACGTGGCCATCGCCGAGTTCGAGGCCGACAAACCCACCAGCCGTGCGGCCGCCGAGCCGGGCGCCGCGCCCCAGGCAGCAGCAAAGACCGCGCTGGGCATCACGGTGGCTGACCTGACCGACGCACAAAAGCGCGAACTGCGGGTGCGTGGCGGTGTGCGCGTCGATGCGGTCGAAGGTGCTGCGGCACGAGCCGGGCTGCGTGAAGGCGACATCATCCTGTCGATGGACAACGCCGAAGTCACCGACAGCAAGCAGTTTGCTGCCGCCGCAGCCAAGGCCGACAAGGCCGACAAGAGCAAACCGGTCACGGTGCTGGTGCGGCGTGGCGAGTGGGTCAACTACATCGTCATCCGGTCCGCCCGCTAAACGCTTCGCCGGCCCTCAGTTGGGCAGGCTGGCTGCGCCCACCGCCTGCACGCCTAGCAGTTGAGTTGGGCTGCGGGTCTTTTCGCATCGTGAGAATCGCAGCCGGTCTGATCCGAGACCTGAACGGCATGTCGTGGACGACCAAGTTAGTGACCTTTCACTTCAAATTGTCCTCAACGTGGATTCGGACTGCAGCCGTCTAGAATGACAGCATCGGGGGCCGTATTTAGCCCTTCTGCGACCCCTGAGTGGTCACTCACATGACCGGCCAATGGGTTGTTTCCAAGATGTGCATATTCTGTGGATAACTTCTCCCTGTCGGTTGCCTGCAACGGCCGGAAATCAAGCAATGACGCGGGTTCCCAGCCGGTTCTTTTGGATAGAATGAACGCCCAACAAGCAGTTGCCAAACGTTCTGTTGGAAGGCGCGTCACCCATTTGGACGCGCCTTTTTTTTAGCTGTACACAAGGCTCGCGTCGCCACTCGACGCACCCCCAGGCAGCCCAACGCGCAGAACGCGACATCTGTCGCTGAACACGCGCACCAGCGGCCCTGCCGCGATGCAATCACGCTCGATGAACCACATCCGCAACTTCTCGATCATTGCCCACATCGATCACGGCAAGAGCACGCTGGCCGACCGTTTGATTCAACGCTGCGGCGGCCTGTCGGACCGCGAGATGGAAGCGCAGGTGCTCGACTCGATGGACATCGAACGCGAGCGTGGCATCACCATCAAGGCGCAGACGGCGGCCCTCAGCTACAAGGCCCGCGATGGCCAGGTCTACAACCTCAACCTCATCGACACGCCGGGGCACGTGGACTTCTCTTATGAAGTGAGCCGCTCGCTCAGTGCGTGCGAAGGTGCGTTGCTGGTGGTGGACGCGTCGCAGGGCGTCGAGGCGCAGACCGTGGCCAACTGCTACACCGCGCTGGACCTGGGCGTGACCGTGGTGCCGGTGCTCAACAAGATGGACCTGCCGCAGGCGGACCCCGAAAACGCCAAGAGCGAGATCGAGGACGTGATCGGCATCGATGCCGACGACGCGATCCCGTGCAGCGCCAAGACCGGCATGGGCATCGACGAGATCCTGGAAGCCGTGATCGCGCGCATGCCGCCGCCCCGCGGCAATCCCACGGGCGCGCCGCGCGCGATGATCGTCGACAGCTGGTTCGACAACTACGTGGGCGTGGTGATGCTCGTGCGCGTGGTCGACGGCAGCTTGAGCAAGGGCGAGCGCATCCGTCTGATGGCCACCGACACCGTGTTCGGCATCGAGCACATGGGTGTGTTCACACCCAAGAGCGTGCCGCGCGACAGCCTGAATGCCGGCGAAGTGGGCTTTGTCATCTGCGGCATCAAAGAGCTGCAGGCGGCCAAGGTGGGCGACACCATCACGCTGGAAAAGAAGCTGCCCAACAACGCCGGCCCCGCCACCGAGGCGCTGCCCGGCTTCAAGGAAATCCAGCCGCAGGTGTTTGCGGGCCTGTACCCCACCGAGGCCAGCGAATACGAACAGCTGCGCGACGCGCTTGAAAAGTTGAAGCTCAACGACAGCAGCCTGCGTTACGAGCCCGAGGTGAGCCAGGCGCTGGGCTTTGGATTTCGCTGCGGCTTCCTGGGCCTGCTGCACATGGAAATCGTGCAGGAACGCCTGGAGCGTGAGTTCGACCAGGACCTGGTGACCACCGCGCCCAGCGTGGTGTATGAGGTGGCGCTGAACGACGGCACCGTGATCCAGGTCGAGAACCCCAGCAAGATGCCCGACCTGGGGCGCATCGGCGAGATCCGCGAACCCATCGTCACGGTGCACCTGTACATGCCGCAGGACAGCGTGGGCCCGGTGATGACGCTGTGCAACCTCAAGCGCGGCGTGCAGCTGAACATGGCCTACCACGGCAAGCAGGTGCACCTGAGCTACGAGCTGCCGCTGGCCGAGATCGTGCTGGACTTCTTCGACAAGTTGAAGAGCGTGAGCCGCGGCTACGCCAGCATGGACTACGAATTCAAGGAATACCGCGCCGCCGACGTCGTCAAGGTGGACATCATGATCAATGGCGAGCGTGTCGACCCGCTGGCCATGATCGTGCACCGCGCACAGAGCCAGCCCCGCGGCCGTGCCGTGGCGGCCAAGATGCGCAAGTTGATCCCGCGCCAGATGTACGACGTGGCCATTCAGGCCACCATCGGCGCCAACATCATCGCGCGTGAAGACGTGAAGGCGCTGCGCAAGAACGTGCTGGCAAAATGCTATGGCGGTGACATCACGCGCAAGAAGAAGCTGCTCGAAAAACAGAAGGCCGGCAAGAAGCGCATGAAGCAGATCGGCTCCGTCGAGGTGCCGCAGGAAGCCTTCCTCGCCATCCTCCAAGTCGAAGACTGATGAACACTTCCATGAGCACACTCACCGCGGCCTTGTATGCCGTGCTCGTCGTTTACCTGGGCGGCTGGTTCCTGGGCTTCTGGACGGGCAACTTTTCGCTGCTGCTGTTTGTGCTGACCATGGCCACGCTGGCCTTCTGGCTGGCCGAGCGTTTCAAGTTCGCACCTGAACGTGCTGCTGCTGCCGCTGAACTGGAAAAGCAGGACACCGCGCGCCGTGCCGAACTGGCCCGGATGGGCATCGCGAAGGTCGATGGCGACGTGTCCGCGGCGCGTGAAAAGCTGCTCATGCAGCCCTGGTGGCTGGACTGGACGGCCGGACTGTTCCCGGTGATCCTGATCGTCTTCCTGCTGCGCAGCTTTCTCTTCGAGCCTTTCAAGATTCCTTCGGGTTCCATGATCCCCACGCTGCTGGTGGGCGACCTTATCCTGGTCAACAAGTTTCACTATGGCGTGCGGCTGCCGGTGATCAACAAGAAGATCATCGACAACAACCCGGTGCAGCGTGGCGACGTGATGGTGTTCCGCTACCCCGTGGACCCGCGCCAGGACTACATCAAACGTGTGGTGGGCCTGCCCGGTGACGAGGTGTCCTACCTCAACCAGAAGCTCAGCATCAACGGCCAGGAACTGGCCACCGTGGTCAAGGGTGATTTTTTCGAGGCCGACAGCCTGCGCTATGAGCCGCAGTTCAGCGAAAAGCTGGGGGCGCTGGAGCACAACATCCTGGTCAACCCACGACGTCAGGCCTACTTCGGCCCCGACTCCAAGAACTTCCCGATGGCACAGAACTGCCGCTACTCGCCCGAGGGCGTGGTGTGCAAGGTGCCGGCCGGTCACTACTTCATGATGGGTGACAACCGCGACAACTCGCAAGACTCGCGGTATTGGGGTTTTGTGCCGGATGAGAATATCGTCGGCAAGGCATTCTTCGTGTGGATGAACTTCGGCAACCTCGGGCGCATCGGTGCATTCCACTGACGCAGGTCGCCCTCCCAACCACAAGGGCGCTTCATGACCGCTGGCAGCTTCTGCAATTCACGCTCCCGCACGCGCTCTCAGCAGCGCGGCATGACCCTGTTCGGCTTGCTGTTCTGGGCCGTCGTGATCGGCTTCCTGGCCTACGTGGCGGTGCGTGTGCTGCCCACCATCAATGAATACGCCACGATCAAGCGCGCGGTCGAGAAGATCGCCGACGCGCAGCCAGCCACGGTGGCTGAAGCGCGGCAGGCCTTCGACAAGCAGCGTGACCTGGAGTACTCCATCACCGCCATCGCGGGCAAGGACCTGACGGTGACCAAGGAAAACGACCGCGTGGTGCTGGGCTTTGCGTACGACAAGGAAATTCCGATCTACGGACCGGTGTTCATCCTCATCAAGTACGAAGGGCGCACCCGGTAGGCCCGATGGACGCTCGACTCGAAGCGCTGCAGCGCAGGCTGGGCCACCGGTTCAGCAGCGCCACGCTTTTGCAGCGGGCGCTCACGCACCGCAGCTTTGGCGCCGACCACAACGAGCGCCTTGAATTCCTGGGCGACGCGGTGCTGAGCCTCACGGTGTCCGAACTGTTGTACGAACGTTTTTCGGGCAGCGACGAAGGCGACCTGACGCGCGTGCGGGCCCACCTGGTGCGCGAGGACAGCCTGCATCGCGCGGCCCTGGTGCTGGGCCTGCCCGACTTGCTGCGCTTGTCCGAAGGCGAAGCCCGCGGGGGCGGCGCCCAACGCCCCTCCATCCTGGCCGATGCGGTCGAAGCGCTGATCGGTGCCGTCTTCCTGGACGGCGGGTACGCCGGCGCGCGTGGCATGGTGCAGAGCCTCTTTGGCGACATCATCCAGGCCACCGAGGCCGACAGCTGGAGCAAGGACGCCAAGACCGAGCTGCAGGAATGGCTGCAGGCCAGGCGCATCGCCGTGCCGGCCTATCGCATCACTGCCATACATGGCCAGGCGCATGCGCAGACCTTCGAGGTCGAGTGCGCAGTCGCTGCGCTGGGCCTGGCCGAACTGGGTGAAGGCAAGTCGCGTCGCACCGCCGAGCAGGAAGCGGCGCGCCGCATGCTGGCCGCCCTGAAAGCCAGCGATCAGCCCGGCGGACCCTTGCGTTCATGAACGAAACCACAGCCGCCCCAGCAGGCGAAGAGACACCGCAACGCTGCGGCCTGGTTGCCATCGTCGGCCGGCCCAACGTGGGCAAGAGCACGCTGCTCAACGCGTTGGTGGGCCAGAAGATCAGCATCACCAGCAACAAGGCGCAGACCACGCGCCACCGCATCACCGGCATCCGCACGCAGGGTGTGGCGCAGTTTGTCTTTGTCGACACACCCGGCTTCCAGATGAAGCACAGCGCGGCCTTGAACCGCACGCTCAACCGCACGGTGTTGTCTTCGCTGAGTGACGTGGACGTGGTGCTTTTTGTCTGCGAGGCTGGGCGCTTTGGCCAGCCCGACACCAAGGTGCTTGGGCTGCTGCCCGAAGGCAAACCCGCGCTGCTGGTGGCCAACAAGCTGGACACGTTGACACGCCGCCAGGATGTGTTGCCCTGGCTCAAGACCATGCAGGAGCGTCATGCTTTCGCCGAATACGTGCCCATGTCCGCCACGCGTGAAGCCGACGTGCAGCGCCTCCTGGGCATCGTCGAGCCCTACCTGCCGCAGCAGGCCTGGCTGTACGAAGAAGACGCGCTCACCGACCGCAGCGAGCGCTTCATGGCCGGCGAAATGATCCGCGAAAAGTTGTTTCGTCTGACTGGCGACGAACTGCCCTACAGCTGCACCGTGGTCATCGACAAATTCGAAGAAGAAGGCAACTTGCGCCGCATCGCCGCCAGCATCGTGGTGGAGCGGGACGCACACAAGGGCATGGTCATCGGTGACGGCGGCGAACGCCTGAAGCGCATCGGCAGCGAAGCGCGCCAAGAGCTGGAACATCTGTGGCAAGCCAAGGTCTTCCTGGAGCTGTGGGTCAAGGTGCGCTCGGGCTGGGCCGACGACGAGGCCCACCTGCGCAGCTATGGCTACGAATGAAGAAGGTGCCCGCACGCGGCCTTCAGCGCGAACCTTGGGCGCCCGCTCCAACGCCCCGCTGCTGGCCTATGTGCTGCACAGCCACGCCTGGAGCGAGACCAGCCTGATCGTCGAGCTGTTCACGCGCGACCGCGGCCGCATCGTGCTGGCGGCCAAAGGCGCCAAACGGCCCACCTCGAACTTCCGTTCCTTGCTGCTGCCCTTTCAGCCGCTGCATGTGGTGCTGGGCAAGACACCGGCCGACGAGCAAGCCGAGATCCTGACGCTGCGCAGCGCCGACTGGGCCGGTGGCAGGCCCTTGATGCCTGCCAGTGCGCTGCTGGGTGGCTATTACCTCAACGAGCTGCTGCTCAAGCTGCTGGCGCGGCAGGACCCGCACCCGGCACTGTTCGACGCCTATGCCGACACCGTCACGTCCTTGGCCGAAGGTGTTGACGAAGCGGTGGCGCTGCGTGCCTTTGAACTGCTGCTGCTGCGTGAACTGGGCGTGCTGCCCGATTTGTCCGTCGCCACGCTCAGTGCCGAGCCCGTGCAGGCCGACACCCGCTACACGCTGCAGGCCGAGGCCGGCCTGGTGCGGTCCGCACAAGGCGTTGCGGGCGCGCACTGGGTGACGCTGGAAGCGGCGCTGAAGCACGGCAGTGCACCAGCGGTGCAACACGCCTGCCGCGCGGTGGCCTCGGCCCTGCGTGTGCCCTTGCGCGACACGCTTCACTATCATCTGGGCGGTGCACCGTTGCGCACGCGGCAGGTGCGCCAAGGTGTGCAGAAGCTGGCCACCAGCGCCCGTGTGTCACCCCTTGCCTCTTCATGAATCCACTCATCGCTGCTGAATCCGAACGTGGCCGCACGGCCTTGTCGGTCAACGTCAACAAGGTGGCCTTGCTGCGCAACACGCGCCACCTGGGCATTCCCAGCGTGATGCGCGCCGCCACGCTGTGCCTGCAAGCCGGTGCAGACGGCATCACCGTGCACCCGCGGCCCGATGAACGGCACATCCGCGGCCAGGACGTGCACGACCTGGCTGCGCTGATGAAGCAGTGGCCGCAGGCCGACTACAACATCGAAGGCAACCCGTTCCAGAACCTGATGGCCTTCATCCGCGAGCTGCGGCCCCATCAGGCCACCTTCGTGCCCGACAGCGAAGGCCAGTTCACGTCCGATCATGGCTGGGACCTGGCGGTGGACGGCGAACGCCTGCGTCCGCTGATCGATGAATGCCACACCCTGGGCGTTCGTGTAAGCCTGTTCATGGACGCGCAGCCGCAGGTCATGGCGCTGGCCCGCGCCGTGGGGGCAGACCGCGTGGAGCTGTACACCGAACCCTACGCAGCCGAAAATGCGGCTGCATTGCAGGCATCGGCCGCGCATGGCAGCGACCAGCCAGGTGCGCAGCTGCAGGCCTTCGCAGCTGCAGCGCTGGCCGCCCAAGCCGCCGGCCTGGGCGTCAACGCCGGCCATGACCTGAACCGCGACAATCTGGCCGACTTCCTGCGCGCAGTGCCCGGTGTGCTGGAGGTCTCGATCGGCCACGCACTGATCGCCGACGCGCTGGAGCTGGGCCTGGCCGAGACCGTGCGCGCCTACCAGCGCGAGATCCGGCGCGCCGGAGCGCGGGCATGATCGTCGGCATCGGCACCGACATCTGCGACATCCGCCGCATCGAAGCCACGATGCAGCGCCGTGGTGATGACCGCTTTGCACAACGGGTGCTGGGCCCGGCCGAGCTGCAGGTCTTCCACGCCCGCCGTGCCCGCACACCGGCCCGTGGCCTGCGCTTCGTGGCCACGCGTTTTTCGGCCAAGGAGGCGTTTTCCAAAGCCATCGGCCTGGGCATCCGCAGCCCCATGACCTGGCGCGGCTGCGAGATCTTGAACGAAGCCAGCGGCAAGCCCTACATCCGCCTGTCGGGCGAACTCAAGACCTGGTTCGAAGCCCAGGGTTGGGTTGCCCACGTCACCGTCACCGACGAAACCGACTACGCCGCATCCTTCGTCGTCGTCGAGACCCGATTACCCGCACCTTGAGACACCCATGACACAACATGCACCCGTCGTGCTCGACGTCGCCGGCACCACGCTCACCAAGGCCGACCGCCAGCGCCTGAAGCACCCGCTGACTGGCGGCTTGATCCTGTTTGCGCGCAACTGGGAAAGCCGCGCGCAACTGGTCGAGCTCACCTCGCAGATCAAGAAAGTGCGGCCCGACGTGCTGATCTGCGTTGACCATGAAGGCGGTCGCGTGCAGCGTTTCCGCACCGACGGTTTCACCGCGCTGCCCGCCATGCGTGTTCTGGGCGAGATGTGGATGAAAGACCCGCTGGCGGCCACTGACGCGGCCACTGCAGCCGGCCACGTGCTGGCCGCCGAACTGCGGGCCTGCGGCGTGGACCTGAGCTTCACACCCGTGCTGGACCTGGACTTCGGCGCCAGCAGCGTCATCGGCGACCGGTCCTTCCACCGCGACCCGCGTGTGGCCGCCCTGCTGGCCAAGAGCTTGATGCACGGCCTGCTGCGTGCGGGCATGGGCAACTGCGGCAAACACTTCCCGGGTCACGGCTTCGTCAAGGCCGACAGCCATGTGGCGGTGCCGGTGGACAAGCGCAGCCTGAAAGCCGTGCTGGCCGACGACGCCAAGCCTTACGAATGGCTCAGCACCAGCCTGACCGCCGTGATGCCGGCGCACGTGATCTACCCCAAGGTGGACAGCCACCCGGCGGGCTTTTCACCACGCTGGCTGAAAGACATCCTGCGCGGCCAGATGGGATTCACCGGCGCCATCTTCAGCGACGACCTGTCCATGGAAGGCGCGCGGCACCTGGAAGGCGGCATGCTGACCTACGCCGAAGCCGCCAGCGTGGCGCTGAATGCCGGATGCGACCTGGTGCTGCTGTGCAACCAGAGTGTGGACGGCGGCCAGGCCGTCGATGAACTGCTGGCCGGGCTGCAAGCAGCGGCGGCGGCGGGCCACTGGCACCCCGACCCCGACAGCGACCAGCGCCGCCTGGCGCTGCTGCCGCAGACGCCGCCGCTGCCCTGGGACGACCTGATGCACGACCCGGTCTACCAGCGCGCCCTGGAGCGCCTGCCCTGATCGCGGTCTGATTCGCGGTCTGATCAGACGACTTGGATGCGCAGATCGGGCAGGCCCGCCACGCTGCCCACCATCAGGTCACCCACCACCACCGCGCCCACCCCTTCAGGCGTGCCGGTGTAGATCAGGTCGCCGGGCTGCAATTCCCAGGCCGCGGACAGGTGTTCGATGGTCTCGGCCAGGTTCCAGATCAGCTTGCTGACCGTGCTGCGCTGGCGGTCCTTGCCGTTGACCTGCAACGAGATCTGGGCATTGAGCACGTCGCCCGCCTGATCGGCCGGCACGATGGGGCCGATGGGCGAGCTGTGCTCGAAGGCCTTGCCGATGCACCACGGGCGGCCCTGTTTTTTCATGTCGCTCTGCAGGTCGCGGCGTGTCATGTCCAGGCCGACGGCATAACCCCAGACGTGAGAGATCGCGTCGGCGGCCTTGATGCCCTTGCCGCCCTTGCCGATGGCCGCCACCAGTTCGATCTCGTGGTGCAGGTTGGCCGTCAACGTGGGGTAGGGCATCTGGCCCGTTTCGCCCGCATTCACCACCACCAGCGTGTTGGCCGGCTTCAGGAAAAAGAAGGGCGGCTCGCGGCCGGTGAAGCCCATCTCCTTGGCGTGGTCCTCGTAGTTGCGGCCAACGCAATAGATGCGCTGCACGGGGAAACGTTCGGTGCGGCCAAGGATGGGCACGCTGGAGATGGTGGGTTCGAACAGGTAGCTCATGGCAGGGCCTGGCGGTTGAAGAGAGGTTGTGGAAATGGTGAAGTGTGCACCTGCTCAGTGGGCAGGCGCACGGGCAGGGCGCAGTTCAGCTTGTGGCGTCGCCACCTTCGACGATGACGTTTTCGACAACCCCGCCGCCATCACGCCGGAAGGCTGCTGCGGCGCGGTATTCGGGCGATTCAAAGCAGCCCACACCAGCCTGCAGCGTGGGGAATTCGATGACCACGAAGCGCTGGAAGGCCTCGGGCCCTTCCATGATCTGGTAACGCCCGCCGCGCGCCAGCACCTTGCCGCCGTGCTGGGCGATGATGGCGGGCACCCGGTCGGTGTAGCGCTTGTATTGCACCGGGTCGTCGATGCGGCAGCGTGAGAGCCAGTAGGCAGCCATTAAGCGGGATCCTATTTGGGGACGACGGTGTCGCCCAGGTTGGGCAGCCAGGTTGCCAGGCTGGGGAAGAGCACGATGGCGATGATGGCTGTCAGCAGCGCGCCCCAGTAGGGCACTGCGCCGCGGAAGATCTCGCCATTCTTCAGGCCCGGTTCGTCTGGCAGGGCCGCTTTCACGGTGAACACCAGGATGCCGAAGGGCGGTGTCAGCAGACCGGTCTCGATGGCCAGGATGCCGATGATGGCAAAGGCGATGGGGTCGAAGCCCAGCGCCATGGCCACCGGTGCAAACACCGGCACCGTCAGCAGGATGATCGAGACCGAGTCGATCAGCGCACCCAGCAGGAACCAGATCAGGATCATCAGCGCCAGCACGGCATAGGGTGACATGCCGGACTCGACGAAGAAGTCCTTGGCCATGCCGGTGACGCCCGTCATCGACAGCACGCGCGAATACAGCTGCGCGGTCACCAGCAGCAGCAACAACGGCGCCGAGGTGCGGCCCACCGAGATCACGGCTTGCAGCATTTCGCGGCCGCGCATGCCGCGTGCAATGGCCAACAACAGCGCCAGCGTCGCCCCCACGCCCGCGCCTTCGGTGGGTGTGAAAAATCCGAACCAGATGCCGCCCAGCACCACGACCACCAGCGCCAGGATGCCCACCGTGCTCCACAAGATGGTGCGCATGTCGGCCTGCGGTGCGGCATCGACGTCGGCGCGTGCCAGGCGTTGGGCCTCGGGCAGGTCGGGCCCTTCGCCCACGCGGTGCGGCTGTGTCTTGGCCACCCACACGATGTAGCCGATGTAAAGCAGCACCACGATCAGCCCCGGCACGATGCCAGCGATGAAGAGCTTTCCGATCGCCAGCTCGGTCAGCACGCCCCAGACGATCATCAGCACCGAAGGCGGAATCAGCATGCCCAGGCAGGCGCTGCCAGCGATGCAGCCCAGCGCAAACTTGCGTTCGTAGCCGTGGCGCCGCATCTCGGGGTAGGCGATCTTCGAAAACGCCGCCGCCGCTGCAATCGACACGCCGGTGATGAAGGCAAAAACCGCGTTGGACAACACCGTGGCCACGCCCAGCCGGCCGGGAATGCGGCGCGTGCTGCGGTTGATGAGCGTGAACAGATCGCTGGCCGCGCCACACTTGGCCAGGAATTCGCCCATCAGCAGGAACAGCGGTATGACGGCAAATATGTAGTCGCGCAGCGCCTCGTAGGCGGTGTTGGACGCGAAGCTCAGCATGGCCTGCGGGTCCCGCGTCAGCAGGTACAGGCCCATCATGCTGGTCAGCCCCAGCGCCACGGCGATGTGGACGCCGCCGAAGACCAGGACCAGCAAGGTCCCGACCAGAATCAGCAAGTCGGTGGTTTCGTACATCAGGGGCTCAGTGAGAGGCGCCCGTCGCACCCGGGGGCACGCCCCGTGCGGCGTCGTCCAGGTGCTGCACCAGAAGCAGCAGGTAGCTGAAGGCGGCCACGAAGGTGCCCAGCATCAGCACAAACCGCGCCGGCCACACCGGCACACGCAAGGCACCTTCACCTTCGTATTCGTTGGAGGTCCAGGCATGGGCTGCGCCATCGAAGCTGCCCCAGCAGATGGCCGCGAAGAAAACCAGGCCGGCCAAAGCCGCGAAGGCGGCAAACAGACTTTGCGTGCGCGGCCCGCCCTTGCTGACGAACATGTCCACATGCAGCATGCCGCCAGAGCGGATGGCAAATCCCGCCTGCAAGAAGCAGATGATCACGATCGACAGCGAGACGAGCTCGGTCGTGCCCTTCACCGGGCTGTTGAACACCACACGGCCGATGACGTCGGCCACCACCAGGAAGCACAGCAAGAAAGCCAACACGGCCGCCAGCACCAGCAGCAAGCGCGTGAGGTGCTCGTTGAACCGTTTCAGAAACGCCATCGACAGGCCCTCGGTATCGAAACTTTGTCGCCGACCGGGGCGCACGCAGCGCCCCGGCCAGCAGGCAGGGGCGACTACTTGATGTCGTAGCGCACGGGCCACTTGTGGCCCAGCTTCTCGGCTTCTTCCAGTGCCAGCCTCAGCACCTGCGATGCCGGCAGGCCCTGCTTGTCCAGATCGGCGGCATGCGCCTGCGGCCAGGCCTTCAAGGAGTTGGCCCATTCCAGGCGCACCGCGTCAGGCACGGCTTTCACGGTGACGCCCAGCGCCTTCAGCTGTGCCAGCTGCTTGGGGTAGTTCTCTTCATTGACGCTGCCGGTCTTGGCTTCGTATTCCTTGGCCACCTCGACGATGATGGCCTGCACGTCCTTGGGCAGGCGCGCGAAGCGGTTCTTGTTGATCGTCAGGCCGTGCCAGGAGATGGAACCGAAGCCGATCTCGGTGTAGTGCTTGGCCACTTCATTGAGCTTGAAGTTGACCCAGCCCGACGGAAACATGATCCAGCCGAAGTACACACCCGTCTGCATCGAGGTGTAGGCCTCGGGCAGCGACGATTGAACCGGCACCGCGCCTGCGTACTCCAGCCACTTCAGGTTCAGGCCGGCGCCGGCCAGCTTCTTGCCCTTCAGTTCGGCCACGGTGTTCCACTCGAAAGTGGTGCCCAGGTTGTAGCCGTTGTCGGCAATCAGGGCCAGCAGTTGCTGGTTGTACTTGTCCTCGAACACCTTGCTCATGTACGGCACCTTGTCGTACACGGCGCGCGCCATCTTGACGCTCTTTTCCGGGCTCATGGTGCCGAAAGGCAGCATCACCTGGAAGGCGTGCAGCGGCAGGTTGGACGGCTCGAAGCAGAAGCAGTAAGCGCCGATGTCGACGATGCCTGACTGCACACCTTCCAGCGTGTCGGCCACCTTGACCATGGCGCCGCCATAGGCCTCGACAAACTCCACCTTGTGCTGCGTGCGTGCAGCCACGCGCTTGCTCACCTCGGGCACGAAAAAGGTTTGCATCAGGTTGACGTAGGTGTTGGCCGCGGGGTGGCCCGAGGCGATGCGCAGCCGGATGTCCTCGGCCTGGGCGCTGCCCATTGCGAGTGACGCCATGGCGGCTGCCACGAGTGCGGTCTTGAAGTGCTTGAACATGGGTGTCTCCGGTGGTGGTGGGGCGAGTGGCCCCTGGTCTTGTTGCGAGATCAAAAGTGGGCCGGTGGCCGGCTCTTCATGTCTTTCATGAGTGCGCGCTCAAGGAATGATCACGCTCGATCCGGTCGTGCGACCCCCTTGCAAGTCGGCGTGCGCACGGTCGATGTCACTCAATGCGTAGCGCTGGTTGATGCTGATCTTCAGCGCGCCACGCTCGAACATCGCGAACACCGCCGCAGCAGACGTGCGCAGGTCTTCGTCGGATGCGGTGTAGGTCACCAGCGTGGGCCGTGTGAAATACAGCGACCCCATCTTCTGCAACGTGCCAGCGGCCACGGGCGGCGGTGCGCCGGTGGTGGTGCCGAATGACACGAAGTAGCCACGCGGCGCCAGGCTGTTCAGCGACGCGTCGAAGCTGTCCTTGCCCACCGAATCGAAGACCACGGGCACGCCCACGCCGCCGGTGATCTGCTTCACACGCGCCGGGATGTCTTCGCACAGGCGATCGATGCCATGTGCATAGCCGTTGGCCAGCGCCTGCTTGACTTTGTCCGGCCCCGCCGCCACACCGATCATCTGCGCGCCCAGCGCGTGGCCCCATTGGCCCGCCAGCAGGCCCACACCGCCGGCAGCCGCGTGCATCAGCACAAACTGACCGGGCTTGACGGGGTAACAGCGCTGCATCAGGTACTCCACCGTCATGCCCTTCAGCAGCACGGCGGCGATCTGATCGTCGTGCATGTGCGCTGGCGAGTGCAGCAGCCGTGCGGCGGGGTAGTTGCGGTGCGTGGCGCAAGCGCCCAGCACCGGGCCGCTGGCGTAACAGGCGCGGTCACCGGGCTTGAAGGCCGTGACACCGGGGCCCACGGCTTCAACCACACCCGCGGCCTCGGTGCCCAGGCCGGTGGGCATGGGTGCTGCGTACTGGCCCGATCGGGTGTAGATGTCCTGGTAGTTCAGGCCGATGGCGGTGTGGCGGATACGCACCTCGCCTGCGGCCGGCTCGGGCAGGTCGAGCGCTTCGAACTGCAGGACCTCGGGGCCCCCGGCGGCGTGGATGCGAACGGCTTGGACTTTCATGGGTGGTGTGTGGAACAACAGAGAGGTGGAAGGGGGTGGTGTGCCCGGCGGTGACGTTCAGTGCAGGGCCTGCGGCAGGTAGGCCTGCAGCAGGTCGGCCGGCAACTGCTGGCGCAGGCTGGCGCTGAAGGCCGATGTGGCCGCGCGCATGGCGGGCAAGTCGATGTCGCCAGGGCCCAGCACCTGCACACCCAGCGCTTGCAGCTCGGTCAATGCCGAGTTGTCTTGCGCGTGGGCCAACTCGCGCTGCTGGGCAGTGGCCTGGGCCACGGCATGCTGCAACTCGCTGCGCCGTGCGCCACCCAGACCGCGGTGCCAGGCGCTGTTGCACACCAGCAGCAGCACGCCGAAGCTGTGGCCGGTCAGGCTGACATGCGGGTGATGCCGCCACAGGCCAAACCCCAACAGGTTGGTGAGCGGGTTTTCCTGTGCCTGCACGGCGCCGGTCTGCACCGCGTGCACGAGGTCCTTCACGTCGGTGGTGACGGCCTTGAAGCCCAGCGCGCCCAGCAGCGTGCGGTAGGCCGCGCTGTCCAGTGTGCGGATCACGAGCCCGGCACAGTCGGCCGGTGTGCGAATCGGCCGCACGGCGTTGGAGACGTGACGGAAGCCGTTGTCCCAGAAGGCCAGCACGTGAAGGCCGGTGTCGCGTGCGACCGCTTCGCGCAAGAACTGACCGGCAGCGCCGTCCAGTGCAGCCAGCGCCTGCTGGCGGTCGGTGACGCTGAAGGGCAGGTCCAGCACGCCAAGCGCCGGCACGCGTGCCGACAGGTAGCCCGAGGCCATGTAGCCGATCTGGCGCGAACCAGTTTCAATGGAAGCAAAGAGGTCTGCGGCCTTTTCGCCCGAGGCCGTGACGTCGGCTTCCACCTGCACCGGCCAGCCACAGCCCACGGGGCCCAGCGCCTGCGCCAAGGCGTGCAGCGCAGTCGTCAGGATGGACTTGCCGCCCTGGTACCCGGCCAACTGCACGGCGCTTGCCGGTGCAATGGCTGCTGCGGACCTGGCGCGGGACATCGTGGACTCAAGCACGGGGGATATTCGCGTCCTGGATGATCTTCTGCCAGCGCAGGAAGTCCTCATCCACCACCTGCGCCAGCTGCTCGGGGCTGCGCACCCAGGCATCCAGGCCTGAGCGTATGAGTTGGACGTGGAACTCGCGGTCGCTGGCGATGGCCTGCGCCGTCGTGCGCAGCGTTTGCAGCACATCGGGCGGTGCTTCCTTGTGCAGGAACAGGCCCAGCCAGGATGAGTAGTCGTAGCGCTTCACGCCCTGTTCCTGCAGCGTGGGCACGTCGCGGAACAGGCCGTGGCGTTCGCCGCCACAAAAGCCGATCAGCCGCACACGTCTGTCCTGCAAGAAGGGCTGGGCCAGCGACAGTGCCATCGACATCACGTTGACCTCGCCCGAGGCCACGGCCAAGGCCGCCTGGCTGGCGCCGCGGTAGGGCACGTGTTCCAGCTTGACGCCGGTGTAGCTGTTGAACATCTCGGTGGCCAGGTGCTGCGGACTGCCCACGCCACCGGACGAATACAGCACACGCTCGGTCTTGGCGCGTTTGATCAGGTCCTGCACATTGCGCACGGGCGAACTGGCGGGCACCGCAAAGAAGGTCGGGATGTTGGCCACGCCCGCAATGGGCAGGTAGTCGCGCCGCGGCTCGCCCTTCAGCTTGCCGGCCTGCAGGTGCGGCAGGATGGTGAGGATGCTGTTGTTCAGCGCCGCCACGGTGCGGCCGTCGGGCTTGGCGCGAGCCAGCCGTTCCAGGCCCACCAGGCCGGCGGCGGCGGCCACGTTTTCAACCACGAAAGCCGCGCCCAGGCGCTGGCCCAGGCGTTCGGTCATGTGGCGCAAAGCCACGTCGGAAGCGCTGCCGGCCTGCAGCGGCAGGATCACGGTGACCGGGCCGTCGGGGTACTTCTGGGCCCAGGCCGGTGTGCCGGGCAGTGTGGCCAGCAGGCCGGCGGCGCCGGCGCTCACGAAGGTTCGTCTTTGCATCATGGCTGTGCTCGGTCTTGCGGTGGCAGTCGTTGACTTCAGAACGGGCTTCAGAACGTGGACGCCTTGATCGGCGCGTCCTTCAGCATCACCTCGGTGGCCGGTTTGTCGTTTTCACCGGCGTCGGTCCAGGCCGGTACCCGCCCGATGCGTGCGGCTTCGTGCCAGGCGAAGTTCAGCTCGACCTTGATGCCGTTGATGGGCTCGCGCATGAACAGCTGGTACAGGTTGCTGTTGTGCGCCTTGCGTTCGCTGAACTCCACGCCGTTGGCATTGAGCCTGTCGATGAACTCTTCGATGCCTTCGCAATTCAGGCACAGGTGGTCGATGCGGCCCGAGCCCATCGCACCGGCGGCCGAGAAGTCCTTGTCGCCGTCGGTGGGCGTTTTCAGGTAGGTGTCCTGGTGGTTGGAGTAACGCGCCTTGCCGATGTGGATGACGTCCTGGTCGCCGATGTAAAGCCAGTACACCGGGAAGCCGAACTCCGGGTGGTAGCCGTTGCGAAAACCCAGGTTGTCGACAAACCAGTCGCGCGTGGCTTCGGGGTCGTCGGTCAGGATCAGCAGGTGTTCAAGAAAGCGCAAGCCCATCGTCGTCTCCTGTCATTTCGTATGCTGTTCAGCGTGCGTGTTCTGCGGCCACAGGCCGTGTTTCGCCGCTGTCCACCAGCGTGCGTGTGGCGTTGACCGAGGCGTAGATCCACAAGATCTTCATCGGCTCGGTTTCCGACTTGTTGCGAAAGCGGTGCGGCACGTTGGGCGGGATGAAGGTGGTGTCCAGCGGCTTCAATTCATGCACTTCGCCGTTGATGTCCATGTAGGCATGGCCTTCCAGCAGCACCACACTTTCTTCGCAGTTGTGGCTGTGAAAGGCAATCTTGGTGCCGGGCGCAAATTCGGTGATGCCGTTGATGAAGGTGGTGGCACCCACCGAAGGCAGCACCAGCGGTGTGGTGCGCGCACCGCCGCCGCGGTCGTGGCTCTTGATCTGGTCGGGCCGCAGCACGCAGTGCTTCTGGGGGGTGGTGGTTGTCGAGGTGCTCATGAAGCTGTCCTTGCGTGCAGGGGTGTTCAGGCGCGGGCCGGGCCGGTCCACACGGTCTTGATGTTGGTGAACTCGTGAAGGCCCAGGATGCCCAGTTCACGGCCGTAGCCCGACTCCTTGGTGCCACCGAAAGGCAAGCGCGGGTCTGACGCGACCATGCCGTTGACAAACACGGCACCGGCCTGGATCTGGCGCGTCAGCTGCGCCGCACGGTCCAGGTCCGCCGTCCACAACGCAGCGCCCAGGCCGAAGGGTGTGCCATTGGCCACACGCACGGCTTCGGCCGCGTCGGCCACACGCAGGATGGCCGCTGCCGGCCCGAAGGTTTCCTGACTGGCCACGGTCATGGTGGGAGTCACTTGGTCCAGCACCGCGGGCTGATAGAAGGCGCCCGCTCCCGCAACGGGGCTTCCGCCCGTGAGCAGGCGCGCACCTTCCTGCACCGAGGCCAGCACCTGCGCATGCAGTTCGTCGCGCAGGCTGGTGCGGGCCATCGAACCTTGTGTGCTGCCGGTTTGCAGCGGGTCGCCCACCACCAGCTGTTTTGTCGCGGCCATGAAGGCTTCGACAAATCGATCGGCCACGGAAGCTTCGACGATGAACCGTTTGGCCGCGATGCAGCTCTGCCCCGTGTTCTGGAAGCGGGCTTTGACGGCCACCGTGGCGGCTGCCGCCACATCGGCATCGGCCAGCACGATGAAGGGGTCGGACCCGCCCAGCTCGAGCACCTGCTTCTTCAAGGCCTGGCCCGCGTGCGACGCAATGCTGCGGCCAGCCGGTGTGGAGCCGGTGAAGGTGACCGCCGCGATGCGGCTGTCGGCAATCAACGCCGGCACCGTGGCCGCACCCACCAGCAGCGTGCTGACCAGGCCCGCGGGCAAGCCAGCCGCGGCAAACACTTCTTCGATGGCCAGCGCACACTGCGGCACATTGCTGGCGTGTTTGAGTACCAGGCCGTTGCCGCCGGCCAGCACGGGTGCAGCGGCGCGCATCACCTGCCAGAAGGGGTAGTTCCAGGGCATCACGGCCAGCACCAGGCCCAGCGGGTCGTAGACGATGCGGCTGTCGCTGGCACTGCTGGCCACCACCTGGTCTTGCAGGAAGCCGGGCGCGGCGTCGGCGTAGACATCGAAGTTCCAGGCGCACTTCTCGACTTCGCCCACCGCCTCGGCCAGCGGCTTGCCCATTTCCAGCGTGATCAGCCGCGCCAGGCGCGCCTTGTCTTCGCGCAGCACACGCGCCACCTGGCGCAGCAGCGGCATGCGTGCGGGCACGGTCGTCAGCGCCCAGGCCTGCTGCGCACTGTGGGCAAGTGCCAGGCGCTGTTCGATGGCGTCACCGTCGTGGTCCTCGAAACGTGCCAGCGTTTCATCGGTGGCGGGGTTGTAGGAAACGATCATGCGGAGGGCTCCTTCTGCAAGGGCGCGATGCCCAGTTCGGTGGCCAGCGTGTCCAGCTCGTCCAGCAGACCGGCCGCGATGGGAATGCCGCTGTCGCGGTAGCGGGCACGTTTGTCGTGGCTCTGTTCGCCGGGCAGCCAGATGCGGTCGACACCGGGCAGTCTTTCGCTGCCGCGGATGTCGCGCACCAGCTTGTCCACGGCGTGCTTGAACTGTGCCGGGTCACCAAAGGCCGCCAGGTCGATGACCAGGATGGCCTGGCCGGTGTTGGTGACGCTGACGTGATCGGCATTGAAGTCGATCACGTCGCGGCCCATCGCCGCGCCGCCCAGCGTGCCAGCCAACAGGCCAACGATGAGCGCCAGGCCGTAGCCCTTGTGTTCGCCGATGGGCAGCAGAAAGCCTTCACCCGAACGTTTGGGGTCCAGCAGCGGCTGGCCCTGGCGGTCGATCATCCAGCCCACGGGCATCTGCTCGCCCCGCTTGGCCTTGGCCTTGACCTTGCCGTAGGCGGCCACCGTGGTGGCCATGTCCAGCACCACGGGGGGTTCTTCCGCCGTGGGGATGCCGGCAGCGATGGGGTTGGTGGACAGCAGCATGTCCATGCCGCCCCAGGGCGGCAGGTGGTTGGCGTTGCCCACCGCGAAGTACAGGCCCAGCATGTCGTGCTCCAGCGGCCGGCGAGCGTAAAGCGATGCCGGGCCGGCGTGGTTGCTCAAGCGCGTGCCGACCCACGCCACGCCGGCTTCGCGCGCCTTGTCGATGGCAATGTCCACCGCGCGTGAAACCACCAGATGGCCCATGCCGTTGTCACCATCGACCACCGCCATCGCCGCACGTTCTTGCACGATGCGGATGTTCGGGTGTGTGTTGATGCCACCGGCGCGGATGCGTTTGATGTACTGCGGCAGGCGGATCACGCCGTGGCCGTCAGAGCCCTGCAGGTCGGCGTCGGCCATCAGGCCGGCCACCTTCAGCGCATCTGCATCCGGCAGGCCTTGGCTGACCAGGGCCGACTGGACGAAACGGCGCAGCGCTTCATGGGTCACGGGGCGGGAGCTCATGCGATCAGTCCGCCTTGATGCTCTGGTCGGCGATCAGCTTGCGGTACAGCTCGAACTGCGCCTTGGTGGCGGGGCCGAACTCGGCCGCCGTGGTGCCACGCGGCGTGACGCCCAAGGCCAGCAGCTTGTCGCGCGTGGCGGTGTCGGCCAGCGCCTTGGTGATTTCTGCGTTGAGCCGTGCGACCACGTCCTTGGGCGTGCCAGCCGGCGCCACCATTGCAAACCAGGAACTGAAGGTGAAGCCGGGCACACCCGCTTCGATGAAGGTGGGCACGTCGGGGTACTGCGGCAGGCGTGCCGATGTGCCCACGGCCAGCAGGCGCACGCGCCCAGCCTGGATCAGCGAGACCACCGTGCCCAGGCCCTGCAGGCTGGCATCCACTTCGCCTGCCGCCACCGCCACCGCTGCCGGCGTGGCGCCCTTGTAGGGCACGTGGGTGATGTTGGCACCGGTGCGGTTCAGCAGCAGCGCCATGCCGATGTGCTGCGGGCTGCCGTTGCCGCCCGAGCCGAAGTTCAGCTTGGTCGGCGCTGCCTTGGCTGCCGCCATCAGGTCTGCCACGGTCTTGTAGGGCGAGTCGGTCTTGACCACCAGGCCCCATTCGATGGTGCCCACCAGCGACACCGGGTCGAAGTCGGTCAGCGCGTTCCAGGGCATGCGGGGCTGCAGGTGCGGCACCATGGTCAGGATGCTGTCGTTGTAGCCGCCCAGGGTGTAGCCGTCGGGTGCGGCGCGCGCCACACGTTCGGCGCCGATGACACCGGCGCCGCCTGGGAGGTTTTCGACGACGAAGGACTGGCCCATGCTGTCGCCCATCTTCTGCACCACCACCCGTGCAGCGTTGTCCACCGCGCTGCCGGCGGCCAGGGGCACGATCAGGCGGATGGATTTCGACGGGTAAGCGCCCTGAGCGAGGGCTGCGCCGTGTGCGGCGGTGAGCGACAGCACCGCGGCCAAGGTCAGGTGTCGAAAAAAGGTCATCGGGTCTGTCTCCGCGGGTGCGTGAAAGTCGGTGCATGGGGATGCATCCACCGCTGCCCGTTCCATCTGAGCAGCCAGCGAGACTAGGTCCGTCGGCCCAAGCTGTCCAATGCCCGATTTGACCTGTGCCATATCAACTTGCTATCGTTCGAGGGTTTCCTCGGATAACCGACTGGCCCTCACTTGAACTTGCGCACGCTGAGATATTTTGTCGCCGTGGTGGATGCCGGCAGTCTGACCGCCGCTGCACTTGCCATACCGATAGCGCAACCCGCGCTGACCCGCCAGATACGTGACTTGGAAGCCGAGATGGGTGTGCAGTTGCTGCAGCGCCTGCCGCGCGGTGTGCGTCTGACGCAGGCCGGCGTGACCTTCTACGAGTCGGCCCAGCGCATGCTGGCCGAAGCCGCGCGGCTGAGCCAGAAGCTGGCGCGCAGCCAGCAGTCCACGCAAGCCACCGTGGTGCTCGGCGCGTCGCCCACGCTGGCGCGGGTGCTGCTGCCGGGCCTGTTCGAAACCTGCATGAACACGCTGGATGGCATCGTCCTGCGCACCCGCGAAGCCTTCACGCCACAGCTGCTGGACTGGCTGGAGCGCGGTGTCATCGACATGGCCATCGTCACCAACCCCGACACGGGCCGCCCGCTGCTGCTGCAGCCGCTGCTGGCCGAACCCTTTGCGCTGGTGTCCCACGCCAGCATGCGCATCGGGCCCGTGGTGCTGGTGAACCAGCTGGCGCGCATCCCGCTGCTGATGACCAGCCTGCACCGTGGCATCGTCGAGCGACAACTGGCGCAGCTGGGCAAACAGCTCAACGTGCAGGCCGAGATCGATTCGGTGGACTCGATCCGCGAGCTGGTGTCGCGCGGGCGCTGGGCCACCATCATGCCGGTGTCGGTTTTCAAGGAAAGCCAGCCGCCGGCGCAGATCGTGATGTCCGAGATCTCGGGCGTGCAGCTCAACCGGCAACTGGTGCTGGCGACGCGGCTCGAAGCACGTTCACCCGCAGCGCTGTCACTGGTGCACGAGCTGGTGGACGCCGAGTTTTCGCGCCTGGCGCGGCATGGCGTGTTCAGCTTCGGCGCGCCGGCCTCGTGAGATTCTTGGCCTTGTTTTGGGCCGATTGAGTGCGGGCCGGCTCTGCTGGACCGGGAGCCTTGCCTGGAGTGTGCGGAACAACGAAGTGATCGAGCGACACGGCGGTTGGTCAACCCGCGCGCGGCACGGGCGCCACGGCACAAGCGCCACGGCACAAGCGCCACGGCACAAGCGCCACGGCACAAGCGCCGCGGTACGGGGCCGGATCGACCGGCTGGCGTCAGATCAGAGCCGCAGCCCGCGCAGCAGCACGGCGGATGAATGAAGCGCCGCAATGCGGCTTGTTTCGGCGTTCTTGAGCCAGGTCTGAAGCTCCGCCACGAGCTGCTCGGAAGATGCCCCCGGGCGCATCCAGAGCCGGCGTAACTCTTCCCTCATGGTCACGAGCTTGACAAGCGTTGGGCTGCGCGCCAGGGCGCTGCTCACATCCGCTCGAGCACAGTTCGGAATCTTGTCGGCGTCCCGGTGCAGCCAGCGGCGGGCGACGCGAAACTCGGCCCTGCGGTTCGCACCCTGCGGTGCCTCGGCTTGCAGGCGCTTGGCCTCGGAACGACAGGTGCGGCGCAAGCCTTGCGCATAACGAGACATGACGTGGTGACGGCAGGTGATGAGGGCTTCGAGCGTCTTGCTGTCGACTTCCTCGCGCACGGGACCGAGCTTGAGCTTGGGCGCGGTCCGGCGCACCCTGGCCAGGCCAAGCATTTCGAGACCGCGGATGTAGCACCAGCCGAGGTCGAACGCGTAGCGCCTGACCGAGAGCTTGGCCGAGGTCGGATGCGTGTGGTGGTTGTTGTGCAGTTCCTCGCCGCCAATGAGAAGGCCCCAGGGAACGATGTTGCGGCTCGCGTCCGGCGCCTCAAAGTTGCGATAACCCCACCAGTGACCGATGCCGTTGACGATGCCGGCGGCGGTGATCGGAATCCAGGCCATCTGCACCGCCCATACGGTGGCGCCGATCACGCCGAACAGCAGCAGGTTCAGCAGCAGCATCAGGCCCACGCCATGCCAGCTGAACCGCGTGTAGAGCTTGCGTTCGATCCAGTCGTCGGGTGTGCCGGTGCCGTAGCTGTCGAGCGTGTCCCGGTTCTTCGCTTCCCGCATGTAGAGCTCGCGTCCGGTGAACAGTACAGCCTTGATGCCCTGCGTCTGCGGACTGTGCGGGTCGTCGTCGGTATCACATTTGGCGTGGTGCTTGCGGTGGATGGCCACCCACTCGCGGGTCACGATGCCCGTGCTGAGCCACAGCCAGAAGCGAAAGAAATGTGCCGCTGCCGGGTGCAGGTCAACGGCCCGGTGCGCCTGGGAACGGTGCAAGAAGATCGTCACGCTGGCGATCGTGATGTGCGTGGTGATGAGCGCGTAGGCGACGATCTGCCACGCGCCGAAGCCGCTGAATCCATGCGCCAGCCATTCCAGCTGCGAATCGAGGGCACTCGTCAGCAGTTCCATCGAAAAGCCCTGGGTCGATGCAGTTGCCCCCAGCGACCCCGCCGTGTCGAAGCTTGTGCCGGCTTCATGGCTTGGTCGACAGAACCGCCGACTGCACCTGGTCTATGCGCGCCTGGGTCGGATCGCCTTCCACGCGGGCCAGAACCTGACCCGCTGCGTCGAGGACGATGACAAAGGCCTTGTGGCTGTTGGTCGGTATTCCCAACGCGTTTTCCAGATCTTGTTCGGCAAAGATCCAGGTCTGATCCAAATAGCGCGCCGGGATTTTCTCCTTCGCGCGGCCGATGGCATCACTTTCGCTCATGAAAAATGGCAAGTCGATGGCCAGCACGCCGCGGATGCGAATCGCCTTTTCGTCGATGTTCTTGCGCAGCGCCTCAACCCACAAGCGCGTGTCCTGGGCTGCGTCCATGCTCGGTGTCACGATCAATATCGTCGGCTGGCCGATCAGCTCGGCGGAGCTGACCTTTTCTCCGGTCAGCGCGGTCGCCGTGAAATCGGGAATCTTGCTGCTGGCGAGCTGCGACCAAGCGGCTGCTGAAGCCAGCAAGGCGAGCAGGAAGGTGACGGGAATTTTCATGATGGCGTCCCTCGAAGTGGGTTCGTTAATCGGGAGGGTTGCGGCAGCGCGCGAGTGGTTCTGGCCCCGATTGGGCGCCTCGGGCGCCCCGTTGTCGGTTTGGCAACACACACACACACATACACACAGCAGCTGTGCCGATCGACCCATGCGGACTGACGAGGTCCAGGCGCACCCCTGGTGTCGGACGGTTCGTCTGCAGCGATCGCAACGACGATCAGGCCGGCGCCACGACCGCAGGGCCGCGCGTCGTTGGCGTCATTGCGCCCATTGGCGCAAGCGCGCACCAAGCCCTGTTCTGCACCGGCGCGCACAGGAATCTCACCGCTGGCTCGATGGCTGGCGGCAGCACGCCGGCCGGCACGCCCACCAGTGCAACGGGCGCGGCCCAGGCTGGCGGCACAGCCCCCGGCGATCGGATCACGGATGCGGGCGCTTTTGCTTCCGCCAGCGACAAGCTCTCCCTGGTCGGCCGGGAGGTGGTGTTAGGCAACGTTCGCGTGGTCCGGGTCGTGGGGCCGAAATCCTTCACGCTGGCCTCGGGCAGCGAGGAGCTTGTGGTCATGATCGACCAGGGCCTGAGCCGAGGTGTCGGGACCCAAGGTCAGATCGAGCCAGGCAACACGCTCAGCCTGAAGGGCAACTTCCAGCGGCTCGAGCAAGACGAGATCAGCAACATCTCCAACAGCCGCTTCCGTGACCTGACAGAGCAGGAACTCGAGACGCTCAGGAAAACCGAGGTCTATCTGCACGCCACCGAATTCAGCAAGGTCAACTGAACCTACACACAAAGGACGCACATCATGGCTTTGAAATCACTTTCGGAACTTGACGACTACCAGCTTGCCAACAAGGACCAGGACTGCCGCGGATGGGACGTCGTGAACGCGTCCGGCATCCAGATCGGCAAGGTGCGGGAATTGCTCGTCGACACGGAGAGCGAGCGCGTGACGGCACTAGATCCGCATCGGCAAGCGGGAAGTCGCGGGGTCGCCGCGCGTGTGACCACCCTCGTCGTGGACTCGGCGCAACACTCCGATGTCGACGTGGAAAAAGGTCAGGGCGGCGCTCGCCAGCCGGTCATCGTCGCCACCCTCAAATCCGACCGTTGATGGCAGCACGTGGCACTACCAACTGCACGCCTCTGGTGGGCGACAACACCGATCAAAAGGGGACTCGACGCTGATCGCAGCGACCGCGACCGGCGGTGATCATCGTCGTCTGCCTTTGAGGAGACTTGAAGGCGACAAACGGCAAACGTGTCCGTGTGCAGCGCCCACCGGTAAATCGTGCGGCAAGCGAAGCCGACCGGTCGGGCGTCCAGCCGAGCACCGGAGCCCGGCCGAAGCGAAGACAGGCACGGCCCGCAACGACCGAGACTCGAATGGTGGCGCGGGGTCGTCAGAAGACCAGCGTGCCCAGGATGACGCCGAAGATGAGAACGATGAGGAAGATCACGAGCGCGATCACGAAAAGGACCTTCGCGATCGACTTGGCGCCTGAAGCAACGCCGGTGAAGCCGAAGAAACCGGCGATGAGAGAAACAACGAAAAAGATGATGGCCCACTTCAGCATGAATGCTCCTTGTTCGTGAGCGCGGCACCCCACGGCGCAGGGTTCGTTCCGTCGTTCCGCTGATGCTCAGCGAGCGCGGTGCTCCCGGCCTGGGTCAGGGCAATCCACGTGCCAACGCCCCACCGGGTGAGCATGCGCATCGTTGTCATCGGCACCGTGATCGCGGGCGCGGAACAGAGGATCCAAACGCTGTTGGAACTCGAGCCGCCGCGAGCACGGGCCTATCGGGGCTGCATGAATCGTCCGCTCCGTCTGCACCGTTGCGACGCTGCCGGGTGGCGGCCGAAAAAAGGACCCGGCGCGCCGGGTCCGCGCTTCAGACCGGGTCGTTCGGCGTGCTCGCGTCGCGTACGGCATGCCGCGCACGCGTGGCGCTGCGGCCCGACGATGTGCCTTCGCCGTCAACACCGCCATCGGCATCGGGCAGCGGCGGTTCGAGCTGGTCACGGCCTTCACGTTCCTTGGCCGCGTCCTTGCGTTCTTTCAATGGGCTGCCGGGGCCCGAGGGTTTGCCTGCACTGGGCATGGGGAGATCCTTTCATCGCTACTGGGGAATGGAGACAGGGGCAAGGCGCATGCCATAGTTGACTGCGGGGGAGCCTGGCGCGCTCGCGGGATCAACGGATCAGGGAATCCCAGCTGCCGTAGCTCCGCCAGATCGCCCCGCGGGGCAGGCAGGCCACGATCAGCAGCAATCCGGTGACCACCGCGAAGACCGCAGCGGCCGCACCTGCCGGCCACACCAGCGGTACCGCCAACAGCGCGGCACCCAGCGGCAAGATCAGGAAGCGCAGCGTGCGCGCGACTTCGGCCGCGGCCAGCGACACCACCGTCAGTACCAGCGCGCCGATCAGGTGATGGGCGTTGGCCACGCTGCCGTCCACACCCAGCAGCGGCCGCGTGAACAACAGCAGCAAACCAAGCAGCACCGCCAGGCCCAGGCCCCAGCTCAGGCCGACACCGCCGCCCAACATGTCGGCCACCACCACGCCTGGGCGCTGGTCGAAGACATCGTCGGGTTCTTCCTTGCCGGCCTTGGCGGCCTTGCGTACGGCAGCTCGCGGCGTCTCGTCGGTGTCGCCGAAGAAGAACACCCGCAGCACGCTGCGCCCAGCGCGCTTGCGGCGCCGCAGAAACTGCAGCGTGGCCACCAACTCGTCCAGCGAATAGGGAATCTGGATCAGCACCGCCGCCGCACCGATCAGCGCGATCGTGCTCCAGGTGCCGATCAGGATGGGCTGGATGACGATGAACGAGATCGACGTGATGCCCAGCGGCGCGATCATCAACCCGAACAGCACCACCAGCCACGGCATGGTGCGCCAGCGCAGGCGTGAACCGGCGATGCCGGTGACGATCTCCAGCAGGTAGGTGTAGCCGCCCACCGCTGCGTCCGACACCGGCCAGGCCTCGGAGACGAAGCTGGTGACGATCTCCTCGGTGCCGTTTTTCGGGTCGGCCGGGTTGCCGACGAAGAACGGATCCCACACCGCCGGGATGTAGCCGAGCTGGTATCCCGCCAGGTAGCGCGACACATAGAGCCCGACGATGGCCAAAACGACAATTGGGATGCGCTGCGTCCAGTTCGAGGGGTTGTAGCTCCAGCCCGGCGGCACCGCCGGCCCGTGCAGCGCGGCGATGGCAGAGACCCCGGGCTCTGGCTTGGTGCACACCGCAAAGCCGAAGATCAGCCCGCCGATCAGGGTGTCGGACAGGTAAGCCGCGCCGTTGGCGGTGGAGAACAGGAACGGCAGCGTCATCACCACGCTGCCAATGCCTGCGCACAACCAGCGCGCCCAGCGCAACTGCCACGACAGTGCCAGCCCCGCGCACAGCATCAGCAGCAGCCCGCAGACGATCTCACCGATGCGCAGCATCGGTTCGGGCACGCCGATCAGCAGAGGCTGCGTCACCAGCCAGCTGCCCAGGCCGATGTTGACGAAGTGTGCCCAGCGGTTGGCGCCATGTTCGGCCTTCAGTTGCCGTTCGTGACGCGCGCGCAGACGTTCGACATCGAGCCCGATGTCGGCGGCCTCCTCGATCCAGGGCGGCGCCGTCATGCCATTGCGGCGGTACCAGGCCGGGGGGTCGGACTTCAGGTTGTCGACCATCGCCGGCAGTTCGTCGGCCAGCCGGTGCTGCGGCTCCCAGCCCAGCAGCTCGCGGGCGCGCGAAACATCCAGCGCATAGTGGTCATCGGCCATCTTGACCATGAAGGGGCGGATGAAGGGCGGCTCGCCGTTGTCGATGGCATCGGGCACCACCGGCTCCAGCCGGCCCTGCGCCCAGGCCCCGGCCGCGGCCACCGACTTCGGCACGCGCAGCGTCTGCCAGTCGTCGCTGCCGTGCATCAGCGCACCCAGACGGTCCTGCAGGGCGTCGTAGCCGATGGCGTCGATCTCGCCGATCAGCATCACTGCGGCCGGTGCCAGTTCGGCGCGGCGCCGTACCGCACGCTGCACCGCGTCGAGCATGTCGTCGCGGTGCAGCATGGCCTGGCCCACCAGCATGCTGCCGGCGTACAGGTGGCTCTGCAAGTCGCGCTCGTAGATGCGCGCCATCTGCTGCGCCAGCGTCGGCACCGAGCTGGCTTCGTCATAGACCCCGGCCAGCCGCAGGATCACGGTCGGAATCGCACCGTGCGCCTCGCGGATTGCTTCCTCGGCACGCGCCTTCGACTGCGGGTAGGCCCAGCGCGGCTCGATCGGTTGCGACTCGTCGATGCGTTCGCCCGGTCGGCACGGGGCGTGCACCAGCATCGTGCTGGCGTAGAGGAACTGCTGCACGTCCAGCGCCTGCAAGCCCTTCAGCAGCTGGCGCGTGCCTTCGACGTTGACGCTTTCGTAGAGTGGATTGGGCTCGCCGCTGAAGTCGAAGAACGCCACCAGATGGATCACGCTGGCGATCCGGCTGCCGTGCTCGTCGGCGACCTTGCGCAATGCCAGCTCGACCGAAGCGTCGTTGCTGAGGTCGACTGCGATGACCGGGAAGTCGGGGCCTTCGGTGTTGCGGTCCAGGCCGACGACGCGGTAATCGGCGGCCAGCATGCGGCCGATCGACTGGCCAAGGTTGCCGGTGGCGCCGGTGATCAGGATCAGCGGCTTCTGGGTCGCGGCGCCCGGGGCCGCACCGGTTTCATCAGGGGCAGCCAGGGCAGTCGGGGGAATGGTCATGCCCATCCCTGAACGGGGCAAGCCGCGTACCCGGGGTGCGACCAGCGAATGCGCCGTCTCACTGCTCGGGTGATGCTGGCGTTGGGCAACAGCTCTGCGGCTGCGGACCGATGGCGACGCCGAGACTCGGCACCGTGATCTCATCGCGGGAAAAATCTCTGGAACCAAAGAGCGTCGTCTCAACCTACAAGGGTTGATGAAAAGGAGCACTTCATGACTCACGACCTGATCGACAAGATCAAGCAGTACGACGACGCGCGCCCCGGGATTCCGGGCGAACACTGGCTGGCGATGGCCGGGGCCGTGGCCTTGTGGCTCGGGACAAGGCGACATCCGTCGTTCGTGGTGCGCCTGCTGGGTTCGGTGGCGGGCACCGCGCTGGTCGCACGTGCGGCGACGGGACGGGAAGTGCCCGACAGGCTGCGGCGCTGGCTGCCATTCGAGCACGGCAAGCGGGGTTGAGCGGCGGTCGGGGCTACAGCAGAAGCCAAGATCCCAGCCCGAGGAAGACGCCAAAGCCGAAGGCGTCGGTCAGTGCCACCAGCACCACGCCACCGGCCAGGGCCGGGTCGACGCCCAGCCTTTGCAGTGCCATCGGAATGACCGTGCCCGCAAACACGCCGGCCAGCAGATTCAGCACCACCGCCAGCGAGAACACGCCTGCCAGTGCGGCACTGCCGAACCAGGCCAGCGCCACCGCTGCCACCACCACGGCCCGAAGCACCGCGTTGATCCCGCCGATCGCCAGTTCGGCCTGTCGGCGCAGGACATCGACCACGTCGTCGACCGTGATGCGGCCCAGCAGGCGACCGCCTCCGTTCTAGGCGGCGCGCAGGAAGCCCAGCACGGCCGCGTTGAAGGCCGCGGGCTGCTCCAGGTTCGACAGGTGGCTGGCATCGGCCAACACCACCAACTTCGCACCCGGCCAGTGCCTGGCAATGGCCTGGGCAGCGGCCGGCGGCGTGGCGGCGTCCTGGTCGCCCACGATCACCAGCGCCGGGGCGCGTTGCGTGGCCAGTGCGGCCAGCGTGTCGGTGGTGGCAAGGGCCGCGCAGCAGCCGGCATAACCTTCCAGCGGGGTGCCGCGAATCATTGCTCCGACGCTCTCCATCAACGCTGCTTGCTTCTCACGGAAGGGCTCGGTGAACCAGCGCGACAGCGTCGGCCGCACCAACGCCTGCAGGCCCTCGCTGCGCGCGATGCGCACGCGGTCGGCCCACATCGCAGCACCGGCGGCCGGCACCTGGCCGGTGGTGTCGGCCAGCACCACGCGGTCCAGCACCTCGGGGTGGCGGATGGCCAGTGTCTGGCCGATCATGCCGCCCATCGACAAGCCCAGCCAGTGCGTGCGACCGATGCCCAGGTGCAGCAGCAGGCCGTGTGCGTCGTCGGCCAGCCGGTCCAGCGTGTAGGGCGCGGGCGGCGCCGACGTGCCGCCGTGGCCGCGTGTGTCGTAGCGCAGCACGGTGAAGTGCTGCGACAGCGCCTGCACCTGCGGCGCCCACATGCCCAGGTGCACCGCCAGAGAATGCGACAGGGTCAGCCATGGGCCCTGGCCCGTGACTTCGTAGTGGACGTCGATGTCGGCAATGCGGGCGTGCATGGGTTCGCTTCTTTGTGTGCTGCGGGATCAGGCCTTGGGTGCGCCGGTGTCGGCCACCAGGCTCACGGCCTGGATGCCCGCCACGGCCGCGATCTCGTCGTTGTGCGAGGTCTCGCCGCTGATGCCCACGGCACCCATCAACTGGCCCTGGGCGTCGCGCACCAGCACGCCGCCGGGCACGGGCACCAGGTTGCCCTCGGTCAGCATGCCCACGGCGCCGATGAAGCCGGGCACCACGCCATAGCGGCGCTCGACCTCGCGGCCACCGAAGCCCATGCCCAAAGCGCCCAGCGCCTTGCCGCGTGAGATCTCGGAGCGGTAAAGGCTGGTGCCCTCTTCGGCGCCGTAGGCCTTCAGCGCGCCACGGATGTCCAGCACGGTCACGGCCAGCGGCTCCATCTTGGCCGAGCGGCCGTGCGCCAGCGCAGCGCTGATGATCTGCTGCGCGCATTCGAGCGTCAGGGTCTGCAGGGAAACGGAGGTCTTCATGATGTGGATGGGTTGGGGCAGAGAATGTCCATTGTCGCCGGCAGCATGAGCAGCTCAGCTGCCCATCCCAAGCTTCCCGCCACGGAACCGGCGCTGCCGGGCCGTCGGCGGGCGGCCCCCTCGGGGGGTAGCGAGCGACAGCGAGCTCGGGGGCTCACGCTATCGCTGAGTTGACACGCGGCATCACCTCGGTGGCAAACAGCTCCATCGAACGCTGGCCCAAGGCCTTGTCCTGCCAGTCGTGACAGGCGTAGACCAGCTTGCCGAAGTCGCCCACCTGGTCGCGGAAGCTCAGGATCTGGTCGACCACCGAGTTCACCGTGCCGGCCAGCACCAGGCGCTGGGTGACGTAGTCGGGTGTGACCTCGCTGTCGGGCATGGTGGGGTCGGTCTTGAACAGGTTGCTGCGGCCGCCGCCCACCAGCTTGCGCACCAGTTGCTTGAAGTAGAAGTGGTAGGGACCGCCAGCCTCCAGTGCATAACGTTTTGCTGTGGCGTCATCGTCGGCCACGAAGATGCTCTTGGCCACGCGCCACTCGGCGGGCTGCGCCACGGCGCCCACGGCGGCGCGCCCTTCGACGTACTTGGGCCAGTGGGTCTTCACCCACTCGGGCATCAGGAAGTTGGCCGAGATGGGCCCCCAGCCGCGTTTGGCCATCTCGGTCACGCCCTGCGAAAACGGCGCCACGGCAGTGCCCACGATGGCCGGGTGCGGCTTCTGGTAAGGCTTCATGATGAAGCCCTGACCGATCTCGGGGATCATGGTTTTCTGCACCGACACGTTCCAGAACTGGCCCTCGATGTTGTAGGGCGGGTCCGATTCCCAGATCTTCAGCACCGTGTTGATGCACTCGACAAACATCGCGTTGCGGTCGCGGCCGAAGTTGCCGAACACCTCGGCGTCAGACATCAGGCCACCGGGGCTGATGCCCATGATCAGGCGGCCCTTCAGCAGGTGGTCGAGCATGGCCACTTGTGCGGCCACCGCGGCCGGGTGCGTGTTGGGCATGTTGATGGTGCCCGTGCCCAGCATGATCTGCTTCGTCTCCGACGCCAGCGTGGCCAGGAAGATCAGGCTGGAGGTGACGGTTTCGGCCGCGTCGGTGACGTGTTCACCGACAAAGGCTTCCGAATAGCCCAGCCGGTCGGCCAGCAACACCGCCTCGCGGTCTTCTTGCAAGGTCTCGGCGATGTTGCGCCCGGGGGGGTGCAGCGGCATCATGAAGGTGCTGTATCTCACGTCGGCTTCCGGTGGTCGTGGTCACCGACCGGCGCACCGACCGGCACACCAGCCAGCACGGGGGAGGCAGGACGCGCGAAAGGGGCTGCGGCTGGCGAGTTCATCGTTCCACTTTATAATGATCGATTGATAAATACAAGACCCTTGATCCGCATCAAGGATCGGTTCAGGCCAGCAGCGTAGGGGCTGCAACGCGCACCAACGCCAGCTGCTTGACCGACAGCATGATGGCTTCCAGCGCCGCCACGTTGGCCAGCATCTCCTGCTCTGTCACCGGGTAGGGGCGCACGCCGCGCACGGCTTGGGCAAAGGCTTCCAGGTTGTCGCGCACCGAAGGTGACGGCGCAGCAAAGCGGGTCTGCGGCGGGTGGCCGCGCATCACGGTGGTGATGTCCCAGCCGGTGGGGTTTTCCGGGTGCGTGCGATCGCGGATTTCGACCCAGCCCTTGGAGCCATAGACCGCAAAGCGACCTTCGAAAGGCGTGGCCAGCACCGCGCTGATCATGGCGTTGGCCCCGCTGGCAAAGGCCATCATCACGGCCAGCGTGTCGCCGTTTTCGAAGTCCGAGCCCAGCGTGGCCAGGCGCGCCCAGACCTGTTCACAAGGGCCCAGCACCGCGATGCTCAGGTCCACCAGGTGGATGCCTGTGGCGGTGAGCGGGCCCACGGGCGCGTGCGCGTTGGACAGCCGCCAGTTGTCCTTGGGCAGGGCAAAAAACTTGTCCTGACTGAAGTTGGCTTCGATCTGCAGCACCGCGCCCAAGGTGCCATCGGCGATGAGCTGGCGCAGGGCGATGACTTCGGGCTCGAACCGGCGCTCGTGGCCGATGCCCATCACGCGGTCGCGCTGTGCGCACGCGGCGACGGCGCGTTGTGCCTCTTGCAGCGTCAGGCACAAGGGCTTTTCGCAGAACACGTGCAGTCCGGCCTCCGCCGCGGCCACGATCTGTGCGGCGTGCTGGGGGTGCGGGGTGCACAGGATGACCGCTTCCAGGCCGCTCTGCGCGATCAGGCTGTCTGCGCTGGCGTGCACGGCCACGCCGCTGAGCAGCGGATCGGCGGCCATGGCGGCACGCGCGGTGGCATCCACTTCGGCCACTGCGGTCACCTGCAGCCAGGGGCTGGTGGCCAGTTGGCGCGCAATGGTCTTGCCCCACCAGCCGTAGCCGACGAGACCCACTTGAACGCGGCGGCCGGCGGTAGGTGCGGGGTGAGTGCTGGTCATGGCCTGTGCTCCTTATTTTTCGATTGATAAGCAGAATCAAGTTTAATAGCGCCCATCAAAGATGGAGACCCGATGACGACTGCAAAGCCCGCTCGCCGCACCACCCAGGCGTCCGCAGCCCCGACTGCCACCGCGTCCCGGACGGCCGCCAGGACGGCCGCCAAGACAAGCGCTGCCTCGGCACGCACGCCCACCGCAGCCCAGTTGCCAACCGTGGGCCTGCTGGGCCTGGGCATCATGGGTTCGGCGATGGCCGGCAACCTGATGAAGGCCGGTTTTGTGGTGCTGGGTTTCGACCCCAGCGCGCCCGCTCGCCAGCGATTCCGCGTCGCAGGCGGCAAGGTCTGCACCGACGCGCAAGCCGTGGCTCGCGGCGCACAGGTGATCATCACGTCGCTGCCCAGCGCTGCTGCGCTGATGGACACAGCCACCGCCGTGGCCGCTGCCGCAGCGCGTGGCCTGCTGGTGGTGGAAACCAGCACGCTGGACATCGCCGACAAGGAAGCGGCACGTCGTGTGCTGGCGGCCCAGGGTGTGGTGTTGCTGGACTGCCCGCTGTCGGGCACCGGCGCGCAGGCCATTCGCAAGGATCTCACCGTGTATGCCAGCGGGCCGGCTGCGGCCATCAAGCGCCTGCAAGCGGTGTTCGACGGCTTTTCCAAAGCGCAGTTTTCGCTGGGTGCATTTGGCAACGGCATGCGCATGAAGCTGATGGCCAACCTGCTGGTGGCCATCCACAACGTGTCCACGGCCGAGGCCCTGCTGCTGGGCAAGCGCTGGGGCATCAAGCCCGCCGACGCCGTCAAGGTGCTGGCCGACGGTGCCGGCGGTTCGCGCATGCTGCAGGTGCGCGGCCCTTTCATGGACGACCGCGGTTGGGAGACCGTGACGATGAAGGTCGAAGTCTGGCAGAAGGACATGAAGCTCATCGCTGCTGCGCTGCGTGAGACGGGAGTGCCGGCACCGCTGTTCGCGGCCACCGTGCCCGTCTACGATGCGGCCATGAGCATGGGACATGCCAAACACGATACGGCGGCGGTGTTCGACGTGCTGGAGCGCATGTCCACGCCGGCCCAGCCCGTGAAGCCCGCTCCGCGCGCCAAGCGTGCCCAGCGCGCACAGCGCGCACAGCGCAAATGAAACCACTGAGGAGCCCGCCATGGCCTTGTCGCTGAACCACATCTCGATCCGCACGCTGCAACTGGAAGCCACGCGCCACTTTTATGTCGACGTGCTGGGCCTGCAGGCGGGCCCGCGCCCCGAGTTCCCTTTCCCGGGCCATTGGCTGTACCAGGGGCCGCTGGGCGAGTACGCCAACGCGGCGGTGCACCTGATCGGCATCGACCCCGACGACGCCGGCGGGCTGCAGCAGTACCTGGGTGACCGTGGCGCCGAATCGCTGCAGGGCAGCGGCGCGGTCGACCACGTGGCCTTTTCTGCCACCGACCTGCGGGCCATGCTGACGCGGCTGCAAGGCCTGGGCGTGGAAGCCCGCGAGCGCACGGTGCCCGGCGTGGGCCTGCACCAGCTGTTCCTGGACGACCCCAACGGCATCGTGGTGGAACTCAACTACCCCCATGCCGAAAAACAGGCCATCGACAAACTGCTGGCCGCGGCGGCAGCCGCAGCCGCCTGAAGCGGGCAGTGCGCCCGGTGGCACACATCCTTGTCGTCGGTGGTTCGCTGGGTGGCCTGCTGGCAGCCAACATGCTGTGGCGTGACGGTCACGATGTGCAGGTGCTGGAAAAGGTACGCGGATCGATGAGCGGGCGCGGCGCCGGCATCGTGTCGCACGACGCACTGACGGTGGCACTGGCACGTGCCGGTTTGGCCGACGGTGCCACGTTGGGCGTCGAGGTACCCGGCCGTGTGCTGCTGCAAGCCGATGGCCGAACGCACACCAAACTGCACATGCCCCAGGTGCTGACTTCCTGGAGCCGGCTCTATGAGTTGCTGCGTCAAGCTTTGCCCGCCGACCGGTACCTGCAAGGCGCCAGCGTGACGGGCGTGGACGCCACGGCGCACGGGGTCACCGTGCACGGCCATGTGGATGGCGCAGCGCAGACCTGGACTTCTGAGCTGCTGGTGGCCAGCGACGGCATCCGGTCCACCGTGCGCCAGCAGTTCTTTCCCGAAGTCCAGCCACAGTACGCCGGCTACGTGGCTTGGCGCGGGGTCTGCGACGAAGCCCTGCTGTCGCGCCACACCATGGAAACGCTGTTCCCGTACTTCGGCTTCTGCGTGCCCGAAGGTGAACAGATCATCGGCTACCCGGTGGCCGGCGCCGACCGCGCCACGGCGGTCGGGCACCGCGCCTACAACTTTGTCTGGTACCGGCCGGCCGCCGCCGGCGATGCGCTGCACAGCCTGATGACCGACGCCGACGGCCAGCACCATCCGCTGGGCATTTCACCCAACAAGGTGTCGTGGCGGCATGTCGCGCGCATGCGCGAAGACGCCCACGAGCGGCTGGCGCCGCAGTGGGCCGAGGTGGTTCAGAAGACCGCGCTGCCCTTCCTGCAGCCCATCCACGACCTGGCCTGCGACTCACTGGCCCATGGCCGGGTGGCGCTGATGGGCGACGCGGCCTTCGTCGCGCGGCCGCACATCGGCATGGGGGTGACCAAGGCGGCGCAAGACGCGGCGGCGCTGTGTGACGCCATCCGCGGCCATGGCGCCACGCCCGACGCGCTGCTGGCCTTCGAGGCCGTCTGCCTGCCCCGCGGCCGCTCGGCCGTGGCGCGTGCACGCTGGCTGGGTGCGGCGCTGGAAGGTGTGGCCCCGGCGGGCAGTGTGGACCGGCCACGGCAGGCCATTGCAGAAACCGCCATCGACCTGGGTCGCTATGGTCATCAATCCGGCTTCAAGGAAGAACTTGCCACATGAACACGCCCGACCGACTGCCCCCCATCGACCCCGCAGCGTGGACCGAAGCCCAGCGCGGCTGTGCCGATGAAATCATCGCCGGGCCGCGCGGCGCGCTGATCTCGCCCTTCGTGCCGCTGCTGCGCAGCCCCGAGTTGTGCACCCATGCGCAGCGCATGGGCGAGTACCTGCGCTACCGCAGCGCCATCGGTTTGCGCCTGTCCGAACTGGCCATCCTGGTCACGGCCAGCCACTGGGACCAGCAGGTGGAGTGGTCCATCCACGTGCCGATCGCGCTGCGCGAAGGCATTGCCGAATCGGTCATCACAGCGATTGCCGAGCAGCGCACGCCGATGTTCGCGCGCGCCGACGAGCGGATCGTCTGCGCGGTGTCGCAGCAGTCGCTGCAGCACAAGCGGGTGGACGACACCACGTGGGCAGCGGCTTGCGCGCAACTGGGCGAACAGGGTGTGGTCGACCTGACCGGCATCGTGGGCTACTACACGATGCTGTCGATCGTCATGAACGCAGCGCAGACGCCACCTCCGCCGCAGTGCCGTCAGCGGCTGCCGGCGCGCGGCTGAATCGGCAATCGCGCGCCGCCCTCACGGCCGAGTTCCGCAGCTTCCTGGCCGCTGAGTGCGCCAAGTACGCCAAGCTGATTGCCGACAACGGCATCAAGTCCGAGCAAAGACACTGCACTAGCATCGGGGGGTTGTGAACGCAAAGAAGCGCGCTGCGCGCCCCGCCGAATCCGCCGCACCCCAGGCGGCGCAGCCCAAGCTCAGGCTGGCGCCGGCCGACCGCGAACGCCAGATCATCGACGGCGCGATCGCCTACTTTTCAGAGGCCGGTTTTTCCGGCCAGACGCGCGAACTGTCCAAGCGTCTGGGCGTGACGCAGCCGCTGCTGTACCGCTATTTCGCCAGCAAGCAGGCGCTGATCGAACGGGTCTACCAGACAGTTTTCGAGGGCCGCTGGAACCCGGCGTGGATACCGCCGCTGTGCGACCGGACGGTGCCGCTGCGCGAGCGGCTGATCCACTTTTACGGCGAGTATTCGGAGGCCACCTACCGGCCCGAGTGGATCCGCATCTACATGCACGCCGGGCTGTCCGACCCCAGGCTGAACCGGCGCTACATCCAGCTGGTGCGGCGCGAACTGATGCCCGTGTATTGCCGCGAGTTGCGCCACGCCTGCGGCCTGCCCGACACCGATGCCGAAGTCAGCGAGCAGGAGATCGAGTTTGTCTGGAGCCTGCACGGCGGCATCTTCTACAGGGCCATGCGGCAGCACGTGTACAAGACCCGCATCAACGTCGACTTCATGACCCACGTGGCCTTTGTGGTGGACAACTTCCTGGCCGGTGCACAAAGCACCTACCCGCGTCTGCTGGCCGTGTATGCGCCTGGCGCGCTGGGTGTGTCGCCTGGGGCTGCACTGCGGCACAAGCGCAAGGCTGCGGGGGCCGCGGCGCGCTGAGTCAAGGCTGGTGCCTGGGCCCACGGGTTGACCTGAGCCGGGCGTGAAAAAGCCCCGCCAGGGCGGGGCTTTGGGACTTGTCGGTGCTTCAGGCGCCCGGCTGTTGTTGCTGTTCGAAAGGCAGCTTCAGCTGGGACAGGTCCTTGCGTGTCTCCACCAGGACCAGCGGGCCGTCGTCCACCAGCACGTGGCGGCGCGGTTCGCGCGGTTGCCGCTCGGGTGCCGGCTCTGCAGCCATGGCGGCCTGCACGGCGCTGATCTTGTCGGTATCGCTTTGCACCCACTGCAGGCCCGCGGATTCGGCCAGCGAGGCCAGCGAAGCGGTGGGCAGCAAGTAGGGATGCGCGCGCACGGGTTCCGCCAAGCGCGGCGCCGGCGTGGCTACCGACTCGGGCGAAGCAACGGCGACGGGGGCTGCAATCGGCGCGGCAACAGTTGCAGCAACAGGTGCGGCAACAAGGGTGGCAACAGCCGGCACGACCTCGGCGTCCATCGGTGCAGCCGACGCTTCGGCAACAGCCGATTCGGTGGGCACCGCTGGCACGGTTTCAGCGCCAGCTTGCGCCTGCGCTGCTGCGGGTGCGGCCTGGCCGTTCAGCCCGGCGGCCTGATCGTCACGGGCCTCGCGAGGTTCGCGTGGTTCACGCGGGCTGTCACGATCGCGGTCGCGGCCACGACCGCCACGGCGGCGGCCCCGTTCGCGTTCGCCGCCGGCTTCACTGCCTTCGGCGGCGGGGGCCTCAGGTGCGGCGCTGCTGGAAGGAGCGGCCTCAGTGCCTTCTGTGGCGTCGGCGCGCTCTGCGCCCGGGCTGGATGCCAGCGCCAGGTTCTGCTGGCCTTCTTCACCACCACGGCCTTCGCCGCGGTCGCGCCCACCGCGGCGGCGGCGGCGGCGTCCGTCGCCACCGTTGCCTTCGGCCGGCGGGCTGCCATCAGCACCCGGAACGGGGATCGTGTCCACGAAGGGCTGCACCACGCCATCGGCACTGACCTGCTCGGTGCGCGGTGCGCGGTCGGTGCGCGGTCCGCGGCGGTTGTTGCCTTCGCCGCGCGGTCCCCGGTCTTCGCGTTCCACCGCGCTGCTTTCAGTGCTGACTGCACCTTCAGCGCGTGGGCGGCGTTCGCCACCGCGGCTTTCGCCCCGGTTTTCACCACGGCCTTCGACACGAGTTTCACCGCCGCCTTCACCGCCACGGCCACCACGACCGCCTCGGCTGTTGCGGTCGCCGCCACGACCTCCACGCTCGGCGCTGCGCTCATTGCCACGCTCATTGCCACGCTCACCACGATCATTGCGTTCACCGCGACGGCCGTCGCCGCGCTTTTCTGGCACAGCCGGTGGCACGGTCGGTGCCGTCACGGCCATCACAGGCGCTGGCGCAGGCGCCGCAGCGCCGCCAAAGAGCTTCTTGACCCAGCCGAAGAAACCGCTGCCCTCGGGCTGCGGCGCCGCAGCCCGCATGGGCGCCGGTGCCGGCAGCGGCGCGGCCGGTGCAGCCACCGGAGCCGGCTTGGGCACTGCCGCAGGCGCGGGTGCCGGTGCGGGCGGTGCCGGCTGGTCGGGCAGCACGCCCTTGATCAGCGGCTCTTGTTTGGCCTTGGCCTTTTCACGGCGCGTGATGCCGACCTCTTCGTTCGGCTCCTCGATCATCGTGTAGCTGGCCTGCAGGCCTTCCAGGCGCGGGTCGTCGTGGCGCAGACGCTCCAGCTTGTAGTTGGGCGTTTCCAGGTGCTTGTTGGGCACCAGGATGACCGTCACCCGCTGCTTCAGCTCGATCTTGGTGATTTCGGTGCGCTTTTCATTGAGCAGGAAACTGGTCACTTCCACCGGCACTTGCACGTGCACGGCGGCGGTGTTTTCCTTCATCGACTCTTCCTGCACCATGCGCAGGATCTGCAGCGCGCTGCTCTCGGTGTCGCGGATGTGGCCGGTGCCGTTGCAGCGCGGGCAGGTGATGTGGTTGCCTTCGCTCAGCGCCGGGCGCAGGCGCTGCCGGCTCAGTTCCAGCAAGCCGAACTTGCTGATGCTGCTGAACTGCACCCGCGCGCGGTCGAAACGCAGGCCGTCGCGCAGGCGCTGTTCCACCTCACGCCGGTTCTTCGACTCTTCCATGTCGATGAAGTCGACCACGATCAGGCCGCCCAGGTCACGCAGCCGCATCTGGCGCGCGATTTCGTCGGCGGCTTCCAGGTTGGTGCGCGTGGCGGTTTCTTCGATGTCGCTGCCGCGCGTGGAGCGGGCGCTGTTCACGTCCACCGACACCAAGGCTTCGGTGTGGTCGATGACGATGGCGCCGCCCGAGGGCAGGTTCACGGTTCTTGAAAACGCCGTCTCGATCTGGTGTTCGATCTGGAAGCGGCTGAACAGCGGCGCGTCGTCCTTGTAGCGCTTCACACGATTGGCCGTTTCCGGCATCACGTGGTTCATGAACTGCTGCGCTTGTTCGAAGATGTCGTCGGTGTCGATCAGGATCTCGCCGATGTCCGCGGTGAAGTAGTCACGGATGGCACGGATGACGAGCGAAGACTCCTGATAGATCAGGAAGGCGCCCTTGCCGGCCTTGGAGGCGCCGTCGATGGCGTCCCACAGCTTGAGCATGTAGTTCAGGTCCCACTGCAGTTCAGCGGCACTGCGCCCGATACCTGCGGTGCGGGCGATCAGCGACATGCCCTTGGGGTAGTCCAGCTGCTCCAGGTTTTCTTTCAGCTCTTCGCGTTCTTCGCCCTCGATGCGGCGGCTGACGCCACCGCCGCGCGGGTTGTTGGGCATCAGCACCAGGTAGCGGCCGGCCAGGCTGACAAAGGTGGTCAGCGCCGCGCCCTTGTTGCCCCGTTCTTCCTTTTCCACCTGCACCAGCAGGTTGTCACCTTCGCGCACCACGTCCTGAATGCGCGCGTTCTTGACGTCGGCACCTTCGCGGAAGTAGTTCTTGGAGATTTCCTTGAAAGGCAGGAAGCCGTGGCGGTCTTCGCCGTATTCGACGAAGCAGGCTTCCAGGCTGGGCTCCACGCGGGTGATGACCGCCTTGTAGATATTGCCCTTGCGCTGTTCGCGCCCTTCAATTTCGGTTTCGAAGTCGAGGAGCTTTTGTCCGTCGACGATCGCCAGCCGCCGCTCTTCGGGCTGCGTGGAGTTGATCAGCATGCGTTTCATGGGCACTCCTGTGCGAGGCGGGCCTTGTCCACTTGCTGTGGGACGGACCGCCTTCTTGCGTTACTGCAAGATGCACGAGGGTCGCGATGGAACCGTTGGCGCGAAATGCCCTGGACTGCGCTTGCCGCCGGCCAAGCCGGCGACTTCAGCTGCGCAGCGTTGGCGCGTGCGTGCGGGCCGGGGTTGCAGCGTCTTCGTCCGCCAGCCCGATGCAAGGCCGCGGATCACGCGGCAATGCGCCCGCCTCGGCCGCGCCAGCTGCGCTGAGCCGGGGCCTGATGAGGCGGGTGTGGGTGGATGGGGACAACATGATCTGCAACAGCGTGCCAACACGCGGGTTCAAGGACAGTGTGTCGGGCCGGCAAGAACCGGACGACGGGCTGGGCCTCGAACCCTTTGAATTTTCGGTGCTTCGGGTGAGCGAAGCGGGGTTCTGGTACGACTCTCTGCCGCCTGCTGCCGGGGCCCGCCAAAGTCGAACGGGGACTTTTGGCCAAGCGCCGGCTGCCGGCGTTGCATCACCTTGTGGTCTGTGCCAACAGGGCACGGACCGTTCCACGATAGAGCCGCGGGCGCCCGCGTAAACTCCGATAAATCAAGCACTTACAGCCTAAACGTGGAGTTGCGGAGTATAGCGGGCAAAGCAGGCGTATCCCCGGCTCGGGCTGGGGACCAACCCTTGCCGGCCGTGCGCACCCTGACCGTGGACGCCGAATCCGCCGGCCAGCGCCTGGACAACTACCTGATCCGCCTGCTCAAGGGTGTGCCCAAGACCCACGTCTACCGCGTCATCCGATCGGGTGAAGTGCGCGTCAACAAGGGCCGCGCCGGTGCCGACACCCGCGTCGCCGAAGGCGACCTGATCCGCGTGCCGCCGATGCGGCTGCCCGCAACCAGCAGCGCGCCGGCGGCGCCCGCGCGGGAGTTTCCGGTGCTGCTGGAGGACGAACACCTGCTGGCCATCGTCAAACCGGCTGGTGTGGCGGTGCACGGCGGCAGCGGCGTCAGCTTCGGCGTCATCGAACAGTTGCGCCGGTCGCGCCCCGATGCCCGCTTTCTGGAATTGGTGCACCGCCTGGACAAGGAAACCTCGGGCATCCTGCTGCTGGCCAAGAAGCGCAGCGCATTGACCGCACTGCAGGACCAGTTCCGTGACCGGGCCACCGGCAAAACCTACGCCGCGCTGGTGTTTGGCGACTGGCCGGCAAAGCTCAAAGTCATCGACCTGGCGCTGCACAAGACGCTGGACGCTGCCGGCGAACGGCACGTCAGGGTCGTGGGTGCCGAGCACGAAGACGGCCGCCGCTCGATCAGCCTGGTCAAGGTCGTGCGCCAGTCGCCCGGCCTGAGCCTGCTGGACGTGACCATCAAGACCGGCCGCACGCACCAGATCCGCGTCCACCTGGCCAGCAGCGGCCACCCCATCGTCGGCGACCCCAAGTACGGCGACTTTGCGCGCAACAGGCTCTTTGCGCGCGAACGGCATTTCGAACGCATGTTCCTGCACGCCCGCGAGCTGTCGTTCGACCACCCGGCCAGTGGTCAGCGCATCACCCTGAACGCGCCCCTGCCGCCGGAGTGCGAGACACTCCTTGCCCGCTGACCTGTCGACAGCCTGTCTTCCCGCCCCAACCCTGTTTTTCAGAAGTGCCATGCCTCGCCCTCCCCAACGCCGTTTTGACCTGATCGCCTTCGACTGGGACGGCACCCTGTACGACAGCACGGGCCTCATCGTGCAGTGCATCCAGTCGGCCTGCGCAGACCTGGGCATCGCGGTTCCCAGTGTGGCCGACGCTTCCTACGTCATCGGCCTGGGCTTGCACGACGCGCTGAAACATGCCGCACCTGGCCTGCCGCCCGAGCGTTACCCCGAACTGGGCAACCGCTACCGCCACCACTACTTCGCCAGGCAGGACGATCTGGTGATGTTCGACGGCACGCTGCCCATGCTGCAGGCACTGAAGACCCGCAACCACTTCCTGGCCGTGGCCACCGGCAAGGGCCGGCGCGGGCTGGACGAGGCGCTGGCACACTCGCAGCTGCACGGCATGTTCGACGCCACGCGCACAGCCGACGAAACCGCTGGCAAGCCCCACCCGCTGATGCTGCAGCAGCTGATGGCCCAGCTGGGCGTGTCGCCCGAGCGCACGCTGATGGTCGGCGACACCACCCACGACCTGATGCTGGCGCGCAATGCTGGCACGGCGCGTGTGGCGGTGAGCTTTGGCGCCCACGAGCCCGCGGCCTTTGCCGAACACGAGCCCCTCTTCGTGGCGCACAGCACGGCCGAGCTGCATCGCTGGCTGATCGAAAACGCCTGAGGCCAATCGCAACATGAACCACGAAATCCGGGCCCAGGCTACCCTGCCGGAGCCCGAGCCGCTGTGCACCTCGGCCGACCTGGAAGAACGTGGCCGCGCCTGGGTCTGGGACGTGCTGGAGTACGGCCGCCCGGCACGGGCTTTTGCCATGCGCTTCGATGGCCGGCTGGTGGCTTACATGAACCGCTGCGTGCACGTGCCCACCGAAATGGACTGGCAGCCCGGAGAGTTCCTGGACATGGACAAACGCTGGATCCTGTGCAGCATCCACGGCGCCAGCTACGAGCCTGCAGATGGCCGCTGCGTCGGCGGTCCTTGCGGCCGCGGCCAGCTGACACCGGTGCGTGTGCAGGAACTTGACGGGCAGGTGAGTTGGTATCCTTCCCGTGACATCCGCCCCCTCGAATTCGAGGCCCTTGACGAACCGTCGGCGCCGCCTGCTGCGGCCGACCCCACATGAACCCAAATGAACCTGGCTCGACGCCGGCCCCTGAGCCCGTCGGCCCCGTCGAACCCTTGACCGTGACCGCTGCCGCTGCAATGGCCCAGCAACATGCCAACGGCAAGCCAGCCGACGGCCGCGGCGGCATGGAAGCCGTGCTCGAAAGACTGGCCGGCGAGTTGCTGCGCCAGCAGCGCACCGACCGCCGCTGGCGGGTGTTCTTCCGCCTGGCCTGGCTGGGCCTGGTGCTGGTGGTGGTCTGGGCCGCTTTCATCAGCCGGTCAGCGCCCACGACAACCAGCGCCCCCCACACGGCCCTGGTGGAGGTGCGCGGCGAGATTGCCGCCGAAAGTGATGCCAGCGCCGAGTTGCTGGTGGGCGCGCTGAGAAGTGCGTTCGAGGACGGTGGCGCGCAGGCGGTGGTGCTGCGCATCAACTCGCCTGGCGGCAGCCCGGTGCAAAGTGGCATCGTGCACGACGAAATCCTGCGCCTCAAGGCCAAACACGGCAAGAAGGTCTACGCGGTGGTCGAAGAGGTCTGCGCCTCGGGTGCCTACTACATTGCAGTGGCTGCAGACGAGATCTACGTCGACAAGGCCAGTATCGTGGGCAGCATCGGCGTGCTGATGGACGGCTTTGGCTTCACCGGCCTGATGGACAAGTTGGGTGTGGAACGGCGGCTGCTCACCGCCGGCGAGAACAAGGGCATGCTCGATCCTTTCAGCCCACAGAACCCCAAGCAGACGGCGATGGCTCGCGCCATGATCGAGCAGATCCACGCGCAGTTCGTCGCGGTGGTGAAAGCCGGCCGCGGTGACCGCTTGAAAGTAACACCGGACACCTTCTCCGGCCTGTTCTGGAATGGTGAAGAAGCAGTCAGGCAAGGCCTGGCCGACGCCACGGGCAGCCTGGACTTTGTGGCGCGTGAGGTCGTCAAGGCCGAGGAGATCATCGACTACACCCCCCGCGACAACGTGGCCGAGCGCCTGGCCAAACGATTTGGTGCCAGCGTGGGCGCCGGTGCGGTGAAAGCCCTGCGCGAGCTGGCACCGCTGCGGTGAGCGTGCCGCTGGGCGAACGGGTGGCCGTGGCCACGCAGCACCTGCTGCCCAAGCAGGCGCTGACCTCATTTGCAGGCGCCGTGGCGGGCTGGCGCGGCGGCAGTGCCACGACCGCTCTGATCCGCTGGTTCATCGGCCGCTACGGCGTGAACATGGCCGAGGCCGCCGAGCCTGACCCGGCGGCCTACGCCAGCTTCAATGACTTCTTCACCCGTGCGCTGAAGCCGGGTGTTCGGCCGCTGGCGAGTGCTGAACTGGTGTGCCCGGTGGATGGTGCGGTCAGCCAGTCGGGCCCCATCGACGACGGCCGCATCTTGCAGGCCTTCATTGAAGCAAAACGCCACGACTACACCACCACCGCGCTGCTGGGCGGGGACAGTGCACTGGCCGCCCACTTCCACGGCGGCCACTTCGCCACGCTGTACCTGAGCCCGCGCGACTACCACCGCATCCACATGCCCTGTGCCGGCCGCCTGCTGCGCATGGTGCACGTGCCGGGTGCGCTGTTTTCGGTGAACCCGGCCACGGCGCGCGGCGTGCCGGGCCTGTTTGCGCGCAACGAGCGCGTGGTGTGTGTGTTCGAAGCGGCCGACGGCAAGCCCTGGGTGCTGGTGCTGGTGGGCGCCACCATCGTGGGCAGCATGGCCACAGTCTGGCACGGCGTGATCAACCCGCCGCGAACCGGCACGCTGCGCGAGTGGGCCTACCAGGACCAGCGCATCGAACTGGCGCAAGGTGCCGAGATGGGTCGGTTCCTGTTGGGCAGCACGGTGGTGATGCTGTTTCCGCAGCATGCGGACCGGCCCTTGCGCTTCAACCCCGCATGGCAACCTGGCACGCCCATCCGCCTGGGCCAGAGCATGGCCAGCCGAGCAACCGAAACCGCAACAGCAGGCGCATGAGCTTTGCCGCCCGGGTGCCGGCCAGCGGCAAGGCGCGGCTGCTGTTGTGGCTGGTGCCCTTGCTTTGGTCGTCCAACTACATCATTGCGCGCCTGGGGGATGGCGTCATCGCGCCGCACGCGCTGGCGCTGGGCCGCTGGGCGCTGGCGGCACTGATCCTGCTGCCCTGGATGGGCCGGGGCTTGTGGGCGCAGCGTGAGGTGGTGCGGCGCGAGTGGCTGCACCTCTTGGTGCTGGGTTTTTTCGGCATGTACATCTGCGGCGCCTGGGTCTACGTGGCCGGGCACAGCACCACCAGCACCAACATCGCGCTCATCTACGCGGCCACGCCGATGGCCATCGTGGCGGCCAGTTCGCTGCTGCTGCACGAACGCCTGAGCCGCGCGCAGTGGGCCGGCGTGGTGCTGGCCTTGCTGGGGCTGCTGTTCGTGATTGCCAAGGGCGACCCGTCGCGGCTGCTGAAGGTGCAGCTGGTGGCTGGCGACGCCTGGATCACGGCTGCTGCGGCCAGCTGGACCGCCTATTCGGTGCTGCTCAAGCGCTGGCCCTCGGCGTTGGGGCCGGGGGAAAGGCTGGTGGCCATCATCGGTGGCGGCCTGCTGGTGCTGCTGCCGACCACGGTGCTGGAGGCCCTGTTCACCACCCCGCCGGCGTTTGGCTGGGGTGCGGCCGGCCTGGTGCTGCTGGCGGCCGTGCTGCCGGGTGTGCTGTCGTACGGCGCCTATTCCTATCTGCAGCGCGAGCTGGGCGCTTCGCGCACGGCAATGATGTTGTACCTGGCGCCGGTCTACGGTGCGCTGCTGGCTTGGGGCGTGCTGGGTGAAGTGCCCGGCTGGTACCACGTGGTGGGTGCGGCGATGATCCTGCCCAGCATCTGGCTGGCGTCGCGCAAGTAGCGTTCAGGCATCGTCTTCGGTCATCGTCTTCAGCCAAACAGGCCCGGCGCAGAGATCGGGTCTTCGTCGGGGCTGTAGAAGCAGCTGGGGCACACCGCGCGGTAGCTCTCGTTGCCACCGATCATGACCTGCTCGCCTTCTTTCACACGCCGGCCTTCGCCGTCCACGCGCAGGTTCATGCTGGCCTTGCGCGCGCAGGCGCAGATGGTCTTCATCTCTTCCAGTTCGTCGGCCAGCGTCAACAACGCGGCGGCCCCAGGGAAGGCGTCGCCGCGGAAGTCGCTGCGCAGGCCGTAACACAGCACCGGCACCGGGTGCTGGTGGGCCAGGCGGTGCAGCTGGGTAACTTGTTCGGGGGTCAGGAACTGCGCTTCATCGATGAGCAGGCAGGCCACGGCCGTGGCTTTCGGATGCATGCGCCCATCTTCGAGCCAGGCCGAGTCGAACACCGTGTCGGCGCCAAAGGTTTCGGCCTGTCGCGTCAGGCCCAGGCGCGACGCGATCACGCCCACGCCGCTGCGGTTGTCGTGCGCGGCCGTGAACATGCGCACGCGCATGCCCCGTTCTTCGTAGTTGTAGGCCGCCTGCAGCAAGTGGGTGGACTTGCCGGCATTCATGGCGGCGTAGCGGAAGTACAGCTTCGACAATCGTGCCCCTCGGCCAAGGGAAAAAACAGCCCGCCACATCGCGCGGGCCAGGGGTGCCGATTGTCTCTTGCGCAGTCCGCCGCGCCGCCGGGGTTTACAGCGGCGGAATGCGCAGCGCCTGGCCCGGGTAGATCTTGTCCGGGTGGCTGAGCATGGGCTTGTTGGCCTCGAAGATGACCGGATACTTGTTGGCGTCGCCATAGAACTTCTTGGCGATCTTGCTCAGGTTGTCGCCGCTGACGACGACGTGGAACTGCGCCTCGGGCGTGGGGTTGGCCACGGTGATCATGTCGTTGACGGCCGTCACACCCGCCACGTTGCCGCAGCACAGCAGCACCTTTTCCTTGATGCCCTGGTCTTCGACCTGGCCCGACACCGTGACGGTGGCGGTGGTGGCGTCGAAGGCCACGTCCAGGCTGTTGCCGGGCAGGCCCTGCGCGTTGATGTAGCCCACGATGGCGTCGCCGGCAGCCTTGCTGAGGGCGGCCACGTTTTCTGGCGTCGGCGCAGCCGCTGCAGCAGTCTCTGCGGCCTTGGCCTCGCCTTTGCCGAACAACTTTTCGCCGGCTTCCTTGATAAATGACATCAGACCCATGGTCTTCTCCTGCGGTGTTGTGATGGGGGTACTCCGAAGTGCGCATGGTAGGCCGTGCCTGTGGGTGGCCTTTGGCGGGCAGCTCGCGCACGCCGTCAAGCCAGCAGCAGGCCCTTGGTTTCTATGAATGCCACCACCTCGGCCAGCCCCTGTTTTGTGCGCAGGTTGCTCATCACATAGGGCCGCGTGCTGGCCCAGGCCGGGCGCATGCGGCGGGTGTCGGCTTCCATCACCTCCAGACTGGCGCCCACATGGGGCGCAAGGTCGGTCTTGTTGATGACAAAGATGTCGCTCTTGGTGATGCCTGGGCCGCCCTTGCGCGGGATTTTTTCGCCGGCGGCCACGTCGATGACGTAGATCGTGAGGTCGCTCAGTTCGGGGCTGAAGGTGGCGGCCAGGTTGTCGCCGCCACTTTCGATGAACACGATGTCGGCGTCGGGAAATTTTTCCAGCATGCGGTCCACGGCTTCGAGATTGATCGATGCGTCTTCGCGGATGGCGGTGTGCGGGCAGCCGCCGGTTTCCACGCCCATGATGCGTTCGGCGTCCAGCGCGCCGGACACAGTAAGCAGGCGCTGGTCTTCCTTGGTGTAGATGTCGTTGGTCACGACCACCAGGCTCCAACGCTCGCGCATGGCCTTGCACAGCATCTCCACCAGCGTGGTCTTGCCGCTGCCCACGGGTCCGCCCACGCCCACACGCAGGGGGGGCAGTCTCTTGGTGCGGCCGGGAATGCGGTGCAAGGGGGTGTTCATGAGCGGAAGAGTCTCGAGTACTGGGTTTCGTGATGGGCAGAAAGGATGGCCAGACCGGGGCTGTGGGCCTGGCGATCTTCATCGGACAGTTGCAGCGCGGCTTCGACGACGGCCGGGATCTGGGCCGACAGCCGTGCAAGCATGCGCTGTGCCGCGGCCTGGCCCAACGGCACCGCCTTCATCGCCGCCTGCGCCATGTTTTCGGCCCAGCCCCAGGCAAAGGCCAGCAAGGCGTCTTGTGCCGTTGCGCCGGCCAGCGTGGTGGCCAGGGCAAAGCTGGTGGGCCACAGCGGGGCGGGCTGCAAGGCGGCCAGAGTTTGCATGCGCGGGTCGTCGGCGTGCACGCCGTTGCGCAGCCAGTCCAGCAAGGACCGGCCCATCTGCTCGGACTGGGCGCGCAGCTCGCCGCTTTCGCGGGTCTGGTGCAGCCAGCCGTTCAGGGCCTGCACGCGTGGGATGTCGTGGCTTGACCAAGCCCCGCAGGCCTGGGCCAGGGCCGGCAGGTCGGACCGTGCCAGGCTCAGGTTCAACTGGTCGAGCAGCCAGTCACCGGCCTGTGCTTCGGTGGCGATGAGGCCAGCTTCGACGGCGGCTTCAAGCCCTTCGGAATAGCTGAATCCACCCACCGGCAAGGCCGGCGAAGCCAGCCACATCAGCTGCAGCCGGGTGGCTGCGCTGACCCCGGGCGTGCCGGGTTCAGTGGTGATGGCCGTCACCGTGGCCGTGGTCGTGGCCGCAGCCTGGGCCATGCACGTGCGGGGCATGCGCTGCGGGAGCTGTGGCGATGGGGATGGGCTTTCGCGCCGGGGTTGCATGGCCATGGTCAGGGTCATGGTCGTGTGCGTGGCCGTGGTGCGGGTGATCGTGGCCAGACGCCGGTGCTGCATACGCGCCGGCCTCGGGCTCGAAAGCCGTGGTCTCGTCGCTGACGATCAGATGCATGCTGCGCAGCATGTCGGCCAGCACGTGGTCGGGTTCCAGCAGCAGGCGGTCGGGCTGCAGCTCCAGCTGCACATGGCGATTGCCCAGGTGGTAGGCAGCGCGCAGCAGATCGAAGGGCTTGCCATGTGCCGCGCAATGGCGCACCACCAGCACGGCCTGCGGCGCGGCTTTGACGACGACCATCGAACCGTCTTCGGCCACCAGCACGTCACCACCTCGCACGGCCGTGCCGCGAGGCAGAAAAACCCCCAGCGTGCGGCCGGCAGAGTCGGTGGCGTCGAAGCGGCTTTTCTGGCGCACGTCCCAGTCCAGCTCAACGGTGGTGGCGCGCTTGATGAGCGCTGCGGCGAGGCCGCGCGCGCCGGGGATCAGCTTGTTCACGGTGAGCATGGGGCAGGGCTCCTTCGGGGATGCGGCGATCTTGTTTTGACGGAAGACTGCGGTTAGTATAACTTTCGTTATAACAAGCGATTGCCACCAAGGACTGCCATGACCGCACTCAAGCTCACCCAGATCGGCAACTCCGTGGGCGTGATTTTGCCCAAGGAGATCTTGGCGCGTTTGAAGCTGGAGAAGGGGGACACGGTGTTTGTGACCGATGCAACCAATGGCGTCACGCTCACGCCGTATGACCCGACGCTGGAAGAACAGATCAAGGCCGGCCGCGCGTTCATGCATGAGTTCCGCGATACCTTCCACCAACTGGCCAAATGAGTTGGCGGTGGATCGACCGTCGTGCCCTGCTGTTGCTGCACGACGAGAGCATTGCCGAGCATGGCGGCGCCCCTGGCCTGCGCGACGAAGGGCTGTTCGAATCGGCGCTGGCCCGGCCGCTGAATCTGGCGGCCTACGGCGATCCTGACGTGGCGGAACTGGCTGCGGCCTACGGTGTCGGGCTGGCCAAGAACCACGCCTTCGTCGATGGCAACAAACGCGTCGCGTTCCTCGCTGTGGGCCTGTTCTTGATGCTGAATGGCCAACGACTCGTGGCCGCACAGGCCGAAGCCACTGTGGTGATGTTGAACGTTGCGGCCGGCGTCATGGACGAAGCCACCTTCGCCACATGGCTGCGCGCCCACACCCAGCCTCGTCCCTGACCGAACAACGCTGACGCGCCCTCAAAACAGGAAGTACTTCTGCGCCAGCGGCAACACCGTCGCCGGATCACAGGTCAGCAACTGCCCGTCGGCCCGCACGCGGTAGGTCTGCGGATCGATCTCCATCTTGGGCAAATAGCTGTTGAGCACCATGTCCTGCTTCTTCACGCTGCGGCAACCGCGCACCGCTGACAGCCGCTTGCGCAGACCGAGTTCATCACCCAGGTCGTTGTTCATCGCGGTCTGGCTGATGAAGGTCAGGCTTGTGGCCTGCACCACGCGCCCGAAGCTGCCGAACATCGGCCGGTAATGCACCGGCTGCGGTGTCGGGATGCTGGCATTCGCGTCACCCATCAACGCCGCCGCGATGAACCCGCCCTTGAGGATCAGGCTCGGCTTGACGCCAAAAAACGCCGGCCGCCAGATCACCAGGTCAGCCCATTTGCCGACTTCGAGGCTGCCCACGTCGTGGCTGATGCCGTTGGCAAGCGCCGGGTTGATCGTGTACTTGGCGATATAGCGTTTGACGCGGAAGTTGTCGTTGCGGCTTTGGGCTTCAACCGAAGCGCCCTCAAACCGGCCCTCTCCCGGCGAGGCAGAGGGAGCAAGCCACCCACGTTGCCCCTTCATCTTGTGCGCCGTCTGCCAGGTGCGGATGATGACCTCGCCCACCCGCCCCATGGCCTGGCTGTCCGACGACATCATGCTGATCGCACCCAGGTCGTGCAGCACGTCCTCTGCCGCGATGGTTTCGCGGCGGATGCGGCTTTCCGCAAAGGCCAGGTCCTCGGCGATGGACGCGTCCAGGTGGTGGCACACCATCAGCATGTCCAGGTGCTCGTCCACCGTGTTGGCGGTGTAGGGCATGGTCGGGTTGGTTGACGACGGCAGGAAGTTGGCCTCGCCCACCACGCGCAGGATGTCCGGCGCGTGGCCGCCGCCTGCGCCCTCGGTGTGGAAGGCACACAGCGTGCGTCCACGCGTTGCAGCGATGGTGTCTTCGACGAAGCCGGATTCATTCAACGTGTCGCTGTGCAGGCTGACCTGCGTGTCCGTGACCTCCGCCACGTCCAGGCAGTTGCTGATGGCCGCGGGCGTGCTGCCCCAGTCTTCGTGCAGCTTCAGGCCAATCGCGCCGGCTGCAATCTGCTGGCTCAGCGCGGCGGCCTGGCTGGCGTTGCCCTTGCCCAGAAAGCCCAGGTTCATGGAGAAGGCTTCGGCCGCCTGCAGCATGCGGTGCAGGTTCTCGGGGCCGGGTGTGCAGGTGGTGGCGAAGGTGCCGGTGGCCGGGCCCGTGCCGCCGCCCAGCATGGTCGTGATGCCGCTCATCTGCGCTTCTTCGATCTGCTGCGGGCAGATGAAGTGGATGTGGCTGTCGACGCCACCAGCGGTGACGATCATCCCTTCGCCGGCAATGATTTCGGTGCCCGGGCCGATGATGATGTCCACGCCCGGCTGCACGTCCGGGTTGCCGGCCTTGCCGATGGCGGCGATGCGGCAGCCCTTGATGCCGATGTCGGCCTT